>Ga0126376_10001299_pt1 | contig 13374 bp, 9 predicted proteins | sample PanSoiMetPlot_15_FD_92760 | JGI IMG/M metagenome (GOLD analysis project Ga0126376, IMG submission 92760) | Tropical forest soil microbial communities from Panama - MetaG Plot_15 | ecosystem: Environmental > Terrestrial > Soil > Tropical forest > Bulk soil | place: Panama | collected 2016-02-17
GCAAAGACCGCGTCCTCATGCGCATGGTCACCGGATGACCGCCGTTCCAGCTCCAAATTCACATGCCGCGCGTTCTGGGGCGTTCGGCTCTTGCTTATGGGCATTCGAAAACAGCACACGCAGGAACTCAAGCCATCTCGAGGAACTGTAGTCTTGTCTTCGCGTAATCGCCCAGAGGATCAACTCTTTAGTACGCCGTCGGGCACGATCGCAGGTGAAGGAATCGAGCGATCAAACCTCCAAGCCCTGTTCGCCATCGACAAGCAATTCAGGGCGTGGCACTTCTACGCTTTGATCGTCCTCATCTGCGGCGGGGTCGGCGTCCTCTCGGTCGCGCTGGGACCAGACACCTACTGGGACCTGCGCTACTATCACCTCTACGCGCCCTGGGCCTATTTGCACGACCGTTACCTCTACGATATCGGTCCGGCCCAGGAGCAGGGGTTTCTCAACCCGACGGCGGACCTGTTGTTTTACGGGCTTATCTCCTCGCCACTGAATGAAACTCCGCGCATCGTGGCCTTCATCATGGGAGCAGTGCACGGTATCAATGCCGCCGCATTGTTCGGGATCTGCTGCCACGTGATTCGTCCTGTTCCGCCCTTGGAGCGTTGGACGCTCAGGGCTGCAGCTGGGCTGATGGGCGCGTCGGGGGCCGGATTCGTGTCGCTGGTCGGAACGACGACCAATGATCTAACGAGTTCGCTGTTCGTAATGGGTGCATTGCTGGGTGTTCTCAAGGTCGCCGAATCGAGAAACGAAGGCGGAGCTCGGCTCGAGTTTTTCGCAGCTGGGCTGTTGTCCGGCATCGGCATCGGCTTAAAATATACGTCGGCGATTTATATACCAGGATTAGGCGCCATCGCTCTTCTTGTGGCGGCGCGACGCAGGACCATTGCCGGTCTGGTCGTGTTTGGCGTGGGTGCGCTGTTGGGATTTCTCGCCGTCGCCGGGCATCATATGCTCACCCTTTGGCACGCGTTTGGGAATCCGACGTTTCCTTACCTCAATCAGATCTTTCAATCGCCGTACTGGGAGCCCGAAGCGGTGCGCGACGTACGATTCCTCCCGCAAAGCTTTTGGCAACTGGTGACCTACCCCTTTTATTGGACAACGATCGATACCTATATCGTGGCGGAACCGCCTTTCCGCGACTGGCGCGGTGCCATTGCCTATGTCGTCGCGGCGGCCGGCCTGGCGGCATCTGCGATAAGTTATCTGCGCAACGGTTATCGCCCGCTACTTGCGGCAAAGCAGACACGCGGTCTCGATCTCGTTTTCATATTCGTCATCCTGTCCTACTTCTCCTGGGCGCTCGGCTTCGGATACTACAGGTATGCCGTACCGCTGGAAATGCTGACGGGCATCGTCACGATAGGGTCGTTGATTTGGCTCTTTGAAGAGCGCCGCCTGCGGATCACCGCCGCAACCGTGTCGCTGATCCTCGCCGCTACCACCACTGCTTATCTTGACTGGGGTCGCGGCCGATATGGTGATCGGTACGTCGACGTACGCGTGCCTCCGCTACCCGCCCATAGCGTCGTATTGATTGCCACCTGGGATCCGGTCGCGTTTTTCATTCCATACGCCGAGCCGACCGCGCAGTATGTGGGCATCGAGAATAATTATCTCGAACTGTCCCAGCACAACACGCTTGCATCCGAGGTGAATCGTATCATGCGAACGCCGGGACCGCCAAAGTTCATTGTCAACGTCGATACGTTCGACGGCAACAAATTGAACAGCCTATTGGGTCAATTTGGTTTGCGTCTGGGCGCGTCGCCCTGCCAACCCATTTGGTCAAACCTAGGAGGCCCCGCCCTGAGCCTCTGCCCGGTAGCCGACGACTAGCGACGATCGGAGGAGCTATCTCTAGCGAGCCTCAGGGGCACGCTGCAAGAGTTACCTATGGAGGGCGGCGATATGGCAGAGGGAGCTACGGGGCTTGCGGAAAACAAAGGCTACTTTGACGATTGCCACCATGGTGGGCGTAAAAGTTAAGCAGAGACATGATCGATTCGAACTTAGGGAAGAATGGACTTATCAACAATGCTTCGCATGCGTGTACCTCGTACAGCTAAGCGGGTGCTTCAAGGACGACTGGGGTGCATGTGCTCATCGTGAATCTCGGTTCGCCGCCAGAGCAATGTTTGAACACGACCGATGTGACTGCTATGTCGAGGACAGGAATATTGGGCGCGGGGCTACCTGAAGATGCTGGGTGAGCAGAGCTTCGCATCAGTTTGCGCCTGTAGCGGGTATGCGCTTTGCCCGCCCTACGGCGCTTCCACCCAAGCGGAATCCGCTGTGGGTAATCCGTGATCGGAGTTCAGGACATGGACCGGGCCTTGCCGAAAGAACAACCATGGGTAACAAGGCCTACGGCGATCACGGGTCGCGTCAGACCTATTCTTTTCCTTCTGTTCTTCTGCTCAGGATTTTGCAGTCTTCTCTATCAGGTCGTCTGGATCCGCATGGCCTTCGCCCATTTCGGCGTCATCACCCCGGTCCTGTCGGTCGTCCTTTCCGTCTTCATGTTGGGCCTTGGCCTTGGCTCGTGGCTCGGCGGCAGATGGGCTGAGTGGTGGAGCTCGCGGTTGAAGATTTCGCCGGCCTATTTTTACGGTGGGGCCGAGCTTGTCATTGCGGTAGGCGCCTTCGTCGTCCCCCAACTGTTCCAATTCGGCGAGTATTACTTGCTCAGAGCCGGAGAAGCCAGTTCAGCCGGCTATCTGTTCGTATCTGCGATTTTTATCGTGGTCGCCATCCTGCCGTGGTGCACAATGATGGGCGCAACGTTTCCCCTGATGATGGCGTTTGTCAGACAGACCGATCCTGCCAATCAGAAGAGCTTCAGCTTTCTCTATCTCGCGAACGTCATGGGAGCGATGGCCGGCACCGCCTTGACCGCTCTTGTCCTGGTCGAGCTCTTTGGCTTCAATCAGACCTCCACCATCGCGGCGGCTATTAATTGTCTGATCTCTGCGGTTAGTTTTCTCCTCGCTCGGATTTACCGGTTTGAGTTGCTTCCTCCGCACCCAGCGGAGCGGAGGGAGGGGACAAGTCAAACGCTGCAGCAACCCGAATCGTGGGCGTCCTGGCGCCGGCTCGATGTTATTCTGTTCGCTACCGGATTCACCTCGCTGGCCATGGAGGTCGCCTGGACGCGCGCATTTACCTTCGTGCTGAAGACGACCATCTACGCCTTCGCAATGATCCTGACGACCTATCTGCTGTCGACGTGGATCGGTTCCTACCTTTACCGTCGCGGCCTGAAGAATGGATGGTTCCTCTCGGCCGAAAGCATTCTTGGCGCATTGTGCGTGTTCGCGCTGCTGCCGATCGTGCTCAACGATCCGCGCGCGGGCGAGAACGCTGCCGTAACCCTGTTGAGCATTGTGCCGTTCTGCCTTGCGCTCGGCTACCTGACGCCGCGGCTGATCGATGAATATTCGGGCGGCGACCCGCTCAATGCCGGCCGCGCCTATGGCGTAAACATTGCCGGAGGAATATTGGGTCCTCTCGTCGCAGCCTATGTGCTTCTCCCCACAATCGGTACGCAGGCTGCGCTTCTCGTTCTCAGCGTCCTGATGTTCCTGCTGTTTGTCTGGGCGACGCGGCGTGGCCTATTGTCGATGCGGCATGGCCCCGCGACGGTTCTCCCCAGCCGCAGCGGGACCGATGACTTTTCCGGCTGGACGGTGGTGTCGACGCGGCATGGTCCCGCGACCGTCCTCCCATTTGCCGCATTGCTCGCTTTCTCCATCTTCGTGAGCCGCGGGTACGAGGATGGGAGCTTTTACCGCGGCCCGCACGAAATCCGCCGAGATCAAGTAGCGACCGTGATCGCCTATGGCGAGGGGATGCAGAAACGCTTATTGGTGAATGGCGTCGGCATGACGTTTTTGACGCCGATCACCAAGGTCATGGCCCATCTTCCGCTGGCGATCAACAACAATGCCAAGTCAGGGCTGATCATCTGTTTCGGCATGGGCACGACTCTCCGCGCCATGCATAGCTGGGGAATCGATGCCACGGTGGTCGAGCTCTCCCGTGCGGTGACCGAATCTTTCGGTTTCTTCTTTCCGGATTTCGCAGACGTGACTGGCGATCCCAAGGCTCACATCGTCGTCGATGACGGGCGCCGCTTTCTTTTGCGCACCAACAGGAAATTCGATGTCATCACGCTCGATCCTCCGCCTCCGATCGAGGCCGCTGCGTCCAGCCTGCTCTATTCCAAGGAATTCTACGATGTCGTGAAGGCCCATCTGGCACCCGGCGGCATCCTTCAGCAATGGTTTCCCGGAGGCGAAGAAAATATCCAGTATGCAGTGGCGCGCTCGCTACGGGAGTCGTTCCCCTATGTCGTCGCCTTCAAATCGATCGAGGACTGGGGCTATCATTTCCTGGCATCCGAGTCGCCGATCCCCGACATCACGCCCGCGGAATTTGCGATGCGCCTTCCCGAACCAGCAAAACACGACCTCTTGGAGTGGAATTCGAATATCTCCGTCGAGGGGATGGCGGAGAATATTCTGTCACGGCAAACCGACATCACGAAGCTGCTCTCGATGGAGGGCAAAAGCATGGTGGTAACCGACGATCTTCCATATAATGAATATTTTGCCTTGCGGCGGAGCGGTCTCCTGAACTGAGGCGGTATTAGCATTTCGCCGGGGCTGTCGACGTTGCGAGATGGTTGAGGACTTTGCGTCTCAAGGCGAAAGCGTTGTGCACCACCAGGTTTCGCGAGACGTCGCCGCCGACGTTCCGCTCGGATGCATCCCTGCGTTATGCACCGCAATCGTCAAAGCTTTGATGTGATGCGATTGGCGGCAGCCTCGAAGGACGGCTTGAGCGAAGCAAAACCCACCCGGCGGCCCCGCCGCTGCAAGGCCTTTCGCTATCGCTTCAACCCATCCTGCGGGCCGAGGGTCACGAGCGCGGCTGCGGCTCAGAAGTCCGATCTGTTCGCAGTTGGCACGTCCGAGTCCTTATTATTATAATATTCATGCCGGTTTTCGGCGCAGACGATTTCCTGCCATTGGCCAGAGCCACGCCCGTAAGTGATGGTGGCAGACCACGGTGTCGTGAAGGCGCCTTCATCCGCGACCGTGAAGTGGACCTGCAGATACTTGCCCCGGTAGTTGCGGTTGATGTCCACTGGGGGGCGGAAATTCTCTTTTGCGTCCCGTTCCAACCCTTCTTTCGCCTCCTCGTAGTCAAGCAGCCGGTAGCGTTCGACCACGTGCAGTTTCTCGGTATACGGCGTGCCGTAGAGGTCGATCATGGCGAATGGCCGGTCGGTCTTGGTCGCCACGGTGTCGATGACCAGCGTGTCGCCCTCATAATGGCCGACCGAGTCTCCGTACCAGGATGGCTTCACCTGCGCAGGATGAGGCTCATTCATGCGCACGCGCCGAACGTCCGGCCCCTCGTCGTAGATGATAGTGACCTGGTGCGGCTGCTGGATCATCTGCATGCCGAAATTCTTGTAGATGTACGGCACGGGTTCAGGCCAGCACTGGTTGGCCGGACTCGGAAACGTCACGCCGGCCAACGAGATTTCGCCGTACTTCTTCACGACCTCCGCTGCCCAGGGTTTCAGGATCGGGTTGGCGTAATCACCGACCAGCTGGTTGTAGTTGCTCACGCCGTCGCGCCGCGACCTGTTCGTCACCGGGCCGGGCCCCGATGCCGGCGGCTCAAACCCGGGAAGCGACGGGTGACGCCAGACGCCGGAGAAATCAGGAATCGACGCGCCGCCTTGCGTGCCGCTCTTGGCCGGGCCAGCCGCGGGCGCCGCCGTTTGTCCTAGCGCAGGCGTCACAGTCGCTGCCGCCAACGTTACCAATAAAAGGAAATCTCGCTGCAGATTCATGCCAACCTCCCTTTTCTGGTTCATCCGTCTCTTAATCGGCGTGCCGTATATTTTATCCGACAGGTCGATAAGAAAACCAAGAGCTTAAGATTAGATGTGACCGCGCCCCGCACGCGCGCGCTTGCCGGGCGACCAAAGGTCACCGCTACAGCGCGTGGAGCTTTGCTCTTTCGTATTACGCCGTCAGGGCTCCAATCGGCTTTGGCCTATATCCACCACCGCGACGTTGATCGTCTCGTTGCGGCCGTTGCGCATAATGCCAAGCTTCACGTCATGGCCGACCCCGACCTCGTCCAATTCATCGGTCAGATCAGAGAGGCGCCGCACCGGCTTGTCGTTCACCGACGCGATGATATCGCCCAATGTGCTGGTACGCCGGTCGACGCCGCGCAAGCCGGCGCGCGCGGCCGGGGAGTTCGGAAGCGTATCCAGGATCGGTATGCCTTCGACACCGAGACGCGTCGCCGCCTGTTCGCTTACGGCGACGATGCCGATCCCGGGTGTCGGCACATGGCCATCGCGGATGAGCTGAGGTACGACGCGGTTGACGATGTCGACCGGGATGGCGAATCCGATGCCGGCGCTCGATCCGGACGGCGAGATGATGGCGGTGTTGACGCCCACCACCCGACCGCTCGAATCGAGTAAGGGGCCACCCGAATTACCCGGATTTACCGCTGCATCGGTCTGGATCACGTTGGAAATCTGATGCCCCGAACTGGTCGGCAGGCGCCGATGCAGCGCGCTGATCACGCCGAAGGTGAGCGACTGGTCAAGTCCGAAAGGATTACCGATCGCGAAGGCAAATTGGCCGACTTTGAGGTCTGAGGAGGTCCCAATAGCGACTGGCTTCGGTATTGCCTGAGAATTGCGCAGGCGGATCACGGCGAGATCATAGTTCGGCGCGGTGCCAACGATATCTGCCGCAATGGCCTCGCCGGTGGCAAGCCGGACGGCCACGTCCGTCGTACCGCTGACCACATGGTTGTTGGTGACGATATTGCCGGCGCCATCCCAGACAAATCCGGTTCCGGACTGCACGCCGGTGTTCTCGTCATCAAACATGTTTCTACCGCCCTGGCGCCCCACCACCTGCACCACTGAGGGCGAGACCTGCTCGAACAACGAGATGAAAGACTGCTCGGCGTCGGAGAGGTTACCGCGCGGTGTGACAGACCGCGGCGCGGTCTCAGATAACAGAACACGCGTCACATAGGGTCGCGCCACCGCCGCGGATAGCAGCGCCAGAAGGGCGATGATGGCAAAGCGAAAGAACCGGCCGTCGGGCATGGTCATCTCCTTGGATGGTTCAAAGCAGTTCCGTCCTCCCGCGATAATTCATTGCGCTGGCATTTGGTTGTTGCAGCAGCATTTGGCCAGGTGGGTCCGCGGGCAGGAAGGCGATCGCAAGGGTCGCCCCTACGACAACGCCTGCCCTGACGTTTCTTGCATGTCTCGACATCAGATCATCGTCTGCGACACCGTTAGCCGAAATCGAAAGAACCAGGGATGGCCGGAGCAAGCCGGCCATGACCAAATTGGAGGCGCCCGCGAGTTTTGCGCTTCTCGCCGCGCTCTGGCTCCGCCCGGTGCGGCTTTTGACAGGCAAACGAAGATGCGCGGGTTACCGCAAGGGATCGTCTTGAAGCAGAAAACCACCCTTTATGCTGTCGATGGTTCTTGGATCGGGACCCCGTCCCTGAGCAAAGGCAAGCTCCTCGATGCGCGTTCCACGCAGCAATCCGGGGAGCCCAAAGTTTCCTTCGATGCAGCGCGGCTCGTAATAAAGCCTGTTCTCCTGGTCGTTCTGCTTGGTGAACTCTTCCCTGGCGGTCCAGGCCTTAGTCCACACGGTCGGATCCTCGACCCTCACCTCGTATTCGAGCGTGGTCGGCCCCGTCCGCGTCCATCGCTCGATGAGGTGAAGGTTCTCACGCGAGCCCTGAAAGTCAGTCTTCGGACTGAAGTTGGTCACATCGATGACGAGGGTGTCGCCCTCCCAATGGCCGCGCGAGTCGCCATACCACTGGCGGATAGTCGCCGGCAGGTGCAGGCTCCGGTCCATGACGATGTTGCGCTGCCAACCTTGCCCCTGGCCCACGTCATAGAACATCGAGATGCCGCCGGGTGTCTGCACAATCCGCCGGTAGCTGCCGGTGCGGCTTCCAAACTCGGGCAACCCGCCGGTCAAGCAGCGGTTTGCCAGGTTGCCGTCCTCCGGACCGTCGTTGCGATTGAGCGCGACCGTGATGTAGCGGGGAGGCACTTCGGCGAACCGAGGCGAGGGCGTCGGATCGTAGGTTCCGCCGGCGCAGGTTGGCGCCTTCTCCTTGCAGGTATCGGTCGCTTGCAGCAACGCGAGACGAAATTCCCGCTCGGCGGCGGCACTCTTCTGCGCCTGCGGCGTCAGCGGCGGAATCCGGCCGTCAGGCGGATCGACCACCAGCGACGTGCGCGCGCCGGTGCGCTTGAAGGACACGAACTGTGAATTGTAGGCGCCGGCGACATCACGCGCTGTGCCACGCCGCTCCGCATGTACGTCGGCGTCGGCGTTGACGAGCACCGCTGTTCGCGCTTCATCCAGCGCGGCCCGCTGCGCCGCGGTGAAGAATTCTTGTGCCGCATACTTGGCAGGCCGCTGCAGTGGCGTGTCGGTTTCATCGGTCCAGATGCCCTGCAGATCGGGTTCGCCCCAGGGCGTCTTCAGCGCCGTGGCAGCGTGCGTTGGCGCAGTGGCGGAAGGCGCCTGCGCCTGCGTGCGATCGATGGATGCCCAAGTAGCGGCGGCGGTCGCGGCCGTGACTACCATTATCATCGAGCCCGAGAACCTATCTCGCATGATGGTCTCCTTTTTGCATCGCGGTACGTTACTTGTGAGATTCCCCAATGAGCCTCGAACGTGCTGCGATGGTAGCCATCTTCTGTGTTAGCGGATAGCCCGATCGCCGGTTGATGACGAGCGTTCACGGAAGCGGATCGGGATGATTCAAGATGCTTCGCAGAGGCAAACTTTCATTGCCTACCGCCGACCCATTACAACAAACCTTGTTGTCATGGCCGATCGCGTAAGCAACATACGGCCTCTGGTAAAATCGTTGTAGATAATTCATGTTTTCTTTTGTGCCGTGTCTGGAACGGCTCATTTCTGGGGAGGATGTGTCATGCCAAACGACCTACGACACCCTGCGTGTTTGAACTTTGCAGCTGCCTGTCTGGCTGGCGCTTTTGTGGTGATCGCGGCGGCGCCAGTGCTCGCGGACGAGCAATTTGCACCAACGACGATCGTGCAGTTGCCCGACACCCAAATCTTGTCAGCGTTCGACATCAGCTTTGTCGAAAATGGAACCCACATCTTCGCGCTCGCCGCTTCAAGAGTCGTCGGCAGCGGGGGTCCTTTCGGAACGGTCATCATCGTCAATACGCGAAAAAATCTCGTCACCAAGGAACTTCAAGCCAGCCCGGCATTCGTCGGTGATTGTTCTGTTCCTCCGGCCAGAGACACTATTTCCGGGCCGAATGGAGTGATCGTTATCGAGAAGGCGGGCAATACCGATGTATGGGCGGCAGATGGCCCAGTTTCCAATCCACGCTGCACCACGCTGGATCCCACGGCGAAGACAGGCTTGGTAACCCCGAGCAGCGTCAAGGTGCTGGACCTGCGCACTGGTGCCACCAAAAAAGTGATCCCGACCGGGACTGGTTTGGGCACGAAGACGCCGGGAATCCGCCGCGCCGACGAGCTGTGTTACAACCCGGTTTCCGACGTGGTCCTGGTCGCCAATGACGACCCGGTGGACAACTTCATCACCTTCATCGGCGAAGACAGCCTTAAAGTCCTGGACCGCATCAGGTTCGACGGCACGGACCCGAAAGGAGACAATATCCTCGCCAACGGCATCGAGCAGTGCGCGTTCAATCCGCGGGACGGGAAGTTCTATCTCAACATTCCGATGACCGGTCCTGCAACCGCGACGACACCCAGTGATGGCGTCGTCGTGAGGATTTCCGAGCGCGCGCCGTTCCACGTCGAGAAGGTATTCCCGATCAGCTCCCAAGCCACAGGCTGCTTTGGGCCGCAGGGTATGGCGATCGGCCCGGATCGGCAGATTGGCCTCGGTTGCGGCGGTACGAATTCCTTAATCATCGACGACCGCGATGGCAGCACCATCAAGATCGTGACCGGTGAGGGCGGGACCGACGAAGCCTGGTACGATTCCGGCAACAATCACTACTTTTTTGCACGCTCGACCGCCGGCAAGCTCGGAGTTGAGGACGCCGGACCGCCTCCGGGCGCCGACACCGACGCCGGAACGGCTGTGGGCTCGCACTCGGTGGCAGCCGATGCCCACAGGAACCAAGTCTACGTGCCGATCCGTGGCAACAACGGCACTGTGCCGCCATCCACGACAGGCAAGATCTGCAGCACGGCGAAGGATGTTTTCGGCAACGCCGGAAGTGACGCTCTGGGCTGCATCGCCGTCTACACCGCTCCGCGCGACAAGGACGACCGCCGCGCCAAGCGCTGATGCTGAAACTCTGTTGAGACAAACTGCGCAGGCCGGGAGTAATCCCGGCCTTTTCCATTAATCAGGAAAGCTCGCCGCAGGGCTTGCGCCGATCACTTTGGAGAAATTTGCACGTTGACCCCGTCGGGATCCTTGACGTGCAAGCCGGCATAGTCGCCCTGCAACGGAGTGGCGCCACGCTGCGTGAGGTAGCGCGCGGCGGCTTCCCTTGTGAAACGGGGGATCCCGATCGCGAAGTGATCGACAATGCCGGCGGGGCCGCCACGGTTGAGTGAGACCAGCACCTTGGTATTGCCAAGGCGAATTATTCCACCCTGCTGGTCCTGGCTTACGACGGAGAAACCGAACATCTTCTGATAGAAATCGACTGAACGTTGCATGTCGGCGACGTGAATGCTGACGTGATCGATGTCCGCGCCTTTGAAATCGAGGTCTTCCTGGGCGGCGGCCGTTCCGCTGGCGGCCAGCATCGCGAGACCGCAGACCAGTTCCCGTCGGCTGAGCGAGCCGTTCTCGAAGCGGCTCACGAGGTCAGAAATGATCGATTCCATGGCGACTTCCTTTCCTCCAAACATGGCTCGGGAGCAGCACTATATGGAATAATTTCGCCTGACTTTGCGGAAAAGCAGTTTCCAGACGCGATTGCAGTCGGAGGAAGATTGGGAGGGACATTGCAAAGCCCCGCGACGCATTCACCTCGTCGATAATTGGAGTTCGAGCCCATCGAGCAACATACGGACGCCGAGTTCGAAGCGACGGTCGGGAGGTGAATCGATGAGCTTGTCAGCGAGGGCAACGAGCGTCGGATACATGTCGTTCGGCAGGGACTTGAACCAGCGCCTGCCGTCCTCACGCATCCGCTTCGCTGAAGCCGCGTCGGTCGGTTGGCCCATGGTTTCGTCGAGCACAAAGCCGACGACGTAGGAGTTCATCACAAAGGCGGCGTCTGCGACCATCGTCGAAGAGAATCCAGCATTGTGGAGCGCGTGCAGAATTTGCTCGATTAGGCGGATGCGGTGGCGCCCGACTGGAGCAGTCGCCGCGAGCACACGCGCACCATCGCGATGCGCCATGAGCACGCGCCTGACTTGCCGCGCCATCGTTTCCGCTTGCGCGCGCCATGGCTTTGTCTGGTCCAGGTCTGGAATGTCCGCGCAGATCGCGTCCGCCATCAGCGCCAGCAGCTCATCCTTGTCGCTGACGTGGTTGTAAAGCGATGCGGCCTTGATACCTAGTCGTTCGGCCAGTCGTCGCATGGTGAGCCCGTCGAAGCCCTCCTTGTTCAGCACCTCAAGAGCCCCTCGCACGATCCGATCGCGCGTCAGCTGCGGACGAGCGCGTTTAGGCTCCTGCCACCCGGCGAAACCACCGAAACGACCTTGCTTACGCTTTTTCACGCGAACCATCCTTGACATCCTAACATCGCATAGACTACCATTGTTAGTTTTAGTGAACGTCGTTAGCCTAACTGGAGGATGCTATGTATGGCAAGCGGTTCAAGCTCGTGCCCGAGATGGAGGGCGGGATTGCGCGGTGGTACGCACGGCAACGAGCAACCGAGAGTCAGATCGAGGGCGTGCGCAAAGATGCCGCTCGCCTGACGCAAGGCCTGCCCGGTGGCGCCAGGGTGCTCGAGATTGCGCCGGGTCCAGGGTACTTGGCCGTCGAGATCGCGCGGCTCGGACGTTTTCATGTGGCAGGGCTCGACATCAGCCGGACGTTTGTCACGATAGCGCGGGAGAAGGCGCGGGAAGCGGGCGTCGATGTCGAGTTCCGACACGGTGATGCGGCAGGTATTCCCTTCGAAGTCGGTACCTTCGACCTGATTCTTTGCCAAGCCGCGTTCAAGAACTTCGCCGACCCCCTGAGAGCGCTCGATGAAATGCACCGCGTTCTGCGCGTTGGCGGATCCGCCGTGATCCAGGACTTGCGCAAAGACGCCTCAAGCGTGGATATCGACGAGGCGGTGAGACAGATGAAGCTCAGCCCACTCAACACGCTCACGACGAAGTTCGTGCTTGGCACGATGCTCAGACGGCGCGCGTACACGGCGGCCCAATTCGAGCAGCTCGTCGCCGAGAGCACCTTCCAAAGCTGCGACATTCGCCAGGACGGCGTTGGCCTGGAGGTGCGATTGAAAAAAGCAGCCCTCAAAAAGGCGGCCTGAGAATTGCGGCATCTGATCGCCTTCCATCGGCCGTCCGAGGCGCCAAGCGTACAGCCGAACCGTGCGCATGGGCCGCAGCGCGCTGATGTCGCGGCCACCGTCAAATGCGGCACTGAACGGGCGCGGCATTCGACCGCAAGCGGTCGGCCACTCGGGAAAGCCGTCCATGGTGTCGCGGGCGCCGGCGCATGCTCGCAATGTAGCAGCGCGGCCGCCCCCTCCAGCCCGCTAACCGCACAGCTCCTCCGCATGTTTTTGGCCTGCGTGCGGTTGCCGCATTCCCAGGCGGCGGCCCGCGAGTAGGTTACCGCCAATCGCTAACAGCGGAGGAGAAGATGATGAGCAAGCTTGTTGCAATTGCAGCTGGCGGTGTCGCGTTGTCTGTGGCAACAATTTCGCCAGCGACGTTGCATGCAGCCGCGGCGAAAAGGGTGACACTCCCAATCGAAGCAACCCGTTCTGTCGAGAAGGCTGGTTGTTATCGCTTGGGTGAGACCGGCTATCACTGGTACCGCTTCTGCTTCGGCCCTACGTGGCTCTACCCCCACCAGCGCGTTTGCCGGCATGGCTACTGCTGGTACCGATGAGTACCGCTAACGCTTGGGCTCATCGCTCAGTTAGGGGGCACCATGCTCCGGCATTTTGACGCGGGCTTCTAGACTAGCTCCGGCTGCCTAAACCGGTTTAGTGCGCGGCACGTGGCGGGCACTGCTACACGCACCGCTGCGCGCCCCGGCGCCCGCCATCGCCCCCAAGCAAGGGCGCCGGGGCACTGTCGCCCTTGCGCATGTCGCTGTACA
>Ga0126376_10001300_pt1 | contig 13373 bp, 10 predicted proteins | sample PanSoiMetPlot_15_FD_92760 | JGI IMG/M metagenome (GOLD analysis project Ga0126376, IMG submission 92760) | Tropical forest soil microbial communities from Panama - MetaG Plot_15 | ecosystem: Environmental > Terrestrial > Soil > Tropical forest > Bulk soil | place: Panama | collected 2016-02-17
GATGGCGCACAACCAGAAACCTTGTTTCACGAATTCCTCCGCAATAAAGACGCAGATACGAGCAGATTAGATGCCCTCGGGGAGCTGAGCAGCGTCGACACAGGTGAAAGTATTATTGCCGCATCCGGCGATAAAGAACGGCCATTTTAAGCAGAACCCCACCGGTTCGCAAGCAGGGACGCAGTCTTGGACCGCGATTCTATATTGGATATCGAAGCTACCTTGAAAGTTTTGAGTGAGCTCTGAATTTTGATGAGGTTATGACTATTTTCTTGGCATTGTAAACGCGGGCAATAAAGGGCGGCTGGTTCGCCTTGAGAATGCGAAGCATTTTTGGCAATGCGGCTACGATCATCGCGGCTTCTTCTTCAGCTTTCATATCGCCGTGTACTATCAAGAACGCCCGGCCCTTGGCATTCCTCAAGGCCAGCCTTTCCAGTTCGTTAAATTGATTCTGAGAAATGATCACCCAGCCTTTAGTCGCCACCTCTGGAAGCCACACTTTGTCGTCCACACTGTCGGCATAATGGTGACGATGCATTTCAACCTGTGCGCCTTGTGCCTTGAGAGAGGTATATAGCGCGATGCTTTCCGAGGCGCGATCCAGGAAAAAAGTATAGAGGCTAAGCGATTCTAAGCTCGTATCTGAGCGCGTCGTTGATTTCTTCTTCTTTCCGGCCATAGTTGGCGGCGATCTGAGGAATCGTGTCACCAGCCTTAAACCGCTCAGCAACAACGCGGGTAGGCAAGCCTGTGCCGGCAATCACTGGTTTTCCGAAAGAGACGTAAGGATTAATTACTACATTTCTGGGCTGATCCGTTCCAGTCAGGCGAATGAAAGGATATAACCTGGCGGCCCGACCAGACGGATCGTGTTCAACGCGAGTGAGGTATGCTTCTAAAACCTCGCGCATTGCTAACTGTCCACCATGGCCCACGTTAATTAGTTGGCCATATTCCTCAACAAACAGGTCAACACCGTTTGTTTGAAATTCATGTTCAGCTAAAGGATGGGCGGAATTAAAACGTGTTCGCAAAGAATCTATTGCAGCGCGGATCTTGTATAGGTCTATTAAGTGCTTTCGTCGAAGGCTACTGAGAACAAAAGCCTCGACTAAATTTAAGTACGATAAAAGTGAGCGCTCAGAGTCCGGAAGCGAAAACACAGGCTTGAAGTAGCCTTTACTACCATCCTTGTGCGTGTAATTCATTCCTCTACTCCACGCACGAAGAGTAGTCACGGGAAGACCGAGGTAAGATGCCGCGTCAGTAACGCGGTATGCAGGGATCTCACGCGGATCGCTGCCGCCATAGATGTCCACGAGCGGTTGCTCGGTAGTTGGTATTTGCCTATCGATGTCAGACATTCGGGGTACGATTATGCGATCAGGCGTCAGGCGGGGCAAGGATTAATAACGACCTCTCGGCAGTAAATGCACAGTTGTCTATATTCTGGTAATGTCGCTGGCTGAAAACATTGCATATGAGGACCGGGGTGTGGCGAAGAGGGCGTTGATTACTGGAATAACGGGGCAGGACGGGAGTTACCTCGCCGAATATCTGCTGGGCCTGGGGTATGAGGTCCATGGACTGGTGCGCCGGGTGGCCCTCGAGACGCCGGAAACGAGATTCAGTCGCATCACTCACTTGTTGGACCGCGTGACCCTGCATCCGGCGAATCTCGAGAGTTATGCGAGTATTTTCCATGTCTTCAGCAAGCACGATTTTCAGGAGTGTTATCACCTGGCGGCGCAGAGCTTCGTGGCAGAAAGTTTTACCGATGGCTTTTCGACGATGAACACGAACATCAACGGCACGCATTACGTGCTGGCGGCGTTGCGAGAGTTGCGGCCCACTTGTCGTTTTTACTTCGCCGGGTCGAGTGAGATGTTTGGGAACGTCAGCGAAGTGCCGCAAACGGAGAGCACGACGTTTCAGCCGCGCAGTCCTTATGGAATCAGCAAGGTCGCCGGGTTTCATTTAACAAGGAACTATCGCGAGGCGTATGGTCTTTATTGTGTCAGTGGGATCATGTTCAATCATGAAAGTCCGCGGCGCGGGTTTGAGTTTGTGACGCGCAAGACTACGAGCACCGTCGCGCGCATAAAAGCCGGGCTGGCGGCGGAGTTAAGAATCGGGAATCTTGAGGCCAAACGCGACTGGGGTCATGCGAAAGACTACGTGCGCGCGATGCATGCGATGCTTCAGTTGCCGGAAGCGGATGATTTCGTGATTGCGACCGGGCAAATTCACAGTGTCCGCGAATTGTGTGAGCTCGCGTTTGCTGAAGTCGATCTGGATTATCGTGAGTTTGTGAAAGTTGATGAAAGGTATTACCGGCCGGCGGAGATCGATCTGTTGGTCGGCGACGCGTCGAAGGCGCGCCGCGTGCTCAGTTGGGAACCGACCTACACGTTTCGTGATTTGATCAAAGAGATGGTGGCCTCGGATCTGGCCGCTAACACAGAAGATGTTTCACACCAAGCCGCAAAGAAAGCAAAGGCGCAAGGGGAGGCGTGATTCTCTTTGCGTCTTTGCGTGAACTTTGCGCCTTTGCGTGAAAATAAATTTCGTCATGCCTGCTGCACTCCGCGTTGAATCAATCTCCAAGCAATATCGGATCTACAACCGCCCATCCGACCGGTTGAAGGAGACCGTCACGCGCGGGCGTTGGAAAGCTCATCGTGAATTCTGGGCCCTGAAAGACATCAGTTTCGAAGTTGAAGCCGGCACTACCACCGGCATCATCGGACCAAACGGCTCCGGCAAGTCCACGCTGTTACAGATCATCACCGGAACTCTCGAACCAACTCACGGTCGCGTGTGGCTCGAAGGCCGTGTCGCCGCGCTGCTCGAACTCGGCGCCGGATTCAACGCAGAGTTCACCGGCATTGAAAACATCTTCATGAATGCTTCCCTGCTCGGTCTTTCAAAAGCAGAGACAGAAGCGTTGCTGCCCGAGATCGCGAGCTTCGCTGAAATCGGCGACTTCATCTATCAACCACTGAAGACCTACTCGAGCGGCATGTACGTCAGGCTCGCATTTGCCGTCGCGATTGCCGTTTCGCCACAGATACTGATCATCGACGAGGCGCTCGCAGTCGGCGACGCCGTATTCCAGCATCGTTGCACGCGTCGGATCAAAGAAATGCAGGAGAACGGAACGACGATTCTCTTCGTCTCACACGACCCGGGCGCGATTCGAGCCTTGTGCAGCCGCGCGATCCTGCTGAATCAAGGTCGAATGGAAGCGGATGGACCACCCGCGGAAGTGCTCGCTCGTTATCAAAAAGTGATCATGGCGCAGGAAGCTGCTTACGCTCAGGCGGAACTGGTTCGCGAAAAACCGCAGCCGCCCGCCGGCGAGGAATCCAACGCGCCACAATTCACTTATCGTCACGGCAACGGCAGCGCGGAGATTCTGAAAGTCGAACTGCTGAACGAGTCGCGCGAACAAATCGCGATCGTCGAATCGGGCCAACTGGTCCAACTTCGCATGCAGGTTGTCTTTCACGACGAACTACCCGACCCGGTCTACGGTTTCATTATCCGCAACCGTCACGGCATCCATCTTTACGGCACGAACACGCGAGTTCAGGGAATACGCGGGGCCTTCGGCAAACGCGGCTCGCGCGTGGAAACAACTTTTTCGTTCAACTGCTGGCTGGCGCCCGACCTTTATTCGATCTCGATCGCCGTTCACAGTCCGGAGGCCGTGAGTTTCGACTGGCTCGACGGCGCGCTGTTCTTCCGCGTCATCAGCGCGGTCCCGATCGAAGGCGTCGCAAATCTCAACGCAACTGCGACCACCGAGCCACTCGACTCGCCGACCGTCTGGACCACCGTCCACTCGATTTCATAAGCATGGAAGACGATCTGCTCAAGCTTGCGGGAATCAAAGACGTCGCCGGCTTTTACCGGAACCGTTTTCTGACCGGCGGCGTTTTTGAAGCGAGCTACTTCGACGCACTCGATCGTTTCGATATCAAGTACGCGCGCACGATGTGGGTCTACGACAACGTGCGGCGCGGTTCTTCGGTGCTGGACCTGGGTTGTGGTGAAGGCTTGCTGGCGTTGCTCAAGCGCAAAGACGTTTATCTCGCTGGCGTGGATCTGTCGCCGGAACTCGTGGAAATGGCGCGTCGAAATGGTTACGACGCGCCCTGTGTTGGGTTGTTAACAGATCTGCCTTTTCCAAGCGCGTCTTTCGATTATGTCGTCAGTCTCGACGTCTTCGGACACATCGGCTTCGATGAGAAAGATGCGGTGCTGACGGAGATCAAACGCGTGCTGCGTCCCGATGGTGTGACGATGCACGGCATCGAATCGCTGGATCCGAAGCTCCATCCTGATTACCACTCGATGAGTGAGGAGAAGTTGGCCCGCTTCATCGGCATCGACGGGCATATCGGCCTTGAAGTTGACGAAGACATTGCCGATCGTTTCGCGCGCTTTTTCTCGTCGGTGCAAAATGAGCCACGTTACACGTTGTGCCTGAGCACAGCGGAGTTCATCAAGCAGTTCGATGAATACGGCGCGCCTTTCGACGCTGATTTCATCGACTACCTGCGCGGGCTCTCGTTCGACGAGCGACGCGCCTTCGACATGGCGATGGGTTACGTGTTCGGTAAGATCTCCGATCTGGATTTGCAGCTTCCGAGTAGCGGACTGTATTTGTTGGTAAAGGCGTCAGACGCTGCGCCGGAACCGTTTTACAACGCGCATCGAGATCGCAGCGACCTGTTCTCGACGGCGCGCGGCGCAGGCACGATTAATCTCGACAAACATTCGCGCGCAGTGTTTGGGAACGGCTGGTATCCGGCGAATGATCTGCCGCCAATTGCGCGTTGGATGAGTGATCGTTCGTGGCTGCGTTTTGAAGCTGGACCATTCTCACGACTTCACTTGCAACTCACGACGCACATACCTGACTTGCGAACGTCGCCGATCAAGTTGGAGTTTCGACTCAACGGCGCGAAGTTGTGTGACTTGTGTCTATTCGATTATGGGTGGCTTGATCTGTCGATTGTTGTGCCGGAAGCTCTGACACGGAACACCACTGATTTCAAATTCGAGATACACGCGAATCGAACGTGGCAACCATGCGTTGTAAACCCAAACAGCAGCGACGATCGTCACCTCTCAATCGCGGTCTCCAACCTGGAGATTAGTTAACTCAGGCCAACGCGTTCGTATAAGCCGCAGCGTATAACGCCGTCATAATTCCAAGCAGAAAACACGAACGTAGAGCGCTTTTCGTAGTCGTGCCAACAAGAGTCGGAGTTGTCTTGCTTTCTGTTACAAGTTACTCTTCGGTCCACGCCGATCCGGCAATCAGCAGATGAAAAAGTGGATTCTGAATAATAACTGCATCAGACAATCCTCTCAATACGTTGCGGCCGCAGCACTGTGCATCCTGATACTTTGCTTCTTCTTGAAGCTCTGGCAAGCCGACCTCCACGTGCCGTTGTACTACTCGGGCGACACGATCTTTTATTCAATGTCCGTCAAGGGCATGATCGATAACGGCTGGTTCTGGAGGAATTCATTCATCGGCGCGCCTGGCGGTCTACTGATGTATGACTTTCCCTACGTCGATAATGCAGTCGGCGTCGTTCTCTGGCTGATCTCGATCTTTACTCACAACGCGGCACTCGTATTGAACCTTTTCTACTTACTCACTTTCCCGCTGATCACGCTCACGTCTTTATACGTCTTTCGACACTTCAATTTATCTTACGTTCCTTCGCTTTTCTGTAGTCTTCTGTACGCCTTTCTGCCTTACCATTTCTTGCGCAACGAGAATCACCTGATTCTTTCCGCCTACTATTTCATTCCGCTGGTCGTGATGGTCCTGCTTTGGACTACGGCGAAAGAATTTTCTCTGCGAACGAAAAAATTCCTTATCAGCGCGGTGATCTGTGTAGCCATCGGTTCGAGCGGCGTCTACTACCCATTTTTCTCGTGCTTCATGTTGCTGGTCGCCGGAGCCATCGGTTCGCTGAAGTTACAAACTTTCAGACCGCTACTCACGACGCTCATCCTGGTTGGCATAATCGGCGCAACCGTGACCATCAATCTATCTCCGAGTTTGATTTACAAATACCGGAACGGCACTGCGGAATCGATGCAACGAAATCCGGGAGAAGCAGAAAGCTTCGGACTGAAAATCTCTCAGTTGGTACTGCCGATCACCGGACACAGAGTGAGCATTCTCGATCGGCTCAAGAGACGTCACAATCGTTACACTTGGTTTAATGAAAGCGACGCGGCTTCGCTCGGAATTGTCGGCAGCATCGGCTTTCTTGCTTTACTTGCACAGTTGCTGCGACGTAAAGAGCTCGTCACCGGCACGACGCCGGGTCTCTTTCATGATCTCAGCCTGCTGAATTTATTTGCTGTGCTGCTGGGACTCGTGGGTGGGTTTGGATACTTATTCGCGGTCGTGATATCCAGCGGCATCAGGTGTTACAACCGGATCAGCATCTTCATTGCGTTCTTTTCACTGATGGCGATTGGCATCGGTCTTGAAAAAATCTACCCGAGAACTTCCAGGGGTCGAAGCATCTTTTATCTGCTGGTGGCGCTGGCGTTGATTGCCGGTATCCTGGACCAAACAACTCCCGACTATGTTCCAAATCATGCGGCAACGAAGGCTGAGTATCTGAGTGATGAAGAGTTTGTAAATCGCATCGAGGCTTCCGTACCAGCCGGCGCGATGATCTTTCAGTTACCTTACGTTCACTTTCCGGAACAGGGAGACCTTCATCAGATGGTCGACTACGATCATTTCCGAGGTTACGTACACTCAAAGAATCTCCGTTGGAGTTACGGAGCCATGAGAAGTCGGGAGGGCGATCGGGTTCAGGAGCACGTCGCGGCGTTGCCGGCCGAAGAATTTGTTCGGGCTCTTGCCTTCGGTGGCTTTAGTGGAATTTACGTTGACCGGCGCGGTTATCAGGACGGCGGACTCGCTAAGGAGTCGGAGTTGTCAAACATTCTTCAGACGAAGCCTCTGATTAGTCCCAACGGGCGGCTACTCTTCTTCAATCTCACGGATTACACGAGCAGGTTGCGTCAGAAATATTCCGACAGCGAATGGCACGAAAAGGCGGAGCTTAGTTTTCGTCCTTTGTTCGTCGATTGGACACGAGGTTTTTTCGCTTTGGAGAGTGGAACCAGCAAGACCTGGCGCTGGAGTTCCAGCGAGGGAGAGTTGCATATCAAAAACATTTCGCAGCAGCCGAGAAAGGTCAGTCTGGAGATGCTGTTCGCGACCGCTCACGAGCAGATGGACGACATGGTCATTACGGGCTTGATTTCCGACCAGTTAAAGGTAAACTCTCAGCCGAAATTTTATTCAAAGATAGTTACCGTGCCGCCGGGTGAGGGTGTGATAAAGTTCAGTTGTTCGGCGCCACGAGCATTCGCGCCGCTTGATCCTCGGTTCCTGGTATTTAGAATCGAAGACTTCAAGATGACCGAATTACAGTAAGACAATCTGAGTGTGCTGGAAAACCTGATTGACAATGGAAATTGCCATTAACTATACTCAAAACGGCTTTTGCGGGTATGTGAAGCCGAGAGCGACCCCAGCCTCAGGTTCTCTAATTCAAGAACAAATTCCCACCTTAGATTTGTAGGAGCAACGTTAATGCGGAAATGTTTCTTTGCTATTTTGCTCGTGGTTTTTGCTTTTGGAGGAGCACTGGCGCAAAGCCCGCCGACGCTTCGAATCGTGACGGAGACTCCGAACTTGCCGTCAGAACTCTTCTACGGCGATATCAAAGTCAAGCCGTTGCGCCTCCGACCCGGCACGAACATCCCGATCACCATTGACGACGCCGATTTTTACACCGCACAGCATTACATCGACTTCCTGCGGCGCTTCCCGGATGCTCCCGGCTGGGCTCACTGGACTGGTGAAATCACTGAGTGCAGCGACGTTGCACAGCGTTTTCCTGGCGAGACTGAAGCCAAGTGCGTAGACCGCAAGCGCGCCACCACATCAGCGGCGTTCTTTCTGTCGCCTGAATTCCAGAACACTGGCTCGTTCGTGCTTCGTGTTTACTGGGGCACGTTAGGAAAACTGGAAGGGGCGCAATGCCCCGGCGTGCCGCAGAACTTGCCTGCATCCTGCCGGCCTCTTTATCGCGACTACATTGCCGACATGGCGCAAGTCGGGCAGGGTATCGTCGTCAACAACGCCCTCGCACCCGACGTTATCAATGCTAACAAACACGCCTTTGTCGACCAGTTTATTAACCGGCCGGACTTCCAGGCTGCGTACGCAAACCTGACTCCGACGCAGTTCGTCGACAAACTCAGTCAAACGACGGGCGTTACGCTGTCGAGCGCCGACCGCGACGCGTTGATCAGCGAAGCAGCCACAAACAAGTCGAGCGTGGTTTTCAAAATGGTCGATGGCACGCAGGCTACGACGGGCGGAGTGCTCCAATTCCAGACGACGTACGGGCAAGCGTTCTACAACAAAGAGTTTGACACCGCGTTTGTGTTCATGGAATACATCGGCTATCTGCGACGCAATCCGGACCAGGATGGATACAATTTCTGGCTTGCAAAGCTGAGATTCTACGGCAACTGGCTTGACGCCGAGATGGTGCGCGCGTTCATCGTATCACCCGAGTATCGCAGCCGGTTCTAAGCGCCGCCACCGGTTAAAGGAAAGCCAACCTCAGAAATGGGGTTGGCTTTTCTATTTGTGAACGTCAACCTGTACAGGCGGCCCTGAAATCATGTGATGTTAGAATGCAGAGCAAAGCGAATCGACCCGACCCGTAACTAAGACACCCATGCGCATGAGTTCTCCTCAGATTGAGATCGACGACTTGACGGCGATAGTCCGCGAGTCGATGGCGGTGCAAAGTAACGATGAAAAAGCAGCGCACGTTGCGGCGGCCGTCCCAACCCCACCAGGATCTCCGGCACTAAAACTACAACTCGACTTTGAACCGCGTTCCGATCACCACTATCACATCAACGACCTGCTGTGTTTTCACGACCGCACCTTTGTGCACGCGGCGTATCGCACCATATTGAAACGCTCTCCCGACGAAACGGAGTTTTACCGCGAGCTCAAACGCCTGCGATCCGGCAACCTCAACAAGATCGACTTACTCGCCGGGCTACGCTTCTCCGCGGAAGGCAGAGCCAAGAAAGTCCAGCTTGACGGATTGCTCGTGCCGGCGTTGGTCCGTCGCCTGGGCCAGGTGCCGGTCATCGGTTATGGCATTCGACTCGGCATCGCCTTCCTGCGATTGCCGAATCTGATTCGCGATCAACGCCAGTTCAGCAGTCACGTGCTCGCGCAGCACGAGCAGATCGCCGACTTTGTGAACGTGCTATCGACGCGAATCACTGAATCTCATCACGAAGTCGCGCGTCTAAGCGAAGCATTGTCGCAACACGCCAACACATTTGCCGCGCAACAATCGGAACTCGAACGAATCACGGACTCTCGCTTTAGCCAACTGGACCAACGCCTCGACGTCTTCGAAACAAATTCAAGCGAACAGCTTGAAGCGTTGCGCGCTCAGATCGGAAACCTGCTGGCGCAGTTGGAAAAAGAGAGAATGGAACGGCAAACTGCCTTGAGTCAGTTGCTCTCAGAACAGCAAGAGTTACTCTCAACTACGCGTAACGAAATGGAGTCGAAACAAAGCGAGCTACACTCGGAGATCGCGCGGCTCCAGCTTCAACTCCAGCACACACGCTCCCAAATAACTATTCACGATGAGAGCATTCGCGTGCTCTCGAGTAGCGACCGCAGTGTTTCACCCACGATTCAGCAGGAGGTTGTCGATGCACATCATCTCGACGCCTTCTATGCCGAACTGGAAGATCGATTTCGCGGCACTCGCAAAGAGATCAAGGAGAGATTCCAGGTTTACCTGCCATACATCAACGAGAGCGCAGCGGTCGTCGATCTTGGTTGCGGCCGCGGCGAATGGCTGGAACTTTTGAGTGAGGCTGGAATCGAAGCACACGGTGTCGACACCAATCGCATTCAAGTTGAAGAGTGCCGCGCTCGCGGCCTGAACATCAGCGAAGAAGATTTTCTAGTTCATCTACGCGGTCTCGCGGATGGGAGTGCCGGCGCAGTCACAGGCTTTCACATCATCGAGCATGTTTCGCTTGACGCTCTCATCACGCTGGTGAGCGAAGTGATGCGAGTGCTGCGCCCCGGCGGCGTCGTGATCTTCGAAACACCAAATCCCGAAAACGTGCTCGTCGGTAGCCGGTACTTCTACCTCGATCCCACGCACCGGCATCCGTTGCCGAGTGAGTTGATGGAGTTTCTGTTGGCTAGTCGAGGCTTCGACAAGATTGAAATATTGAACTTGCACCCGTGGGACTCCGCCAAACTCGCAGGCGAGGATGAACTCACAGCTCGTTTCAATACTTACTTTTACGGTCCGATGGATTACGCCATCGTGGGCCGGAAGGTGAGTGCATGAGAATTCTTATCGCCACGGTGCAGGTGCCTTTCATTCGTGGAGGCGCAGAGATTCACGCGGAAGGATTACGCGATGCCTTGCGTGAAGCTGGTCATGAAACGGAGTTGCTCTCGATCCCATTCAAGTGGTACCCGCCGGAAAAGATCGTCGATCACATCCTTGCCTGCCGGCTTCTCGACGTCTCCGAAGTGGCAGGCACGAAAGTGGATCTGCTTATCGGTTTAAAGTTTCCGGCGTATCTGATTCCACATCCAAACAAGGTGCTCTGGATCCTGCACCAACACCGTACCGCTTACGAACTGTGGGACCATGCTCTGAGCGACCTTGTTTATTATCCAAACGGTTCGCAGGTACGAGACGTCATCGAACAAGCCGACCGCAAACTGATTCCCGAAGCTCGCGCCATTTTCGCGAACTCACGTAACGTGGCCCGGCGGCTCAAGAAGTTTTGCGACATCGACTCCACTCCGCTTTATCATCCACCGCCGCACGCGGAAAAGTTCTATTCAGGACCTGCCGAAGATTATCTGTTCTTCCCCAGTCGTCTGTGCATTCCGAAACGCCAGTCACTCGTACTCGAAGCGCTTTCGCTGACTCGCAATACGGTTCGGATCTGTTTTGCTGGAACTGCGGACCATCCCGAGTACACAGACAAGCTGCAGTCACTGGCGCGAAAACTGAAGGTGCAAAAGCGCATCGAGTGGCTGGGCGGCGTCCGTGAGGATGAGAAGCGGGCTCGCTACGCCTCGGCGCTTGGAGTTGTTTATCCTCCGGTAGACGAAGATTACGGTTACGTAACTCTCGAAGCGATGCTGGCGGCCAAGCCTGTGATCACTTGTCGTGATTCGGGTGGTCCTCTAGAGTTTGTGATCGAAAAACAGACCGGATTGATTACCGATCCCACACCGGAAGCCCTGGCATCCGCTTTTGATTTACTTTGGGAGAATCGCAACCAGGCCGAGACGTGGGGTCAGGCTGGACGAGCTCATTACGACAATCTGGATCTCACCTGGGACAACGTGATCAAAAAACTTCTGGCATGAAGATCAACTGGTTCTCTCCGCTACCGCCGGCAAAGACAAGCATTGCTGACGATTACCTCGTAGGCATACTACCGGCGTTGAGCCGCCAGGCAGAGCTGACACTATGGACCGATCAGCACAGTTGGGATCCGAAGCTGGAAAAGTCTGCAACGGTGCGGCAGTACAAACCCGATCGGATAAGCTGGCCCAATCTGAATCAGGCGGACATCACCTTCTACAACCTCGGAAACAATCACATTTTTCACGCCTCAATCTGGCAGGTTAGCAGGCAACATTCAGGCATCGTCATTCTCCACGACCTGCGCGTGCACAACTTTTTCGACAGCTTGTACCGGGCTCAGTGGCGCGATACAACTGGATATCTCGACCAGATGAAGCTTCACTACGGTGAAGAGGGGCTTAACGCAGCGACCGAGTTCGTTAACGGCAGGCTCGGTATCGATTTCATGACCGAGCACTATCCGTTTACTCCCCTGGCGGTGGAAAACTGTCTGGGTGTGGTGGTCCACACAGATGAAGCATTTGAGCAACTAGAACAGTCCAAACAATGGCCCGTAATGCTGACTCCGCTGCCGCGTTCGATGCCTCCCAGTCGCAACGGTGACGAACGTACCGCCACGCCTGGTCCACCTTATCGCTTGATCGTATTCGGCTACATCGGTCGCAATCGCAGGCTCAACGCCGTGCTTGAAGCGCTCAGCGGAATGCCGGAGCGAGACAGTTTTCGATTGGATATTTTCGGCGAGCTTGCTGATGCGCGCGCTCTGCGCAGCCGCATTCGCCAACTGGATCTCGGCAAGCTGGTCCAACTGCACGGCTACGCGCCGGAAGATCAGTTGAATAAAGTGCTGGAGAGCTCACACCTGGCGATCAACCTGCGCTACCCGACGATGGGCGAGGCTTCCGGCAGCCAGTTACGCATCTGGTATCACGCTTTACCGAGTTTGGTTACCGATATCGGCTGGTACTCTTCGTTATCGAGCGATACGGTGGCCCATGTGCGTCACGAACATGAGATCGCCGACATCCAGACGCATCTGAAAGCTTTCCTCAGGGAGCCGGATCGTTTCGCGAAGATGGGTGAAGAGGGACTGCGCACGCTCGAACGAGTACATAATCCGGAGGAGTACGTGCACAACATCCTCGAGCTGGCGCGTGATCGCCGCCGGTTGACTTTGAGAAAGGCGGCGCGTGATTTGGCGAAGCGCGCAGGAACGGCAATGGGATCATGGACCAGTAAAGCCGGTCATGATCCCAGGAGAATCGCCGAGAACATTTACGAGCTGTTCAGCTCTTAAGGCGCGCCGAATCGCGAGCGGTACTCGGGTGAGTTGATGAACGCCTTCACCATCTCCGCGTCGACAAAGTTGCCGTAAAAGTTCAGCTTGCCCAGCCAGAACGCATAACCGCCATCGTCAGGATCGCGCAGCAGGTAACCGAAATATTCCATCTGCACAAAGGCGGCGTTGAACAGATTGTTGTAGAACGCCTGGCCGTAGGTGGTATTGAATACCAACACCCCGCCGGTGATCGTCGTTGTGCCGTCTACCACCTTGAACAGCACACTCGCCTTCGCTGCTGTCGACATGCCGCCGTTCGTCAACTCGTCTATTAACGCCTGACGATCTGACGCGGACGGCGTCACCCCGGTAGTTTGGAATAACTTGTCGACATACTGCGCCGCACTCAAGCCGTCGTAAATCGCGCGAAACTCCGCCCGCGTCACAAACTCATTTACAAACGCCTGCTTGTTGGCATTGATCACGTCCGGCGCCAGCGCGAAATTCACCACTATGCCCTGCGACACCGTGCCCGCATCGCGCGTGAACTCATCGCTCGCAGTAGTGCCTCC
>Ga0126376_10001301_pt1 | contig 13370 bp, 12 predicted proteins | sample PanSoiMetPlot_15_FD_92760 | JGI IMG/M metagenome (GOLD analysis project Ga0126376, IMG submission 92760) | Tropical forest soil microbial communities from Panama - MetaG Plot_15 | ecosystem: Environmental > Terrestrial > Soil > Tropical forest > Bulk soil | place: Panama | collected 2016-02-17
CGCTGGTGCTGGCGGCAAGCACCGACCTGCCCTTCGGCACGCTCGCCTCACCGGGCGCCGGCATGTTGCCAACCTTGGTGGTGGCGGTGATGATGGCGTTGGCCGCCAGCCTTATTATCGCCGCTGGCAGCAGCCCCCCGATCGGGACCATCGACTGGAGCGATGCCGGGCACGCGCTGAAGGTTACCGCGGTAACCGCGGCGACGGTGGCCGCCTACACCACATTGGGCTTTATCGCCAGCATAGCGCTCATGCTCCTGGTTTTGACCTTGTTGATCGAACGCAAGCCGCTCTTGTCCGCCGTCGCCTTCAGCGTCGGCGCCACTTTGCTTGCCTATCTGCTATTTGCGACCTTGCTCAATGCGCCGCTGCCACGCGGCTTGTGGCCCTAGCGGCATGGAAGCGACCTTCGACAGCCTGGCGCTCGGCTTCTCGGTGGCGTTCCGTCCGGACGTGCTGTTTTATGCCTTCCTGGGCTGCCTGGTGGGCACGTTGGTGGGCGTGCTGCCGGGCATCGGGCCGCTGGCGGGCATCTCTATTCTATTGCCCGTCACCTACGGCCTCGATGCCACCAAGGCCATCGTCATGCTGGCCGGCATCTACTACGGCTCCCAGTACGGTGGCTCGACCACCTCAATCCTGATGCGGATTCCGGGCGAGGCGTCATCGGTGATGACCTGCGTCGACGGCTACGAAATGGCCAGGCGCGGCCGCGCCGGTGCGGCGCTCGCGATTGCCGCGGTCGGATCGTTCGTGGCGGGCACCTTTGGTGTCATCATGCTGACCGCGGTTGCGCCGCCGATCGCCAAGCTTGCGCTGAGCTTTGGGCCGCCAGAATATACCGCGCTGTTGGTGCTGGGCCTGATCTTCCTGGCCTATATGTCGTCCACCGGCTTGCCGCGCACCCTGCTGATGGCCAGCGTTGGCCTTTTGCTCGGCTGCATTGGCATCGATGTCATGACCGGGCATTTCCGCTACAGCTTTGACATCAAGGAGCTGGGCGATGGCATCGGCATCGTGCCGGTCGCCGTTGGCCTGTTCGGACTGGGCGAAATCCTATCGACGCCGAGCAAGACGGTGACCGCCAGGGTGGTGCCGCCGCGACTGAGGGAGCTAATGCCCACGCGCAGCGAGTGGCGCCAGTCGGCGATGCCGATCGCGCGCGGGTCGGTACTCGGCTTCCTGGTCGGCATCGTACCGGGCTCGGCGCATATCATCGCCAGCTTCCTTTCCTACGCCGTGGAGAAGCGGGTCTCGCGCACACCAGAGGAGTTCGGCAAGGGGGCGGTGGCCGGCGTTGCCGGCCCCGAATCGGCCAACAATTCGGCTTCGACCGGCGCCTTCGTGCCAATGCTGGCACTGGGTCTTCCGACCGGACCGGTGACGGCGGTGCTGATGGCGGCGCTGTTGATCCATGGCGTGCCGCCCGGTCCCATGCTCGTCAACGAGCATCCGCAGCTGTTCTGGGGCTTCATTGCCTCGATGTACGTCGGCAACTTGATGCTGCTCGCCCTTAATCTGCCGCTGGTGGGCGTGTTCGTGACGGTGCTGCGTATTCCCTACGCCTATCTCTATCCGCTGATCATCATGTTCTGCATCATCGGCGTTTACGAAGTGAACCACTCGATCGTCGACGTCTGGATCATGCTGATCATGGGCATCGTCGGTTATCTGTTGCGCAAGTTCGACTTCGATCCCGCGCCACTGGTGCTGGGACTGGTGATCGCACCGATCTTCGAACTCAGTCTCAGGCAGTCTCTGATCATGTCGAATGGCAACTGGCTGATCTTTGCCCAGCGGCCCATTGCCCAAGTGCTGCTGGCGGTGTGCCTGCTGATCATCGGCTTGGCATTGCTGTCGTTGCGCCTGAAGCGCCGCGACTGGCGCGCCAAACTGGCCGAGGCAGAAGCCGGCGACGGCGCCCAGCCCGGCTGAACTCGGCACCCGGGGCCAGCCCAACTCCAAGGTCGGCGGCAGGCCCGGCCCTTGCAACCCGAGGCTGGGGCGGCCAGCGGGCCCGCCTCCTCAGTCGTGGTCATCGCTGGCATGGCCGCGCTTCGGCACCAACACCGTGCGCCTGAAACTCATGAACTGGGTGCCGTCGGCCTTCTTGCCGATGGTGCGCACCTCGACGATGCCTTGCGTCGGCCGGCTGACGGAGCCGCGCTTGCCCAACACTTCTGACTCCGCATAGATGGTATCGCCGATCAAAACCGGGGCCGTGAGCTTGATGTCGGTCCACCCCAGATTGGCGATCGCCTTCTGGCTGACGTCGCTGACACTCATGCCGACCACGATCGACAAGGTGAGGCAGCTGTTGACCACGCGGGTGCCGAACTCGGAGCTGGCGGCATAGGCGGCGTCGAAGTGCAGCGGATGCTGGTTCATGGTCAGCAGCGTAAACCAGGTGTTGTCGGCCTCGCTGATGGTCCGTCCCGGTCGATGCTCGTAGACATCGCCGACGTTGAAGTCCTCAAAATAGCGGCCATGGCTCTCCCGCCAGCGATTGGCGGCCACCGGCCTCGCGGTCGCGATCATGCTGTTAGCCTTTAGGTTGTCCTCGCCGTTGGCGGAGGCTACCTTGGGGTCGGTCCCAAGGCCATTGTTGCTGCAAACTTGCACGGCCTGCCCGCCCGGAGGAAGCCCACATGATCTATGAATTGCGAACCTACACCTTGCGAGCCGGAACGCTGGCCGACGTGGTCAAGGCGGCATCGACCGTTTCGCGCGAAATTCGCGGCAACGATTACGGCAAGCTCGAAGGCTATTGGACGACGGAAATCGGCCCGCTCAACCAGGTGATGCACCTTTGGAGCTATAGCGATCTCAACGAGCGGGCGCGTCTGCGCGCCGAACTCGCCAAGAACGCCCGCTGGAACAGCGAGTATACCCCCCTGATCCGGCCCAACCTGGTGCGGCAGGACATTCGCCTGCTCAATGCCATCAAGTCGCCGGTGGCGCCGGCCAGCACGCCCAATGTCTACGAGTTGCGCAACTACCGCGCCAAGCCCGGCGCGGCCAAGCAATGGCTCGACCTCTTCACCGCCGCCCTCGAGCACCGCGAAAAATATTCCAAGATCGTGGGCCTGTGGCAAACCGAGGCGGGACAACCCAACGAGGTATGCCACATCTGGGCCTATGCCGACCTCAATGCCCGCGCCGCGGCTCGTACCGCTGCCGTCAAGGATCCCGGCTGGCAGGCGTTTTTGGGCAAGAGCGCGCCCTTGCTCGACGAAATGCACTCAACCGTCATGCTGCCGGCACCGCATTCGCCGCTGCAATAGACCCCAGGAGATCCCCAGGGGGCGATCAGGGGACGCATGCTCGAGCCCGGTGTCGCTCCCCTGGCGGGCGCATGCCGGGCTGCGCTACGCCGCGAGCGGCGCTGGCCAGCGCGCCCGCGGCAACCTTTCGTTAACGCCTCGGTGGAAAGCTTTAGTTAACCACCGCCAATGGTGTGGCGAGGACGCGAGCAATGCCCGGCTTTACCGATGAGCCCACGCGACTGACATCGAGCCTCAACGAGGCCAGGAACGACACCGGTCGCATCGCCTTTTGCGGGCCGGTGGTGTTGAGCGCCATCACCGGCTACTCGATCGGCAGGGTGGAGGAGGAAATCAAGCGCCTGCGCCACCCCGAGCGCCTTGGCGCCGGCGGCATCGTCAAAGGCACTGACGCCGAGGAGGTGGCGGCCACCCTTGCCCACTTCGGCTACGGCATGCACAGAACGGAGTGCTACCTCGCTCGCCCGCGCAAGGAGCGGCCAACATTGTGGAGTTGGATGCAGAAGCCGCGCAACGCCTGGGTGCACTACATTGTTGCCATCCACAAGGGCAAGGAGGGGCATTGGGTGCTGATCAAGGGCGTCAAACTGTGTGACACCTTCTCGGATGGCCGCTGGCAGTTCGTGTGCGATTGCGCGCACCGCGGCGCGCGCATTATGGAGGTCTACGAGGTGAAGCGGGCGCTCGAATTCTGATCGCCGCCGCGGCCGATCATGCGTGCTTGCCGCCGCCCCGCTGCGAGCAGGCGCCTGCCTTGCGGGCGACCGCCGGCGGTATTCAGCTTTTGAGCTTGGGGTCGAGCCAGTCGCGCAAGGAATCGCCGAACAGATTGAAGGCAAACACGGCGAGCGTGATCGCCACGCCCGGGAACAGGATCATCCAGGGCGCGGTCTGGTAGAAATCGGCCGAGGCACCCGACAGCATCAATCCCCAGGCCGGCGTCGGCTCCGTCACCCCCAGGCCCAGGAACGACAGGCTCGCCTCCAGCAAAATCGCCTGCGCCATCGACGCCGACACCATGATCAAGTAGGGGGCGACGATATTGGGCACGATGTGGCGCAGAATGATGCGGCTGTGGCCGAAGCCGGCGGCCCGCGCCGCGTCGATGAAAGGCATGGCGACGATCGACAGCGTCGAGGCGCGCGACACCCGCGCCATGCGTGGTACGATCGGCAGGGCGATGGCGGCAATCAAATTGAAATCGATGCCGAATGCCGAGCGCTTGCCCAGTACCGCCACCACCACCATCGCCAGCACGATGATTGGGAACGACAACATGATGTCGACCACGCGCTGGATGGCATTATCGATGCGGCCGCTGAAGTAGCCCGACGCGGCGCCGATCAGCGCTCCCAAGGTGCAGCCGATCACCGCCGACAGGATGCCGACCGCCAAGGCGGTACGCGAGCCGTAGACGATGCGCGAGAACACGTCGCGGCCGTACTGGTCGGTGCCGAACCAATGCGCGGCGCTGGGGCTGCTCAGCATGCCGGCAAAGTCGATTTCCTCGGGATTGTAGGGCGAAATTCCGGCCGCGCCGAAGGCGAATACGACATAGAGCAGGATCATGAACAACCCGGCCACGCCCGAGGGCTCAGCCTTGATGAATTGCCAAACCGGGTTGGGTCGCTTGGGGACGGTGTCGGTGGCGGTGGTGGCGATCGTTGCCATGGCACGTTGCCCTCAATTCAGGCGGATGCGCGGGTCGAGCCAACCGTACAACAGGTCGACCAGAAGATTGATCAGAATGAAACAGGTGGCGATGAACAGCACGAGGCCTTGGATGAGATTGAAGTCGCCGCGGGCGGTGGCATCGACGAACAGCTTGCCGATGCCGTTGATGTTGAACACCTGCTCGGTGACGACGAGGCCGCCGATCAAGAACGCGAATTCAAGGCCGATCACGGTAACGACCGGAAGTAGCGCGTTGCGCAAGGCGTGCCGGCGCATGATGAGCCGGGTCCACACGCCCTTGGCCCGGGCGGTGCGGATGTAGTCCTCGCGCATGACCTCGAGCAGCGAAGAGCGCATCATGCGCGTCGCCACCGCAGCATAACGGTAGCCGACCGAGGCGGCCGGCCAGATCGTCACCGATAGATTGGTGATCGGGTCCTCCCACAGCGGCACGTAGCCGATCTTGGGCAGCCAATTGAACAGCGACAACAGGCCGAGGATGATCAGCATGCCGAGCCAGAATGATGGGATCGCCAAACCCGATACCGCCACCACCCGTATGCCGTGGTCGACCCAGCTGTCGCGGTAGAGCGCCGATAGGGTTCCGAGCGGGATGGCGATCAGAATGGCGATCAGTCCGGCCATGATCGCGATTTGAAACGACACCGGCGCGCGCAGCGCGATCTCCTTGTTGACGGGTTCCCCGGTCCAGAGCGATTTGCCGAGGTCGAGCCGGGTCAAGCCGATCATGTAGTCGGCAAACTGCCGGTAGAGCGGCTTGTCGAGCCCCAGCCGTTTGCGTTCGGCCTCGATGGTTTCTTCCGATACTGCCGCGCCATCGGCCCTGAGCTTCACCACCACCACGTCGCCGGGCATGACCCTAATCAGAAAAAATACCGCAATGGCCACCCCGATCAGGGTCGGGATCACCAAAAACAATCGGCGCAAGAGGTACCAGAGCATGGGGCGGCAGCCGTCAAAAGAGGCCGGCGGCGGCAAGCATGCGCCACCGCCGGCCTGCTGTCACTGGGGATCGAGCCAAACCGTCGAAAGGTCCTGCCACAGATAGTGGCTGGGGGTCATGTACCAGCCGTGGATCTTCTTGTTGATGACGATGATCCTTTGCCACCACAGCAGGGGTACGTTGTAGGCCTGGGTCAGGGCATAGCGCTCCATGTCCCGCACCAGCTTGGTGCGCTCCGCCACGTCGATGGTGCGGCGTTGCTTTTCGTACATGTCGTCGATCTTGGTGTCGGTGTGACCCGAGTAGCCGGCCGGCGACAACTTTTTGGTCAGGAACTTGGAGAACTGGGCGGTCGGATCATCCATGAAGTCGGCCTGGAACTCGATGGCGACATCGAAGTCCCCGGCGGCGACCCGGTCCTGATAGAGCTTGGTTTCGAGCTGCTCATGCTCGGCGGTGACGCCGATCCGGCGCCATTGGTCGACCGAATAAATTGCCGCCGGCGTATAGGGCTCGGGCACGTTGCGGTTGAGCAGCTTGAACTTCAGGTCCTTGACGCCGGCCTGTTCGAGCAGCTTCTTGGCGGCATCGCGCGACTTGTTGATGTCCTTGGAGTAGCCCGGCATTTTAACGAGCTCGGCTTCCGGCAGCGACATCGCATAGCCCGGCCGCATCACGCCGCCGACGAATTTGAGGATCGAGATCTTGGACAGGGCCTCCGAGCCGCCCCACCGGTCGATCGCCATGCTCAACGCCTGGCGCACGCGCACGTCATCGAACGGCTTGCGCTGGGTATTGAATATGACCATCAAATTGTTGACCCAGGTGCCCTCGAACACGCTGAGATTGTCCTTCATCTTGTCGAGCAGCTGGGCCTTCTCCTGCGGATTGCGGCCGCGGAATTCGGCGTCGAACTGGCCGCCGATGATGCCCGGCACGACGCCGCCCGATTTCACGAAGAACACCTTATAGCCGTCGAGGTAGGGCTTGCCCTTGTCGTAATAGTCAGCAAAGCGCTTGCCGCTCCAGCTCGCGCCCTTGACGTGCTCAACGAACGTGAAGGGGCCTGAACCCATGATCTCGGTTTCGGGATAGCGCGGGTTCTGTTTGAGCTTGGCGGCGCTGTAAATGCAATTATAGGGCGAGGCCAGGGCCTCGAGCACGCCGGCCATGGGATTTTTGAGCTTGAACACCACGGTCGAGGGATCGGGGGCGGAGACCTCGAGATCGGAATAGTAGCTCTTGCGGATCGACACCACGCCCGGCGGCGGATTGATGATGCGATCGTAGCTCGCCTTGATGTCCTCCGACGTCAGCGGGCTGCCGTCGTGGAACTTCACGCCTTTGCGCACCTTGAAGGTGTAGCTCATGCCGTCCGGCGCCACCGACCAGCTTTCGGCGAGATCGGGCACCACTTTCGGATAGTCCTTGCCGTCGAACTTGACGAGCAGCGAATAGTGCGGGGCGATCGGATGGATCAGGGCGAAGGTGGTGCTGCCATGGCAGTCGTAGTTTGGCGGCTCGGCAACCACGCCGAAATTGAGCGTGCCCCCCCTTTTCGGCGTCTGCGCCTGCGCAAGGCCGCCGGCCATCGCCAACGCGATGGTTGCCGCGGCCAAGCCGAGAACGGTTCGCTTCATTGCCTGTGTACCTCCATTGTAATGTCCTGACGGGGTGCTGATGGGTAAAAGTCCTGACAGGTCGCGGAAATCATCAGGCGTGAATACAGGCAACAAAATGGCCTGGGCCGAGCTCTCGCGTCGCAGGCACGGCCGCCTTGCATTCGGCTGTCATCAACGGACAGCGCGGGTTGAACACGCAGCCCTGGGGTGGATTGAGCGGGCTTGGCAGCTCGCCTTTGATGATTGAGCGCGGCCGCGCCCGTTCGATCACCGGATCGGGGATCGGCGCGGCAGCCAGCAGGGCTTTGGTGTAGGGGTGTTTCGGATTGGCAAACAGTTCGTCGGCCGCCGCGTACTCCACGATGCGTCCCAGGTACATTACGGCCACCTTCGAGGAGATGTGCCGCACCACCGCCAGATCATGCGCAATGAACAGGTATGTCAAGCCCAACTTCTGCTGTAGCTCCTCCAGCAGATTGATGACCTGACCCTGAATTGAGACATCGAGCGCTGACACCGCCTCGTCACAGACGATCACATCCGGATTGACGGCAAGCGCCCTGGCAATGCCGACCCGCTGGCGCTGGCCGCCGGATAATTCGTGCGGGTAGCGCAGTGCCATGTAGGGAAACAGGCCCACCAGCTGCAGCAGCTCGGCCACCCGCGGCTCGACTTGCGGCTTGGGCAGGATGGCGTGGACGCGCATCGGCTCGGCCACGATCTGGCCAACGGTCATGCGCGGATTGAGGGAGGAATAGGGGTCCTGGAAGATCACCTGCATCTTCTTGCGAACCGCGATCATGTCGCCACGGCCGAGGCCGGCAAGGTCGATGCCCTCAAAGCGAATGGCGCCACCGGTGGGCTCGTCGAGCCGCAACACCAGCCGGCCCAAGGTGGACTTGCCGCAGCCGGACTCGCCGACCAGGCCCAGGGTCTCGCCCCGCTTAATGTCGAGAGTGACATCGTTGACGGCACGCACCATCCGCGAACGCCGCATGAAGCCGGCACGAACCGGAAAGAACTTGCGCGCATTGGAGATGCTGAGGATTGCGTCCCTGTCCTGACCATTGTGTGCGGCTCTGCCGCCGCCGTCGCTGCGCGCGCCGAGCTGATCGATGGCCTCGATTTCGCGAACCCGGTGACAAGCGACCAGGTGACCGCTCTCGGCCGCCGCCAGCGGCGGCACCTCGCCGCATTTGTCGATGGCGAAGCGGCAGCGCGGACGGAAGCGGCAGCCCGACGGCGGCGCCAATAGGTTGGGCGGCGCGCCGTCGATGGTGGCAAGTTTGGCGCTGCGGCCGCGATCGAGCCTTGGCACCGCCGTCAGCAAGCCGCGCGCATAGGGGTGCAAGGGGCGCCCGAACACGCGCTCGGCGGTGCCGCTTTCGACGATCCGCGCCGCGTACATGACGTTAACGCGATCGGCATAGCGGGCAACGATGCCCAGATTGTGGGTGATGATGATGACCGAGACGCCCAGGCGCTTGGACAGGTCCTTCATCAATTCCAGGATCTGTGCCTGGATGGTGACGTCGAGCGCCGTGGTCGGCTCGTCGGCGATCAAAAGCTTGGGATTGCAGGCAAGGCCAATGGCAATCATCACGCGCTGGCGCATACCGCCCGACAGCTGATGCGGATACTGGTTGAGCCGGCTCTCGGGGTCGGTGATGCCGACCAGGGTCAAAAGCTCGATGGCGCGGGCGCGTGCCGCGGCAGCATCCATGGCCAGGTGGATGGTGAGCGGTTCCATGATCTGCAGCCCAATCTTGAGCACCGGATTGAGCGAGGTCATGGGCTCTTGGAAGATCATGGCGATGTCGCGACCGCGAATGCGCCGCATCTCCTCGTCGGAGAGGGTGAGCAGTTCGCGGCCATCGAACCGTATCGAGCCCTTGGTGATGCGCGCGGTTCCCGGCGGCAGGAGGCGCATGATCGCCAGCGCCGACACCGACTTGCCGGAGCCGGATTCGCCGACGATGGCCACCATTTCGCCGGGGCGAACGGCATAGGTCACATCCTCGACGGCGCGCACCGTGCCATGCGAGGTCACGAACTGGACGTTGAGGTCCTCAATCTCGAGTAGAGGCAACGCGGTGCCGGCAGCCACCGGAGTGGTTGCTGCTTGGGTAACGCTCCGACTGCCGAGGCTCGACACAACCTCGCTATTCACCCTGCGCCTCTCCCTGCGCGGACAGCCGCCAGTTCTTGTGTCCTGCTCGCGGCGCGGCATACAGTATGCCACGTTCATTGCCTAGCCTAGAAAGGCGAGGTCGGGCAAGACCCGGGCTGGCATTGGCGGCAAGAATTGGCACTCCGGCCCGCCGGACGCGCTGTGACCCCCGGTCGCGGGTGTCGCAATGCCACCCCGCCCGGGGCAAGTGTCGCCCGAGACCGCGGAGCTCAGCCATGCCCGCCTGCAGCCTTTATTGCGCGGCGCAACCAGTGCCGCGCGCTATGCTTTCGGTGAGCCATCACCGACCGGCTGCAGCCGGAGCTGGCCCGGCGCCTCGTTCAAGCGCAGGAGAGCGATCGCAGGTGGTGGCGGCCATCTCTTTGGTCCCCGCCACGCCTCCCATGCTGCGGGCCCAATTTTTGCACCCCGCCGGCCGGGGGCCACCAGGCCCTGAGGCGGGCCTAAGCGACGGCCAGCACATCTCGCGGGGACGAGGAGGGCCGCCTATATGCGCAAGAGAGAGTGTCCGCTACCAGCACCGGCACCGGCATGAAGATTGACCCTCCCGTCCACGATCCCGCGAACGCACACGCCGGTCATGGCCACGGCGGCCACGCCCACGGCCATGCGCATTCGGTCAACGAGACGCGGGTCGGCTGGGCGGCGGCGCTGACCGCGGCCTACATGCTGGCAGAGGCGGCAGGCGGTTTGTTTGCGGGTTCGCTTGCGCTGTTGGCAGATGCCGGTCACATGCTCGCCGACGCTGCCTCCCTGACGTTGGCCTGGGCAGCATTCCGCATCGCCCGGCGGCCGTCCGATTGGCAGCGGACCTACGGCTTCCATCGGTTCCAGGTGATTGCCGCCTACACCAACGGCATCACGCTGATTTTTATTGCCGCGGCGGTGGTGTGGGAGGCGCTACACCGCCTGCGCGAGCCGGTCGTAGTGCTGGGCGGGCCAATGCTGGCGGTCGCCATCGTCGGCCTCATCGTCAACATTGTGGCGTATCTGGCGCTGCACGGTGCCGACCGCAACAATCTCAACATCCGGGGGGCGATGTTGCACGTCCTGGGCGACATGGCGGGCTCGGCGGCGGCCATCGTCGCCGCGCTGGTGATATTGTGGACCGGCTGGAGCCCGATCGACCCGTTGCTGTCCCTGCTGGTTGCGCTGTTGATCCTGTCCAGCGCCTGGGGTGTCGTTGCCGCATCGGGCCGCATCCTGATCGAGGCGGCACCGAGAGGGCTCGACGTGCGTGCGCTGGCTGCCGATCTCGAGGCCAGCGTGCCGGGGGTGGAAAACGTGCATCACGTCCACGCCTGGTCGCTGACGGAAGCGCGCCCGATGGTGACGCTGCACGCGCGCATTGGCGATGACACGCAAGCCTATCGGATCGTCGCCGCCATCAAGCAGCGCCTGAAGCTGCGTTACGGCGTGGTGCACGCCACCATTGAGATCGAATGCGAGCATTGCGCCGATCAGGTGCCGGCGGCGAAGTCGTGAGGCCGGTTATCGTGCCGCCATGGCGGCACTTGCCTCGGGCGGCGTGCGCATCCAGGGGTCGCCTCGGCTGCCGAGTTTGAGGCCCTCGGCATACAACGCCTTCATGTAGACTGGATCAAAGATCTGCGTCGAGGGGACATTGAAGCCGGCCGGGATCGAGGCCAGCCGGAACTCGGCGCCGTCGCGCTGCGCCATGGCGTAGATGCGGTTGATGTCGCCGATGCTTTGGCTCTTGGTGATGGTGAACACCGAGCGCGCGCTGATCGCCAAGGTATTGGAGGCCACGGCTTCGTACTCCGGCGTCAGCTTGCCGTTCTTGACGATATAGATGCGGCGCAGCGGCGGGGTTGGATAGAGCCGGTCGAAGGTTTTGAGCGAGAGCTGTGCCGGGGCCACGAACACCTGCCGGGTTGGCCCGCCATCGACGTGCATTTCCTCAAGCACCTTGTCGCCGGCACGCACCTTGATGTGCACCGGCGGAAACGCGCCGGGCACCGATGCCGAGGCGAGGATGACCTGACGGAACAGCTCGAGCGCATAGTCGTGATGGTTGGTGGCGATCTCACCCATGTTCCAGATCACCGGCCGCTGGGCGTCGAGATTGGTGGTGCCGACCAGCAGCACGCGCCCCTTGCGATACTCCTGCGCGATCCGGTCGAGCAGCTTGCGATCGACATACTTGGCGATCAGGTTGGCAAAGCCACTGGTATCGGCCAAGGCGTCGGCGCCAAATAGACCGGCCAGCACCTGTGGGGTGGCGAGGTCCTCGGTCTCGTATTTGGTCCAGATTTGCTGCAGCCGACCATCGTACTCGGGACCGAGAAAGGCGAACGGGGCGGTAAGGGCGCCGGCGCTAACCCCGGTGACCACCTCAAACTGCGGACGATCGCCCTTTTTGGTCCAGCCCGCGAGCAGCCCGGCCGCGAAGGCGCCGTCGCCGGCGCCTCCGGAGATCGCCAAGTACTCGACCAGCGGTTGGCCGACCTGGCGTGAGGGCTTCGACGCCATCACCTTGGCGTTGGGCATGTGCGCCTGGGCAAACGCCAGAATATTGGGAGGGACCTCGTCTCCCCAAAAACGGGCATGTGCCAGGCCGGGGATGGTGGCTTCCGACACCAGCGCCGATGGCACCGGCTCGCGCACGGCCTGGGCCGCACAGCCCGCGAGCAACGCCGCCACGGCAGCAACCGTCAAGGCCCAGTGGTACTGCGCAACCCGACCCATGGATCCCTCGCCCGCCCCCCGGCGCTCGTCGGCAACTGGTGGCAGGCTGGAGCGCGGCCGTCAACCCAACCGCGGTCCCAAGCTCATGGGCGAGCGCCGGTGTCGCCGCTCGATCGCGGCGGCACTTCAGCTGGCTGCGGTGGTTGGATCGATGGTCTTCTTGATTTCGGTGATCTTGGTGGCGGGAAAGCCACTGATTTCCGCATGCTTGCGAATAATCGCCTCGTCCGTGGCGAGGTAGACGCAGAAGGTTTTGTTGTCGGCAACGTAGCTTTCGAGCCACTGGATGCCGGGGGCAAGCTGGTCCAGCACCTCGTTGGACTTGGCCGCAGCACCGCGCAGTTGCTCCCGCTCAAAGGTTCCAACCTTCGGGATGTCGCGCTCAATGACGAACTTGCGCAAAGTCATGACCGTTTCTCCAGCACCAAATTGCTCATCCGCCGGCTCACCCTGCCCCAGGCAAGGGGCCGGTCACCCCCGGCCCGCCGCGCCCGCCATTGGGGCCGGGCAAACCTCTCAGGGGGCTGCCGCCCCCGTGCCCGCCGTCCCGGCACCGGGAATGCATGGCCCTTGTGCCGGCTGAGCCGCGCCTCCTCAAGTCAAAAGTCATCAAAAAAACGTCTGCGGATCATGATTTCTTCTGCTCACACCGAGACTTTGCGGCCGATGCCGGCCAACGGGCCGCCGCATGCCAGGAATTCCAGGACTTGGCTTCGGCGGTCATTGCGGCCCATGCTGAGCCTCACCACGCGGGTGTGCTCGCCAGCGCGAGCGTGACGGTGACGATTGCTGCCGTCGACCGGCGCCTGGCCGCGGCTGGCGGGGCGCAATTTCATGCTAGGCTCCGGTGACCGCGCACCAGGGGGAGCATGATGGCAGGATCGGGCAAAGGCGGAGCGGAACGCGGCTTTCTTCGCGATCTGCAG
>Ga0126376_10001303_pt1 | contig 13363 bp, 10 predicted proteins | sample PanSoiMetPlot_15_FD_92760 | JGI IMG/M metagenome (GOLD analysis project Ga0126376, IMG submission 92760) | Tropical forest soil microbial communities from Panama - MetaG Plot_15 | ecosystem: Environmental > Terrestrial > Soil > Tropical forest > Bulk soil | place: Panama | collected 2016-02-17
CTGGCTGAACGCCGTCACTTCCACCGGATCGCCCGCCATGGCCTCGCGCACGTCGCTAAGGAAGCGGGCGGACAGGGTGAACAGCACGGCGGCCGGCTTGGTCAAAGTCAAGGTGGCGATCGCTGCCGAGTCGGAAGCACGCACGATGTTGCCGGGATCGATATTGCGTACGCCCATGCGGCCGTCGCTCGGTGCGGTGATCAGCGTGTAGTCGAGCTGCGCCTGCGCAGTTTCGATCGCAGCATCGTCGGCATTGATCGAGGCGATCAGTTGGTTCACCTTCGACTGTTGCTGATCGACGACCTGTTGCGTTTGAAAGTTTTTGTCCACCAGGGTGCGCGAACGGGAAAGGTCCTTCTGCGCCGAATCAAGCTGCGCTTCGTCCTGCATCCTCTTGGCCTTGGCCTGATCGAGCGCCGCAAGGTAGAGGCGGGGATCAATGCGGGCCAGGACATCGCCCTTCTTGACCTGCTGGCCTTCGATGAACAGAACGGCTTCAAGCTTGCCGTCGACCTGCGGCCTGATGCCGACGGTGAAGGAAGCCTGTACCGCGCCGAGGCCGGTGAGATAAATCGGCAGATCGCGCTTTGTGGCGATCGCAGTGGTTACCGGAATAGCGGCCGGTGTCGTGGAACGAGCCGCCCGAACCGGCTCCGCGCCCTGATGCAGGTACCATGCTCCTGTACCGCCAACCGCGATCACCAGCGCGCAAAACAAAAGTACGCGTCGACCGCGACCCACGTTCATCTCCTTGAGCGGCCTCCGCGTTTGCGTCGCAGAAGCCTGCAATTTTATTTTTGGTCTCTCTCCCCAAATTTAAAATGTACGAGAACCTGCGCGATACACAAGTTGCATTGTCATAAACAAACAGACGCACACAAAAGAAAATGAGCTTGCGGATAGACGCCTGGCGAGGGCGGGCCCTGGGAATCCGACAGACACCAAGCCGTGGCCCGCTACCGCCCGCCTGAACTCCCTACCCTCTCGTGCATGCCCCGCATACGGGCTGAGAGGCGGGCGGGGCTGTCCTGGCTGATTCTTGAGAATCTTTAATAGTTCAATAGGCTCCGTCGTTTTTACTCGAGCTCTTGGTGAGCCGTGTCGATTGAAGATCGACAATATTTTGTACTGTGGCGCAACGGTAACAGACTGGGCCACGAGGCCGTGCGAATATCCGCGGGACCATCAGCCAAGATTCGGGGTGCGGTATCGAAATGACACGACGCAATTGCAGCATGCTGCTCACCGGGGCACCGCTGATACTCGCCCTTGGCGTGCCGGCGCTCGCAGCCGACTTGCCCGTCAAGGCACCGCCCCTCAACCCGGCCGCTGCGCCCTACTCGTGGACCGGTTGGTATATCGGCGTGAACGCCGGTTACGGCGTCGGGCAGAAGCAGGGCACGTTCGCATTCGGTCCCGGCGCTGAGACCTTCAACGCCATGCCGGCAGGCGGGTTCGGCGGCGGTCAACTGGGCTTCAATTATCAGATCGGCGGTTTCGTGCTCGGCGCCGAGACCGACATTCAGGGCGCGGGTATTTCAGACACGCGCACCTGTTTGTTGAACTGCTTCGCTGGATCGGCCGCCGTGATCGATCAGAAGCTCAACTGGTTCGGCACGACGCGGGCGCGCGTCGGACTGGCGAACGGCCCCGTGTTGACCTACGTGACCGGCGGAGCAGTTTATGGGGGGACGGAAACCGGGGTCACTACCACGTCTGGCGGCGTCACCGGTTCCGCGATCGCGTCCACGACCAAGACAGGTTGGACCTGGGGCACCGGCGTCGAGGCGGCGCTCGGCGGCAATTGGACGGCCAAGGCTGAGTACCTCTACCTCAATCTCGGCAGTACCGGCGTCGGTTCGGCGGCAACCGGCACCTTCGCAGTGAAGAACCAGGAGCAGATTTTCCGCGGCGGCCTCAATTACCGCTTTGGTCCAGATCAATCTGCTGGCATCGGGCCGACCCACAATTGGGCCGGTCTGTTTGTCGGCGGCACGTTCGGTTACGGGATAGGGCGCAATGACAGCACGTTCGTCGTCCCGGGGACAAACGCGGAGGCGTTCTTTCTGTCGCCGCGCGGTTTCGACGGCGGCGGTATCGTCGGGTACAATTGGCAATTCGGAAGCTGGGTGCTGGGTGTCGACGCCGATTTCCAGGGCAGCGCCGGCAGCGGATATCTGACCTGCGTGAACCTGTGCATCGGCGCGGACGCGACCACTATCGATCAGAAGCTCTCCTGGTTCGGCACGGTACGCGGCCGGCTGGGCTACGCGGTCGGACCAGCGCTGTTTTATGCGACCGGCGGCGGCGCCTTTGGAGAAATCAAGGAAAGCATCACGCAGGCGGCGACCGGCAACACATCGTTCTCGCACAGCCAATCCGGATTTGCGGTGGGCGCCGGCATCGAGAACAAGTTGGATCTTTTCGGCCTGCTCGGTCCGAACTGGACGACGCGGACCGAGTATCTCTTCGTGGATCTCGGCAGAGTCAGCGATACGTTTGCCAATCAAACGCTCACCAGCAACATTCATGAGCACATCTGGCGGACGGTCGTGTCATATAAGTTTTAAGTTTGACGCGCCGTGATGGGCTTGACTTCGGTGGCGGTAACAGGAGCAAGACCCGTCGCGTCATCGTCGGGCTTGTTCCCGCGACCGCGATCAGGATGTCACAGTGCCCGAGCATCGGATTAGCCGGGACGAGCCCCGCCGCGACCAGGTGGAAACCGCCACGACTTTTGCCGCTTTTACCCAGTTGCGGTTGCTTGGGCCGAGAGCCGACTTTTTGCCGGCGCTCCGGCGGTGCGCAGCGATCTACTGCGGGCGCAACTTGACACGCGGTTGCTCACGCGTAGACTTTGTGAGTCTCAAACCATATAACTTTTGGGAGGTTCCGCATGAAGAGGGCCTCGTCTTGCACGCTTGTCGCGGCATGTCTGTCCTTGGCGGCAGCCGGGTCGTTGACGCAAGCGTGGGGCCAGCAAGCTTCTTCCACAGCATCGCCTGCGCTGGACTATGAGTTTTTCAAGGCCAAGGTAGAGCCAGTCTTCCTTGAAAAGCGTCCCGGCCACGCCAGATGTGTCGTTTGCCATACCTTCAATAACGCACCGTTCCACCTCGTGCGGCTCTCGCCCGGCAGCACGACCTGGACGGAAGAGCAGTCGCGCCGGAACTTCGAGCTGGTCCAGAAGGTGGCTCAGCCCGGCTTCGAGGGGAGCAAGCTGGTCGTCCATCCGCTCGCCGAAGAGGCTGGTGGTGATCCCCATCATGGCGGAGGTCAGCAATTTGCCTCGAAAAACGACCCGGATTGGCAGACACTAAATGCATTCGTGCTCGGCGCGAAGCTGAAATAAACAGCGCTTCGCTGACATAGCGGCGCGTAACCCATTTGTCTCCTGACGAACGGACGTATCTCCTGATCAATGCTTCAGGAGGATAACTGGTCGTTGAAACAGGGAGGTACCCAAGATGACGAGTAAGCAAACGTTACGTGGGGGTGTCACGGCTTTAGCTGGAATCCTTCTGTGCACGGTGTCGTTTTCATCGGCGACCGCCCAGCAATCGAAGCTGCGGATCGTCCAGACGAACTCCGCCGGCGATAATGTTCACATCATCGATGCCACGACCAACAAGGTGGTGGCAGAGATCAAGGGGATCGAGGCGCCTCACGGTGTTACAGTGGCGCCTGACGGCAGCCGAATCTACATCAGCGAACAAGCGAACAATACGGTCACCGTCGTGGACGGCAAAACTCTTGAGGTGACCAAGCGAATTCCGCTGAGTGGGAACCCCAACCTCATTGATCTCACGCCTGATGGGCGCTGGCTCTATGTCGCGATTGCTCTGACATATGACGACTTATCAGACTTTCCGCAGATCAAGGCCAATGCGAGCGGCGGCGTCGACGTTATTGACACGGCCTCGCTTCAGAACGTCAAGACCATCCCGCTCAAGGGCGGCGTCCACGACCTCAACGTCACGCCGGATGGCAAGTACGTGATTGTTGGAAACAGCCGAGGCGCCAAACCGCCAGCAAATGTGATGACCGTAGTTGACACGCGGACCAACGACGTTGCTTGGACGATGTCAATGAGTCCGGCCCCGTCTCCGATGGCCGTCACGAAGAATCCCGACGGCTCCACCGATAAGATATATGCCCAGAACGGCAGTCTTAACGGATTTGCGGTCGTGGACTTTGCAACCCGCGTGAGAACCAATCAAATCAAGCTTCCTGACCTACCCGCTGCACAACAAAACCCGTTCGGCGGGCCCGCCGCATCTCACGGCATCGCCGTCACCTCTGACCAGAAGACGCTGTTGGTCAACAGCAGGCTCAACAGCACCCTCTACGCCTATTCACTACCGGACGTGAAGTTCCTGGGAGGAGCCCCTCTTAGCGGCAAGGGCGCGGGCTGGCTGACGATCACGCCTGACGACAAGACGGCCTACGTGGCCAATGAACATACGAATAATGTCTCGGTCGTCGACATCAAGTCATTGAAGGAAACCGCGGTGGTTCCGGTCGGCTTCGCGCCGGCGCGTAACGCCACCTGGATGGCCCCGTAGGCAATCGAAAGAGCGGGACGCGTTCAGGTCATATCGAGCATCACCGGGGTAAGGACGTGGGTTGGGGGCGACCCTTGTTGGTCGCCCCTCTTTACGCCGGCCATATTCGGTTTGAGATTTGGCTCTGCTCGCGGGCGACCATGACTGTCGCAGCGGCATTGTTGGAGGACGCCGATCGAGGCGGCATCCGGGAGGAAACCATGACCCGTCTCATTTCACGAATCGCCTGCAGCGTGTTCTTGCCCGCGCTCGCCGCCGCCACGGTGCCGGCCTGGGCGGAACCGCCCAAGCTGCCGGTGCCGACGGTAGATCAATCCGCGGTCGGCCAGCGCGGCTATTTCTATGTGGGCGGCAAATATGTCGGCGAGGCCGGCAAGAAAATCATGGAGGGGCAGGTCTATGTCGAGGTGCTGGCGCCTAAGGACGTGCGGCGGCCCTATCCGCTGGTGCTGATCCATGGCGCCGCCCAGACCGCCACCAACTGGATGGGCACGCCCGACGGTCGCAAAGGTTGGGCCGAGTATTTCGTCGAGCAGGGCTACATCGTCTACATGATCGACCAGCCGATGCGCGGACGCTCGGCAGCACACCCGAGCGACGGTCCGACCCGCATGTTTACGGCGCAGAACGAGCAATGGCAGTTCACGGCGATCGAGAAGGAAAACGGATGGCCCCAGGCCAAGCTGCACACCCAATGGCCGGGCGACGGCCCCGGCAAAGGCCAGATCGGCGATCCGATCTTCGATGCATTCTATGCCACCCAGGTCGAAACAGTGATTTCCAACGCGGAGACTCAGCAACGCAACCAGGAGGCGGGGGCGGCGTTGCTTGACCGCATCGGCCCCGCGATCGTGCTCACCCATTCGCAGTCCGGTTCGTTCGGCTGGCTGATCGCCGACGCGCGGCCGCGCCTCGTCAAGGCGATCGTCGCCATCGAACCCGCAGGGCCTCCCTTTGAGGGCGCCATCATTGCCAGTGGCAAGCAGCGCGCCTGGGGACCGACCGACGTCCCGATCACTTATGATCCGCCGGTGAAGGACCCGAGCGAGTTGGCGATCGAGCGCGAGACCAAGGCCGACGGTCCGGATCTGTTCGTGTGCTGGATGCAGAAGGCGCCGGCGCGCCAGCTCGTCAACTTAAAGAACATCCCGGTCATGGTGATGGCGGCCGAGGCTTCCTATCACCAGGCCTATGATCACTGCACCGCGAAATACCTCAATCAGGCCGGCGTCAAAACCGAATACATCCGTCTGCAGGATAAGGGGATTCACGGCAACGGCCACATGGTGATGATCGAGAAGAACAATCTCGACATCGCCCGCGTGGTCGATGAATGGGTGCTGAAAAACGTCAAGTAACGTCGTTTTAGTCGGGGAAACGAGCGAGGGCGGGTGCCCGGCTGCAGGGTACTCCCAAATCCAATAGGGGGCGACCACGGCACCCGAGATCCGGGTAACGAAACCCGCCGGGCTCGGTGCGTGACTACACCCGCGCTGTGATCATCTCGGTGGCGAGGCGCGTTCGGATTCCGATTATGACGTGGCCCGTGTTTCTGAAACCCGCTCACAAGGATACCGACGCCAGCTGTCGCAATTGCACCCTACTCGGCGCGTATGTTGCCACATTGTCTTGACCATACCCAGGAGCTGCTCCAATGCCGCTTTCCGGCGTCCCTTATCCTCCTTTGTTGCTGTCGGCATTCATCGCCGTCGCGCTTTCTGCGCCGCTGGCACAGGCCCAAGCACCGCGTGCCGGTCAACCTGCTCCGGGCCCCGGACAGAGCCAGGCCCCAGGGTCGCGCGGGCAGCCTGTGCAGGCGCAGCCGCCGGGGTCGCCCGGCCAACCTCCGCAGGAGCAAGCGCGGCCACCAGCACCGCCCAAGCCTTACAAGCTGATCGCGGTGACGTTGGCGCAGCCGTACAATGACCCAAGCTTCACGGCATTCCGCAAACAGCTCGGCGACATCGCCGACCGAAAAGACCGTGCAGCGCTCGCGCGGCTCGTCGCCGCCAACTTCTTCTGGATGGGGGAAAAGGGCGACAAGGCCGACAAGAAAAAATCCGGCATCGACAACTTAGCAGCCGCGATTGACCTTGACAGCAAGGACGGCCTCGGCTGGCAGGGTTTGGCGGAGGCGGCCAAGGAAGCAACCCTCGAGCCGGTACCGGAGCGTAAAGGCGTCATGTGCAGCCCGGCAAATCCGAAGTTCGACGAGAAGGCGGCCGATGAGGTTGCCAAGGATGCCGGCACTGACCCCAGCGAGTGGGGCTACCCAAGCAAGCCTGACGTCGAAGTGCACGGCGCGGCACAAGCCAACGCGCCCGTCATCGAGAAACTCGGCCTCAATCTCATTCGCGTCATGCCGGAACCGCCCGCCTCTGGAGCGCCGGGGCCGCAATCTTCTTCGTTCATTCGCGTCGTGACACCGTCCGGAAAGGTCGGATTCATCGCCGAGGATGACATCTCTTCGCTGGAAACCGATCAGCTCTGCTACGTCAAGGATGCAACCGGTTGGAAGATCGCAGGCTATGCCGGCAACTTCTGAGGCCGGGCGCCATCGCCGGTCGTAAGCGTGCACCAACGTTGCGCCCCGATTTGGGATCGGGAGCGGGCGTTTCAAGTCATACTGCACCCTTCGCCAGAGTCATGGCCGGACTTGTCCCGGCCATGACGTCTGCCCCTCCCTCGCAAGACAGGCGTGGATGCCCCGCGACGACGCGGTCCCGCCGCGTGACGCGGCGGGGTGTTCTCTGCGCGGGCATGACGAGGTGATTGGATTCGTCGAAACGCGCCCGGTGCGGAACCGTCGCTTCAGGCTAAGGCAGTACCTCCACGAAGCCGACACGGCCGGCGGTGTCGCCGCTGAAATAGATCCGGTTGGGGTTATTCGAATCGATGTCGATACGACGCGGATCCGACTGCGCCTCCGGCAGCGGGAATTCCACCCATTCCTCGGTCTTGGGATTGAAACGGGCGATCTTGTCGACCTTGTGCTCGCTCATCCACACGAGGTCGTTCTTCTTGTCCACCACCACCGAATAGGCACCGGCGTTGGCGGTCGGGGGCGTGAAAATCTTCATTCCCCTGGTCTTGTAATCGATCTTCATGAGCTTGCCGGCCTGCCAGAGCGCCACCCACAGATCGCCGTTGGCGTCGCTGTTCATGCGGCGCGGGAAGGCATGCCCCTCGCTGTAGGGGATCGTGTACTCGTCGATCTGGCCGGTGGCCGGATCGATCCGCCCCATCTTGTCGATATTGTCTTCGGCCCACCACACCGATCCGTCTCCGGCGACCGCAAGACCGTAGGCGCCGGGTTCCTGTTTGCCGTGCGCGCTCGGAGACTCATAGAACTTGAACTCGACCTTTTCCGGGTTCAGTGCACGCACCTCTCGGCCGAGACCCGTCGCATAGATGGTGCCGTCGGGATGGACCGCCATGCTGTTGCCGCCCGCATTGCCGTGACCCTTAGGCCACTGGAAGCTTGCGAACTTGTCGTACTTGGTGTCGTAGCTCAGCCAGCGTCCGTTGGGGCCATCTGCAACCCACAGGATGCCGTTCTTATCGATCTGCGGATTGCCGAGCCGTTGCCGGTTGGGGGCGGCTGGCCCGGGCGGTGGTGTCACCTCGACGAATTCGTATGTCCTGGGGTCGAAGCGACCCAGCTTGCCGGCGCGCTCCGCGACCCAGGCGTTGCCCTGCGGATCGGCGGCGACATCGTGCGGCTCCGCGTAGTGATTGGTGAGATCATAGGTGACGGCACGATATTTCGTCGCTTTGCCGGCGAGCAGGTCCCGCGGCAGCCGGCTGTTGGCGTCGTAGGGCTGCTCGGGCTTGAAGTTGGCGGTGAGGTAGTCCGCGATCGTCGCGGCTTCTTGATTGGAGATGTCCGGCACGTTGGCAATCGCCATGGCGCCGCGCATGCGTTCAATGATGTGCTGCCATTCCGGCAGCGTGGTGCGCTTGACGACGATGCGCTGAGTGTTGTGGCAAGTCGTGCAACGGGCCTCGACGAGAGATTGTCCATCGCCGGCCGGCAGATTGAGCGACACGCCCTTGATCTGTTCCTCCGGGATGCGGTGCGGCCATGCGGGCGGAAGCGTTGCGCCCTGTTTGTTGGCGAGCGTGAGGTCGATCGCCGCGTTCTTTCCGCCCTCGACACTCACGGGCGCCGATTTGTTGCTTTCGAAACCGGCCCCGATGCCCTGAACCACGTATTGGCCGGGCGGCAGGTCGTTTGCTTCAAACCGGCCTTGCTCCTGGCTCACCACCATGAAGGTCAAATGGCGGTCTGCATTGAAGAGCTTCACCATGGCGCCGGCAACCGGTTGCCCCGCCGCGCTATTAACAACGCCTTGAACGACGCCGCGGTTGTCGGCCGCCTGGGCGGCCGTCGCCATGGCGCTGAAAGCAACGCCGGCAGCCAAATACCGCGTGAAAGTCTTTAATGTCATGCGCTTCCCTCCGAGTGGATATTGCGGGTCGCCAAGTCGGCAAACCGCGATCCTGATGCATCGTCCTCTGCTGATCGCCTGCCGCTTCGGCGTCGCGCTTATTGTCGTCGATCAGCGGGACGCAATCCTAACGTATTTCATCCATCAGTTCGAGGGCGGCTTTAGGCATTCCAAAACATAAGTGGATTGAACGACCGGCTTTCGCCGCGCAACTCGAAGCAGTGCTGGCGACTGAGATCCGGCGAGCCGTCCCTTAACTGCGCAGTCCAAACCCTCGACGGTGTGGCCGCACTTGATTCTTCTTGGCCGGTGTCAGCGCGCCGGTGGCGTCGGTTGCCCCTACGTCACGACGCTCCGTCGCCTCCGATTTGCTGACGCAAGCGATTAGGCTTTAAGGGCCGCACGGGCGGACTGCCCATGAATTTAGTGCTCGTCCTGCTGGTCCGGCGCTCCGCGCGAAGTCGCAGCCTCCGCCAATTCCTGCGGGCCTTGCGAATGCCAGCCCCGCCATTGTTCGGCTCACCCTCCCAAAGATGAACCGTGGTCCTGCTTGCGGCCTTCGCCTCGACGATGGTTGGGCTTCGTACTCATGGACACAAGGAAAAATCTCACTGGCCGGAGATCGGCCTGCCGTCCTTGAACTTGGTCTTTATCAGCGCCCAAGCGCCGCCGGGTGCGCCGCTGCGCAAAGGATCGATGGTCAACACCAACTCGTCACCGGGCTTCAGGGTCTTGGCCGACATGCCGTCCCGGGCAAGGATGCTTGGCGAAGGACCTTCCAGGTTCCACACCGTGCTGGTGCCGTCCTTCCCCTTGACGTTGACAAGAATAAAGCTGTGCGGGCTCGTATATCGAAATTCCACCACGGTTCCGGCGAGTTCTATCGGATGTTCCTGATCGAACATTGCGAATGAATGATGCGCGACGGCGGCTCCGCTGGAGGTCAGCGCGACTACAGCAATCGTCAAGGCCAGTTCCAATCTCATGCGTTTTCCCCTCGGGCTTTTGAGTGCTACAAATTAAGCCTGCGCCGCTAGCCGACGCAACTGATCCTGCGCTTCCGCAGCGAGTCTTTTCGTGAGCTCTCCGGCCGCCATCTCTCGGCCGAGCGCTGCGGCTTGTCCAGACCACATTGGTGAAAACGCACCGGATCCGGCAGCTTCGGCGTTTGCACGCAACGGGGCCAGCGCACCCGCCGCAAGCGGGAACTGCGGGACGACGTCACTGATCGGCCCAACCTCGCGCATGATGCGGTTGACGAAGCCCCTTGCGGGCCGTCCCGTCATCAGATTGGTGATGGCCGTGGCATCGTCGCGCGCCGACTTCATCGCGGCGCGATGAGGTGCTGCGATTTTCGCCTCGGGACAATGCAAATAGGCGGTGCCGATCTGCACGCCGCAAGCGCCCAGCGCGAGTGCCGCCGTAATGCCCCGGGCATCGCCGATGCCGCCCGCGGCAATCACCGGCACTTTTACATTGTCGACAATTTGTGGAACCAGCGCAAACGTGCCCACCTGGGCGGCGATATTGTCGGTGAGAAACATCCCGCGATGGCCGCCGGCCTCAAAGCCTTGTGCAATCACCGCATCGACGCCACGCTGTTCCAGCCAGATCGCCTCGGCGGTTGTGGTGGCGGAGCTGATCACGCGGCAGCCCGCGTCCTTAACGCGCCGCAGCAGTTCGTCGGCCGGAAGACCGAAGTGAAAGCTGACAATTTGCGGCCTGAGCTCCTCGATCACCTCGCAGAACGCCGCGTCAAAGGGCGCTCGATTGCTGGTCGGCACCGGAGCCGTCGGATCAATTCCAAGTTCCTCGTAATACGGCTTGAGCGTGTCGCGCCACCGCGCTTCGCGCGCGTTGTTGGGAACCGGCGCCGCGTGACAGAAGAAATTCACGTTGACCGGCTTGCTGGTGATGGCGCGGATTTGGGCAAACTGGTCGCGCAGCCGTGTCGGCGTCAACATCGCACACGGCAGCGAACCGAGCCCGCCGGCCGCAGAGACCGCGGCCACCAATTCAGCGTCCATGGCGCCCGCCATGGGCGCCAGAATGATGGGATGCTCGATTTCGAACAGATCAATCAGCCGGTTGTCAGGCCACCTGAACGGCACTCGCGCGCCTCACTTCTTCTTCGGCTTGAAATAGCTCAGATCCGGCGGCGCCTGGTCCTTCTTGGCGGGCATCAGCTTGTCATCGTAACCGATGACGTAATGCTCGTTGCCGATGAAAACGTGGCGGTTGTCCTCGGAGCAATCGTTCTGGTACCAGATCGGGTTGTGATCGCGCTTGTAGTGTTTGTCGACCGTCCACGGGTGGGTCAGGGCGTGGTCATTGACGGTGATTACGTCATGCAGCGTGTCGGCATCGGCCCTGTCGATAAAGAGGCGCTCGGTGATGACGGACTGGTTGTCTTGATGGAGCGGGATGCCCGTCGCTTCGTATGAGCGCGGCCCTTTGAAACCACGCGTTTCGATCTCAAGCACGTCGTAACGGCCGTCGTGGTCCTCATCGACCCACTTGCCGATGGAATAGCCATAGAAGCTCGGCTCAAATTCCTTGGGCCATTGACGTCCATCGGTGTAGATGCGGCGAGGCATCGCGTAGTCGAAGAGGATGTGGGTGGTGTTTGGTGTAATGACGATCTCCATCGGGAAAATGACCGACATGATGCGCGGCAGGCCGAACGGTATGCATCGGGAGGGCGGGTCGTTGCCCTGGCCGCCAGCCGCTTGATCCGCAAGGCTCGCCTCGAAAACCTTCTGATATTCCGGTGTTAGTGGCGCCTGCTGGCCACGGCCGAGAGGCTTCGTCTGGTCCCACTGAATGGCGATGCCGGGGGGCCGGCGCCATTGGCCGGAAAAATCGGGGTATTTCGATTCATCGAACGCCCGGGCACCGGAAATCGGCAGCGACAGCACCGCCGCGACGGTGAGTGCAGCGATCGCGCTTCGGTTCAGCATCTTTGATCCTCCCAACGTAAATTCTGCAGGCACAGGAATTTTTGCCGCCACCTTACCCCAAATCCTCTTCCCGCTCCAATCCTAGCTGCACCACTAGTCACCCGAATCGTCTCCGCTGGTAAGCCAAAATCCTCTTGACCGATGTTGCCTTGGACTTTGTTGCCGCTAAAACGACTGCGTCCGGACCTCCGCCCACGCTCTACTGCGCAGGCGTCCGTCCGGACTGCAAACCGGCCTCCGTTTACCCGATAACCCTCTAATGGGTAACGACGATCGGGTCACCGTTCTTGTATTTGATCTTGTTGACGTTCCAGGCGCCGCCGGGAGCGCCGCTACGCAGCGGATCGACCTTGAGCTGCACTTCATCACCGGGCTTCAACGTCTTGCTGGTCCAGCCGTCACGGATGAGCCCGCTTGGCGCGCCGCCTTCCAGACTCCAAACCTGGCTGGTGCCGTCCTGGTCCTTCACTTCCAAAATGATGAAGGCGTGCGGGGCGGTGTACTTCCACTCCTTAACAACGCCGATGAGATCGATCGGATGTTCCTGATCGAACATGGCGAAGGAGTGATGCGCCAATGCAGCGCCGCCCATCGCAACGAGCGCCGCGCCGACCAATAGTGTCTTCATATGGGATTTCATCCATTTCCCCCGTTGATCTTCGCGGACGCTATCCCCGCGGGCAGAGCAAGGCAACATCCGCCATCTATCGTAACGCCGTTAAAAAAGAGAACCGGCGTTCACAATGTGCGATGCCCGCCGCGGGCAAGGCGAACTGCCTTTTGAGTCGGGACTTCGGCACGTCCGATATTGTGGCAGCCGTTGCTAGCAAATGTATATCACCAGTGCGTGATTGAGAAGGGGCCGCTCTGCCGAAATCGCGCAGGCGCCCCTGCGTACCGCACCGAGCATCCACCGGATGTGTCGAGTGAATCTTATCTCCAGGAGCGAAAGGCGAGACCCTTAAAGTCCGCCAGGTAATGCTTTAATCTCATCCCATGCCGGACCCAGTGCCCCTTCCCGTACCGCCCACGCGTTGTACCGCCCGTGCGTTGCTGTTGGGCGAGCGAATCGACACGGCCGGGCTCGAGCGCAGCGACGTGATCTCGACCTCCCCCCTCGCATTCAGGGTCGGTTCGTCCGGCTTTGCGGTCCTGTTCCGCTACGGCGTCTTGGTACTGGTGGGCCTGTCGCCCATCGAGGAAGATGAGGTGCTCCGCGGCATCCGGCCTCGTGTGACCGCCCTCTCGCCGAAGATCGAGGACGAGGTCGCAACAATCGAAATCGCGCCCGAACGCGACGACCAAGTCGTGACCGGCGGCCCCATCTCGGTCAGGGATCTGACGCCGCAGGCTCCTTGTGATCGCGGACGTGCTGGCAAAAAATGTC
>Ga0126376_10001304_pt1 | contig 13356 bp, 10 predicted proteins | sample PanSoiMetPlot_15_FD_92760 | JGI IMG/M metagenome (GOLD analysis project Ga0126376, IMG submission 92760) | Tropical forest soil microbial communities from Panama - MetaG Plot_15 | ecosystem: Environmental > Terrestrial > Soil > Tropical forest > Bulk soil | place: Panama | collected 2016-02-17
AAGCTGGGCTTTGCGGGAACCGACGACGAACGGAATTTTTATCTGCGCCCGCGCGTCCTGGCCCTCGGCCACGCCTACCTTTCTTCCACGCCTGTGGCTTCGGCGGCGCAGCCGATTCTGGAGTATTTGAGTCATATTCTGAATGAATCATGCTCCATCGCGCTACTCGATGGGATGGATATCGTCTATGTCGCGCGCGCCAATGTCGCACGCATTATGGCCATTGACCTGGGAGTCGGGACGCGCCTCCCTGCATTTTGCACTTCTATGGGCCGCGTGCTGCTGGCGCATCTTTCCGCAGACGAGCTCGAAGCGGTGTTGCCCAGGATCGAGTTCACGCGCTATACGGAGAAGACGGTGACTTCCGTGGAAAAACTCCGGCAGGCACTGGCGGCGGTGCGCAAAGAGGGCTACGCCATCATCGATCAGGAACTCGAATTGGGGTTGCGCTCCATGGGCGTTCCGGTGCGCAGCGGCGCGGGGCGCGTCATGGCGGCGATCAACGTGGAAGCGCACGGCCAACGCGTCTCGCTGCAGGATATGCAGACGCGTTTTCTGCCGTATTTGCGGGCGGCCGCGCAAGAATTGAGTCTGCTGCTTCGCTGACCAGAAGGGGTTTCACAGTGTGCTGCGCGTTTATCGGACACCGTGGCCAGACTCGCTATCGGAGATTCGGATGCCACGGTTTACACTCCAGCACTGAGGCGGGTCTTGTTTGGCGGATGGGAGAAAAGCCATCGTCACCACGCTGAAAGTGCCGAAAACGGGAGGCCTGCCGACCACCAAGGTCAACGTGGTGCGCTGGCTGAAGCGGGAAGGCGAAGCCGTGAAGCGCGGCGACGCCGTCGTGGAGCTAGAAACCGAAAAGGTGAATTACGAGCTTGATTCGCCAACCGACGGCGTTCTTCTGAAAATTCTCACGCTTGAGGGCGCGGAGGTGCCGGTTGGCGACCCGATCTGCCAGATCGGGCAACCGGGCGACAGCATTCCGCAATAGGGATTGACGGGGTTTCGCTATGCAGCCTGCACAACAACTTGGCAATGACCGCCTGATCTGGATGTACACGCAGATGTTGCGCATTCGCGAGTTTGAAGAACGCGTGAAGCGCACGTTCGTCGAGCACCCGGGAGTCATCCGCGGGCACACGCACCTGGGTGATGGCGCGGAGGCCTCCATTGTGGGCGCATTGGCGACGCGCAACGATGGTGACCCGGTGATGCCGAGCTACCGCTGCCACGGCTATCCCATCGTGCTTGGCACGCCTACAAACCGCATCATGGCGGAACTGTATGGAAGACGCGACGGGCTCTGCAAGGGTTTTGGCGGCTCTATGCATCTGGCGGATCCCGCGCACGATTTTCCGGGAACCACTGGGATCATCGGAGCGGGCATCGCGCACGCCGCGGGAGTGGCGTTGACGGCCCAGGTGAAAAGAACCGGACAGGTGGTCTACAGCTTTTTCGGCGACGGCTCCTCGAAGCAGGGCGCATTTCACGAATCGCTGAACCTTGCCGCCGTGTGGAGATTGCCGGTGGTTTTTATTCTTGAGAACAACGAATACCAGGCCTATACGCACGTTGGCCTGGAAGACGCCAACTACGTGGCGGGGCAGCCGCTTTCTAAAAAGGCGGAGGCGTATAGCATCCCCGGCGCAACTGTGGATGGCACCGATCCTCTGGCGGTCTACGAGGAAGTGAAGCGCGCGGCCGATCGTGCTCGCGCCGGCCACGGCCCCAGTTTGATTGAGTCGAAGTTCTACCGGCTCAGCGCCCACGGCAATGCCATCACCGTACCTCCGGTGCCGACGCAATTCCCGAAGCACGAATCCATTGAGGTGTATGGACGAAAAGCTGAATTTGAAGCCGCCAAGGCCAATGACCCGATTCCCAAATTCCGGGACAAGCTGGTCGGCGGTGGGATCTTGACCGACACACAAGCCGGCGAAATCGAGAACAAGGTTCGTGAAGAGATGGACGAGGCCGTTCGTTTTGGCCTTGCCAGCCCGCTGCCGCAGCCCGAAGACGCGCTCAAATACGTATTCACGTAGGAGGAAACGGTCATGCCGAAAGAAATGATGTACGGCGAGGCCATCGCCACGGCCATCATCGAAGAGATGCAGCGTGATCCCGACGTAATTTTCTACGGCCAGAACATGGGAATGACCGAGCGGGATCCCATGCTGAAAATGTTCGGTAAGGATCGCATCCGCATCACGCCGATTTCCGAGACAGCGGAACTGGGCGTGGCCATCGGCGCCGCGCTGACCGGCCTGCGCCCCATCGTGGAATTGTGGATGAGCGAATTCATGCTGGTGGCGTTCGACCAGGTCCTGAATGAAGCGCCGCGGCTTCGTTATATGTCCGGAGGCCAGGTGAAAGTTCCCGTGGTCTTCAAAGCCGGTTATGGATTTGCCGCCGGCTGGGCCGGGCAGCACTCGAATTCTCTCTATCATTTGTTCATGGGCACCCCGGGCTTGAAGGTCGCGCTGCCTTCCACGCCCGCGGATGCCAAAGGCCTGATGAAAGCAGCGATTCGCGATGACAATCCCGTTGTCTATCTGCAGCACTTTCTGCTGACACTGGAAAAGGGTGACGTGCCCGACGGCGATTATGTGATTCCGTTTGGCGTCGCCGACATAAAACGTGTGGGCAGTGATGTGACCATCGTGGCCACCGGCTGGATGGTGCAAAAGTCACTGATGGCCGCGGAGACGCTGGCCAAGGAAGGCATCAGCGCCGAAGTGATCGATCCGCGAACTATTGCGCCGCTCGACGTGAATAGTATCGTCAACTCGGTGAAGAAGACCGGACACGTGGTTCTGGTGGATCAGGCGCCGCGCCACGGCTCTGTGGCTGTCGTCATCGCCGGGGAAATCGCCGAGCATGCGTTTTCGCATTTGAAGGCACCGGTTCGCCTGGTCACCGCAGCAGATACGCCGGTGCCGTTTAGCGAGCCCCTGGAAAAGTACGTTTTGCCGGACGAGGACAAGATTATCCAAGCCGTGAAATCCGTACTGCAGCGCCATGCCACAGCGGTGTAATCGGAGAAGCGCAATCTTCGGGCATGCAATGACGAACAAAACGGATTTACTGGCTTCCTATTGGACCATCTCCGGCGCGTTTCCACACACCAACCGGGAATACAGTCCGTTCGATTTTCAGGAACGTGTCGCGGCCGCGGCCAAAGCGGGCTTCACCGGGATGGGCTTCTGGCACGCCGATCTCGACCACGTTCTCCAAAAACGCACTCTCAAGGAGATGAAGCAGATTCTGGACGACCATGGAATCACCCAGATCGAGATCGAATTCCTGGTGGACTGGTTTCTCGACGGGGAAAGAAGAAGAAAATCAGACGAGCAGAGGCATAAACTGCTCGAGACTTGTCAGGCGTTGCATGCTCATCATTTGAAAGTCGGCGATTTTTTCCATGAACAGTGCTCCATGCCGCGGCTAATCGAGAGCTTTGCTGCTCTGTGCGCCGAAGCCGCAAAGTTTGGAGTTCCCGTCGGTTTTGAACTGATGCCGTTTTCCATGATCGATTCGCTGCAGGATACACTCACCATGATTGAGGGGGCCGGCGCCAAAAACGGCGGAATTTGCTTTGACCTTTGGCACATCGCGAAACTTCGCATTCCGCACGAGGAAATCAGCATACTTCCGCCGCAATACATCGTCAGCGTAGAGCTCAATGACGGAACCTACGAGGCTCCCTGGAGCCTACACGAGGACACCGTGAATCACCGCCGATTTTGCGGCGAAGGCGAATTCGACGTGAAAGGATTCGTGGCTGCGATGCGCGGGCTGGGTTACGCGGGGCCGTGGGGAATCGAAGTTCTCTCCGAAGAAGCCCGCAAGTGGCCCCTGGAACGCGTGACCGCGCACGCATTTCAAACCACGATGCGATACTTCGCTTCTTGACGACCCATGCGCGCAATCGACTATTTCGACAAAGCCGCGGAAGCCTTCCCCGAGCGCATAGCCTTGATTGACGGCGCCACGCGCCTGACCTATCGCGAGTTGCGCGAAGCCAGCATGCACGTTGCCCGTGCACTGTGCGGCGCGGGACTGCAAACCGAAGAGCGCGTCGCCATCTTTTCACCAAACGACGCGCGCGTGCTTGCCTGCATGGTGGCCATCATGCGTTCCGGGGGCACGTGGGTGCCCATCAACCACCGCAACGCCAACGACGCCAACATCCACTTCATGAACTACGCGGAAACGAGATGGCTCTTCTACCACAGCAGCTTTCGCGAGCAGGCGCTGGAGATGCAATCGCGCGTGCCGGCCTTGCAGCATTTAATTTGCATCGACGCAGCGAACGACGGCAATCCATCCCTCGCTCAATTCATGGAGCGGGGCGCGAAGACGGAAATACCCGATTGGGCCGATCCGCGCGGAAATCCTAGCCGCCTCGTCGGCCTGGTACCGACCGGCGGCACGACGGGCCCGGCTAAAGGCGTGCGCGTCACCAGCGATTCCTGGGGCGCGTTCATCGAGACCGCCGCACATTATTGGCAAATCGAAGAAGGGCCGCCCGTTTGTCTTAGCACCGCTCCTCTTTCGCATGCCGCGGGCGTCATCGCTTACGCGCTCTTCACCCTGGGCGCCACCAACGTGGTGATGCCGCGCTTCGACGCAGGAGCGGTTCTGCAACACATCGATCAGTATCGCGTGACGCACCTTTTTGTTCCGCCCACCGCGTTCTATGCGCTGCTTGCGCATCCGGACGCCCGGCAGCGCGACCATTCCAGCCTCAAGTTGTTATTGCTTGCCGCTTCGCCGGTCTCGCCCGATCGCGTCAAAGAGGGCGTGGAACTTTTCGGCCCCTGCATCTGCCAAAGCTACGGGCAGACCGAAGCACCCATGATCATGACGTGGCTCGACCGAAAAACCGTGGCTGCTGCTGCGGCGGGCGATCATCCCGAACGCTTACGAAGCTGCGGCAAGGCGAGTTACGGGGTGCGGCTGGGCATCATGGATGACCAGGGTCGACTGCTTCCTGCGAACCAGACCGGAGAAATTGTCGCGCGCGGCGCGTTGGTGACTCCGGGCTATCACAATCTGCCCGAAGCAACGGCGGAAATTCGCACCTTCGGCTGGCACCACACCGGCGACGTCGGCTACTACGACGAAGACGGCTACTTCTACATCGTGGATCGCAAGAAGGACATGATCATCACCGGCGGCTTCAACGTGTATTCCGCGGAGGTGGAATCCTGCTTGATGGCGCTGCCGGGCGTCTTCGAATGCGCGGTGATTGGGGTGCCGCACGAAAAGTGGGGCGAGGCGGTGAAGGCGTTTGTGGTAGTGCGCGAGGGCGTCTCCCTGACCGAGGAAGAGGTTATCGCGCATTGCAAGGAAAAGGTGGGCGGCGTGAAGTCGCCCAAGTCCGTGGAGTTTTGCGCGGAAATTCCCAAAACGGCCGCCGCGAAGATCGACCGCAAGAAACTTCGCGTGCCTTATTGGGAAGGCGTCGGTCGCAGGGTGCATTAGTACGCGTGAACCAAAGGCTCGTCTTTCAGAGCGCCCGATCGGATCGGGGCCGCGAAGAATCTTAACCCTGAAATTGAGTGCAGCGTATCAGTTGAGATCCTTCGGACTGCAAAAAACGCAGTCCTCAGGACGACACAGACAGAAGCGTGCCCTATTTGCCGGCCGGCGATTGTTCGGCCAGGCTCTGGTTCGCGCGGAAGATGACGTAGGCGCGCACAACTGAGGCATCTTCCTTGGAAAGCACCTTCGAGAAGTTAACCATGCCGTATGGCTGGAGCATCCCGCCCAAAACAATCTGGAACCATTGATCGTCGGCCAGCGCGCCGGAATACCGCAGGTCCGAAAGCACACCCCCGCTCACTGCCACGTCCCCGTGGCACCCGCCGCAGAATCGCGCGTAAATCGCTTCGCCTTTTTTCACCGTCGCGGCGCTGGCCGTGCTCTTCGGGGGCGCCAGAACGGGCGGCTTTACTTCCGGGGGCGGTGGCAGGCTGGCTTTTCCTCCCAAATTGAACGCGAGCATGCGCGGAACATTCGCCATTGGGGGTTTCTGCAGAGCCACTTCGCCAGCGGCCAGCGGCAGCACTCCTCCCCAACCGACCAGCACGGCGATGTATTGTTCTCCGTTCAAGGAATAGGAGATGGGTCCGGCGGTGACGCCGCTTTCCGTGGAAGCCGACCAGAGCTTCTCGCCGGTCTTGGCGCGGAAGGCTTCGAACTGCCCGTAGCCGGTTCCTTCAAAGACCAGATTGCCTGCCGTGGAGAGCGCTCCTCCATTCCAAGGCCCGGGGCGTTCCGCGCGCCATACTTCTTTTTGCGCGACGGGATCCCACGCAGTAAGGTGCGCTTTGATGCGGCTGAGAATCGCTTTCTTCACTTCGGGGACTTGCGGCATGCCGGCGGCCGCGTCATCAATTCCGGTGTTCCATCCGAGAGGCCTGCGCTGAAATTTTTCGGCGGATTTGTACGCGAATCCAGATTCCAGAACTGGGAAGTAAACGAGTCCCGTTTGGGGGTTGAAAGAAACCGGCTGCCAACTGTGCGCGCCACCGGGGCCGGGCGAAACGAGCGCAGACTTATCGCTGTGTTCGTACTGCGCGGCCGCGGACTCGATGGGGCGGCCGGTTTGCAGATCAATGCCCGTGGCCCAGGTAACCTGCGCGTAGGGCTTCGCGGAAAGAAGCTTTCCGGTTGTACGGTCGAGAACGTAGAAGAAACCGTTCTTTGGCGCGTGCAGCAGCACCTGGCGAACTTTTCCGTCGATCGAAAGATCGGCCAGCACGATCTGCTCCGCGGAATCGTAGTCCCACTCGTCCGAGGGGTTTTCCTGATAGTGCCAGACGTACTCGCCGGTGTCCGGCCGAACGGCGACAATCGAAGAAGCAAAAAGATTGTCGCCGCTTGTGGGCACGCGGACCTTGCGCGCCCAGGGATCGGCATTCCCGGTGCCGAAGTAAAGCAAATCTAGCTGCGGATCGTAGGCCATGGCGTCCCAGACGGTGCCGCCTCCGCCGTTTTTCCACCATTCGCCGTTCCAGGTTTTTGCGGCTTCTTTCAAAATCGGATTTTCGAACGGCTTCGCGGGATCACCCGGCACGGTGTAAAAGCGCCAGACCAGTTTTCCAGTGTCCGCGTCGTAGGCGGAAATATAGCCGCGCACACCCATCTCCGCTCCGCCGTTGCCGATGAGCACTTTGCCCTTGATCACCCGCGGGGCGCCGGTGATGGTGTAGCGCATGCCCGGTTCAAAGGTCTGCGTTTCCCAAAGGGGCTGTCCCTTTGCAGCATCCAGCGCAATCAAGCGTCCATCGAGCGTGCCCACGAAAACTTTCCCTTTCCATGCGGCCACGCCGCGATTGACCACATCGCAGCAGGCGTTCACCGCCCAGGCCGGCGGCACTTTGGGGTCGTAGGACCACAGCTTCGCGCCGGTGGCCGCATCGAGCGCCGCGACCTTGCTCCACGCCGTTGTGAAATACATCACGCCGTCAATCACCAGGGGCGTGGATTCCTGGCCGCGCCGGGTGTCGAGATCGAAGTACCAGGCCAGCCCGAGCTGGTTCACGTTTTTGTCGCTGATCTGCTGCAGCGGGCTGAAGCGCTGCTCGCTGTACGTTCGCCCGTAGGTCATCCAGTTGCCGGGCGACTGGTCGGCATTGGCGATCGCCGCCGCATCAATACCAGCGATGCCTTTCCCGCCTCCCGACCCTTGCGCGGGGTGCGAGGAGCGGTCCCCGCATCCCACGGCGGCAAGAATACTCGCGCTGACAAGTAGCAGGGTCCAAGGTACGCGACGGGTCCGGCAGGGATAGGACGGCTCGTGTGCGGACTTCTCAGTCAACCATGGCATTCTCATTTACTCCGTGGACGGAATTACGGAAACCTGCGCGAGTGCTTTTTCTTTCCTATCGTCGGAATGATGGGAGTGTCAAGTATACTGCAGCCGAATCATCGAGAGAGCCTGCGCGATAATCGCAAGTCGCGTGCGGCGAATCCCGGAACTGCGGCGCCTGGACGTTGGATATTGCGGTAGAATTCTGCTTTTACGTAGACAGGTATTTGCGTATTCCTCAAACGAGCTGACGCGCATTGACCACTGACCGCCCATTTACCCTTCGCTATGCGTGGTACGTGGTTTTCGTTTTGATGCTATGTTATGCGCTTTCCCTGATCGACCGCCAGATCCTGAGCCTCCTGGTGGCGCCGATGAAACGCGACCTGCACATCAGCGATACGCGGATTGGCCTCCTGCAGGGCCTCTCGTTTGCTTTGTTTTATACGCTGGCGGGCTTGCCCCTGGGAAAGCTCGCCGATTCCCATTCGCGAAGGAAAATCATCACCGCTGGAGTGATCGCCTGGAGCCTGCTGACGGCCGCGTGCAGCCTGGCGAGAAATTTCTGGTCGCTTTTCCTGACGCGCATGGGAGTCGGTGTGGGCGAAGCGGCGCTCTCTCCCGCCGCTTTCTCGTTGATCGCTGACGCATTTCCCGCCAGCCAGTTGGGACTGGCCTTAAGCGTTTATTCGATGGGCATTTACCTGGGTTCCGGCATCGCCATGATCGTGGGTGGTTCGGTGGTGCAGAGCTTGTCGCGGGTGCCGTCGCTGACTTTGCCGCTTCTCGGCACAATCGCTTCGTGGCGCGCAACGTTTCTTGTGGTGGGCCTACCGGGACTTTTGATCGCACTGCTCACACTGACGATTCGCGAGCCACAGCGGCACGCGCTGCTTCGCGCGGGAGGCGGCAGCGCCGCGCAAGTGCCACTGCGCGTGGTGTGGGAGCAACTTTGGAAGCGCATCGCGTCGTTTGCAGGCATTTCTTTGGGCATGGTGTTTCAGGCTCTTTGTGGTTATGTATTTCTGGCGTGGGGGCCGACGTTCCTGCAACGCACCTACGGGTGGTCTCCGGGGCAAGCGGGCCACACGCTGGGAGTCCTCACGCTGCTGTTCGGATGCGCGGGCATGTATCTCGGCGGAACCTTATGCGACCATTGGCAGAGCCGCGAAATTCTGGAAGCGCCATTGCGCGTAGCGGTGCTTAGCGCAGGGGGAACGTGCATGTTCTTTCCGGCAGCTGTGACCATTGGCAATCCCGCGGCGACCACGGCGCTTCTTGCGGCGGCGATCTTTTTTCTGGCCATGCCCATCGGCTGCTCGTACGCCGCCGTGCAACTTATTTTCCCCAACCAGGTTCGCGGGCAGGTCTCGGCGCTGTTCTTGTTTATCCTGAGCCTGGGCGGCCTTTCGCTTGGCCCACTTTTACCCGGCCTGCTGAATGACTATTACTTTCACAGTGAGAAGAAAATCGGCGCCTCAATGGCCATCACGATTGGCGCGGCTTCATTCCTGATGCTGATGATCTGCTTTGCCACCTACAGGCCCTACCGGACCCACTACCGCGAAGCCGAGTCTTTCCAGTCCAGGTGAGCGGCGGCCCCGGCCGGGTTTCTATTTTTCCTGCAGCTTTTCCAGATAGTGGATGAGATTCGTGATGCGCATCTGGACGATCGCGTCGTCGTTGCCGCTGACCGCGGAAAAGAGCGGTCCCCAAACGGGCATGTCCGTGGAGCCGTGCGCGCCAGACACGCCGCTGCGCAGCACGCTGGCCACGTGGTCGGTCGGGAACTTGCCGCCGTTTTTCCTCGCGAGTTCGGTCAAGTTCGCCGGAAGATTTTTGAGGGCTGTGGCCGCCGGTCCGTTTCCTTTCGCGTCCTTGCCGTGACACGGCGCGCAATAGGAGTTGAACATTTCACTTCCCGAGGTCGGCGAAGTCATACCGATGGGCGCCTTTTTGACCTCCTTGGATTTCGTTTGACCGCAGGTTGCGACACCCAGAAGAGCAAATGCGACTAACCCGAGCACGAAAACTCGCAAAATTCGATTGGCCACGTTGTTCCTCCCTGAATCCGCAGGCAGATCGTCGCTATGGCGCACAAAGGCGCTGCGCGGGCGCCGGAGGCCGCGACATGCCCCTTCCTTTACTCCCGCGGCCGCGAGTTTGTCAATGAGACCTTTCCGGCGCGAATTCGCATTTTGAGCGATAATCGCCCGGACGCTGTGTGCCTACCGGTATGCTCTTTGGGGCGCGAGTTATCGTGGAACGGGAGGTCGTAAATGAAGGATGCTGGAGACTCCAGGAACAACCGATGAGCCCAACTCACCGAATTGACGTCAACACGCTGACCGCGATTGACGTGCACGTGCACCTTGAAGCCGTCAACGAGGCCACCGCAACCGATGCCGCCGCGAAAAAATATTTCGGCGAAAGTGGCGCCTCGCGCGACCCCAAGGCCCTGGCGGAGTACTACCGCTCGCGCAAGATGGCCTTCGTGATTTTCGCGGTGGACGAGCACCTGACCGGGCGGCCGCGCGTGACGAACGAAGAGGTGATTCGCTTTGCCTCAGACAACGCCGACGTGGCCATTCCGTTTGCCAGCATCGATCCGCACCGAGGGCCGGAGGGCGTGCGCGAAGCGAAGCGCCTGGTTTCTGCCGGATTAGTGCGCGGACTGAAGCTCCACCCGCCGGTTCAGCAGTTTTTTCCTGACGACAAGATGGTCTATCCGCTTTATGAAGTTTTTGCGGAGGCGCGTTTGCCGGTGCTGTTTCATACCGGCCACAGCGGCATCGGCACCGGCATGCCGGGCGGCGGCGGTGTGCGCTTGAAATACGGCAACCCCATGCCGATTGATGATGTGGCGGTGGATTTTCCGGAGATGCCCATCATCCTGGCGCATCCTTCGTTCCCCTGGCAGGACGAAGCCATTTCCATCTGCCTGCACAAGCCCACCGTATACATTGATCTTTCAGGGTGGTCGCCCAAATATTTTTCGCCGACGCTGGTGCAATACGCGAACACCAGGTTGAAAGAGAAAGTCCTGTTCGGCTCCGATTATCCGTTCATCACGCCAGACCGGTGGATTGCTGATTTCGAGAAGTTGGAAATTCGGAGCGAAGTGCGCCCGCTGATTTTGAAGGAGAACGCAGTCAAGTTGCTGGCGCTGAAATAGGCAACTCAAGAGTTATTGGGAACGCGGCGGCCCGATGGTGCTCTGCAATTTCTGGAACTCCTGCATTTCCTTTTGTGCCTGAGCGGCATTTCCCTGTTTGCGGTAAAGGGCAGCCAGCCCGAAGTGCGACTGCGCGGCCAGCGATGTGTCCTTTTCGAATTCCACGACGCGTCTCCAGCTCTTCTCTGCGGTCGCAGCGTCTCCCGTTAGGGAAGCGGCCTTGCCCAACGAGTAAAGCGTCTCTGGCATATCGGGTTTCAACTCGTTGGATCGTTTCAGCGCGGCAAACGCCTCCTGAGGCTTTCCTTGCTGCAGAAGCGCTCCTCCCAAACGATAGGCAGCTTCGGCGTTGCCGGGCTGCAGTTTGGTTTCGGCACGAAATTCCTCTTCGGCTTTGGGCCATTGCGCGGAATTGGCGTAGACCTGTCCGAGTTCGAGATGCAAGCCGGGCAGGTCTGGCCGCAGGCGCAGGGCTTCCTTGTATTCGGTTTCGGCCTGCGGCATCTGACGAAGGACATAGTAATTTTCGGCCAGCGCCTGGTGGGCGCGGGCGGAGTCTGGATGCTTGGCGAGCAAGGTGTCGATGGCGCTCTTCGAAAGCAAGCCGCTCGAGTGCCCGAGGTAATAGAGCAGGTCCGGGTCGTCAGGCCGCTGCGCGAGCACCGCGATGAAGCTTGCCACGGCTTCCGCGTACTGGCTTGTATCCAATTGGGCGATGCCCACAGCTTCCAGCGCGTTGACCTTTTGCAGATGCGGGAGGGCTTCGGCCGAATAGCCTTGGGCCAGCAGAGCGTAGCCGAGGAGCTGATGCGCTACGGGCAGATCGGGACTGAGCTCCAACGCGCGTTTTAGCGGAGCGATAGCCGCGCCGTAATCGCGCTTTTCCATGTACCCAGCGCCGAGATTCACGAAAGCATCGGCAAGCTGCGGATCGATTTCCGTGGCCTTGCGGAATTCGGCGATTTCTATGTCCACCTGGTGTTGTTTGCGCGCTTCAATGCCGGCCTGCAAGTGCCGCAACGCTTCGGGCGATCCGCCCTGCCCCGCCAGCCAGAGAATAAGAAGCCATCGCATCAGGAGCGCTCCGGTTCGGTCACTTCCAGAAACTGGTCCGCGGCCACATCTTTCAAGATCTGCTTGGCGCCAGAAGGCCAGCTTACCTCAACGGTAGCTTTGCTGGCGGATCCCAGGCCGAAGTGCAGGCGCTTGTCGCTGGCGCACAAATAGCTGCCCGCGGAAGTGGCAAAACGCGTTTGCCCGTTGACGTGCACGATGGCGCCGTAGCCGTCGCGATTGCTGCGCGTGCCGCGCAGCTTTACAGAGAGCCAGTGATTCCCGCCGCCTCGATTCAGCAGCAGCACTGGCGGGCCGCCGAGCGTGGAGATGACTGCATCCATCCAACCGTCGTTGTTCAAATCGCCGAAAGCCACGCCGCGGGCCGAGAGAGGAGTGGTCACGCCGGAGTCGGCGCGTTCGAAGCGGCCCTGGTGGTTTAGCGCCAGCAGCGGAACCTCCTTGTAATTCAGGGAAGCGTCAATCTGCTGCACATTGTCCAGCACATGGCCCTGGCCGACAAACAGGTCTTTCCAGCCGTCGTTGTCGAAATCTTCCAGGCCCACGCCCCAGCCGGAACTCATCGAGGTGATGGAGCCCAGGCCGGCCTCGAGACTCTGGTACGTGAAAAGGCCCCCGCCATCGTTGTGATAGAGCGGATAAATCTCGCGCGGCAGCACGGTGGCGATGATATCGGGGCGGCCGTCGTTGTCGTAGTCCTGAAATACGGCGCCCATGCCGGAAAGTCCTTTGCCGTCGGCGGTGAAGGCCACGCCGGATTCGAGGCCAACTTCCGTGAAGGTGCCGTTGCCGTTGTTGTGAAACAGAAACTGTTGCATGCCATCGTTGGAAACGAAGATGTCCGTGAAGCCGCCGCCATCATAATCGGCAAAGGCCACGCCCAGCGCGCGGTGCTTTTTCGCGGCGATACCGGAGGGAACGCTGACGTCTTCAAACGTGCCATCGCCGCGGTTGCGATAGAGCAGGCAGGTGGTGGCGGGAAACGCGCCGGGCGGGCAGTAGGTGTGCCAGTCGCCGCCGCAGATCTTGTTGTGGTCGGAATCCCACTCCATGTAACGGGTCACGAAGAGGTCGAGGTGGCCGTCGTTGTCGAAATCGAAAAAGCCCGCGGAAACATGCCAGCCGCCGCCGGCGACGCCCGCCTTGGCGGTGACGTCGGTAAAGGTGCCGTCGCCGTTGTTGTGATAAAGCGTGTTGCGGCCGTAGTTGGTCACGAACTGGTCGGCGAAGCCGTCGTTGTCATAGTCGCCCACGGCCACGCCCATGCCGTAATTGCCATTAC
>Ga0126376_10001306_pt1 | contig 13349 bp, 7 predicted proteins | sample PanSoiMetPlot_15_FD_92760 | JGI IMG/M metagenome (GOLD analysis project Ga0126376, IMG submission 92760) | Tropical forest soil microbial communities from Panama - MetaG Plot_15 | ecosystem: Environmental > Terrestrial > Soil > Tropical forest > Bulk soil | place: Panama | collected 2016-02-17
AGGGCGAGGATTTCGCCTTCGTTCACTGATAGCGTGACTCCACGCAAGGCGTTGATGCCGCCGAATGTCCTGACAACCTCTCGGCATTCCAGCAGCACCCGCGCTTCTCGGCTCGGCACCGCCGGCGGATCGCCGGCAACCGGAGATGCTGGGTTGGCCGCAGCCCGCGATCTTCCGATTAGTCGAGTGCACCAAGGGACGAGGCTCGGCACGATGCCCTGCGGGAGTCCAAGGATCACGAGAATCAGCGCAAGCGCAACGCCAGCACGGCCGCGTTCGGCCTGCTCCGCGCCCACGAAGAGGCTGCGCGCTACAGTTATGAGGGTGGCTCCAATCGCAGGTCCGGCCCAATGGCGAGCGCCGCCGAGAATGCTCATAAGTACAACGTACAACGGCACGGTTATCGAAAACGTTTCGCCAACGGTGACGTAACTGACGAATGCTGCATTTACGGCTCCTATCGCCCCTGCGATGGCCGATGATATTGCGAACACGATGACCTTGTATCGAAAGGTGGGAACGCCTTTTACCTCTGCAACGTCCTCATCATCGTGAATCGCGAGCAAGCCGATCCCGACTCGCGAGTGCAGCACCGCGCGCGATATCACAAGTGAGGCGATGGCGATAACCAGCCCCAACAGGTAGATCGTACCGGGATCAGAAGTGCCGAGGCGCGGCAGAACGATGTTGCCAAGAAAGACGCCACTGCCGCCGTCTATCTCAGTATTCGAGACGATGGAAGATATCACGAAGGCCACTGATAATGTCAGCAACGCAAAGAATTCGGCTCGCAGAGACTTGATGCGAAACACAATCACGCCGATGGCAGCCGAGAGGAGCGCAGCCAGTGCCGCAGCCGCCGGTATTGTGAGCAGGAACGGAGTTTCAAGCTTTCCGGCCAACGTCGCCGCCGTGTACACGCCTGTTCCAAAGAACGCGGCGTGGCCAAAGCTCCAATAACCTGTGTAGCCGCTTAGGATGCCCCAGCTCGTGGACAACGCGATCCAAAAGAAGATGTTATAAAGGTACGACAGATAGAAATCAGGTGTCCCCATGTAAGGTATCGCAAACAGAACGACAATCCCAATGCTTGGGGCCCCGTGAATCAACGAACGGATCATAGCCATGCCGGTTTCCACAACAAGAGCGCGATCAGTATCGAGAAGGCGACCAGTGACGCCCAAGCTGGATTAACGACAGCCATGGTTATGGCTTCGGAAACGCCGATCACAACCCCTGCCGCCAGCGCACCAAGCGGATTTGCTAAGCCGCCGATGATGACGACCGCAAACACCACTCCGATCCAAGCCTCGATCTGTGACGGCGCAAGCGTGTAAATCAGCGCAATGAAAACACCAGCCACCCCAGCCGAAGCGGCACATGAGCCGGCCAGCAGGTATGAAAGCTTGTTTGCGTTGATTCCGAAGGCGGCGGCTGTTGATGCGTCGTAGGCGGCGGCGCGCAACGCCTTTCCGAGCATGGTATGGCGCAGAACAATCCATGCAGATAAGGCCATTGCGAGCGCGCAGGCGAACGCCGTCAGCCCAAGCAGCGGAACAAAGAACGGGCCCAGCCGGAGAGTCTCCTGCCCATAGCTCGTCTCATACTTCCGAAAGTCCGCCGACCAGATCCATTGGATCAGGGATTCGATGAGTACCGTCACGCCAAACGTGACCAGCATCGACGAGAACTCGCTCACCCGAAACATGGTGAAGACGCAGTGCAGCGACATCCCGGCAAGAAAGAATGCCGGCAAAACGATTAGCAATGACAGCCAGGCGGGGAAATTGAAGGTCGTTCCCAGCTGATAAGTCACATAAGCCGCCAGGAAAGCCATGGCGAAGTGACTGAGGTTAACGAGGCGGAGAAGTCCCCAGCTCAAACTGAGACCGAGTGCCAGCAAACCGTAGATGCCGCCAAGTAAAACGCCGTCGATGGCCGATTGACCGAGCAGAGTGTAGCTCATGCTGCCCGCCGCACGGTTGGCACGGAACGCAGAATCGGCACCGGCATCTTCCATCGATAGTTACAGAAGCCGCGCTTTGTCTTGCGGCCAGCGAAGAGGCCGAAGGTCGACCAGCAACGATCAAAGCATGCGGCGGACCGCACGCGTCTCCGGAGCAGCCCATGGAGACACCGGTCAGACATAAGCTGCTCTCAATCGAGGAAGCCGTCAGGGGGCATCGGTCCCCAGAGATTCGACGCGCGCGGGTCGGCAGGCCAGATCTTGGGAACCTGCGGTCGTTCGCGATGCCACGGTTTGGGCTCGTAGTAGCCGAGTTCCTCACGCATCTGGTCTAGTTCAGCGAATAGTTCGACGATGTTGCCTTCCGGATCACGGTGATAGGCGAAAATGTTATGCCCGCAGCCGTGGCGTCCTGGCCCCCAGATGATCGGATATCCGTTTTTTGAAAGATGATCGCACGCGACCTGAAGGTGAGCCCAGTCACGCACTTCGAACGCGACGTGGTGTATCTTCGAGCGCTGTCCGCGGGCGAAGTTCACCGTGTGGTGGTTCGCGTTGCACCGCAGGAAGACAAAGAAGTCCTCAATCGAGTCGGAGAACTTGAACTTGAGTACTTCACAATAGAAATCAACCGCCTTTGCGACATCCTGTACATTGAAGGCGACGTGACCGAGCGTGCTGGGCCCAACGCCGTTCGGCGGGCTTTCCGCTACTCGCTGAGGGGGCTCGTTGAAGACCGCGACCTTTGTGCCCTTGGGATCCCTGAAGAGCAGACGGCTTGCAATTCCGGGCGCCGGGTCGGCCTGACGCTCGGCGTACACGCCATAATCTGCGAGCTGCCGCGCATACGCGGCCAGATCTGCACTCGCTGGCAAGTGAAAGCCGAGTTCGACACAGGAGGAGGCGCCGCCGCGCTCAAGCACGACAGAACACTGGTCGAGAGGGCACGCGAGATATACCCGGTCGGCCTCGCGGGTCACTGCCCGCAAGCCAAGAACGTTCGTATAATAATCTTCCTGCCGTCCAGGGTCTGGGGTCTCGAAACGGGCATAGCCAATGCGGCAGATTTGATTCATCCAAGCGCTCCTTTGTTCAAGCCGCCGCTTGTCTCGGCCCAGGTGCCGCTCGAAAAAGTCTGCGAAATCTCTCGTGAAGCCGTTCCTAAATTCGCACCCGGCTATTTCGCGGTCAACCCAGCTTTGGTCGTTAGAGACGACCTTGAGAGCGCACCTCGTCAATCGATCCTGCAACACCAACGGCCATCACCCACATCACGTGCGCGCCCAGGCCCTAAGGCGCGAGTAGATTCGAGATAGCGAGGAAATAGAAACTGGCGGTCCCCACATGACGACCGGTCACGACAACCTTGAACCGCCAGTCATGACTAAGTGGGCGCCGGAGGAGACGGATACCTCAATGGGACGCCCAACTGTCGAATGAGCTGGGATGATGCGATCTCTTATTGGGCTTCGTGCTCCCGACGTCCACCGCGCTGACTGGCTGCGCGAGGTTCAAGCCACCGCAGATCGGCTACGATGCCTGGCGGCTTGCTGTCCTCCAGGCGCGGCCCGGATGGCGTGGTGCTCGGAGCGACGTCCAGAATGTCGCCGACATCCTCATCGGGCCCGAAGGATCGCTCCACAAGGAGACGACAGCGCCGCCACCGCGCAAGGAGCACTTGGCTGTTCTCCGTCAACCTATGCCCGGGTTCGCGGTGGCGGAATTGACTCCAGCCTTTCCTGGGATTCGTGGATCAACAGGAAACGAGCGGAAAGTTCTATTGCAGCCATCTTTATCTAAGTCTGTTTTTACCTAAATCTGTTTTTATCTAATCTGTTTTTATCTAAATCTTTTATCTAAATCCGAATCCGATGCGTATGCATGTTTCGTCATAAAAAGTTAAAATGCCGCCCGATTTCCACCGCATTGCTGTCACTAAAATCCACCCGTCTTGATTGTAGCGCGTGGCTTGGCGATTAAAGCCGTGGGGAGGTGGTCTATGCGTGCTGTCGTCGTTCTTTCCGCCTTGATATTCGCAATATCTGTGCTACCGCTGCGTGCCGAGTTTGGCACCCGGGAAGAAGCGTTGGCGATGGTCCGGCGCGTTCAGGAAAAGTTCAAAAAAGAAGGAGCGGAAGCGACGTTCCACGCCATCGACAACAAAGAGTTCGTCGATCGCGACCTGTTTCCCTTCGTTTACAAATTTGACGGCACAGTGGTGTCCACCCCCTTGGCGCAGTTTCGCGGCAAGAACATGTACGATTTGAAGGATCAGGACGGCAAGTTCACGACCCAGGAGTTTATCAAGATCGCCACCACGCCACCCCATCACGGCTGGAGCGACTACCGCTGGCTTAATCCCAAGGCCAACGCGGTTGAAGACAAGTCGACCTGGATCGCGCGCATCGGCGATTATCTCGTCGGGGTTGGCGTCTACAAGAATGAGCAGCCTAACGAAAATACCATCGGCCTCATTTCCGGCAGCCCCAATTCGGACGACACCTATCTGCAGATAGCTTACGATCTCGCCGACGTGCTCAATGACGGCGACAGACTGCGCATTCTGCCGATCACCGGCATCGGCGGTCCTAGAAACATTCGCGATGTGCGCTACCTGCGCGGCGTTGATATCGGCCTGACGCAGACCAATATTCTCAACAGCTTCCGCCGCTCCAACGAGCGGATGGGTCAGCATGACGACAAGATTGTCTACATTGCGAAGCTGTTCAACGAGGAGGTCCATCTCGTCGCCCGGTCTGACATCACCTCGATCACCCAGCTCAAGGGTCTCAAGGTCAACTTCGACGCCAAGGGCAGCGGCACGAGTTACTCGATGCGCGATCTCTTCAAGTCTCTCGACATCGAGGTCGAAGAAGTCAGCATGTCGCAAATTGAGGCTCTCGAACAAGTTAAGAGCGGCGAAATCGCTGCTACCGCCCTGATCGCAGGCAAGCCGGTGAGCTCGATGTTGAAACTGAGCCACACGGACAATCTGCACTTCGTGCCGATCCCGTATCCCATCCAGCTCATCAGCGATTACCTGCCCACGACCCTCACCCATGACGAGTACCCCGAACTGGTCGCGGCCGGTGATCCGGTGGATACGGTCGCGGTCGGCGCCGTTCTGATCGCGTATAACTGGCCCAAGGCCAATGCCGATCGTTATCGGCGGGTCAATAATTTCGTCGAGGCATTCTTTTCGAAAATCGCCTTGTTCCAGAAGCCGCACCACCACGTGAAATGGCGCGAAGTCAGCCTCGGGGCCACCTTGCCGGGCTGGACCCGGTTCCCCGCCGCGCAGGCGTGGCTCGACAATCAACGCGTGGCCCAGCAAACCAACGCCAATACCAACATCGCCGACCAGAGGGCCGCCGGCGCCTCACGATCCGCAGGCAGCACCGAGCAGCCGAAGGGCGCGGTGGATCAGGCGCTATATCAGGAATTTCTGCGGTGGCGACAGCGGCAGGGCCGGTGACTTTTCCGCCCTTGCTCGCACGTTAGAGCGGATTCCGCTGAATCTTGACTCACCCTTTAGGCGTTTGTTCCGTCGTCAACGAGCCATGCAGAGGACCGGGGTGAGGGTGTTGCGGCCCGCCCCTCTCACTCGACCCTCCCCCTCAACCGAAGTCGGGTTTACCCAACTTCGGGATCTTTTGACTGATCGAAATCGGCAACAGCGGATTTCCGTGGCGGGGAGGGAGCCCGTTGTGTGGCTGCGCCGAACACAGGCGGCTTCTTTTGTCGGCTACTTTAGGTAGGGACACATCTGGTGCCCCGGCAACAGAAGAAGGGCTTTAGGTGCCACCGTGGTGGTGCTCATGAGTGCGATGGGCGGCGTTTGTCGACCCCCGGTCGAGACGAGCACCCCAGAGCGAGTTTCGATTGCCTTGAATCACGGACCGGCTCGTCGCCGGGCTTGTCCTGGCGACCCAAATAGGAAGGCACAGAGCAACGATCATAATCGGGGTAGCCGGGCAAGCCCGGCCACGACCTGCGGGAGAGCCGGCTACTTCGGGCGAGCGGACTCCGCCCTTAAAGCATCATCACGGCTCTGGCGATCATCGTCGTTCGCTCCGGATCCCGGATACGGGCGCCCCCGCTACGCCCGGAAGTTGCCACAACAGCCGGGTCATCGCCGCTAACCCGCCCCAGTGGGATCACGAAAAAGAACTTATCAACTTCAATCATCAGGCAGTGCCGGTATGATCCTGCGCAACACGCGCCAAGGGGGCTCGATGTTTCGAACAGTGTCTCTCACCTGGCTTGCTGTGATGGTGATCTACACTGTTGACATCATCTATGTCGGTTGGGATTTGGTTGCGGTGGCGGCCGGGTTTCGATAGGCCGGATTTCGATAGGCCGGATTTCGATGGGCCGGATTTCGATAGCGGAGGCGGCTGTTCGTCACGTCCCGTCTGTGGGGATCCCTAGGATGCCGCGTCACGTCAGCGCGCGCCACTGCGTTCGGTAGACCATTGCGGACCGACCCGGGCAGCGTCACCGTTGTTCATCATCCAATTTGACTGGCCCGCGCCGGCCCGAAATGGCGCGGGCCTTCTGTCTTAAACGATCAAGCCGATCGGCTGCAGGGGGAACCGCCGTCAGTCTTCCACGGGTGATACCGCTGTCATACTCGTCATCACACCGCGGCCAATTGGAATGACGAGCTTCATCGCGACCCTCTGGCGCCAGACAGAGGTAGTGATTGCCGCCCAGCAAGCACGGCAACGCCGGCCAGCGCGCACAGATGGAATAGGCGTGGAAGATTCGGGCCTGCTTGCAGAGGACTGACGCCCGGCGGTCAACTCCTCGCTTTGACAGCACAGGTCAACGATGATCGTACCCAAAGCAATGCAGCTCACCTCGCATTGACGGCCCCACCCGAATCAACGCAGCGTCAACATCATCATTCGGGAGGATGATTGATGGCATTGACCAACAAGCCGCGCGCCACCTCCCCGAGCGGCTCTTGTTCGGCGAGGCCCGAAGCCAACAATGGTCGCTAGCAGCGCGACAACTGTGGAAACCGCCAAGCTGCCAAGGCAGGATCATGAAAACGACCCGGTCGTTAACGATTGTGGCCAAGACGGACTGCCGGCTTGACACCCCGACTGCCATGGGAGGCGCCATGTCAAAGTATCGTGTTTCATTTCTTGTCTGGTGGACAACCATAGTGCTGTTCATCGCCATCTTTATTTGGCTCAATCGGGACCTGCTACCGACCCCGGCCTATGACTTAACCTTTTTCGCGGGGTGGGCCGTCATGATTTTTGCTCTTGGGTCGTGGATACCGGGCGCTTTCTTACGCTTGCTGCGGCCTGAACAATCCCGCTGATCGCCGCTTTGCCCCGGGCCCACGCGCCGGACCGGCCCCGACGGGGTTCGGGACGACGGCCGGAGATCCCTCAGCGCCGCGGACCTCCTGCATGACCATTACCGCATGATCACAGGACCGTTCCCGCCGGCGCGGTGGTGCGCCTTCGCGGCCATGCAGAACGCAGACCTTTTACGGGGCTTGAACGAGATTTGCCCTCGCACAGCGAGGGACCGGTCGTGGCAAAGAGACCAACCGCTTGGCTACCACCAAGGTCCGGCGCTCGCGCAGTCTTGCAGCCGAATCGCAAAGGCGAAACCGTACCCAGTGGAAGTTGGGCACGCAAGCGAGCCGCTCACACCATCGTCATCGCGCGCCGGAGTTCGGGGGCAAAGATCGTCTTCGGGATGAGGGCGTGAACGCCGCGGACAATGTCCACTACCTGGGTCACGCGGAAGCTCACTGCGACACTGCACAGCGCGTAGGCGTCGAGCTCGCTGATCTTCGCTCGGGCTGCCAGAAATTTGATCGCGTTGCGCGCAGCCATCGCCATCGCCGCGTTCAGATCCTTGTCGAGCCCGATGATGATCCAATGCGAATCCGTTTCGGCGGCGGGCCATGCCAGGTTCTTCTGCTTGTGCAGAATCACCTGGATGCGTAACTCTTTCATGCGCGTCTCGAGCGCGGTGAGGCAGATCTCGCCGTCGCCCTGCACCGCGTGGCTGTCCCCCGTATAAATGAGCGCGCCGGGCTTCCAGACTGGCACGTAGAGCGTCGAGCCCTCCGACAGCTCGCTGAGATCGAGATTGCCCGCGTGCGGGCCTGGCGGCACCGAGCTGGTGACTCCAGGACGCAAGGGCGGAAAAAAGCCGTCGGGCGGCGCCACACCCAGGGTGCCCTGGAAGGGCTTCAGCGGAACGGTGATGTTGGGCATGAACTTGCCTGTCATCGCGCTGAGGTCGAGATCGACATACTTGATCTGCCCCTGCGCGTAATCCTCCGGCAGCAGGCCGGTCCCGAGCGAACCTGGGTTGCTGAAGACGGCGCCCCATTCGTAGGGACGAATGCGCTGATGGCGAATCTCCAGCACGTCGCCTGGCTCGGCTTTGTTCACCGCGATCGGTCCGATGATCGAATGCGGCCCCTTACCGGGATTGCTTACGCGCAGCCTTGCCAGCGTCTCGACCGGCACCCCCGGCTGCATCTCATTGAGGAAATGTGACCAGGTATCGGGGAAACTGATCACATCACCCGAATCGATGGTGAGAATCGGCGGCAGATTGGTGTCGTAGACGCCGAGCTGCACCGTCTCCTTGGTCGAGGGAACGACGTGCACGCGGCCGTCGCGATTAGGCTGCTGTTGCGGCGCCACGCCTCCCCCCTGAGCCCGCGCAAGCCTCGCGAACCATGGCTCGACCGCGGCGAGCGCGGCCATGAAACTGCTCGCTTGCAGGAACTTGCGGCGCCAATGACCGCGTGCCGAGAGATAGCCGTCGAACGTCTCCTGATCGACCTCGTCCATATGGAGGAGGGCATCGCGAGCGCGACTGTCGAAGGCGGCGTCTCTGATGTCCTCGCGGATGATGCCCGTACCTTTCTCATCGCCGCAGCCGAAGAGATTGGCGCAGGCGTGATGATGGCAAGGCTGGTGGGCGTGCTCGTTTCCGTCGCCGTGGTGTTCCGACATGATGCAGCCCTCCGAAAGCGTCCGCAGGCCATTGGCCTCGCTTCGTAGCTAACTCTCGCGGCGCCACCGCGTCAATGGGCGACCCGCCGCTGCTCGTTGTCAGACAACGCCAGATCGAAACGCACTCGAGTGGCCCGATTGCGGCATCGGGGAGTTATCGCGGGCCACAAATCGCGACCTTTCTCTCTTTGGCCGCCCTGGAGCGGGACCCTGCTGGGCAACGGGCTCTGGCCCTGTGTTGTGGACGATCGCTTGGGATTGACGGCGCCACTTAAGTCGCCGCGAGAGGATCGCTTCGCAAAGGCAGAAATTGCGGCGTTCGCGGCGGCAAACTTGGCTCTCGCCGGAATACAGCATGTTGACGATGGAGCTGAGACGCGCCGCATTGCTGGCTGTTAGGGCCTTGAGTCAGCGACATCGCACCAAAGCGATCCGGGCGTGATTTTCGCGTTTAGAGATAGAGAATAAGGCCGGACAGAACAAGCGGAGTGCGTAAATCTACGCAGAGTGGAAAGCCTCGCATGGGCTTCGAACCGGCCTGTGCATGGAACCCGCCAGCGCCATCGCTGCCAGCCGCAATGACCGAACAACGAGCACATGCCGGAAGAACGATGAGGCGCCGGCGAGAGGTGGCACAAAATCCTTCAGCAGTTACGCGCTGACGACAGGCTGCCGAACCGCATCCTGTACCTCGAAAGCCCCCAACTGAAGTGGGACGTTCGAGAGCTTCAGGCCTCAGTCTCGCCGACGCCCTTTGCCGCGACCCCGTGGCCGCTTCGGCGACCGTATCGCAATCTTGCGCGTTGCAAATTGCATCGACATCACCGGGCGGACGTGAGGTCTTCGACTGGCTCGGAGCGCGCTGCTCCGAAACGAGGTTACTTCTTCTTCTTAGCCGCGACCTTGCGCTTGGCAGGCGCCTTCTTCTTCGCGGCGGTCTTCGCCTTTGTTGCCTTCTTCACCATACTGCCCTCCTAGCCAAAGCTTAGTGGCTGGTGTCGCATCAGCACCTGCGCGAATCGCAGGCACTGCATCTCGATTACTACAAGCCGAAAGAAAAAAAAATCTTTCACATTGAGGAAACGCTTACCGGGAGCCCGCACCGCGCCCTGGGATGAGAGGTCACCTCCTCATGTTGGCATGAATTCTCGAGCCAGCCTGAGGGCGACGGCATCGCGCCAGAGGAACCAGAAAAATTGCATAAATGCCCGTCAAATGGCAGTTTCTGTGATGGATTAAGTCGATGTGCCGGCACGCACGTCGCCTCTGAACGGCGGCTCGGCCGCGGGCGCGATATGCAGATGTAGTGCCCGGAAACCCGGAATTGCGCCTCAAAAAAAAATTGAGCGAATCTCGCCGCAAAGCACGGTGCGGACGGTGGCGGGACGAGGAATCGCTCGAATCGGCGCCAAGTGATTCGCAAACCGACCCTCAGGGTCGCTGCGATTCAGATGCCGAGCTTCACCCTCAGCAGCTCGTTCACGGTCTGCGGGTTCGCCTTGCCGCCGGACGCCTTCATCACCTGACCGACGAACCATCCGATCATCGCCGGCTTCGTTTTCGCCTGTCCAACCTTATCGGGGTTGTTGGCAATGACATCGTCGACGAGCGCTTCGATCGCCGACATATCCGTAACCTGCGTCATGCCGCGCCCCTTAACGAGCGTGCGCGGCTCCCCGCCCTCGGCCCATACGATCTCAAACAGTTCCTTGGCGATCTTGCCGGAAATGGTGCCTTCGGCAATCAAATCCAGGATGGCGCCGAGCTGGACCGAGGAAACCGGCGACGCCGTGATCGCGAGGCCTTCCCGATTGAGGCGCCCGAAGAGCTCGTTGAGCACCCAGTTGGCGGCCAGCTTGGGGTCGCGCGCGGTGCCGTCCGCACGGGTGACGACGGTTTCGAAGAAATCCGCGCTTTCCCTCTCGGCCACCAGGACACCGGCATCGTAGGTCGACAGTCCGAAGGCGGACATGAATCGCATCTTCCTGTCGTCGGGCAGTTCCGGCAAATCGCGACGCAACTCCTCGACGTATGCTTTGCTCAACTGCAGAGGTATGAGGTCGGGGTCTGGGAAGTAGCGATAGTCGTGGGCCTCCTCCTTGTTGCGCATCGAGCGGGTCTCGTTGCGGCCGGGGTCATAGAGCCGTGTTTCCTGCTCAATCATCCCACCATCTTCGAGGATTTCGATCTGGCGCCGCGCTTCGTATTCGATCGCCTGGCCCATGAAACGGATCGAGTTGACGTTCTTGATCTCGCAGCGAGTCCCGAGCGGGCCGCCAGGCCGGCGCACCGATATGTTAACGTCGGCGCGCAGATTGCCCTTTTCCATGTCGCCGTCGCAGGTCCCGAGATAGCGCAGGATGGCGCGCAGCTTGGCGAGATAGGCCTTCGCCTCCTCGGACGACCGCAAATCGGGCTTCGACACGATCTCCATCAAAGCGACGCCGCAACGGTTGAGATCGACCAATGACAGGGCGGGATGCTGATCGTGCACCGACTTGCCGGCATCCTGCTCGAGATGCAGCCGCTCAATGCCCACCCATACGGTGCCATGTGGCATATCGACGGCAACCTCGCCCTCTCCCACCACTGGTGACTTGTACTGGCTGATCTGATAGCCCTGCGGCAGGTCCGGGTAGAAATAATTTTTGCGGTCGAACACCGAACGCAGGTTGATCTTCGCATTGAGCCCGAGGCCGGTGCGCACTGCCTGAGCAACGCACTCCTCGTTGATCACTGGCAACATGCCAGGCATCGCGGCGTCAACGAGCGACACGTGCGAATTCGGTTCACCTCCGAACGCAGTGGCGGCGCCGGAAAACAGCTTCGCCTTCGAGTTGACCTGGGCATGGACCTCCAGCCCGATGACGACTTCCCAATCGCCGGTCGCGCCTTTGATGAACCTCGAAGTGGATGTCTGTACGTTCATGAAGGTCCCATGGGTCACGGTTGGTCTTAGGCTTCGCGCGGACTGTCGGTTGCGTCAAGGGGATCCCTCTCCCCGCTTCCGATCAGTGTGTTATTCCTGTCTCGGGCGCCATAAGCCACCGCGTTCGGCCTTCTGCCAGCCTGATGATAATCAATTGCGCCGCGGCCGGCGGATTACACCGGGTTCATCATCGAGCCGGCCGAAGGCCGGAACCCCAGTGGCTAAATCCGCCATACAGCCCCTACACCGCGCGCACCTCAACTACTCCCGGCACAGCCTTGATGGCGCCGGCAATCTGCGGGTTCAGCTTGTAACGCCCCGGCAGCTTCACCTCGACTTCGGCGCCGGCGCCAAGCATCACGATGAGGTTGACTTCACCCTCCCCCTCCCCCCGGTCGCCGGCCTTATCGAGACGTTTCGCCACAGCGTCGAGCGGAGCTTCATCGCGCACGAAGATGCGCAGGCCCTTTTGAACCTTGGCCGCGGCACGGTCGAGCGTTTCGACGGACTGAATCCGGGCCCTCACCTCATCGCCCTGCGCCTCGGCGGTCATTTGAAGCAGCACCGGGCTGCCGGGCTCCAAAAGGTCGCGGTACTGCTGCAGCCCCTCGGCAAAGATCACTGCTTCATATTGACCGGACGGATCCGACAGCCCGACGATGCCCATCTTGTTGCCTGTCTTGGTGCGTCGTTCCGCGCGCGACACCACGGTCGCAGCGACCCTCCCGGCGGTGACACCGGCTTTCACGGCGCGGGAAAAAGCCGCCCAGGATTGCACCTGCATGCTGTCAAGCAGGCCCGCATAGTCGTCGAGCGGGTGACCGGTGAGGAAAAATCCGACCGCATCGTATTCCCGCTGCAGCCGTTCCGCCGGCAGCCACCCCGGGACGTCTGGAATCTTGATCGGCTCGGACGCGACGAAACCGCCGAACAACTCGGCCTGGCCGGTGAGGGCGGCGGTCTGCGTGCGCTGGGCCGTCGCGAGCACGATGTCGATCGCGGCCATTGCCCGCGCCCGCTCGCGTTCCAGCTCGTCGAACGCCCCGGCGGCGACGAGACTCTCAAGCACCCGCTTGTTGACGGCACGCGGGTTGACCCGGCCGGCGAAATCGCCCAGGTCCACGAACGGCCGGTCTCGCGTTGCCACAATCGCTTCGATCGCTGCCCGGCCGACGCCCTTGAGAGCCGCGAGGGCGTAGCGAATGGTGTTGCCGGCAACGTCGAAATCGAGGCCCGATCGGTTGATCGACGGCGGTTCGACCGTGATGCCCATCCGCCGGGCTTCGGCGCGAAACTCCGCGAGCTTGTCGGTGTTGCCCATATCGAGGGTCATTGATGCTGCGAGGAATTCGACCGGATAGTTCGCCTTGAGGTAGGCGGTCTGATAGGTCAGCAGCGCATAGGGCGCCGAATGCGACTTGTTGAAGCCATAATCGGCGAACTTCGCACACGC
>Ga0126376_10001307_pt1 | contig 13347 bp, 10 predicted proteins | sample PanSoiMetPlot_15_FD_92760 | JGI IMG/M metagenome (GOLD analysis project Ga0126376, IMG submission 92760) | Tropical forest soil microbial communities from Panama - MetaG Plot_15 | ecosystem: Environmental > Terrestrial > Soil > Tropical forest > Bulk soil | place: Panama | collected 2016-02-17
GATGGTGTGGGCGATCCGCTGGGGCGCCGACACCGTGATGGACCTCTCCACCGGCCGCAACATCCACAACACGCGGGAATGGATCATCCGCAATTCGCCCGTCCCGATCGGCACCGTGCCGATCTATCAGGCGCTGGAGAAGGTCAACGGCGACCCGGTCAAGCTTGACTGGGAGTGCTACAAGGACACCCTCATCGAACAATGCGAGCAGGGCGTCGACTATTTCACCATCCACGCAGGGGTGCGGCTCGCCTACGTGCCGCTGACCGCCAACCGCGTCACCGGCATCGTGTCGCGCGGCGGCTCGATCATGGCCAAGTGGTGCCTTGCCCATCACCGCGAGAGCTTCCTCTACGAGCGCTTCGACGAGATCTGTGATCTCATGCGCAAATACGACGTGTCGTTCTCGCTCGGCGACGGGCTGCGGCCGGGCTCGATCGCGGACGCCAACGACCGCGCACAGTTCGCGGAGCTGGAGACGTTGGGCGAGCTCACCAGGATCGCCTGGGCCAAGGGCTGCCAGGTCATGATCGAAGGCCCCGGCCACGTGCCGATGCACAAGATCAAGATCAACATGGACAAGCAGCTGAAAGAGTGCGGCGAGGCGCCGTTCTACACGCTGGGCCCGCTCACCACCGACATCGCGCCGGGCTACGACCACATCACGTCGGGAATCGGCGCGGCAATGATCGGCTGGTTCGGCTGCGCCATGCTGTGCTACGTGACGCCGAAGGAGCACCTCGGTCTGCCCGACCGCGACGACGTCAAGCAAGGTGTCATCGCCTACAGGATCGCGGCCCATGCTGCAGACCTCGCCAAAGGTCACCCGGCCGCGCAGTTGCGCGATGACGCGTTGAGCCGGGCGCGGTTCGAGTTCCGCTGGGTCGACCAGTTCAATCTGTCGCTGGATCCGGACACCGCGCGCGAATACCACGACGAGACGCTGCCTAAGGAAGCCCATAAGGTGGCGCACTTCTGCTCCATGTGCGGGCCGAAGTTCTGCTCGATGAAGATCACCCAGGACGTGCGCGACTATGCGGCGACGTTGAACGGTCCGGCAGGAGCCGACGCGACGCAGGCCGACGCGGCGGAGACCGGGATGGCAGAGATGGCGAAGAAATTCCGTGACATGGGCGGCGAGGTTTATGTGGACGCGGAGGCCGTGAAAGCAAGCAATCGCGTGTTGTAATCGACGTGCGGCCGCAGTCGACGTTTTCCTGGCGTCCGGCAAAATGGATCGTGGCGTTGTGATAAGATCCCCTTGAGACAGCGAGCCGCGAGCAAGCGACTGACGAAACCACTCATCTTCGATACCGGAAAACCACCTGCAACGGATGGTCCATCGCCGAATTTCGGAGCCGCGTAGACGCGGTTCCGACAACCGCCAATGACGGGGCTCGGCACTTCGGGAGCCGCAATAGACCAATCCGTCGGGCTCGTGGTTGCGTCGAAGCGTCGATGCGCATCGTCATTCGATCCCCGCGCCTTGCCGAGGCTGCGGGGTGTGCCGCCACGGCAAGGTGCCGGGAGGCCAGCGACACCAAAACTGGCGCTGCGCTAAATCGAGAAATAATCAGTAGTTGGCTGGCTCATCGCCACTATATTCATTGCTGCAGAAGGTCCCGCCCTGGTACCAATCGCCGACCCGGTCGCTCGGCAGCTTGCCTTGCGCCGCGAGCGCGACATCACGAAAATCTTCCGCTCGAAACTGCGGCCGATAGCCATAGCGGTGAGCAGCGGTATTGTCCCACCAAGCGCGTTCGTTGTCGGAGGCGCCGTAGAATATCTCGTAGCGGATGTCCGGGTGCTCGAGACCGATACGTACCAGTTGCACAAGGTCCTCGGGCCGCACCCAGATGGCAAGCCGGCGCCGGTCGACCGGAGCGTCGGCGACATTGCCGATGCGCAGGCAGGTGACGCGCAAGCCATGCTTGTAGGCATAAAGCGCGCCAACCGCTTCACCGAAAGCCTTGCTGAGGCCGTAGCGGGAATCCGGGCGTACCGGGACGTCCACTCCGATCCGCCGCCGGCGCGGATAAAAGCCGACCGCGTGGTTTGAAGAGGCAAAGACGACCCGCGGCACCCCGGCGAGCCGGGCTGCCTCGAACAGGTTGTAGCAACCGATGATGTTGGAATTCAAAATCGTATCCCACGGCCCTTCAACCGAGAAGCCGCCGAGATGCACGATGCCGTCGACGCCTGCGACGACATGTTCGACCGCGGCCCTGTCAACGAGGTCCGCCTGAATGAAGTCCGCGTCAGCCGGAAGGCCGGCCGGGACCCTGATATCGGAGAGCCGCAGCCGGTAAGTGTCGCGACAGAGCTCGGTCAGCCGTGAGCCGACGTCGCCCGCCGCGCCGGTAATCAGTATTTTTTGCATCGAGTCCTCCATAAAGGTGTCTTCAGATGGTGAGCCAAGGGCGATCACGTCTCACTGATCTCCTGCGAATTTTCTGCGCGTGTTGATGAGGTCCGGCATGGAGCGGGCGCGTAAGGTAGCAGCGACCGTAAGCCGGATTGAGCGCAGCGAAATCCGGGACCGCCCGATCAATGAGGCGGTGCCGCCCCCGGGTGTGGCTTGGGCTCAGCCCGGCTACGAACCGCTGTAGGCGCGTTGTGGCCCAGCACTACCAGCCACGGTTACTTGGCCACGCCTCGGCCCTTGCTTGCTTCGTCTGCCTGCGCCAGAACCTTAGCCTTGCCCGCTGCCGCTGAGACTCCGTTGAGCTCGTTGTTGGACTTTAGGCGCGCCTCTCGCAACCGACGAGCGAGGTCATGGAAGGAGCTTCCCGACTGGACATGCGCCGGATCCGCGCCGGGCATGGGGCGACGTAACCCAAATTGTCCGCCGTGAGCGTCAATCCAATGCCAGGCCACGGCGGAATCGCCCTGCACACACGTGATGTCGACGGCGCGGCCATGGCCGTAGCCTCCGGTCGCGTTACTCCCGCCGTGCTGCGAATTGCCGCCATGCGCCTTGAAGCCTGCCGCGAGCCGCTGGCGATAGTCGTCGCGAAATGCGCTCAGGATCGACCATCGGATTCCGCTCGCATCCATGGCGCGGCCGGCGTGGTAAAGCTGCTCGCGGAAGTCGGGGTCCATGCCGCCGATCACATAGGTCTTCACCGACATGCCCAGCCGCCTTGCAGCTGCCGGGTCCTTCCAGGTGAAGTCGCCGGTCGAATCCGACTTGACCGACTTGCGCTGGTAAACCTGCCACAAATACTGATCAACCGGATCCGGCTTGCTCACGCTTGAGCGTTTGCGGGGCGTCGCTTCGAAGCCCGTTCCGGGCGGCGCTAACCGTGTCGCTTCGGCGGGCACCTCGACCGGGCGGGCCTCGCTCGGCGCAGTCGCACTCGCAGCGCCTTCAGGAACGGTCGGGCTCCAGCGTTCGGCGAAAGTGATTGCTTCGGGCTGGCGCCCAGGGTCGCCCGCCGCCGCCATCACTGTTTGCGGCTCCGTCCGCACTGGTTCCATCGGCGGCGGCAGCATCGGCCACGCCCTGGCGGGTGACGCCTCATTAAACGTGGAATTCTCGATGACCCACTCGCCCTGCCTCGGTCTCGGAAACGGGCTCGAAAGCGCGAGCGGCAGCGCTACCACAAAGACCAACACGCCACCCACCACTCCGGCCAGGAGAGTGGCGTAACTAGAAATTCGATCGGCTGAATGGGCGGGTACTCTCATTTCCAACAGTGCCGTCGTCGAATCGCCGACGATTGTCCCGGGCCTCGGACTACGTCGCATCACGGCGGCCAGAACGCTACAAACGTCGCTATCAAGTCATAAGAGGTCGCGGTTAGGAGGAGGTTAACCGGGAGATGAAGGCAGGTTTCGCCTCAGAGTTGACCCTGCCGAGGGCTGACCGGTGGCGCGCCTTACGGTGGCGAACGACGTTCCTGCACGCGATCTGTCTTGCCGCTGCCACAAGAAAAGAGCATTCTCGGGCTCGGAAGGCGGGTCAAATCTCACAAATAGCGACTGCTAGGCCAACGCCCGTTGGCTGATCGGTCGGGCTCAGGCGGCTCGTCACCACAGGAGGAGATCCAAAATGTATAGGAACACGCTGGCCGCCCTTGCGGCTACGGCGGCATTGCTCACCGGCACCGCGCTCGCCCAACAGAATATCGACTTCTCCAAGGTCGAGGTGAAGACTACCGACCTCGGCAACAAGACCTACATGCTGCAGGGCGCGGGTGGCAATGTCACCGTCGCGATCGGCACCGACGGTTATATCCAGGTGGACGGCCAGTTTGCCCCAATGCACGACAAGCTCAAGGCCGCCGTCGAAAAGCTCACGCCGCTGCCCATCAAGTACCTGGTCAACACCCATTATCACGGCGACCACACCGGCGGAAACGCAGCCTTTCACAAGGACGGCGCAACTGTCGTGGCGCAGGACAATATCCGGGTCCGCCTCGCCGCCGGCACCACCAACGCCCTCACCGGCAACAAAGCGCCGCCGCAGCCGGCGGACGCGCTGCCGACCGACACCTATTTCGGCGGCTCCAAGACCGTCGAAATCGGCGGCCGCAAGGCGGTGCTCAGTCATGTCTACAACGCTCATACGGACGGCGACAGCTACGTCTATTTCGATGACGCCAATGTGCTGTGCACCGGTGACATTTTCGGCAACACCGGCCGCTACAACACCATCGACTTTGGCAATGGCGGCGACATCCGCGGACTGATCCGCGCGCTCGACGCCTACATCAAGCTGTCAAACGACCAGACCAAGGTGGTGCCCGGGCATGGCGAACTCGCCAAGAAAGCGGACCTCGTCGCATTCCGCGAAATGCTTGTCACCTCGCGCGATCGCATCCAGAAGCTGTTCAATGAGGGCAAGAGCGTAGAAGAGGTGGTCGCAGCCAAGCCATTGGCGGACCTCGACGCCAAATGGGCCGCGAACGAGCAACAGGCCCAGAACTGGACCCGCATGGTGTACAATTCCTTTAAACGCTCGTAGACGTTACTTGAAATTGCAGGTGGGCCGCCGGCGGCAGCAGGTGCGGGCGGCGGTCCATTTGGCAACACCCGTCCGACACATTCGGACTTCAGCCGAAGAAACCAAGGAGGAGAACCAAAATGCACAAAACAGCGCTTGCCGCCCTTGCGGCTACAGCCCTGCTGGGCGGGACAGCCATGGCACAGCAGCAGGTCGACTGGGACAAGATCCAGATCAAGACCACTGATCTCGGCAACAAGACCTACATGCTCGAGGGCCAGGGCGGCAACATCACCGTCGCGGTCGGCTCCGACGGCATCATCATGGTCGACACCCAGTTCGCACCGCTGTCAGAAAAGATCAAGGCCGCCGTCAAGGCAATCTCGCCGCTGCCGATCAAATATATCGTCAATACTCACTTCCACGGCGACCACACCGGCGGGAATGCGAACTTCCAGAAGGACGGCGCCACCGTCATCGCCCAGGACAACATCAGGCTCCGCCTCGCCGCCGGCGGCAACAAGAACGGCACCACCGGCGCCGCACAGCCGGCCGCGCCGCCCGAAGGCGTGCCGAAGGAAACCTACACCGGCGGCGTCAAGATCATCGAGGTCGGCGGCCGCAAGGCTGAGCTGCATCACGTTTACAACGCCCACACCGATGGCGACACCTGGGTTTATTTCCCCGACGCCAACGTGATCTGCACCGGTGACGTCATGAATAACCGCCACCGCTACCAGCAGGTCGACTTCGCCAATGGCGGGGACATCCGCGGCATGGTCCGGGCGACCGACGATTGGCTAAAATTATCCAACGACAACACCAAGGTCGTGGTCGGCCATGGCGCTCTCGCGAACAAGGCGAGCGTCGCCGAGTACCACGCAATGGTGAAAGAGGCGCGCGATCGCATCCAGAAGCTGGTCGCCGAGGGCAAGACCGAGGCCGAGGTGGTTGCAGCAAAGCCGCTAGCCGACCTCGACAAGACCTGGGCCGACAACGACCAGGCCGCTACGAACTTCACGAAGCAGGTCTATAACTCGTTCAAGCGGTCGTAGCCTCGGCGCGGCAAACGCATCACATCGACACAGTGCGGATCGCCGGGATTGAAACATCCCGGCGATTTATTTTTCGCGGGTGTGCGCCAGTCTGCGCGTGTGTGCGTGCCGCGTGGTCTCGTCGGTCAAAGCGTGGGGAGGGATATGAAGCGGACGGCTGAAAGGCTTACGGCGTTGATGATCCCGAGGCTCAAAGAACCGGGCATATGCACCCGGACGTCGGCGGGCTAGTACCCGCAAATCTCAAAGGAGGGGCGCGCTCGCATCGCGTCAACGGGTGTTGAATCCCGTCCCAGCCCGGAACGTTAGCGGACAAGCTGCCAAGGCGTCTGGCACGCTATTCAAAACATGCGCCGAGTCTTATGTTCCGCTTAACCCTATTCCCAAATGGCCGGGAACGCTTCGCGCTGCCGATGGTTGTGCGATGCGCGCGATCTTACCTGGACCACGCGTAATCCCGGTCCCGCCATGCCCCCGCACCGCATTGCGCCTGGACCGGGATTTCTATTTGCGGTTCCCGGGCGGTGTCTCGCTTCCAGCCATTGCCGCTGAGACGCCGCTAACAGTCGGGAACCGCTGCACCTACCATCGCGCGCCCTGGCGCCCGTTTATATCGGCCCCATCAACGACCGAAGCCAAACCCACGACCGAATCCACGGTGGAAGCCAAACCCACGACCGAATCCACGGTGGAAGCCAAACCGTGGTCCGAAACCACGACGGAAGGCGAACGCGCGGGGTCCGAATCCACGATGGAAGACGAACGCGCGGGGTCCAAATCCACGATGGAAGAAGAACGCGCGGCGTCCAAATCCACGATGGAAGCCAAACCGTGGTCCGAAACCACGATGGAAGGCGAACGCGCGGGGTCCAAATCCACGGTGGAAGCCAAACCCTGGTCCGAAACCACGGTGGAAGGCGAACGCGCGGGGTCCGAATCCACGATGGAATCCAAATCCACGACCGAATCCAAAGCCGCCTCGACCGAAGCCGAACCCACGACCGAATCCGAAGCCGCCTCTGCCAAAGCCGCCTCCGCCAAAGCCGCCTCTGCCAAAGCCGACTGTGGTAACGCTGTCACCTCCGGAGTTCGCTACTCTGGCGGTGCCTTCTCCGGGGATGGCCGACGCACTCAACGTCGAGCCCGCTGTGGCGATTGTCGCGGCGGCTAAGCCAATTGCTATCATGCGCATCACGGTGCTCACTCCGTTCTGAGCACCCCAGCCCTTTGTGAATCAAACTCAGGGTTCCTATCGGGGTTGCAACCGTGCGGCACAGTCGCGCGGAGCGCGCCAGACTAAGCGCCCCTTGTTGCCGTCGTGTCCGCACGCGTTGCCATCGCCGGGCCGCGGCGTGCCATGCGTTTTCCGAAGCCGGCGGCTGGCGGCTTTCTGTCGCGCGTGCGTCCCCCAAGTTCTACCCAAGTTTCGCTCGCGGCCTGGCGCCTGTTTAGCTCCTCCCGCTAGGGCCGCGCGCAGGCGCCTGGCGCGTTTCCCCTAACCCGAGCACGCGGGGCGTTCGCTGCCCGCAAATCTGGCAACGCCGAATACGCGTCTCGTTTCCGAGTGGCACACAGGAAGAGAAAAACGGCGATCAAGGCGCAGCCATTCGTTAAGTGGCCAAGAGTAGCAGTGGGTCCATGATCTTTGGCCGTGTAGTAGCTGCGGTCATCGCACGGCAGTCGCGCTTGTGCCGTTCGTGATCCGATGGGATCCCACGCAACAAGCGACATGCTGCGCCGGCATGTGCGGTGCTCGGTGTGTGTGTCGCCCCGGTGGGATGTTGCAGCACCCGAGTTGCGGATGTAGGGGACCCTTGTGAGTCGCCTGGATCGCGCACCGGGTGCGCGGCGCGATCGCGATTTACCAGAGCCGCAATGACTGAGGGTCTGTTTGCAAATCGACGCCCTCACGCTTTTTCGAACGGGACCTTGAGGGTCGATCCGCGTTCCAGCCACGAGGGTACCGGCAAGCCTTTGCTGCGCAAAAAATCCGGGTTGAAGAGCCTCGTCTGATAGCGTGTGCCGTAATCGGCCAGGATGGTCACGATGGTGTGCCCAGGCCCAAGGTCGCGCGCAAGCCGGATCGCGCCCGCCACGTTGATACCTGACGATCCCCCGAGGCAGAGGCCCTCATTCTCAAGCAAGTCAAAAATGATCGCCACGGCCTCGGCGTCGGGGATCAGATAGGCAATGTCGATCGGCGCTCCTTCCAGGTTCATGGTGATGCGGCTTTGCCCGATGCCTTCGGTAATCGAGGAACCTTCCGATTTGAGCACGCCGGTGGTGTAGTAGCTGTAGAGTGCGGCGCCGAGCGGATCGGCGAGCGCGATCTTGATGGACTTGTTGCGCTCCTTGAGGGCGATGCCGACGCCAGCCAGCGTTCCGCCAGTGCCTACCGCGCAGGTAAAGCCGTCTACCCTGCCATCGGTCTGGTTCCAGATTTCAGGGCCGGTGGTCTGCACGTGACCGTCGCGGTTGGCGACGTTGTCGAACTGGTTGGCCCAGATCGCGCCGTTCGGCTCGCTCTTGGCCAGCTGCTCGGCAAGCCGGCCGGAAACCTTCACGTAGTTATTGGGGTTCGCGTACGGAACCGCAGGCACTTCCACAAGTTCGGCGCCGCACAGACGCAGCGTATCCTTCTTCTCCTGGCTCTGGGTATCCGGAATCACGATGACGCTGCGGAAGCCGAGTGCATTGCCCACCAGAGCAAGGCCGATGCCGGTGTTGCCGGCGGTTCCCTCAACGATGACGCCGCCCGGACGGAGCTGGCCGCTTTTCACCGCGTGCTCGATGATGAATAGCGCCGCGCGATCCTTGACCGACTGGCCAGGGTTCATGAATTCGGCCTTGCCGAGAATGGTGCAGCCGGTTTGCTCCGATGCGCGCTTGAGCTTGATGAGGGGGGTATTGCCGATTGCTTCGGCTATTCCGTTGCGAATTTCCATGGTCCTTTCGATCTGAGCCCTCCGACCGGCCGCTGGGCCACGTTCAGGTTACATCGACCCTATCGAGGAAACTGGGCGGCTACAAGTTGCAGAAAAATGGCACCGATATTCGCTGCGGGATGGCACATATCACCTGTCGCTTCACGACCTGAGAGGTTGTTCTGGTGGAACCAACGAGCTTCGCCTTGGATCGACGCCGCCGTCTTCAGCCAAAACCTTGTCAAGTCATTCAGGGGCGGCTGCAGACCGAGGGCCCGGAATTCGTAACCCCATCGGTCAGGAAGTATGGATGCCGCGCTCGCCTCCGCTTCGCTGTGGCGCCCCGCAATGACGCCCTTGGAGCGGCAGCGGCTGCTCGTCGAGCATTGCCCTGATGGACGCCCGCGCGGCGTCTTCCGCGATGCCGTGATGGGTGAGGAGATCGCGGCATTCAGCCATGACGAGGTCGACATCCTGAAGGAGCTTTAGCCGCTTGTAATGGTCCGGATGGGAAATGCCCATGCTGGCGCCGATCACCTCGAGCACATTAACGATCAGGAATGGCCAATCGCGCTCGTGGGCGCACAACTCGCGGTGATCGACGTGGTAGACGGCGACCAGCGCGTCGATGCCGGCCTCGCTCCCTGCCTTAAGTTCCGCAAGCTGAAGCTTCTTCTTATAGTCCGGCAAGGTACGCAGCGCATTGCTCATCAGCCCGATTGCAGGCTGGTCCAGGTCGACAAGCTCGATGCCAGGCACGGCGGTGAGGAGAGAGACGGCGGCCTCGACAACGCCCGGAATCCCCGGATGCCGGTGCAGCGCCACGCGCATCGGCACCCGCAGGCGCAATAACGGCCGCAGGTCTTCGAGCCGCTCGCCGAGATAGCGCATGAACGGCGTCATCTCGAAGGGACGGCTGCCCACCTGCCGCTCATAGGCCGGCAGCATCACTTCGGTGAATTGGACCTGACAGCTCGCGCACCACGTCAGCACCTGCCCCGAGCGGGCGAGCTTCGTCATGGTGGTTTCCGCCATGTTGGCGGAAACCACGGCGTCTCCCGTGCGCAATTGGCCAATGCCACAGCAGTGGGTCGGCCCGCCCATGACCTGGTACCTGACGCCAAGTGCATCCATGATATCAAGCGCGAGCAAAGCGATGTGCGGCGTCTTTAATAAATTGCAGCCGGTATAGAACACGAAATCCGGTGCTGACTCTCGGTTCGCGTCCTCGCCCCCGGCAGCTGCAGCGGTCCTCTGGCCGAGCCGGGCCAAAAGGTCATCCTCAAGCTGGATGCGCGACTGGACCGTGACCTCACGGTTGAGCTTGCGGAAGGTCTCCACGCCTTGACGGCGTTGCTCACGCGGCTCTGTGCTCGCCTTGGCCATGGCCAGACGGGCCATCGTCAGCATGAAACGCGGATTGACGCCGTAATCGCAGGCCTTGATACAATCGCCGGTGAGCATGCAGGTCGACGCCCAGCGCCGCGACGCTTCGGGCCCGTCGCCGTCGCGCAGGATGTCGATCACCCCAGCGACCACGTCCTGGGCCGCCGCGCTAACGCCGGCCGGACCCTTGACGGGGCAGACCTCAACGCATTTCCCGCAACGCGTGCATGCGTCCATGATCTCCTGGACCCGGCCGTTCAAGGCGTCTTCAAAGAAGTTGCTCATAGGCATACGTCCGGTGGTTGATCGACTCGAAATCGGAGGTTGATCGGCTGAGATATTGACGCCGCTCATGCGCTTCGGCAACGGATATAACAAGCGTCCGCTCGCCCGTGAGGCGTCGCACATGGGACGACGGGGCGCTGAGGTCAATGAGACAATGACTGAAGGACGAATGACCGGCGGCTGCCTTTGCGGCAGTTTCCGCTTCGAGGTAACCGGGCCGTTGGGGGACGTTAGGCTCTGCCACTGCGACCTCTGCCGCGCGGCCAGCGGCACCGCGTTTTCCGCCAATGCAAGAGTGCCGCTAGACCGCTTCGCGGTATTGACCGGCAAGGGGACGGTGAAAGAGTACCAGTCGTCGCCCGGCGCCTGGAGAGCGTTCTGTTCAAGCTGCGGATCGCCCGCCTATGGCCGGACCGACCGGGACCCCAACCACATTCGGATTCGCCTGGGCACCTTGCCGCGGACTGCCGAAGCCTCGATTACGGCACATGTCTGGGTCGGCTCGAAGGCGGCCTGGGATTCGATTGCCTTCGACGTGCCTAAATATCTGAAGGGTGCCGATGGGGCCTTGATGGCGTCGGACGACTTGGGCCCGTCCGATCTAGACGCGCTGGAAGGATTTCCGGCTTAAGTGCCATGAGGTATCCTGGGTTCAGCGAAAACCGCGGCCGAGCCGTAAGCAGCTCGGGCGGCAGCACCACGAGCCAAGGGAGCAGCGAACATGCTCACGCAAGCCAAGCCTTCGGATCTCGCGTCGCACGTCCCGTTTGACGCCAGCCGGCTCGATCGTCTGATGGACGAAGCCGGCCTCGACGTGCTGGTCGCGACGTCCAAGCACAATGTCCAATACCTGCTCGGCGGCCACCGGGCGCTCTTCTTCGACTACATGGATGCCATGGGGGTCAGCCGCTATCTGCCGGTTTTCGTCTACGTCAAGGGCGCCGTGGACAAGGCCGCCTATTTTGGCCATCGGCTGGAAGGTTATCAAAGAGAGGTCAGGCCGTTCTGGGTTGCGACCGCGCAGACCGCCTCGTCGGGCTCTGTCGATGCCATGCAGAAGGCGATCGACCATATCAGCCGGCTCGACCCGCGGCCGCGCCGCATCGGGGTCGAGATGGCGTTCCTGCCGCTCGATGCCGGCACGACGTTGCGTCATGCTTTTTCGGATGGCGAGATCGTCGACGCCCTGATCGTGCTGGAACGGCAGCGCGCCCGCAAGAGCGCCGATGAGCTCGAAAAGCTGCGCATCGCATCGGATCGCGTCATCGACTCGATGCTTGCGGTGGTCGAAAAGCACGGACCGGGAACCACCAAGCTCGAACTGATGGAGGCATTGCGCCGCGAAGAGACCAGTCGCGGCCTCACCTTCGAATATTGCTTGATTGCCGCAGGCGCCAGCCACAACCGCGCACCTTCCGAACAAAAGTGGGAGCAGGGTGACGTCCTGTCGCTCGATTCCGGCGGCAATTACCACGGTTATATCGGCGACGTCGCCCGCATGGCGATACTCGGCGAGCCGGACGCCGAACTTACCGACCTGCTCGCCGAAATCGAACAGGTCCAGCGCGCCGCCTTCGGGCCGATCAAGGCCGGCGCCATGGGCGGCGACATCTATGCAGCCGCGGAGCCGTTGGTGCGTCGCTCCCGCCAGCACAATCACCTGCATTTTCTCGCCCACGGCATGGGCCTCGTCAGCCACGAAGCGCCCCGGCTGACAAGCAGCGGCCCGGTGCCGTACACCGACGACGACGCCCATCGCCCGCTCGAAGCCGGCATGGTGATTTCCGTGGAGACGACCTTGCTGCATCCGCGCCGCGGCTTCATCAAGCTAGAGGATACGGTGGCGGTTACTGAAGCAGGCTATGATGTCTACGGCGACCGCGCCCGCGGCTGGCTTCGTGGCGGCAGCGCGTTTTAGCACCTCGATAGGAGGAAGATGCAGGATGGCACCGATCGGTTGGTGCCCAAAAACCTGGGCTGCTTGCTCTAGCCAAGCGATCAATGCGGTCCTGCATCGTCTTGATGCTGTCAAGCCAACGCAAAACACTCTAACGATTCGACTGTCGGGTGGGGTTTGAATGCCGTATCGATTGGTGAGCGCTATGGCGCTATGCACGCTATTGGGCCTGGCAGCCCAGGCGCAGACGAGCCGGATGATCAAGTTCATGGTGCCGTTTGCCCCGGGCGGTACCGCGGACATTCTCGCGCGGCTGCTGGCCGAGGAAATCGGCAAGGCGCACGGAGTCGGAACGCTGATCGAGAATCGTCCTGGCGCCGGGACCATCATTGCGACCGAAGCGGCGTCCCGCGCACTACACGACGGCAACACCGTGCTGTTCAACGCCAACGCCTTCGTCATCAATCCGCATCTGCGAAAACTCTCCTACGATCCCCTGACAAGCTTCGAGCCGGTCTGCCAGCTCGTGTCGTCTCCGCAAGTCATCGTGGTCAGTGCGGCCGCGCCTTATCGCAGCCTGACCGAGATGTTCGACGCGGCGCGCGCAAGGCCCGGCGAGCTGACGCTCGCCAGCGTCGGCCCGGCGAGCACCCAGCACCTGGCATTCGAAACACTCAAGCACCTCGCCGGGGTGAACATGATCTTCGTGCCGTTCAACGGCAACGGACCTGCGGTCAATGCGCTGCTTGGAAAACACGTCGACTCAGTCCTGGTGAACTACTCCGAAGTCGCGGAGCAATTGCAGGACAGCACCTTTCGCGCGCTCGCCACAACGTCGCGAAATCGCATCAC
>Ga0126376_10001308_pt1 | contig 13344 bp, 11 predicted proteins | sample PanSoiMetPlot_15_FD_92760 | JGI IMG/M metagenome (GOLD analysis project Ga0126376, IMG submission 92760) | Tropical forest soil microbial communities from Panama - MetaG Plot_15 | ecosystem: Environmental > Terrestrial > Soil > Tropical forest > Bulk soil | place: Panama | collected 2016-02-17
CGACAGATCCCGTCGGTGAACGCGCGGTTCACGCGGCCAAACAGCCGCGAGCGCTTCTGCGATCTTTCACACCTCATCATCAATCCTCCTCCGATTGAGAAGCGTGGCCGGCTCGCTGAGACCCGAGCCATCTCCCCGCCAAGCTTGAGATCGAGTGGACAACGGGTGCAAAAGTGAAAGGGACGCGCATGGATGCGCAAGGACAACGAGACTAGACTAGACGTCAGAGATTTATACCGATGGCGGGCGCAAGCTAAAAAGACTACCCTATAGGTTCACTATACTCCGCAAACATCCACGCGCTGGTCGCGCTCCGGCAGGGCGAAAGTGTGCAATGACGAGGGGTCTAGGCATCGGAGATTACACGAATGGCGGGGCGCAGCTCTGAAGATTGCCATATATGTTCACTATATGCCATATATGTTTAGCATACATCATATAGGCTCATAACATGCAATAAATGTACCGCTATACAGATCAATTATACACAATAGAGGTTCGCTATACACAATATATATTCACTATACACGCGAAACTCCCGCGCGCTGGTCGGCCTCCGGCAGGGGAGAGGGCGCAACGACAGCGGGTCTAGACGTCGGCAATATATGCGGATGGCGGGCGAAAGCTCAGAAGACTACCATATAGGTTCACTATATCCGCGAGCTCCCGCGCGCTGGTCGCGCTCCGGCAAGGCGAGGCGGATGGCTTTTGACGGTGAAGGATTCGTTCGTGCATCACGTATGAAAGGCCAAAATCAGAAGTCTCGGATAGCTCGGCCCAGTGCCGCGCGGCTATCGGGAGCGCAATTGTCTCCGGCGCTGCCAGCAGCGCTAGACTAGTTCATGTGATCACGCCCTTTGGCAACCCTTTGCCTTTCCAATCACTGCACTTTTCCAGATTTTGGCGTTGTGGCTCCGGAATTTTTGGCGGCTTGAGGGAATAGGACGCGTCCCCACACGTCACACCCGCAACAACCACCTGCGCCGGCCGAGCATCACAACCCCAACGCTCAAAACCTTCGCCCGCAAGCGCATGCGGACCGAGTCGGGCGGCTACCGCCGCGACCACCTTTGCGCCCTGGCTCAGTGCATAATGAGCTGGACGCGAAAGACGTGCGCATCATGAGTTGAAAGGCGTGCTGCTCCGCACGCTCGTCGCCGCATCAAGCGGGAAACTGGTGGTTTGGGGGTGCCCAGGTTTGTCCCGAAATGGCGCGCTCGGAGAGATTCGAACTCCCGACCCTCAGATTCGAAGTCTGATTTCGGCCTTTTTCGACCGCGCTCGCCTGCACGCTGCCACACTCTCGCCTTCGAAACAAGTTACTGATAGATAAAGCAATTTCGTGCAATGGCGTGCCATAGCGTAGCGCGACCTCGATGATTCTCATCGGGGACTTCCCCAGACTAAACCCAGACTAAAATGACAGAGGCACTATGGCTGATCAGCGTCAGACTCTCACCGACAAGAACGTTGAGCGTCTGCCGTTTGCGACGGAGCGGCAACACGGGGTCGCGACAGCGAACTGCCGGGATTTTTCGTGCTCATTGGCAAACGCCGCAAGAGCTTCATGGTTCAAGGCGAGTTCTGGCGTGATGGTGTTCGCGAGTTCGCGGCCCAGGTGAAGCTTGGCGACTTTGGCGACATGACGACGCGCGAGGCGCGTGAAGGCTAAGGAAGCGCTCGGCGCGATGACCAGAGGCCAACGACCCGGTGAAGCCCCCAAGATCAAGCCGGGCTCGATAACGCTCCGGCAAGCTTGGGAGCGATATCGCGATGCGCACATGAAGCGCAAGGGTCGGAATCCCGGCACGATCGAGAACTACCGGGACCATATGGAGCGGCTGTTTGAGGATTGGCTCGATAAGCCGCTTGCCCGGCTAGGTCGGCAGCCGACACTGGTCGTAGAGCGCCACGACAAGATCACGAAGGAAAATGGTCCCTACATCGCGAACGGCTCAATGCGCAGCCTGCGGGCTGTCTACAACCACGCGCGGAAGAGCAACACTGATCTGCCTCCCGTAAACCCGATTTCCGCTATCGACTGGAACAAGGAGCATCGCCGCAAGACTGGGATGGGTCCAAACGACATCAGCGATTGGCTGAGAGAGCTTTTGGCATTGGAGAATCCCCTGCGCCGGGAATTTCATCTCTTGACGCTCCTCACCGGATCGCGACCAACGGCCCTTAAGAAGGTTCGTATAGAGCACATCGATTTACAACAGAGAATGATCCATATCCCGAGGCCCAAAGGTGGTGAGGAGAAAGCATTCGATATTCCACTGTCGCGGCCGATGATCCGCTGCGTCATCCGCGCCATCAGATGGGCGCGGATCATGTATTCCGAGCAAGCGGAATCGTGGTTGTTTCCAGCCGAGAGCGAACTCGGACATCTCGTGGAGCACAAGGAAGAGCGTGACGTCCTTTCCAAATGGGGCAACGATTTACGGCAGAGCTACCGCACGCTCGCGCAAGCGGCAGGTGTTTCTGAACTCGACATCCACCTTTTGATGAACCACTCCTTGCCCGGCGTAAACGCCGGATACATCACACGCGACCGATTGCTACGGGATCATCTGCGCCAGCAGCAGCAAAGGATTTCAGAGTTGGTCGTTCGAAAGCTGCGCGGTGGAGCAAGATCCTTTGTTGGTCCAGTGGCTTGGAAGCGGGAAGATCGAGGAAGAAACTGAGGAAGAGATTGGGGCAGAAAGTCAACCCGACACGATGTCGATGGCCGCATAGAAAGCGATCCGTGGCCTCTCCGTAGTCCTCGAAAAGCATTTGCCCTTTCACGGCGGAAACACGGGTTCGATTCCCGTAGGGCGCGCCAGTGAAATCAAAGACTTAGCCAATAGAACATTCGTTCGTGTCCCGGTTGTGTCCTGGCAACAAGGTCGAAAAGGCGCATTGCTGATTTGCAAATCGAAGCGCGGCGCCGCGGCGCGCGAGTTGGACTGATAGCCAACTGGGATTTCCCGGTTGAGCGGGTGACGAGCCCAGAGGTGGCACGGCGTTAATCGCGAATTGCGCACGGAGGGAGGAATGCGCAGGCCTGCGAGGCGCTCGACGGCCACGACGCCTATGCGAGACAGCGTGAAGAAGAAGGCACCAGTTCAGACGACGGGCGGAGGTGGCTCCCGCTATGAGAACGCCGTCGGCGCCCGATTCCTTCTCGATCTCCTCGGCAGAACGAATGCTCTGGGCGTCGATTTCGGCCGAATGACCCGTATCGACTGGCAGGCGCGATGCCGCATGGCTTGCGGACGACATCGTCATTACCTGTAAGGCACCGATCGGCGACCGCACCGCAGCCACGGAAATGCGGACCCGAGACGTGCGAATGGAAATTCTTCGTCTTGAGATACAGCGCGAAGACGTCGGCCAGCAGAAGATTGAGCGGCCGAGATATCCCGCGTGGCGTCGCGGGCCAGGTTGGTCGGCGAAGCGAGCGGCGCCGCGCGGCGGGATTTGAGATCGGCGTGGTTCATGGCAGGGTTCCCCTATGGCTGCGGCGCCGCTCGTCGACGATACTGAGCACCAGCTCCTCCAAGCCGCGGCGGGAAGCCTCGTCCAGGGCCGAGGTCGGCTCGTCCAGCAGCTGCGCGTCCGGAACGTTCGCCAGGGTGCGCGCCAGCGAGACGCGCTGCGGAGTGCCGTCGCCCCGACGCCCGGCGTCACGGCCGCACGTAGTGCGGCACGAGCGGCTTGCGTCCTTCGAGATAGGGGCGAGCGCGTTCGTGGCCGATGTACCAAGGATTGCTGATGCAGCTGCTCCGGCCGCATTGCTCGCGCGAGCGAATGTAGCAGTTGGTCGCGCCGCTGCTCGAGCTTAGCGAGCAATAGGGATAGAGCTGGGCCGCATATTGCGCCTGGCTCGGTTGCGCTCCGAACGTCAGCATTGACGCCGCCAACAGCAATATCGTCACGAAAATCCGCATCTCGGGAATCTCCAATTCGCGTCTCCCACGCGTCACCTAATCGGAACCTGGAGCGGCACAAGGCGCACGCGCTGCGCAGCGGCGCGATTTGCGCAATCTCGCTACGGTCGCGGCAAGTTCGTCGGCGGCGCGTCAGTGTCGCAGCGCAGCCATCGGCCGCATGACGCGGTCGAGATCGATTTGCGCAACCGCGGAACAATCGCAGCAACATCGGCGAAGCCGGTGCGCGTCCAGTCGGCCATATTGCGAGCATCGACGCACAGCGGCGCGGTATCCCCCCTCGTCTGCGCTGGCTTCGTGTTTATTGCGCGTGCGGTCCCCCCCCCGCGCGCTCGCATGATCGTCGACCTGAGGACCGATGGCCCCGCGCCATCGGTCCTCCTTTTGTCTAGAGCGGCGTCAAGGCGGCCGACGCGCAACCGGCCGAGTTCAGATCACGGTGCGGCGATAATGCTGTACGAGCCTGTGCGTGCTGAGGCACGGTTATTCCTTTTCGCGCAAGATAGACCCCTTGACGGCAATTTCGTTCAAGCGATCCCTCGCCGCGAACCTACATGGCAAGTATGGTTTGGCTGTGCACGGCTCTCGCGCTGCGTTCGGTCGAAATGCGATCCATAGGAGATGTTCAATGAAGAGGTTGATAATCGCGGTACTCGCGCTCGCAGGCCTCCTGACCACCGCACCTGCCTTTGCACAATCGCAGGGCAGCAATCAGGCGACGGACTATGCGTTGAGCTGGCGCGCGGCCCGGGGCGGCTACGGCGGGTTCGGCCACGCCTATGCTCGTTACGGATTTGATCGCCATTCTCACCGGCGGCATTGGCGCTAGTCGCCCGCCGATGCAGGACACAATGGCGGCGCGCAAGAAGGTCGAGAACGTCATCCTCGGCGGCGGCGAACCCGGAAAGTATATGGCCTGGGAGCTCGCGCGGGAGGGGCGTCAGACGGTCGTCATCGAACGCGCCCTGATCGGCGGGTCGTGCCCGAACGTCGCGTGCCTGCCCAGCAAGAATCTGATCCACAGCGCAAAGGTCGCGGACCTCGTTCGGCGCGCGGGCGACTACGGACAGCGAAACGGTCATGCGACAACGGACTTCGTGCAGGTGCGCGCGCGCAAGCGCTCGATGGTCGACGGCCTGGTCGAAATTCAGCGCAAGCGGTTTGCGGCCAACGGGCTCGAATTCATCCTCGGCGAGGGGCGCCTCGTCGCGCCGCGGATGGTCGAGGTTCACTTGGCAGGAGGGGAAACGCGGCTGCTTGAGTTCGAGCGCCTCTTTCTCGATCTCGGCACGCATGCGATGGTTCCCGACATCCCTGGCCTTGCGGATGTGGTTCCCCTGACGCATGTCGAGGCGCTTGAGCTCGAGCGATTGCCCGAGCACCTGATCGTGCTCGGCGGCGGTTATGTCGGCGTTGAGTTTGCGCAGGCGTTCCGTCGGTTCGGCAGTCGGGTCACGATCGTCGAGCAGGGGCCGCGGCTCCTCGGCTGCGAAGATCCGGAGGTCGCCGAAACCGTCCACACCATCTTCGCGGACGATGGAATCGACGTGATCCTCAGCGTCGAAACGCGCGCGGTCGAGGGGCGCTCGGGCACCCGGGTGGTGATGCATATCGGCACGGCAGCCGGCGAGGAGGTGCTCGAGGGCAGCGACGTGCTCGTGGCCGCCGGCCGCACTGCGAACACCAAGGGAATCGGGCTCGACTGCGCTGGCGTCGAGCTTGATCCGCGCGGCTATATCAAAGTCAACGAGCGCCTGGAGACCACTGCGCCCGCCGTCTGGGCAATGGGCGAGTGCGCCGGCAGTCCCCTGTTTACCCACGCCGCCTTCGACGACTTCCGAGTCGTCCGCGACAATCTCGCGGGAGGCACTCGGACCACGCGCGATCGGCTGGTTCCCAATTGCACCTTCATCGACCCCGAGCTTGGCCGGGTCGGATTGAACGAGATTGAAGCCAAACAGAAGCGGATAGACGTACGGGTGATCGCGTTGCCTATGGCTTCTGTCCTCCGCGCGCGCACCCTAGGGGAGACGCAGGGTTTCATGAAGGCGGTGCTCGCAAGGGGCAGCGACCGCATTCTCGGTTTCACCATGCTGGGTCCCCAAGCGGGCGAGGTAACCTCCGTGGTGCAGACGGCCATGCTGGGAGGCCTTCCGTATACGGCGCTGCGCGATGCTATTTTCGCGCATCCGACGATGGCGGAAGGATTGAATGTCCTGTTTACGAACGCTCCGACCTCACGCCAAGAACCGGACCGTGACCTCCGAGAGAAGCATCTTGGCGACTCTCGCCGCCCCATCGAAGGGCCGGCAGGTGCCGCACGATGAGGCCGCCACGACACCAACGGCGGCGCCCAGCGCAATCTTGGGCAGCTTCATGCCGCGCCAACCGTAGAGCCGCCGGTTCTCGATGACCAAAGCCCCCGGAGCGAGCTCTGCACCTTCGGATCGAAAGGGCGGATCATGAAACCCGATGCTCATCATCCTTGTGGCGACCGTCTGTGCGCTGAGCGATGGACTCGTGCTCAGCCAGTTCCAAGAGCCGTCAGCACAGAGTTGTCCGCCCCGAGCGTGCGGCTCTGACCCTGGGTGCGTGAAAACGTACGTTATCACGCAACCAAGACCCATCGCGGCAGCGGTCACACATTTGGGCAAAATCGGACAAGCGCAGCAAGACCATGCAAGCAAGCCGAGACATCCGGCCCTACGCTGAGCGGCGAGCAACGTCCTCGGCGCGCATCCCTCGGCGCGCATCAAGGTGACGAGCATGAACGAGCGGCTCGATCGGAACATCGGCCGGCGCGATCTCCTCGGCGTCCTCGCCGCTGGTGCCGGTGCGGCAGCCGCAAGCGCTGGCCCGATCACGGCCGCCGCGGCGCGTAGCAGTGATGCCGACAAGAAGCAGAGGGCCCGCTATCAGCCGAATTCGCCCGATGTTCAGAGCTTCTATCGGGTCAACCGCTATCCGCCGCAGTGACAGGAGGCTTTTGTGCTGATCAAGACGGCGCAACGCGCAGGCCGCCGCGGAACGCTTGCTGCGGCGCTGTCGGCCGGCGCGAGCGGCGGTCTCGATCGCCGCAGCTTTCTGCGTCGCTCAGGGCTTGCGGCGGGCGGACTTGCGGCGCTCGGCGTCTTGCCGCTCGGCACCGTGCGCAAGGCGCAGGCCGGCCCGCCTCCCCCGCCAGGCGCGCCGGTCGCGCTGCGCAAGAACGTCTGCACGCACTGCTCGGTCGGCTGCACGGTCATCGCGCAGGTGGCGAACGGCGTGTGGATCGGGCAGCAACCGGCTTGGGACAGCCCGATCAATCGCGGCTCCCACTGCGCGAAGGGCGCGGCGGTGCGCGACGACGTCTCAAGCGAACGCCGGCTGCGCTACCCCGTGAAGCTCGTGGGCGGCGCGTGGCAGCGCATCTCCTGGGATCAGGCGATCGAAGAAATCGGCAACAAGCTGCTCGCGATCCGCGCCACGTCGGGACCCGAGTCGGTGTACTGGCTCGGCTCCGCCAAGTTCACCAATGAGGCCGCCTATCTGAACCGGAAGTTCGCCGCCTTCTGGGGCACCAACAATTCAGATCACCAGGCGCGCATCTGTCACTCCACCACCGTCGCGGGCGTGGCCAACACCTGGGGCTACGGCGCGATGACCAACAGCTACAACGACATTCGTCACGCCAAGACCATCATGATCATGGGCGGCAATCCGGCCGAGGCGCATCCGGTCTCGCTCCAGCACATCCTCGAAGGCAAGGAGCTCAACCGCGCCAACATGATCGTGATCGATCCGCGCTTCACGCGCACGGCAGCGCACGCCACCCAATTCGTCCGCGTTCGTCCGGGCACGCACATTCCGACGATCTACGGAATGCTCTGGCACATCTTCCGCAACGGTTGGGAAGACAAACAGTTCATCGCCCAGCGCGTCTATGGCATGGACGACATCCGCAAGGAAGTCGAGAAGTGGCCCCCCGACGAGGTGGAACGCGTCACCGGTCTCAAAGAGGCCGAGGTCAAGCGCGTCGCCGAGACCTTTGCCAAGCAGCGGCCATCGACCCTGATCTGGGCGATGGGCCAGACTCAATACTCCTTCGGCACCGCCAACGTGCGCGCGAGCTGCATCCTTCTGCTCGCGACCGGCAATGTCGGCCTGTCCGGCGCTGGCGCCAACATCTTCCGTGGCCACGACAATGTTCAAGGCGCAACCGACCTCGGCCTCGATGTGATGACATTGCCGCTCTACTACGGCCTCGATGAGGGCGCGTGGCGGCATTGGAGCCGCGTCTGGGAAGTCGATTACGACTGGATGGTCTCCCGCTTCGCCAGCAAGACGCTGATGCAAACGCCGGGCATCACCAGCACACGTTGGTTCGACGCGACCTTGCTGCCGAAAGATCAGGTGTCGCAACCGGACACCATGAAGGCCATGTTCATCATGGGACATGGCGGCAACACGATCACGCGCATGCCGGATGCGAAGAAAGGAATCGAGGCGCTCGATCTCCTGGTCGTGTGCGATCCATATCCGACCACCTGGGCGGTGCTCTCCGAGCGCAAGGACGGGACCTATCTGCTGCCGGCCTGCACGAGCTTCGAGATGAACGGCTCGCGCACTGCCTCGAACCGCTCCTTGCAATGGGGCGAGCAGATCGTCGAGCCGAGCTTCGAGAGCCGGAACGACTACGACATCATGTACATGCTGGCACGCAAGCTGGGCTTCGCCGACCAGCTGTTCAAAAACATCAAGGTCGAGAACGACCACGTCGTGGCCGAGGACATCCTGCGTGAGATCAATCGCGGCGGCTGGTCGACCGGCTATTGCGGCCAGTCCCCCGAGCGTCTCAAGGCGCATATGCGCAACCAAGCCAAGTTCGACGTGGTCACGCTACGCGCCCCCAAGGACGATCCCGAGGTCGGCGGCGATGCCTACGGCCTGCCGTGGCCCTGCTGGGGAACGCCGGAATTGAAGCATCCGGGCAGCCCGATCCTCTACAACCCAAATCTGCCTGTGAAGGACGGCGGCGGCACGTTTCGCGCGCGCTTCGGCGTCGAGCGCAATGGCGTCAATCTCCTCGCCGAGGGCTCCTATTCTCAGGGCTCCGACATCAAGGACGGCTATCCCGAGTTCACGCTGGGCGTGCTCAAGAAGCTTGGCTGGGACAGCGAGCTCACGCCGCAGGAGTTCGCCGTCATCCAGAAGGTTGGCAGCAACCCCGACAGCGTTTCCTGGTCGATCGACCTCTCCGGCGGCATCCAGCGGGTCGCGATCGCACATGGCTGCGCCCCTTACGGCAACGCCAAGGCGCGCACCATCGCGTGGAATCTGGCCGATCCCATTCCGGTACATCGCGAAGTGATCTTCACGTCACGTCCCGATCTCATCGCCAAATATCCCGCCCTGCCCGACGCCCGCCAGTTCCGCGTCCCGAACATCGGCTTCACGATCCAGAAGACGGCGGTCGAGAAGGGCATCGTCAAGGAATACCCACTGATCCTCACATCCGGCCGGCTGGTCGACTACGAGGGCGGCGGCGAGGAGACGCGCTCCAACAAGTGGCTGGCCGAGCTCGCGCAGGAGATGTTCGTCGAGATCAATCCGGCGGACGCGGCCGACCGCGGCATCAGCGACGGCGGCTGGGTCTGGGTCACCGGCCCCGAGGGCCAGTCAAAGGCGCGCATGAAGGCCGTGGTCACCCCGCGTGTTGGCAAGGGCCTTGTGTGGATGCCGTATCACTTCGCCGGCTGGTTCGAGGGCGTCGACCAGCGCAGCAAATATCCGAAAGGCGCCGACCCGTATGTGCTGGGCGAGAGCGTGAACACGATCACGACCTACGGCTACGACCCGGTGACCGGGATGCAGGAGCCCAAGGCCACACTGTGCCAGATCAGGGCCGCATGAGGACACGATCATGGCGCGGATGAAGTTTCTCTGTGACGCTGACCGCTGCATCGAATGCAACGCCTGCGTCACCGCCTGTAAGAACGAGCACCACGTGCCGTGGGGCATCAATCGCCGGCGCGTCGTCACCATCAATGACGGCAGGCCGGGCGAGCGCTCGGTCTCGATGGCGTGCATGCACTGCACGGACGCACCCTGCGCGTCGGTCTGCCCGGTGAACTGTATCTTCTCCACCGACGAGGGCGTGGTGCTGCACTCGAAGGATCTGTGCATCGGCTGCGGCTACTGCTTCTACGCCTGCCCGTTCGGCGCGCCGCAGTATCCCAAGGTCGGCAACTTTGGCTCGCGCGGCAAGATGGACAAGTGCACGTACTGCGCCGGCGGCGGCGGCCCGGAGGTGCCGGGCAGCATCGAGGAGTACGAGAAGTACGGCGCCAACCGCCTGCTGCGCGGCGAGCTGCCGCTGTGCGCCGAGATGTGCTCGACCAAGTCGCTGCTCGCGGGCGACGGCCAGATCATCGCCCAGATTTACAAGGAACGGATCATCAAGCGCGGTTACGGGTCAGGCGCCTGGGGATGGATCACGGCCTATCGCGAGGACATCACGGTGTGAGCGCGCCGTGCGTGGCGAGCGACACGACGGAAGAACAGTCATGACAGATCTGTTGACGCGCATACGCTTTCTCATCGCCGCCGTAGCGATCGGCTGGCTGCTGGCATTCGCGGCAACTGCCCTCGCGCAGCAGGCCGGTGCGACATTCGATCCGCAGGCGGATGCGGTCAATCAAGGAACGCTGCTGCGGGAATTTCCCCGCATCCAGGGCAACATCAACCAGCTCGACCCGAAGGCGCGCGTCCTCATTCAGCCGGCCGGCCGCGCATGGGACTACTTTCACCAGGTCGTCTTGCGCTGGATCGGCGCCGTCGCCATCCTCGGCACGCTGCTGACGCTTGCGGTCGCCTATTACGGCCTCGGACGGCTGCGCATCTCGGCCGGGCGTTCGGGCCGCAAGATACTGCGCTTCAAGGCCTTCGAGCGAACCGCGCATTGGCTCACCGCCGTCTCGTTCGTCGTTCTCGGCATCACCGGGCTCAACATCACCTTCGGCAAGGCGCTGCTGCTGCCGCTGATCGGGCCGGAGGCGTTCAGCGCGTTCTCGCAATATGCCAAGTACACCCACAACTTCGTGAGCTTCGCGTTCCTGCTCGGCCTGGGGCTGCTCATCGCGATCTTCATCAAGGACAACGTGCCCGACAAGACCGACATCATCTGGTTCAAGCAGGGCGGCGGCTTCATCAAATCGAAGCACGCGCCGGCGCGCCGCTTCAACGCCGGCGAGAAGCTCGTGTTTTGGGCCTCGGTCGGCGCAGGCTTGGCCGTCGCCGCCTCGGGGCTCCTACTGCTCTTTCCCTTCTACGTCACCAACATCTTCGGGATGCAGATCGCGCAGGTGGTGCACGCCGTCATCGCGATGCCGTTCATCGCCCTGATCCTTGGGCATGTCTATATCGGCACGCTCGGGATGGAGGGCGCCTTCGAGGCCATGTGGAGCGGTCACGTCGACTACAACTGGGCCAAGGAACATCACGACCTCTGGCTGGAACAACAGCTGGCGAAAAATGGTGGCGGTCCTCGGTAGGAGCTGCCGAAAAGTGTCGACGATGCAGCTCGGGAGCTGCCCTCGCCGACACCGGTGGAATGACGCAACGACACGACGGACCGGCAGCACGCGAGCGGAACGGCACGATTGCGCGACATCCCGCCGCTGACCGCCGCCACCACCCGCTCCCGAAGGTCCATCGAGTAAGGCTTGCCCATACATGCTGGCCTCCTTCCCAGCCAGCAGGTGAATCAGATATCCGCTGATTTGGGAATCCAAAATCGATTCAGGCTAAACCCATCCCGCTCTAATGCGGCGCGCGCGCAGGAGCATCAAGGCGAGCTGACCGATTTGGATGGAAGCGTCCGAAGCGACGAGGCCCCTATTAGATGACAACGGTAAAACGCGAGATCTACGTTCCGCAAGTGAAGATCATCAAGGAATGCAAGGCGGACACCGAGCCAGCAGCGATCCGCTCCGCTCTTGAGGGCTACGCGGATCGCCTCCATCGCGTCGGTCTCGAGGCGCAGGCCTTCTCACCTTGGCTGTTCACCGAGCTGCGCGCGATGGGCTTTCCGGCCATCGTGGTCGAAGCAGTCCATATGCAGAAGGCGCTGTCGGCGCAGCGCAATAAAACCGATCGAAACGACGCGCGCGGCATCGCGCACATGATGCGCGTCGGTTGGTTTCGCCAGGTCCACGTGAAGAGCTTAGAGAGCCAGCATCTGCGCGTACTCCTGTCAAACCGACGGTTGCTCAAACGCAAGTTCATCGATGTTGAGAACGAGGTGCGTGGCTCACTCAAGGCGTTCGGCATCAAGATCGGCAAGGTGAGCCGCGGCCGATGCGAAGGTGCGCGTGATAGCGGTCGTTGAGGCAGCCCAACCGCTGCTCCAGGACCTGGTGCGCGGCATGCTGAAGGTGCGGCGGATGCTGTGGACCGAGTACAGCCGTCTGCACAACATGCTCATTCGCATCCTCCGCCGTGATGCGATCTGCCGGCGCTTCATGAGCGTCCCCGGCGTCGGACCGGTGACGGCTCTGGCGTTCAAAACTGCCATCGATGATCCGCATCGGTTTCGTCGATCACGCACCGTCGGCGCGCACTTCGGGCTCACGCCCAAACGCTTCCAATCCGGCACCGTCGACTACGACGGCCGCATCACACGCTGCGGCGATCCCGAGGTGCGCACCGCACTCTACGAGGCGGCCAATAGCCTGATGGTCCGCAGCAAGAAATGGTCGGCTCTGCGTGCCTGGGGCATCGGGATTGCCAAGCGCCGCGGGCACAGGCGAGCGATCGTGGCGGTCGCCCGCAAGCTGGCGATGGTGCTGCATCGGATGTGGCTTGATGGCACCGAATTCCGCTGGACGCGAGCGGATGGGTCGCACGGCGGCAACACGCCGGCGGTCGTCGCGGCAGCATGACGACGACAGGAGATCGAGCGCATCAGCAGAGGAACGACGACAGCTTCTGACCGGATCCGCTACGGCGGATGAGTGCCCCGTGGGTGGGGTCGTGGGCCGGGGTGGAAGGCCGCTATCTTGCCGGGCCGGTTTGCCGGAAACCGAGTGAGTGCTTGGACACCCCGACTCCTCTCTGGCCAGCATGGTGCCGGCTTATCTCTGGCCAGCATGGTGCCGGCTTAGGCCGAGCCCGTAGAAATGCATGGACCACCACTGAGCACGGACGCCGTAGCGCACGGGAGAAAGCTATCGCGCGCCTTTGAAAACAACGGAAAAAGGTATATGGTAGAAAGGAAGCGCTTGACAAAAACCGCCCGATTAGAAAGGCAAGATTAAAGCACGCGATGCGTGCCCCGCCCCTTCTGGGGCGAAAGCTCTGTCCGAACGTTGGGTTACAATAGCCTTCGCACGGACCATATTGGCTCGGCGCGAGGCGCGCCTCACCGAAG
>Ga0126376_10001309_pt1 | contig 13336 bp, 12 predicted proteins | sample PanSoiMetPlot_15_FD_92760 | JGI IMG/M metagenome (GOLD analysis project Ga0126376, IMG submission 92760) | Tropical forest soil microbial communities from Panama - MetaG Plot_15 | ecosystem: Environmental > Terrestrial > Soil > Tropical forest > Bulk soil | place: Panama | collected 2016-02-17
ATCGCTGTAACCAGCCAGGCGAATGATCTCCATGCGGTCACGCAGCGGAGCGGGGATCGGGCCGAGCTGATTTGCCGTGGCGATGAAAAATACTCTCGAGAGATCGAACGACAGATCGAGATAGTGATCGCGGAATGAATTGTTCTGTTGTGGATCGAGAATCTCGAGCAGCGCCGCCGCCGGATCACCGCGATAGTCGTTTCCGAGTTTGTCCACTTCGTCAAGCATCAGCACGGGATTGTTTACGCCCGCGCGCCGGATCGATTGAATGATCCGGCCCGGCATCGAGCCGATGTACGTGCGGCGATGGCCACGCAGCTCAGCCTCATCGCGCACGCCGCCGAGCGACATTCTTTCAAACTGCCGGCCCAGTGCTCGCGCAATCGATCTTCCCAGCGATGTCTTTCCCACTCCGGGCGGACCGACAAACAGAAGTATCGGACTCTTCGTGTCAGGCCGGAGTTTTATCACTGCCAGAAATTCGAGTATGCGCTCCTTGACGTCTTCGAGCCCGTAGTGATCTTCATCAAGAATGCGACGTGATTCGGCAAGATCGAGCTTGTCTTCTGAAGACTTAAGCCATGGCAGCTCGAGGATAAACTCGAGATAGGTCCGAATCACGTGATAGTCAGGTGCGGCCGGTGGCAGGCGTTGCAGCCGTTTCAACTCACGATCAGCCTCCGCGCGCACTTCGTCCGGAAGTTCGGCTTTTTCAAGCCGCTCCCGCAACAACTCCGTTTCAGCGGCCTCGCCCGTTTCGTCCTCGCCGAGCTCTTTCTGAATCGCGCGCATCTGCTGGCGCAGGACGTAATCGCGCTGCGCTTTGTCCATCTCCGTTTGCGCTTCGGAAGCGATCTTCGAACGCAGTTGCAGTATTTCAACTTCGCGCGCGAGATTGGCGTGAGCCAGCCGTACGAGCTCGTCAGCAGTGTTCGCTTCGAGCATCTTTTGTTCTTCTTCGACGCCGAGGTTGAGAATCGAGGCAAGGAAATACGACAACCGGCCAGCATCGGCCTGGCCCAGCACTGCGATACGTACTTCGGGAGGCACGTTTGGCAGCAATGCCAAAGCCTCGGTAATCATCTGCTGAAGATTTCGTTTAGTAGCTTCGACCTGTTCCGCATCAACTGTGCGAGGCTCGGGCAGGATCTCAACCAATGCGCGGAGATAAGGATCTTCCTGCTTCCACTGCACCACACGGATGCGCTCGGTACCCTGGGCGATGATGCGCATGCCGTTGTCGATTCGCTCCATGCGCTTGATCATTGCCAGCGTGCCGATTTCATAGAGGTCGCCGGACTTCGCGTCTGTGTCGTCCGAGCGATCGGGACGCACAGTAATGCAACCGAGCAACTTCTCGGGCGTGGTCAGCGCGGCTTCGACAGCCGCGATCGATCGCGGCCGGCCGATACCTAAAGGCACAACAGTTTCAGGAAAGATAGTGAGGTTTTGCAGGGCCAACACTGCGATCTCAAACGGTTCTCCCTTTGCCTGAGTCGAAAACCTCAGGCTCTCGCTCGTCGGTGTTTGTTGTCCGGCAGCAGTAGTTCCCTGGACTAGCGGCGCAGTTTCAGAAGTTTCCGGCATGATTAATCCTGTTCCCTACGCACGTCAATAATTAAAAACCCGTCGCTGTAATCCTGTCTTATCGACGCTCCTTCTATCGGCGCCGGAAACTGGATCGACTTTTCAAAACGGCTATAGGTGATTTCCATCTGATGGTAGACGAAGCCTTCACGATAGTGAGTGTCGCGTCGACAGCCACGGATAGTCAGAATCGAATCGCGTAATTCGACCTCCAACTCATCAGTACAAATACCAGCGAGGTCGACTTTTACTATCCAGCCGTCAGACGCACGATAAACGTCTGCCGCCGGATTCCAGAGGCGGCCAGACGGTACCACTCGCCGACCCGCAGGGGTCAGCGAGAACTCACGATCAGTGTTTCGCATAGCGCAAGAGAATAGTTGAAAATGGGGGCAGCTTCAATATAGGTCCTATAGGACTTATAGGACCTATATTGATTTTCTTCTTTACCCGAAGATGCGATTCCAAAAAGACGAACCTTTAGAGATGTCCTCGAGAGCGTCTGCCAGTTCGCGGTCCTGCCGGGTTTCAAGCGCGATATCGGCCATCGAGATCATGCCCACGAGGTAACCGTTGTCGTTACAAATAGGAATTCGTCTTACCTGTTTGTCGCCCATTTTCCGAATGACATCAACTACGCGATCGTTTGGTTTGGCGGTGTTTATATCAACGGACATAATGTCTTCCGCACGAACGCTCGCACAATCTTTGTTATCGGCAACAGCTCGCACGACGATATCGCGGTCAGTGATTAAGCCACTTAGTTTGCCACGCGCGTAATTACGCCCTTCATAATTGCGTTCCGTGTTCTCATTCCTGCCGTTACCGTGCGGAACATCGTACTCAACTACCGGAATCACGCCCACATCTTCCTGCTTCATCATCCGTGAGACTTCCGTCAGCGTCGAGTCGCGTGTGGCGACCGCGAGGTCACGAGTCATGATGTCGCGGCAACGCAAACGGGAGCGTTCCGGAGCATAGTAATCTCGTTCACGATCACGCCATCTCGAGGATGAAAGATCACCGCGCACGTTATAAAGCGAAGTATTCCGAGTGTCGTCCCAGGAACGTTCACCGCGATGTTCGGCGTAACGTGGTTCGTCGTACTCGTATTCGGCGCGTTCGCCAAATCTGCCGCGGTTGTAATCGGGACGTTGTTCATTATCGAATCTACGACCGTACGACGGCTCATCGTAACCGCCGAGATTTTCGCGTCTCGTGCGATCTTCGCGTCGATAATAGTCCCTCTCGTCATCCATGTCGTTTCTGTATCTGGTCATTGCTTCCCTCCTTACCATGAACAACTTTGAGCTGGGGGCTCCGGGGGATTCTGTCTTATAAATTCGATTCAACCTCCGCTATCAATTGCACTCTGGATGTAATATCCAAAGATCCAACTTCAATCGGCGTCGCCACATCTGCACGCTTCGCCATTAACGCTTCGGTTTGATAAATCGGTACGGGTCTTTGCAGTCCTTCTTCCTGCACCTCGACAATCCGCACCACCCGGCCGCCTAACGCCTGCGCGATGACCTGTGCTTTGCTGACTGCTTCGCGAGTGGCTTCGCTGAGCGCACGGTCGCGCGCCGGCCGATCCTGTCGCAGCGTGAATGCCACGCCTGAAATGTCGTTCGAGCCGGCTTGCCCCGCGGCATCGATGATGGTGCCGACCCTGGTCAGATCGCCGGTGGTGAGTGTGACGGTGTTGCGTGCTTCGTAGCCCGTGATCGCCGGTGGCTGACCTTCCTTGTAAACTCGCTGTGGCTGAAGACTGTAACCGCTTGTTTTTACTTCGGTGCCGGCGCCTGCGGCGGCTTTGAGGGCGCGAATGACCGCGTCGGTCTTAGTGGCGTTCTCCTGTTGCGCGTCGATGGCGCGGAGGCCTTGCGTGACGACAGCAATCGTCAGGATGGCCGTATCCGGCTGGGCTTGGACGACGGAATCGCCCGCCACCATCACGCGAGTGACTCGCCTGTTGTCATCACGCCCGGGTGTCGCAACTGCCTGGTCGACAGGCTTGAGCGACTTCGCCTCGAACGGCGTGCCCTCCATGAAGGTGGTCATTACGTCCTTCGTTTCGCCCACGGCTTCAACGCTGGTTGACTCCTTAAACCAATCGTTCTTCTGAAAATCCTTTGCGTTAAGGAGTAAGTATTTTGCATCGCGGTTGACGATCAACCAGCCGCCCGCCTCGACAGTCTTTTGCAGTTTTCCTTGTACAGTGATCTCTTTGGCGTTCAGGATGGTGGCAGCTCCGAGAACGAGCGCGATGACGCCGGTGATTGAAAGTAGCCGTTTCATAATCTCTCCTCTTCTGGTCCTAGAATCTCACAGCCGCGGGAGAGTTGGAACCGGCAGCGAAGATACAGATCGCGCGAGAGACGAAAACTTGCGGCAAAACGTGTTTTGTTACCATCCATTGATGCAATCATTCAATACTAAGCCACACGACGCAGATCGATGGCCTGCGCCTGGAGCTAGTTGTTTGCAAGATGGACGGCGAATTCTATGCCAAGGGCGGGGAGCCGGATTCCAGTCCGTGAAATTTGGCGACTCAACTAACCATCGTTGCCTATTGCCTCAACCGGGCAGCAGCTCATTGCCTCATCACACAGTGCCTTCTCTTCCTCATTCTCCGGCTGCTTGTAGACAAACGAATAATTATTCTCGTCGCAGCGCGTGAAGTTTTCGGGCGCGGTGTCGCGGCAGACGTCGCAATCGATGCACGACGAATCGACGTAATACGCACCGCAAACGTTCTCTTTTACTTTGTCGTTCTTGTCAGGCACGCGAGCATTTGCAGATCAGGGATGCGTCATCTCTTCCGGGATCACAAACTGATCAAACTGTTCACCCGTCAGAAAGCCGAGCTCGATGGCTGATTCGCGCAAGCTGATCTTCTTTTTGTGAGCGTTCTTTGCAACCTGGGCAGCTTTGTCGTAACCGATGTGAGGGTTGAGAGCGGTAACGAGCATCAGGGAGTGTCGTAAGTGTTCGTCGATCTGTTCGCGATTGATCTCGATTCCGTCGATGCAAAACTCGATAAAGCTCTTGATTGCATCGCGAAGCAGTCGCACCGAGTGCAGGAAGTTATGGATCATCACGGGCTTGTAAACGTTTAACTCGAAGTTGCCCTGTGATCCACCGAAGCTGGTGGCGAGGTCGTTGCCGAAGACCTGTACCGCGACCATCGTGAGTGCTTCACTCTGCGTCGGATTAACTTTGCCCGGCATGATCGACGAGCCAGGCTCATTTTCCGGCAGAATCAACTCACCCAAACCACAGCGTGGACCCGAGGCCAGCCAACGCACGTCGTTTGCGATTTTCATCAACGATGCAGCGAGAGTTTTCAAACCGCCGCTGGCAAAGACGAACTCGTCATGCCCTGACAGTGCGGCAAACTTGTTCGGATGCGATTTGAAACGCAATCCCGTCAGCTCGGCGATCTTCTTCGCTGCGCGCTCACCAAATTCCGGATGAGAGTTGAGTCCGGTGCCGACGGCGGTGCCGCCGATTGCCAGATCGAGCAAACCGGGCATAGTCAGTTTCAATCGCTCGACGTCGCGTTCAACGAGATTTGCCCAGCCGCCCATCTCCTGATCGACTGTGAGCGGTGTCGCGTCCTGAAGGTGAGTGCGGCCGATCTTTACTACGCCCGCAAACTGTTTGGCTTTTGCTGCGATGGCGTCCTGGAGTTCCTGAACGCGCGGGATCAGCTTGTGCAACTGTTCGGCGGCGGCGATGTACATCGCGGTCGGAAAAGTATCGTTTGACGACTGCGACATATTGACGTCGTCGTTCGGATGAATCGGCTTCTTGCTTCCCATGACGCCACCCGCGAGCTCGATCGCCCGATTAGAGATTACTTCGTTGGCGTTCATGTTGGTCTGGGTACCACTGCCGGTTTGCCAGACGCGCAAAGGGAAGTGATCGTCCAACTTGCCTTCGATCACTTCGTCACAAGCCTGCACGATCAGCCTGGCTTTGTCGGGCGGCAGTTTGCCGAGCTCTTCGTTCACGAGGGCTGCGGCTTTTTTGAGAATGCCGAGCGCGCGAATCATTTCGCGGGGCATGCGGTCGTTGCCGATGTTGAAGTGACGGAGTGAGCGCTCGGTCTGGGCTCCCCAGTAGCGGTCGGCGGGGACCTCGATTGCGCCCATCGAGTCAGTCTCTATTCTGGTTTTAGCGGGGGACACCATGACCACTTGGATCTTGCCACAAAAAAGGGCCGCAAAAAAGCACAAAAGAGATTATTTTGAGCGGTCAGCTCTCAAATCCATTTGTGCTTTTTGTGCCTAACTCTGTGTTGTTATTCCGTGCGAACGTGCTCGCCGCCGAGCTCGGTAAGCAGATCCTCAATCCGATCCACTTCTTCATCGTCGCGTGCTTCCACGCCGATCAGGATCCCGCCACCTTTGATTCCCCTCTCGTACACCTTCGCACGATATTCCGGGATGCCTGCTCCGATCAGCGCGCCGATCAATCCTCCCGTTGCTCCACCTGCGCCCGCACCCGCCAGTGCGGCCGCGATGGGGCCGGCAATCACGAGATTGATTCCGGGAAGAAACAGCGTCGTGCCCACAGCGACAATCGCTGCGAGAACCGCGCCGACTGCTCCACCCACAGCACCGCCAATTCCCAAACCATCAGCAGCGTGCGACCGTGTTTGCAGAGCAAACTCCTTGGATCGAGTGGCGTCAGACATGAGTACGCTGATGTCGTCGCGGCTGAAGCCGCGCTTCATGAGCGCATCGACGGCCGACTCGGCGGCTATTTTGCTCTTAAAAAGTGCTGTTACTAATCTTGCCTTAGCCATACAATCCTCCCCAACAAACAGTTCTGTTGAGAATGCATTTGGCAACACGTGTGCCATCAAGATTTCACAGAAAATCGATGTAATCTGTGAATTCGAATGTTTGGCTTTCGTACGGACGCGGACATCGAGATTGAATATCCTGCAAATCAGTTCAGCTTCGTCCTTCGGCGGCGGCGAACGTTATCTTGCTGATCTCACGAACGCTCTCACTGACAGAGGGCACGAACTTTATGTAGCAGTGCGCCCGAATTCGCCGTTGCCTCAGCATTTGCGTTTGCCGCCGGAACGAATCGTCACGCTGCCGCTCAGAAATGCACTTGACGTGCAGAGTGCGCGTGAGTTGCACAAGTTTGTGCGCCGCAAGCGCATTGACGTTGTTCACGCACACATGGCGCGTGATTACTCGCTGGCTTCATATGCCGCGCGACGACGTGAAACGAAGTTCATTGTTACACGGCACGTTTTGTTCAAGCTCAACCGGCTGCATCGTCACACACTGGCACGAGCAACGCGCGTGATTGCGGTTTCGAAAGCCGTCGCCAAAGAACTACGAGAATCGGGTGTCGTTAGTCGGCATCAGATCGCCGTGATTCCGAATGGCGTCGATGTTGATCGATTTAGGAATGCGTGTGCTGAAGTTCATCGCGGTTTGCTGGTAGGAAGCATTGGTGAGTTACGAACGCTGAAGCGGCACGACGATTTTATTCGTGCGGCAGCGAAGATTGCGGCGAAGTTTCCTGAGGCTCAGTTTGTATTGGCGGGGACCGGTGAAAGTCGTAAACAACTTGAAGAGTTGGTCGATGGGCTGGGATTGAGTGACAGGTTTCGTTTCCTGGGCTGGGTGGACCATGCAGAGGAGTTGTTGTGTGCGATGGATGTTTTTGTGTCGGCATCGGAAACAGAGTCGTTTGGGTTGGCGATTGTCGAGGCGATGGCGGCTGAGACTGCGGTCGTCGCGACGGCAACTGAAGGCGCGCAGGAAGTGATTGAAGATCAGAAAACGGGATTGCTGGTGCCGATCGGCGATGTGGATCGTATTGCCGAAGCGGCTACTGAGCTGCTCGTCAATCCTGAGAAGCGCCGTGAGATGGCCGCCTATGCAAAGCGAGCAGCGAATGAGAGGTTCAGCTTAAGCCGGATGGTCGATGAAATCGAGAAGATTTATTTAGCCACGGCTTTAATCCGCGGCTAAAGTTTGTCGATCTTCGCCGCCAAAATGAAATCACTCTCCGTCAGGCCATCGATCTTGTGCGTCCAGATTGAAATCTCCGCCTGTCCCCACCCAAAACAGATATCCGGATGATGACCCTGCTCTTCCGCCAGATTTCCGACCCGATTTACAAACTCCTGCGCTTCACGGAAGTTTGAGAATCGATAACTTTTCCTCAGATGGTGGTTGTTGATAACTTCCCAGCCATTCAGCTCAGGGAGAAGCTTCGCGATCTCTTCTGCCGCGAGTGGTGGTACGCCGCCGCGGCAGGGCACACATTCTTTTAATGATAGTCCGCTCATAAATTGCTCAGCGCTTTCTTCAATATAGCGATCTGTCCTGCATGATAAAGATCGTGCTGCACGCCGCCGTGAAGCGTCACATAAACACTCGAAAACGGCGTGTTCGGATCATTAATAATCGGTTCATCCAGCTTTGACTCAGCAACCGTTGTGATCGCGTCAAGCAGTGCACGATGATTATCGATCAACTCTTGTTTCGTCTTCTCCCACGCTCCGTCAGTCGTTTCGTCAATCCGTTCCCAGTCCTCAATATCGCTGAGCCGTGCAGGATCGCCTTGCAGACGCCGCATGCAGGCGCGTTCCCATGCCGCGATGTGTCGCGTCAGTTCCCAGATCGAATGAGCACCTGGAACCGGATGCGCCGCAGCCTGTTGTGCAGTTACTCCGTCCAACAGCGCCAGCACTGACGGTCCATGCCACGCTTCACCGTCGAAGGCACGACGAAACTGATCGCGAATGCGATCTACTTCAGTGGTCATTGTTTAATTCCTCCAAAGTAGCCACAAAAAGGCACAAGAGTCACAAAACAAATTGTCTTAGCTGTGATAGGCTACGTCGCACCGGTTTAAATCTCAACTGTGCGAGACGACAACCTACAAACTTCTGCAGCCAAGCAGGTCGCGATTTTCTGCGACGGCTCGAGTCTCGGCAACGGCCAGGAGGTGAGCCGCGCGGCGGCCGTCGCGTTGCTGGGATACAAAGGACACTGGCGTGCTTTCGGCGAGTTCTTGGGCAAAGCGACGAACCAACAGGCGGAGATAGCAGCCGCTGCGCTGGGATTGGAATCGTTGACGCAGCCGTGCAGCGTGAGCCTGTTCACAGATTCGAAATACGTTGTGGAGACAATGAACGGGCGCTTTCGACGTAAGGCAAACCTGCCGTGGTGGCAGCGACTGGATCGCGCGGCGTCTCGTCACAAGGTACGCTGGGAATGGACGCGCGGGCACGCCGGCCATCTGCTTCAGGAAGCTGCCGACATGGCGGCGCGCCGGATTGCCACTGCCGGCCGCGTGGATGAGGCCATCCTGCGCGACGCTGTGGACCAGATCGGAGTTGTTGAGGTAGAAACAAATCTGTGAAATCTGTGGGTGGCTCGTTTGTATCTTTAGGTGTTGTGGTTAATAATTCCACCTCCCCTTTCAAGATGCTCAGAAAGAAAGCCCTAATCCTGCTCCATCTCCTCCTCCTTGCACCTGCGGCTTACGCCCAGGATCTGCAGCGTGGCTGGCAGTGGCAAAACCCTTTGCCGCAGGGAAACTCAATCAATGCGATCAGATTCGCCGCCGATAAGAAACACGGTTGGGCTGTCGGCAACAACGGCGTTGTGCTGACGACAAGCAATGGCGGCTTCGAGTGGGAAGAGCAGGTGAGCCCGACCAATACGACTCTTTATGGTCTTTACATCAAAGACCGCTCACGCATTGTGATCACTGGCGCGCGCGGCGTGGTATTGACGACCCATAACGGCGGCGACAAATGGGTGCTGCGACCAAGTGGCGTTCGCGACCATCTGTTCGCTGTCACTTTTGCCCCTAAGAACCCATTGCTGGGTTGGGCCGTCGGCACGTTTGGTTCAATTATCGCGACGACTGACGGGGGTAAGACCTGGAAGAGTCAAACGAGCCAGACGTCGTCTCACCTGTTTTCCATCGCGTTCGCAGACGCGAAAAACGGAATTGCCGTCGGGTCACATGGAACGCTGTTGTTAACAACCAACGGCGGAGCCGAATGGAAACAGTCGAAGAAGCTGACTGACTTCGCACTCACCGGTGTCACGTTCACTAATGAAAACAAAGCGATAGCCGTCGGTTCTCGCGGCACGATCCTCCAGACGGAAGACGGCGGTGAATCATGGATCAGTAAAGACAGTCTGATCACTACCGATCTCTATTCAGTCTTCTTTACTGACGAGATGCATGGCTGGGCCGCAGGCGAGAGCGGCGTTATCTTGACGACGGGTGACGGCGGGAACATATGGTTGCCGGTGAACGTTCGTACCAGCCCACGTCTCGCAACAGTTTACTTCTCCGACGAGTCGCTGGGTTGGGCGGCGGGCGCTGACGGTCTGGTCGTACGCACAGATGATGGTGGACTGTCGTGGAATAGGCTCACGGAAGGCGGACGCGACGACATCGCAGACATTTTCTTCATCGATAACTCTCACGGGTGGGCCGTGGGCGAGCGTGGCAAGATCCTGTTCACGAGTAACGGCGGTAAGAGTTGGACCGTTCGCCCCTCGGGATCAACTGTATCGCTGAATGCGATCACGTTCGTGAGTGAGAAGTCAGGTTGGGTAGCCGGTGACAAAGGCACGATCCTTCATTCGATAAATGGCGGCGTGACGTGGACTGCGGTCGCGAGTCCGGCGAAAGAAGATCTGTTTGGCGTGTCGTTCGTTTCAGCGGCTGAGGGCTGGGTAGTGGGCGCGCGCGGCGCCGTCTGGCACACGAAAGACGAAGGCGAGAGTTGGCAGTTCCAGCAGACCAACTCGCTCAACTGGCTCGAAGACGTGAAGTTTATCGATCCGCTGCATGGCATTGCGGTAGGGTCGGGCGGCACGATTCTGCGCACTGAAGATGGTGGTGAAAATTGGAAGCGCGTGGATCGCAACCTCAAGGAGTGGTTATACGCACTCGCGTTTGCGGATGCGCAGCGTGGTTACATCGTTGGTGCACGTGGACTCGTCTTGCGGACCGATGATGGTGGCGAAACCTGGAAGGATCTCGAGAGTGGCGTAAATGGAAATCTGTTTGGTGTGGCGTTGGCAAGCAGGAATGATGTGCTGGTTGTCGGCGAGCAGGGGAGCATCATTCATACTGGGGATGGCGGCCAGACCTGGGAACTTCAGCCGTCGATAGCGAGTGCGTCGTTGTTCTCGATTGCCTATCGTGGTGGAACAAACGTTTGGGTGGCGGGACGTGGTGGTGCGATTCTGAGGCGCGTGGATCCGATAGCGACGGTTCGAATTCCGGTGACGAAGTTGACGCCCGTTTTGAGGGGTGGATCAGCGAAGCTGGATGAGCCGGTTGATACTAATGATATTCCGAAGGCCGTTCCGCCGAAGAAACCAGCACGACCGTAAACGCGGTAGTCTAGACAGGATGAACAAGATTTTTCAGGATGGACAGGATTTATCTTGTTCATCCTGAAAAATCCTGTAAATCCTGTCTAAATACGTACCGGGTGCTCTTTCGCGTATGAGTACGCGCAATACGCCGAAACCAGATGGCAGATCCACCCAAGTGTGCCGCCCGTCCCAATCCAAAAACCCGGCGTGAAAATCAACCACAGTATGCCCGCCAGGATACGGCCGTTGTAGAGCTGCCCCACGCCCGGAAGAATCAAACTCAGGATTCCCGCTAAAACTGGATCGCGCATCGTATCAAGCTACCTCCGCAGTCGAACCTCATACGACGATAGCGACAGTTTGGTTCCTAGCGCTCTCCGTCCGCGCGCCGCACGTCCACTATCTCGCCCCGAAAAGTCTTCAGCAGTTGCTGAACCACGGGGCTGCTCTCTGCCATCTCTCGCAGCCGTTGCTTTTCGAGCCGCTCTTCATCTTCGCGGCTAAGTGGCTCACCGTCAGCCGTTGGATCCTTCACAAGGATCCGTACGCCCGTCTCTTTGCCGGTGACCTCACGGCATGCATCGCGGACGAACTTATTGTTGTCCGGCTTCGATAGCGTGTCGCGAAAGTGACGCGCATCAGGCGCAAACTCGACACGCAGCTCGCTCTCTTCAAACACTGTGGCCTGCGCGGCTTCGAGCGCCGTAACCAGTAACATCTTTCGCTGGCCTTCCAGAACGGCTTTGACTTTTTCGATGGTCGAAAGCTCTGCAACTGGAGCAGGAGCCTCGAGCTTTTCCTCGTATAGCTTTTCGAGCGCCGGCGACACCGCAGCCGCAGCGAACGATGATCCGGCCGGACGAGAGCTTGCCGGCGGTCGCTCTGGACTCTTGCTCGACGTACTTCCTCCCGATCCGGATGGTGCCCTGCTCGACGAAGTATTGCCGGTCCCTGATTCAAGCGCTGAGAGCCGTTGAATGAGCTCACTGATACTCTCAACGCCGCGCAGCTCCATTAACTTCACGATTCCGATTTCCAACTGGTAACGCGGCTGAGTTGCGGCGCGGAGCTTTGTTTCAGTCTCTGCGAGCGAATGAAAGAAGCGAACTAGGTCCGACTCTGAAAACAGCGCTGCCTGTCGTTTCAGCTCCTGCGGCTCACAGACAGCCGCCTCCAGCAGCTCTTCATTTCCTGAGACTTTCGTCACGAGCAAATCGCGGAAGTGCGCCAGCAGATCGCGACAGAAGTTTCGCAGGTCATGACCGCGCATCACGATGTCGTCTATTGCTGCAATCGCATCAGCAGGTTTGTTTTCGGCAATACTGTCGACGATGCGTTTGAGGATGTCGGCGCCCGCAACGCCGAGGGCCGTCTCGACGTCCTCTTTCGTGATCTTGTCGCCGGCAAAACTGATCACCTGGTCCAACGCCGATTGGGCGTCGCGCATCGAGCCCTCCCCCGTGCGCGCGATCTCGCGCAGGGCGTCATCAGGAATCGAGATCTTTTCCGCCTTCGCGATCAGTTTGAGTCGATCGAGAATCTTCGCCGTCGCGATGGTGCGAAACTCAAACTGCTGGCAGCGAGAAAGGATTGTTTCCGGGACTTTGTGACGTTCAGTCGTGGCCATGATAAAGACCACGCGCGGCGGTGGCTCTTCCAGGGTCTTCAGCAGTGCATTGAAAGCTGCGCCGGAGAGCATGTGCACTTCGTCGATGATGAACACCTTGTAGCGGTCGCGTGCGGGAGCGATGCCGACGCTGGCGATGATCGCCTCGCGGACGTTGTCGACGCCGGTGTTTGATGCCGCGTCGATTTCCTGCACGTCGATTGAGCGGCTCTCGGCGATCTCGCGGCACGACGAACACTGATCGGGATCGTCAGCACGACAGGGTGTCGGCGTTGGTTGTTTGGCCTTATGACAATTCAGCGCTTTTGCGAGCAGCCTCGCAGTGGTTGTCTTACCGACGCCGCGAGCACCTGAAAACAGATAGGCGTGGTGAAGCCGCTGGTGCTCGATAGCGTTGCGGAGCGTGCGAGTTATCGGTTCCTGGCCTGTTACTTCGTCAAACGTCTGTGGGCGCCACTTGCGAGCGATTACTTGATAGGCCATGTGTTGTTTTCGTTTAGTTTCGAGCTAGTTGTGGTTCGGGATACTGCTTCAAAAGCTTCCATAGAATGATCGCACTGCCGTCAGTATCTATACGCACCACCCTGAACGCGACGAGGCAATCGGAGGCTCCGTAGTTGATGGCCCGAAGCAGGAACGTCGTGTTGGCAGTGAGAGGCATCCGGTTGGTGTAACTTGTCCCCTCGATCGTTGCTCCCTCTGAAGTGTGGCGTTGTTCAATTCGCGC
>Ga0126376_10001310_pt1 | contig 13329 bp, 9 predicted proteins | sample PanSoiMetPlot_15_FD_92760 | JGI IMG/M metagenome (GOLD analysis project Ga0126376, IMG submission 92760) | Tropical forest soil microbial communities from Panama - MetaG Plot_15 | ecosystem: Environmental > Terrestrial > Soil > Tropical forest > Bulk soil | place: Panama | collected 2016-02-17
AAAGCCCTTCGCGAAGGAAAGGCGAACATCCGCGACGCTTACGTCGACTTCAAATCCGACGGCGCCTGGCTCGTCAACGCCCACATCGCGCAATATATGCCAGGCGGTCCCTGGAACCATGAACCATTGGGCAACCGCAAGTTACTGCTGCATAAAAATGAGCTCTACAAGCTCGCCGGCAAGACACAATCGAAAGGGCTAACCGTCATTCCTACAAAGATTTACTTTCGCGACGGCATCGCGAAATGCGAGATTGCTCTGGCGCAGGGCAAAAAGCAATGGGATCGCCGCCAGGATGAACGCACCAAGGAAGCCCGCAAGGAAGCCGAACAAGCTTTGTATCGCAACCGGAGGCGATAACTTCATCATGCAAATCACGTTTGAAACCAAGCCGTACCCCACCCTCGAAACCGAAGCGCTCGTCACGTACATTTTTGAAGGGGACGACCCGATTCAGGCTCGCGTTGCAGACATAGATCGGGCAGCTGGCGGGCTGCTTAAGAAGCTGGCCACAAGCGGCGAGCTTACCGGCAAAACGCTCGAGTTCACCTTGCTCCACGCGCCTGCAGGCCTCAAGGCCGAGCGGTTGTTACTGATTGGAGCCGGGAAGCGCGATCAATTTAATGTCGCCACGCTTCGCAAAATCGCTGGAGCAGCCGCGCGCTCGTTGAAAGCGAAGTCGGTCAAGAATTTTGCGTTTCTCGCAAACGGAGGGCTTTCCCCGGAGGACACCGCCCAAGCCATCGCCGAAGGACTCATCGCTGGCGATTTCGAAACCGACAAATACAAAACCGACAAGAAGGCAGACAAGAGAATCGACTCTGTGGCTATGGTTGGTTTTTCCGACTCTGAAAAACCGGCGGCCGAAAAAGGCTTAACCCGCGGACAGATCATCGCCGACTCGCAAAATTTCACGCGCGACCTCGTCAACGAGCCTTCGAACAAACTCACCCCACGCGTCCTCGCCGAAAAGGCTGAGGCCATGGCGAAAGAAGCGGGCCTTGCCGTGGACATTCTCGACGAAAAGCGCATCGCCGACCTCAAAATGGGCGCGCTGCTCAGCGTCGCGCAGGGCAGCGTCGAGCCGCCTCGCGTCATCGTCGTCACCTATACGCCTGCTAAAGCCAAGTCCGACGCTCCCGTCATCGGTCTCGTCGGCAAGGCCGTCACCTTCGACACCGGCGGCATCTCCATCAAACCCGCAGACGGCATGGAAAAAATGAAGTACGACATGGCCGGCGGCGCGACGATGCTCGGCGTTATGCGCGCTCTCGCGGCTCTCAAGCCCAACGTCAAAGTAATTGGCGTGGTTCCTGCCACGGAAAATATGCCCGGCGGAAAGGCGCAAAAACCTGGCGACATTCAAACCGCCATGTCCGGCAAAACGATTGAGGTCCTCAACACCGATGCCGAAGGCCGCCTCATCCTCGCCGATGCCATCACTTACGCAAAGCAGCTTGGCGCAACGCATCTTGTCGACGCTGCCACGCTAACCGGCGCCATCGTTGTCGCGCTCGCAAACATCAACGTCGGCGTCTTCGGCAGCGCCGATCAATCCTGGACCGACAAGCTTCTCGCTTCCGCACGCGCCACCGGTGAAAAAATGTGGCAGCTTCCCATGGATGACGAGTACCGCGAGTTCATCAAGGGAAGTTTTGCCGACATTCAAAACATCGGCACCGGAAAGGGTGGCGGCTCCATAACTGGCGCATGGTTCATCCGCGAATTTGCCGGCGACACCCCGTGGATTCACCTCGACATCGCCGGTACCGCCTGGAACGATGACGCCAAACCCTGGCTCGCCAAAGGACCCACCGGCGTCTCCCTCCGCACCCTCGTCCACTTGGTTTCAACCTTCTAGTTCGGCTTTTGTAGCTAAGGGGCTTCAGCTCTCTAGTTTTGACTCGTATAGGCGAGGAGCTTTAGCCCCGTTGATTTTGGCTCGATAGTGTAGGGCCCACTTTCTGAAGCGGGCCTTTCTCTAAGCTGGGACGCAGCATGCTGCGCGCCTACATCTTTTCCGGCGCTTCAATCCCCAGCAAATCCAGCGCGTTCACAAGCTGCCTTTCCACGAGCTCGCACAGCGCCAGGAAGAATGCCTTTTTCTGCGCGTCCTCTTCCGACAAAATATGGTGTTTGTGATAAAAATTGTTGAACGCCTGCGCCAGCTGAAACGCATATTTCGCCACAAACGCCGGCTCCTGCGCTCCAATCGCCGCATCCACTGCGTAATCCAGCGCGCCCGCGTGCAAAATCAATTCCCACAAATCATTTCCGTCCGCGCCTTTCAAAATATTCGCAACTGTTTCTGGCGCTAACGCGGCGTTCTCGGTGCCGGCCTCCGCACCTTTCCGCCGGATCCCGCGAATGCGTACGACCGCATACTGGCAATAAGGCCCAGTCTCGCCATAGAAACTCAGCGCGTCCTCAAAATCAAATGCGATCAACGAATTCCGTGTGAATTTAAGCAAAAAGAAACGCAGAGCCGCTACAGCGACCTTATGGGAAATTGTTTCCCGGTCGTGCGCCGTCCAACCCGATGGGCCAATAAACTCAGCTGCCTCCGGACGTCGTTTCTCGACCTCGGCGCGTGCCGCCGCTTCCAGCTTGTCAATCAAGTCGTCCGCTTTTACGCCAAAGCCTTTTCTTCCGCTCACCTCGACGTACGGCTTTCGCGCTTCCTCGTCGCCCAATGCATATCCGAGCTCGCGCGCGCACCGCGGCGTCAGCGCCACAATTTCATACGAAAGATGAATCGATTTTTGCGCTTGCTCCTTGTGGCCGAGCGCCGCCAATCCTGCCGCCACCACATCCTGTAAATACGATTGCCTCGTATCAATCACGTTGTAGACCGCAGCCGCCGGCTCCCCAAAATGTGGCGCAGCAGAATCACCCGCTCCGGCCGTCGTGTACCAAACCTCATCGCTCTGAGGCGCGTTCTTCCACCGCGCGTAATTGAAATCCTTCCCCAGCAACCCAAACTTCCACAACTGATAAGCAATGTCCTTCCCGACGTACGTCACAATCCCATTCGAACGCACAATGATCTTGTCCTGGCTGTTCTCCTCTTCGTTCTTCTCTGCACTCTCTAGGTCCTCGGCGTTCTCTGCGTTAATCTGTGCCTTTTCTTTCTTCGAATCGCTCCACGGCATCACCCAGCAGCCCGCCATTTTCCCCGCCGTCACAAACTGGATCGCGCCCGATTTCTTCAGCATCTCAAACGCCGTATCCCAAAAATGCAGGTGCAGAATCTCGCTCTCCCGAGCGAGCAGCTCATAGTGAATCCCCAGCCGCGCCATTGTCTTCAAATGCAACCCAACGATCGCGTCGCCGACGATCTGTCCGACTTCCGCGTCCTCGCCGCGCCCTTCTTCAATCGCCTTCAAGGTCTCTGCCCGCAATTTTTCTGCGCGCGCCTTGTCTTCCGCAAAAAACTGCGTCGCCCGCGCGTACAAATCCCAGCAGTAGTAATCAAACCTCGGCTCGCGCGACAAAGTCACCACGCCGACTGGAGTCCGCTTCTCCATGTGCAGGAATCCAATTACCACGTCCGCGACTTGCACACCGGTGTTGTCAATGTAGTTCTGTATCTGCACGCGATTTCCTGCGTGCTTCAAAATCCTCGCAAACGTGTCGCCCAGCACCGCGTTCCGCACGTGCCCAATATGAGCCGCCTTGTTCGGATTAATGCTCGTATGCTCAACAATTATTTTTTCTTTCTTCTCTGTGCCCTCTGTGTCTCTGTGGCTATCTTCTTCTGTCGTTTTTGTCCAAAACGCGGCTCGATCAAAATACGCGTTTAGGTATCCTCCTCCGGCCACTTCTACCCTTGCGATTCCTTGGACAGCCGGGAGAGTGGCCGCAATCTCCTGCGCAATCATCCGCGGCGCCTTCCTTAGCCTCTTCGCCAATTCAAACGTCACTGGTGACGCCGCTTCGCCCATCTCAATCTTCGGCGGCCGCTCTAGGGCAATGTTCGGCACAACACCGCCAAGCGCCTCGCCATACTTCGCTTGAATATGCGCTGCTAGCGCCTCGCGCAATCGTTTGGTCAGTGTGATATACACAGTGCTTTCTTGCCTCGCTAAACAGAACAAAGAGTATAAAGAGGTCTCGCGAGGCCGGTCAAAACAACGGAGTACCTAATGCCACGTGCCTCAAGAATTGCAATTGCACTTTGCCTTGCGGCCTTACCGTTCGCATCGGCCTCGCCGTCCACCGCGCAAAAATCCACTGCGTTGCAGCTCATCGAACTAGCCAAATCGCCCGGGCCTGCACTGCGCGACGCCGTTATCGCGACGTTCGACGCCAAAGATCTGCAAGACGGAACTGCCTGGTCCGGCCACGGCCCCGAATTTCTCTTCGCAACGCGGGCCGCATCAAAGCCGCAACTCTTCATTGACGCAACTCCTGGCCCGGAAATGCGCTCGCTCTCCGGCACCGATCTTTGGTTCGCGGTTGCCAAAATCGAAGCCGTGGGCGAACTTCACTCCTTCCATTACCTCATCAACGCGACAAAATTCGGCGGCAAGTTAGATGTCCCCGCTTTCACTCCGCTTTCCTACCTCCAGCCGGGCGTCCCCTCTGGCGCGCTCTCCGAGAAAATTACTCACGTCAGCAAGATCTACGACGGAATGAAGAGTGAATATTGGATCTACGTCCCCGTCCAGTACAAAGCCGACACGCCCGCCGCCGTTATGATCTTCAACGACGGGGGTTGGTATACCGACCGCAACGCCAACAATCCCGCCCTCAACGTCGTGGACAATCTCATCGCGCAAAAGAAAATCCCCGTGATGATCTGCATCTTCATCAATCCTGGCGACATCGCCGATTCGCCCGGCACACTTACCCACAAGTTCGTCAAAGCCTACGGCGAAAAATGGAATCGCACGCTCAAAGACTCCATGCGCAGCACGCTCTACGACACGGTCAGCGACCGCTATCCTCGTTTTCTGCGCGACGAAATCCTCGCTGAAGTCGGCGCAAAGTATAATCTCCGCAAAGACGCTTACAGCCGTGCCATCACCGGCCTTTCGTCAGGCGGCATCGCTTCCTTCAACGCAGCATGGCAATTGCCCGATGTCTTTGGCCGGGTCATCTCTTGGATCGGCAGTTATTCTGCAATTCAGTGGAAAGAAGACCCGTCCAATCCCGATGGCGGTCAGGACTATCCCGAAAAAATTCTGCGCGAGCCCCACCGCAACATCCGCGTCTGGCTTCAAGACGGTTCCGAAGACCTCGACCTTCACTACGGCAACTGGCCGCTGAACAATATCCGCATGGCCAACGCCCTCAAAGCCAAGGAATACGATTTTCATTTCAGCTATGGAAAGGGGACGCACAACTCCGCGCACGGGGCTGCAGAATTTCCCGCCGAAATGATCTGGTTGTGGCGCGATTACGATCCAAACAAAACATCGCAACCCTTTGAAATCGAGCCATCCGAAGAGTCCAAGCCCATTTTCCGTGTCTCCATCACCAACCGTAACGCCGAGTAAGTAGGAGAGTCGCGCCCATGAACTCGCAACCGCCCGTCTTCCGTTCTGTCACTCCGATGATTCCCACGGGCGGCCCGATCGCTGACGCGCTCAACTTCTTCGCCGAACACATGGGCTTCACCATCACTTGGCAGTCCGGCGGTGGCGCAGGCATCCGGCGCGGCAATGTTTCGTTCCTCCTCGTCGAAAACAGCAATCGCGAGTGGGCCGACAGCGCAAGCTTCAGTATCGGCGTCTCCGGTCTCGACGCGCTCTACGTCGAGTACAAAAATATCCCCGCACAAGTCGGCCCGCTCGAAATGAAGGTCTGGGGCCGCCGCGAATTTCACATGATTCTTCCATCCGGTGTTTGCCTTCAATTTTTTCAGCAGGAATAAGAGTTCGAAAGGTCTTGTACTCTTTCAGGCGATGAGAGTAATTTGCACGCATGAAAAAGCGGACATTCATTAAACTCTGCACCGCGGCTGCCGCTATGCCACTTGAGATTCCAGCGTTTGCCTCACCGGAGAAACTCACGAACTGGGCGGGCAACATCGAATACAGCACGGAAAATGTTGCAAGCGCGCAAACCGTCGCTGCCGTCCAGGACTTCGTCCGCAAGCATCCGAATTTCAAAACGCTCGGTACTCGCCATTGCTTCAATCGCATTGCGGACAGCAAGCAGCAATTGCTTACCATGGACTTTGCAAACAACTCTCCTGTGATCGACACGACCGCTCGAACGATCACCGTTGGCCCGGGCGTTCGCTACGGCACCATTGCCCCTCTTCTCGAAGCCAAAGGTTTTGCCCTCCATAATCTTGCTTCGCTCCCGCATATTTCGATTGCCGGTGCCTGTGTCACTGCCACGCACGGCTCGGGCGTGACCAACGGAAACCTTGCCACTGCAGTCTCCGCGCTCGAAATCGTAAACGCTGCGGGAGTTGTCGTTCGCCTCTCTCGCAAAGCCAATCCAGACACTTTCCCTGGCGCAGTCGTCGGCCTTGGAGCGCTCGGCGTCATCACAAAAGTCACGCTGGACATTCAGCCAACCTTCCAAATTGCGCAGCACGTTTTTGAGAATCTTCCCCTTAGCTCGCTGAAAGAGCACTTCGACGAAATTCTCTCCGCCGCATACAGCGTCAGCTTGTTCACCGACTGGCGCAACCAGCGCATAAACGAAGTCTGGCTTAAGTCGCTCTATGACGCGAAAAAGCCGTCTTCGAAGGGGCCCGAAACCTTTTTCGGCGCCACTCGCGCCGCGCGAAACCTTCATCCGATTGCCGAACTCTCGGCAGAAAATTGCACGGAACAAATGGGTGTTCCCGGTCCGTGGTTCGACCGTCTCCCCCACTTCAAAATGGGTTTTACTCCGAGTGCTGGCAAGGAGCTGCAGTCAGAATACTTCGTCGCGCGCAAAAACGCGCTCGATGCCATCCTCGCCGTGGAAAAATTGCACGAGCAGGTCAGTCCGCGCCTGATGATCACCGAAATTCGCACCATTAAAGGCGACGACCTATGGCTCAGCCCCGCCTACAAACAGGACTGCGTCGCGATCCACTTCACATGGAAACCCGAATGGCCAGAAGTCAGCAAACTCCTGCCCATCATCGAAAAGGAATTGGCTCCATTCAATCCGCGTCCACACTGGGGGAAGCTGTTCACCATGCCGCCAAAGGAATTGCAGTCACGTTACGAAAAACTCGGCGACTTCCGCGCCCTCGTCAAACAATTCGACCCCAACGGCAAATTCCGCAACGAATTTCTCACAACGAACATCTTCGGTGTGTCCTGAAGTGAGAAGCTCAGTGCATGCGAGCCTCTTTTTGATATCATGGCGCTGTCCATGATCGCGGAACCCTTAATACGACCCTGCAATACGGTGGGTAGCACCAGCCGTGCGGCGGGGTCTTATAAACCTCGGTAAACGCCAGAGTAGCGTACCGGGAGGGGGGCTGCACCCTCACCCACAACCAACCTATGAAACTCGCCTACTTCGATTGCTTTAGCGGAATCAGCGGCGACATGACCCTTGGCGCTTTGGTCGATGCCGGAGTCTCCCTCGAACACCTCCGCGAGCAGCTCGGCGGCCTCGAAGTCGCCGGCTGGGAGCTTTCTTCCGAAAATGTTTGGAAGAACGGCATGTCTTCGACCCACGCGAAGGTCAAGACAGAAGACCAATCCAGGCACCGTTCGCTCGCTGCAATTCTCGACATTCTCGAAAAGTCGAAACTCCCGCCTCGCGTGCGCGAACAGGCCTCCGCGATTTTCCGCAGACTCGGCGAAGCGGAAGCGTCTGTCCACGATGTGCCGATTGAAAAAATTCATTTTCACGAAGTCGGCGCCCTCGACGCCATCGTGGACATCGTCGGCGCCTGTATCGGCTTTGAAGCCCTGGGAATCGGACAGTTCGCCTGTTCGCCTTTAAACGTCGGGGGCGGAACGGCAAAAATGGCGCATGGAGTTTTGCCAGTGCCTGCTCCGGCCACAGCGAAACTGCTGCAAGGCAAGCCGACCTACTCGAATGGCGTGCAAAAAGAGCTCGTCACGCCCACCGGCGCGGCAATTGTCGCGACGCTTTGCACTCATTTCGGCCCACAACCGCCAATGAAAGTATCCGCGATCGGCTACGGCGCGGGCACGGCTGATCTCGAAGGCCAGCCGAATGTTCTCCGCATCATGATTGGCGAATCCGTAGAAGGAACCGGCGCCGGATTCGACGAAGAAATCTCCGTCATCGAAGCCAATCTCGACGACATGAATCCGCAAATCTACGGCTACTTCCAGGAAAAGGCGCTCGCCGCCGGTGCGCTCGACGTTTACACAACTCCTGTGCAAATGAAAAAGAATCGCCCGGGAACGTTGCTCACTGTTCTTTGCAAGCCGCAGGATTCAGCTTCGCTTATGGATTTAATCTTCGCCGAGACAACAACCTTCGGCGCACGCACCTATCGCGCCCAGCGCCGCACACTTCCGCGCGAACTGGTGAACGTTCACACGCAATTCGGCGACGTCCGCGTAAAAATCTCCCGCGTCAACGGCCACATCCGCCACGCCTCTCCTGAATTCGAGGACTGCAAGAAGCTCGCTGAACAGAATCACGTACCGCTTCATCAAGTCATGGACGAAGCAAAACGCAACTTCGAGAAAATGTGATTCCCGGTAGCACAGCCACTCTTGGCCCTGCTCTTGCCATCTCCAACCGAGAATCGAAGCAAAACTCGACGGCGAACCAAGGCGGTATGAATATTCAAATGCTTGTGTGGAGCAGGTTCGCATCTCAGAACCTGGGTCCTCGATTCAACATCATCGGGCCCGCTCTCTCTGCCTCGATTTCTACTTGCCACTCAAAACTGATAACTTATTACTGACCATTTCCATGCCGGACGAAAAACCAAAATTCTACCTGACCACGCCGATCTATTACACGAACGGCCTGCCGCATATCGGCCACACCTACACGACCGTTGTGGCCGACGCGATTCGCCGCTACAAACGCATGCGTGGATACGAAGTTGTGATGACGACTGGCACGGACGAGCATGGCGTCAATGTCGAGCGCGCCGCGCAAAAAGCCGGCATTCCAGAATCTGAATACGTCGCAAGAATGGCGGTCACGTGGAAAGCGTTGTGGGACGAGCTCGGTATCCCCGCCGATGAATTCGTGCGCACGACCGATCTGCGTCATGTTCGAACCGTGCAGTGGCTTTTCAAGCTGTGCAAAGAAAACGGGTACGTCTACAAAGGCCATTACACCGGCCAATACTGCATTTACGACAACGCGTTCGTAAACGATGCTAAGCCCGGGGACAGCTGTCCCGACTGCGGCCGTCCGCTTGAAACCATCACTGAAGAAAACTATTTCTTCAAACTTTCCGCCTTTCAAAAACCGTTGCTCGATTTCTACAAAAAGAATCCGAATTTCATTCAACCGGAAACGCGCAAAAACGAAATCATCAGCTTTGTCGAAGGCGGCCTGAAAGATTTGAGCATCACACGGACCACGGTCCATTGGGGCATTCCCGTTCCTGGCGAAGAACCCCACGTTTTTTACGTGTGGTTTGACGCGCTGACCGCATATCTCAGCGCGGTTGGCGGGCCCGACTACGAAAACCGCGGCTTCTGGCCGGCGGATTTGCATCTCGTCGGAAAAGACATCATTCGCTTCCACACCGTTTATTGGCCCGCGTTCTTGATGGCGGCAATGTTGCCAGTTCCGAAACAAGTCTGGGTGCATGGCTGGTTCCTGATGGACTCAAGCAAAATGAGCAAGTCCAAGGGCAACGTCGTGCTTCCGCGCCCCATTGCCAACATGCTCGGCATGGACGCGATGCGCTACTTCTTGATGCGCGAAGTCGTTTTCGGCCAGGATGGCAATTTCAGCTACGACGCGCTCGTTACGCGCTACAACAGCGATCTCGCGAACGGGCTTGGCAATCTTGCCAGCCGTACCGCCGCGATGATCGAAAAAAACTTCGTCGGAAAAATTCCGAAGCCGGGTCCGCGTTTGCCGCAAGACGACGCGATTGCAAGAGTCGCGAGCGAAACCATCGGCGAGGCTTTCGAGCAATTTGAAAACTTTGCCTTTGCTCGTTCGCTCGAAGCAATCTGGACCGCAATCGCCGCCGCCGACAAATATCTGACCTCCGAGCAGCCGTGGGCGCTCGGTGATTCCGAAGCGGACACGCAGCGCAAAGCTGCAATTTTGTGGACCACCGCGGAATTGTTGCGCATCGTCACTGTTCTCGCGCATCCCGTTTTGCCCGACAGCACTGCAAAAGTCTGGGCTTTGCTGGGACAACCGGGAAGAGTCTCCGCGGTTGAACTCGACGGATTGCGATGGGGACAACTTGCAACTGGCGTTCAACTTGGCAAAGCGCAAGCGCTTTTCCCGCGCGTTGAAAAACAGGAAGCAATCGAAAGGATCGAAGCGATGGCAAACGAAGAACTGAATCCGGCACCGGCAGCGCATGCGGCAACTGCGAGCGGAGCTGCCGCTGCGCCTGCAACGGCTGAGAAAATTGGAATTGAAGATTTTGCCAAAGTCGAAATGCGCGTCGGGCAAATCAAGACCGCCGAACGCATCGTCGGTGCCGACAAATTGCTGAAACTCACCGTCGATATCGGCACGGAAATCCGCCAGGTCTGCGCCGGCATCGCCCAATACTACGAACCGGAAAAGCTCATCGGCCGTAAAGTCGCCGTTGTGGTGAATCTCGCTCCGCGCAAACTCCGCGGCGTCGAATCCAACGGAATGATTGTTGCGGCTTCAGTTGGCCCCGAAGGGCGTCCCGTCCTCGCTGGCTTCCCCGACGAAGACGTCGAGATCGGCGCCCGCCTGAAGTAGGCGAGCCAGTGGTTGCGGCTTGATTCCCAGTCATCCATGGAACTGATCGATTCGCACGCACACATAGACCTTCCGCAGTTTGCGGAGGACCGTGGTGCGATGCTCGAGCGTGCCCGGGCCGCGGGAGTTTCGACCCTGGTCGCGATTGGGACTGGCCCTGGACCCGAAAAGCTTGATGCGGCGATGCCGTTTGCCGAGCAATACGATTGGATCTACACGACGGTTGGAATTCATCCGCACGAAGCGAAAGAAACGACGCAAACGCATTTGGATGAACTCGCGCGCCTTGCAAAACATCCCAAAGTGATTGCTTGGGGCGAAATTGGGCTCGACTATTTCTACGATCATTCTCCGCGCGATGTTCAAGCGCAAGTTTTTCGCGACCAAATGGAACTAGCCAAGGCCGCAAAAAAACCAATTGTCATTCATTGCCGCGATGCGTGGGCAGATTGCATGAAAATTCTGGAAAAAGAGTGGGGGCCGAGCGGGCTCGGCGGCATTCTGCACTGTTTTTCCAGCACGCTTGAAGATGCAAAACGCGGCGTTGATATCGGCTTCCAGATTTCTTTTGCGGGGAATTCGACTTTTCCGAAATCGCAGAATCTGCGCGACATTGCGAAAGCTTTGCCGATCGAAAACATTCTGATTGAAACGGATTCCCCGTATCTTGCTCCCATGCCGTATCGTGGTAAGAGAAATGAGCCCGCGTATGTAGCGGAAGTGGCGAAAATGCTGGCCAGTGTGAGAAACTTGAGCACCGAAGAAGCGGCCGCCAGGACCGCGGAGAATTTTCGGCGCTTCTTTGGTCTTGCCCGGCCGCAAGCGCCCACGGCCGCGGAGTCCCACTGAGATGACACCGGAAACCGGGAGAAAAGAGATCGCTCTTCTCACTGCAAAAGAGATTTTCGAACTGGTGCGCGAGGATTTGCTGCTCGTCGAGCAAGAACTCGCACGACAAAGCGCCACAGCATTTGAGCCGGTGTCGGAAATTACCAGCTACTTGCTGGGTGGCGGCGGAAAACGGATGCGGCCGGCGTTGTTGCTGCTGGCGAACCGCTACGCGGGGCGCCGCAGAGAGGGAACGATTCGCCTTGCCGCAGTTGTGGAATTGCTGCACAGCGCAACGCTAATTCACGACGATGTGATCGACAGCGCAGACACGCGGCGCGGGCGTCCTTCGGCCAATTCGCGTTGGGGAAATCACCGCAGCGTATTGGCCGGCGACTGGCTGTACATGCAGTCGTTTCAAATGGCGCTCGAAGAGCGCAACTTCCGCATCCTCGATGTCCTGATTGATCTCACGCAGAAGATGGTCGAAGGCGAATTGATTCAACTCGCGAAGATTGGCCGTATTGATGTGACCGAAGAAGATGCGCTGAAGCTCGCAACGCACAAAACGGCATGTCTTTTTAGCGGATGCGCGCGACTCGGCGCAGTGCTCGGTGGACTTGAAGGGGAAGAGGAAGAAGCGCTCGCGGATTACGGAACGTACGCGGGTTTGGCGTTTCAGCTTGTGGATGACTTGTTGGATTTTACGGCGTCGGCGAAGCAACTTGGCAAACCCGTCTTGAGCGATCTGAAGGAAGGCAAGGTCACACTGCCGCTGATCTATGCGATGGAAAATGGTCATCGCGAAGCGCGCGAACTTGTTGCGCGCGTGCTGGAAGAAAAAGAGTTTGTGAGCGTGAGTCCGGAACGTCTTGTGGCCCTGGTGCACGAATCTGGAGCATTGCAGAAGACGCGCATTCTTGCGCATGAATACGCAGCAAAAGCAAAGGCGTGTATTAACGGACAGCGCGATTCGGAATATGCGCGGGCGCTCTTGACATTGCCGGATTTTATTCTCGAACGAGAAAATTAAACGCGAAGAGGGCCGCCTCAGAAGGTAACCGCTACAGCGCCCGGAAAACTCTCGAGCCGCACGCGAGTTGAGATGCTTCCTTTCAAGCTGATTTACCATCCTGACTACGATCTGAATCTTGGGCCCCACGTTTTTCCTTCACAGAAATTTCAATTGATCCGAGAGCAGCTTTTGCGCGATGAAATCGCCGAGCCCGGCGATTTTCTTTTGCCGAGTGAAGCGAGCGACGCCGATTTGCTGCGGGTACACACTCCCGAGTGGGTTGGAAAATTGCGAAATGGAACTTTGACGGCGAGCGAAATCATGAAGCTCGAAGTGCCGTATTCGCCGGAGCTGGCGAAGGCGGTGTGGCTGGCGGCGGGTGGGTCGGTACTGGCAGGGCAGTGCGCGCTGCGCGACGGATTCGGCTGCAACCTCGGCGGCGGATTCCATCACGCATTTGCGAATCATGGGGAAGGATTTTGCGCCATCCATGATGTGGCTGTGGCAATCCGGAGATTACAGGCGGATGGCGCAATTCGGAGAGCGGCGGTCGTGGATACGGATGTGCATCATGGAAACGGGACTGCACATATTTTTGACGGTGACAATTCTGTATTCACCATTTCGATCCATCAGTTGAATAACTATCCCGCGCACAA
>Ga0126376_10001311_pt1 | contig 13325 bp, 14 predicted proteins | sample PanSoiMetPlot_15_FD_92760 | JGI IMG/M metagenome (GOLD analysis project Ga0126376, IMG submission 92760) | Tropical forest soil microbial communities from Panama - MetaG Plot_15 | ecosystem: Environmental > Terrestrial > Soil > Tropical forest > Bulk soil | place: Panama | collected 2016-02-17
ATATATGCGTTGTGACTGCCTTCATGGAAATTCTGAAGATCCAGTGCGTAGTCAACGACCTGATCCATGTCCTGCATGCGGAAGTCCCGTTCACCCACCTTGAACTCGAGCACAAAAATGACAGCGCCGATGATGACGACGGCGTCAATACGACGGCCCATCCGCGGAATGATGAACTCCAGGTAGATCGCTCCATCATGGCGCGACAGCCACTCCCTGAAGGATGGTAGCCTGTTCCAGCCAAGCCTCGCGCTGGCTCGGCGTGAGGTCGAAGTCGTTCTGACGCGCCATGCGACCGAAGATCGCGTCGCAATCGGCTGTGCAGAACTCGCGCAGGGTGCCTGAGTAGTACGCCCGCTGAGCTGCGGCGTCGGGAGATCCGGTCACAAAGTACCTTGCGGCAACTACTGAAACATCACTGGAATCGACCCCCCACTAGCGTCAATCGCCACGCCGGTGATGTTAGCCGCCTTCGTCGAAGCCAAAAACGCCACCACCTGCGCAATCTCCCGAGCGTCCACAATCCGACGAATCGCGTTCGAAGACCCCCGCCGCTCACCCTCCGCATCCGTTCTCTCGGTCCGCGTAAGCCCCGGATGCACCAAGTTGACGGTAATCCCCGAAGCGCCTAGCTGGTCGGCAAGCGTCTTCGTCAAATGCACAATGGCAGCATTCCGCAGTCCGCTAATGTTCCCCGCCCGGCGCCCGGACAACCCACCAATGTTGACGATCCTCCCCCACCCCGCTCGCTGCATGTGCGGCGCCGCCTCCTTCGCGCACCGCATGTAGCCCACGACCTTGGTATTGATGTCCTCCAGCAAGAGCGCGTCGTCCGCCGAAGCCAGCGACCCCGTCACCACCCCACCCGGCGTCGACGCATTGTTCACCAGAATGTCCACGCGCCCGAACTGGGCGATCGTGGACTCGATCAGGTCGTGAACGGACTTCGTGCTGGTCGTGTCGCAGACGATCGGCACGATGCGGCGCCGCGTGGCCGCCGCCAGGGTCTTCGCCGCCTCCTCGAGCACGCGGCGATCTCGCGCGCAGATGGCCACGTCGACACCTTCGCCTGCCAGCTCCTGGGCGATCGCCTTGCCGATGCCCCTGCTGCCACCCGTGACGATCGCCACCTTCCCGGCCAGTCCTAGATCCATGCGTAGCCCTCCCGTGTCCCCACACTGTGAACCGCCAAGCCAAGCGGGAGAAGACTAGCTCATCTGCCCCAGGAACTTCCACGCGTTGAACCGTCCGCCTGCGCTTGCCTCGAAAGCTGGAGCGCACCGTCAACCTCTTCACTCGTGCTCTACGATGAGCTCAGAAGCGATGGCTAGTCGACGCCTCCACGTCATTCTGGCTCTGGTCACTTTGCTGGCAGTGCTGGGCCTTGGCTGTCAGTCGGCACCTCCCTCAGGCGCCCTCGCTCCCACCCCGCCACGGAGCGCCGCGCCCACTCCTGCGCCTCAGTCAGCAGCCGCTGAAGAAGCCAAGTACACTCGCTGGCTGGTGGAGCATTCAATGCTCCACCGGGCGGAGCTGGCAAGCCGGCGATACACGGGCCAGGGGCAGCTGTGGCAGCATCCGTACGCCGCACCGCAGCCGCGCGCGGCCTCGGCCCTGGCCTCGGTGTGGTTCACCGCGTATCCGGCGGCTCAGATCACACGGCCTGGAGAGTCGGTGCTGCGCAGCTTGGGCGACCCGGAGCTCTGGCGTCTCTTCCGTGAGATCGGCGTCACGGCGGTGCACACCGGACCCATGAAGCGGGCCGGCGGCATTCGCGAGTACGAGTTCACGCCCACTATCGACGGAAACTTCGATCGGATCAGCACCGAGATCGATCCCGCCTTCGGAACTGAGGACGAGTACACGTCGCTGGTCCAACACGCCCGCGACAATGGCGCCGTCGTCATCGGCGACATCATTCCCGGCCACAGCGGCAAGGGCGCCGACTTCCGCCTGGCCGAACGCCGCTACGGTGATTACCCGGGCATCTATCACATGATTGAGATCGCTGAGAAAGATTGGAACCTGCTGCCCGCGGTGCCGGCCGGCAAAGACTCGATCAATCTCAAACCCGAGGCGGTCGACCAGCTCAAGGCGCGCGGCTATATCGTCGGACAGCTTCCCCGCACGATCTTCTTCGAGAAGGGCGTCAAGGAGACCGACTGGTCCGCCACCGAGGCCGTCGTCGGCACTGACGGCACACCACGCCGCTGGGTGTACCTGCACTACTTCAAAGAGGGACAGCCGACCTTCAACTGGCTCGATCCCACCTTCGCCGCGCCGCGGCTGGTTGCGGGAGATGCCCTCCACTCCCTCGGCCGGCTCGGCGAGCGCATGCTGCGCCTCGACGCCAACGGTTTCCTCGGCATCGAGGTGAGACGCGGCAACGACCGCGCCTGGTCGGAGGGGCATCCGCTCTCGGTCACCGCGAACCAGCTCATCGCCGGGCTGGTGCGCAAGCTCGGCGGTTTCACCTTCCAGGAGCTCAACCTGACCCTCGAGGACATCCAGGCCATGTCCCAGGGGGGCGCCGATCTTTCGTACGACTTCGTGACGCGCCCCGCCTATCACCACGCCCTCGTCACCGGCGATGCCGAGTTCCTGCGCCTCCTGCTCGGCCTCCAGAAGTCGTATCGGATCGATCCGGCGGGACTCATCCATGCGCTGCAGAACCACGACGAGCTCACCCTCGAGCTCGTGCACTTCTGGACCCGGCACGCGGACACTGCATTCACCTTCCGAGGCCGGACGATGAAGGGCCGCGAGCTGCGCGAGATCATCCGCGCCGAGATGCACGAGAAGCTCCTCGGCCCGGCCGCGCCATACAACCTCAAGGCGGCCAACGGCGTCTCCTGCACCACCGCCACCGTCGCCGCCGCGGCCCTCGGCCTTCGCGATCTCGGTCACCTTTCCGATGCGCAGCGACAGGACATCCAGCGCGCCCATCTGCTCGTGGCAATGTTCAATGCGATGCAGCCAGGCGTGTTCGCTTTGTCCGGCTGGGATCTCGTGGGTGCCCTGACCTTGCCGGCCGACTCCGTGAAGAGCCTCCTCGCCGACGGCGATACGCGCTGGATCAACCGCGGCTCCTACGACCTGCTCGGCGCGAATCCGAGCGCCGACAGATCGAGCGCTGAGCTACCCCGCGCCCGTGTGCTCTACGGTACGCTCGCCGAACAGATCGAACGCCCAGGATCGTTCGTCTGGGAGCTCAGGAAGATGCTGCGGGCTCGCTCCGCATACCGCATCAACGAGAGCGAGCAGATCGACGTCCCGGCCGTGAAGGCGCGCGGTCTGGTGGTCATGGTCCACCGGCTCTCTGAGGCCAGGGGAATCCAGGTCACCGCCCTCAACTTTGCGCGTACGGCCGTTCGCGAGACGGTGACGATCAAGGGCGCGCGGGCGGGCGCGGAGGTCGGGGACCTCGTCGAGGAGAAGGTCACTGGCAAGGTCGACGGAGTCGGACGACTGCCGCTAGCTCTGGGTCCACACGAAGGGCGAGCTTTCCTCATCAAATGAGCACCTGGAAATGAGCTTCTGGCAGATCTGGAACGCATGCTTCGGCTTCCTGGGAATCCAGTTCGGCTGGGCTCTGCAGATGGCCAACATGAGCGCTATCTACGAGTACCTCGGCGCTGAGGCGCACCAGATTCCGATTCTGTGGCTCGCGGCACCGTTGACGGGATTGGTGGTCCAGCCCGTCATCGGTCACATGAGCGACCATACCTGGAACCGGCTCGGCCGGCGTCGCCCCTACTTTCTGGTCGGCGCCCTGCTCGCCTCCGCAGCACTCGTGGCGATGCCCAACGTGTCGGTGCTGTGGATGGCGGCGGGGCTGCTCTGGGTGATGGACGCGTCCATCAACATCAGCAGGGAGCCCTTCCGCGCCTTCGTCGCCGATCTGCTCCCGTCCGAGCAGCGAACACGCGGCTTCGCCATGCAGGCCCTCTTCATCGGCCTCGGCGCCGTGATCGCGTCCATGCTGCCCTGGCTGCTGTACAACCTCTTCCCGGTCGACAGCGAAGGGGCCACGTCGATTCCGCGCGCGGTAACGATAGCCTTCTACACCGGCGCCGTTGTCTACCTCGCCGCCGTGCTGTGGACTATCGTGACGACTCGCGAGCACCCGCCCGAGGACCTATCCGCCTTCGAGCGCATGAGGACCGAGAAGGCCGGCCTTGGCGCCGCCGTCGCCGAGATCTTTCACGACGTCCTGGCGATGCCCAAGACGATGCGACGCCTGGCGTGGGTGCAGATCTTCACCTGGCTGGGCCTCTTCTGCATGTGGCTCTACTTCGGCGTGGCCGTGGCCCGCAACGTGTTCGGCGGCACGCCTGGGACGCCGGCCTACGCGCAGGGCATCGCGTGGGCCGGCAACTGCTTCGCCATGTACTCGGCGGTCTGCTTCGTCTTCTCGTTCGCGCTTCCCGGCCTGGCCGCGCGGCTGGGGCGCAAGCTCACCCACGCCCTGTGCCTGGCCGTGGGGGCGATCGGTTTGCTCTCGGTGGCCTTCATCAGCAACAAGTACGGCCTGCTCCTGTCCATGGTCGGCGTGGGCGTGGCCTGGGCCAGCATTCTCGCGATGCCGTATTCGATCCTCGCCGGCGCCCTGCCCTCTGGAAAGACCGGTATCTATATGGGCATCTTCAACTTCTTCATCGTCATCCCGGAGATCCTGGCCGCGCTGGTTTTCGGCAAGGTCATGGAGACCATCCTCACTGACGAGAGCGCGGTGGTGCGCCTGGTTGGCGGCGACAGCCGACTTACCGCCGTTGTCCTCGGTGGTGTCTCTCTGGCGGTCGCAGCGGCGCTCTGCGCCTTCGTCACGGAGCCAGAAGAAACGCGAGCACGTCCTTCTTCTCGCCTTCAGAGCCGCCCCCTGTCTAGAACTCCAGCCGATCTCCCGGATTGATCGGGAACACCTTCGTCGTGGTCTGCCCGAGCGCCGCGATGGCGGCCGCGCCCCGGCGGTCTCGCCCGGAGCTGCGGCGGTGGTCGTTCGGCCGCCCGGGTCCGGCCGATCCGGTCGATCCGCCTGGCGCCACCCGGCGGCGATCATTGAGCAGCGTTGCCGCCCGTCAGCATCGCGGCCTGCTCGGCCGACGGGGCCCCAGCGGCGTCGGTGCCCGCTGCGACGTCGGCCGAGTCGAACGCGACGAAGTACGAGGGCCGACCTTGGACCGCGCTGTAGATCCGGGCCACGTACTCACCGAGGAGGCCGAGGCACAGCAGCTGGATGGCGCCGAGGAAGAGCACCGCGACGAACAGCGAGGCCCACCGCGACGCCGTGTCGTGACGCAGGTAGGCAACCATCGCCTTGAGCACCAGCACGCCGCACAGGGCGACCCCAGAAGCGCCGAGTCCGGTGGCGAGCCGGAGTGGCGCGGCGGAGAAGGTGGTGACGCTGTCCGCGGCCAGCAGGATCATCTGGTGGATTGGGTACTTGGTGCGGCCGGCCGCGCGCTCGTCGCGTGCGTAGGTGACCTCGCCGCTCGGGAAGCCGATCCACGGGACGAGGAGCCGGAGCACCTGGATCTGTCCCGGCATCTGTCGCAGGACGTCGATGGCCGCACGGCTCAGCAACCGGAAGTCTCCCGCCTGGGCCGGAACGTGCCGGCCGACGAGCCGCCGCATGAGCCGGTAGTAAGCACCGGCCGTGCAGCGCTTGAGGAGCGTGTCCGTTGTGCGGTCCTCGCGGATCCCGTAGACGATGTCCAGCCCGTCGCGACGAGCCATTTCGAGCATCTGCGGGATCTTTTCCGGAGGATCCTGGAGATCCGCGTCCATCGTCACCACGTACGGACCGCGCGCTCGAAAGAGACCAGCAGTCAGGGCGGCCTGATGTCCGCAGTTGCGGCGTAGCCGGATCACCCGCAGTCCGGGCCAGGTTCGCCGAAGCCCGGCGAGCATGGCGAAAGAGCAGTCCGTGCTGCCGTCATCGACCGCGACCACCTCGTACGGTTCCCGCAGGTCGTCGAGGATCGGCCGCAGCCGCTGCACGAGGAGGGGGAGCACGGCCTCCTCGTTGTACACCGGGATGACAACGGACAACGCGAGACCTGGTGCAGCCATGGGTCTTCCTCCGAGCACGCAACCCCGCCGCAACGACTCACGGATGGGCCGATCCTGGAAGGAGAAGGGCGGCCGTCACGACACGATCGTGCCGACCGTCATGTATTGCCCGCCAACGGGCAGCCGCGCGAGGAGGGGTTCCAGCCGCCAGAGTCGGCGCCACCGCGGCGGGAAGAAGAGGATGTAGTCGGTTCGGCGGTGGATAACACGGGCCTCGCGCAGTAGATTCGCGGACTCCTCCGCGGAGAGGAGTATCGCCGCTGCGTCAATGGGAGCCCGTCGCACCAACCAGCGCGTCACGGGGTTGAGCGGATTGTGCTCGAAGATCACGAGGACGCCCCCTGACTTCAGGACGCGCGCCATCTCGCGGACAACGCGCAGGCGACTGGAGGGCCTTATGTGGTGGAGCACGCAGACCGCTGTGACCATATCAAATTCCCGGTCGGCGAAGGGTACTTGGCCGGAAGGCGCCAGATGGTGCAGCACGGGCGGCGGCCCCGAGTCCCACTGCCGCCGAGCGGCGTCGATCATGCCGGCTGAAGCGTCATACCCGGCGAGGTCGAGCAGACCGCCACGACGGCGGAGCGCGCGGAGGAATCGCCCGTTGCCGCAACCGAAGTCCAGCAGCCGACCGGATGGTGCCAGGGTCCGCAGGAGCCAGTCAGCTTTGTGCTCGAGAAACGTGTCGGCGTCGCCCCCGATGATTCGCTTGAATGGGTCGCTCATGCCAGCATCGTAATGAGACGCGAAGGCGTCGAACTCGGCCTCACCGTGCGGCTCGGGCATCATGCCCGGTGGGTATGGCCTCTCACACGGCATGAGACTGCAGCAGTTCCCGGAGTGCTCGCACGGTCTCAATCAACTCTACCCAGCCCTGTGAGCATAGCGAAGGGGCGATTCGTGCTGCCGTCATCGACCGCGACCACCTCGTACGGTTCCCGCAGGGCGTCGAGGATCGGCCGCATCGCGGCGTGAGGGAGGGAGAGGGAGGGAGTATAGCCTCCGATCAACTCATCCGCCCGCAGCGTTGACACCCACTCGGCAGACCGCAGTGGGATCGTGAACGTGAACGTCGAGCCCATGCCCACCTGGCTCTTGACCCAGATCTTACTGCCGTGCAGCTCGACGAACTTCCGGCAGAGAGTCAGCCCGAAACCCGTTCCCTCGGCCTTCTTCTCGCCGGACGGCGGGTAGTGGCTCTCTCGGCGTCGTGCGCGCTTCGTTCAACACGCTCATGACCTGCTCGATCTCGGCGTCGCATTCGGCGATCTTGGTCTGGTGGACATCGTAGAGCTCCAGGGCGTGCCGAAGGGCGAAGATATGTTCCGCCCGGTAATAAACCCCGAGGCGTTGAAGCGATGCACTCAGTCGTACGCGGCCGTGAAGTGGCAGCCGACACGCTCCCCGGCCTCCACGATCGACCGCCTGCGGCGCACTTCATCGATCACCCGGTATCGCTGGTGGACCCGGGCCGAGAGCGACAAATCCTTGAGCTTCTTGTCGAGCAGTCGTTGTTCGGCCCGCCTCATGGCACGCAGCCGGACCGGTGTGGCCACGCCGCCCCCTTGGTTGGGGACCAGCATAGCATCTCTTAGCCTTATTAAGCTGGATCAGCACTCGTCGGGCCCGCTTTCGTCCGGGATCGTTTCAGTCCGGGCCGGGCCCCGCGGAGACAACGATAGCCAGTGACTGGCCTCCGAGTCCCTGGCTCATCGAGAGAGCGTGTCGTACTGCGATGCGCCGATGTTGCGCCACGATGTCGATGGCCTCGAACTCGGCGTCCGCTGCCTGGAAGTTCAACGTGGCTGGCGCCAGCTCGTTCTCCAGCGCGATGAGCGTGAGCGCGATCTCGGCGATATCGCTCGCCGCTCCCATGTGGCCTGTGTATGGCTTCATCGCCGAGATGGGGGTCACTGCACGGTTACAGCCCAAGAACTCCGCGATTGCCGAGAGCTCGACTCGATCACCGTCGCGCGTGCCACTTCCGTGAGGCGAAATGAAAGCGATCTCGTCCGGGCGAGTGCCCGCTTCGTCGAGCGCCGCAGTGATCGTTCGCCGCGTTGTCTCTACGGACACACCCAGATTTCGCGTATCGCTCCCGTCCGTGAAGCTGGCTAGGCCTCGAACGCATCCGAACACGCGCGCCCCTCGCGCGCGTGCCTGCCCTAGCGGCTCGAGGACGAGCGCGGCGGCACCATCGCCTGCAATGAATCCGTCCCTGCGTTGGTCGAAGGGTCTGAAGGACCTCGATCCGTCTCGGCATTGAGACAAAAGCCCCAGCGCGTCCAGATCGAATTGCGGCACGAATCGGCTCCACACGCACACGCCAACCACGATCGCGACGTCGGCTTCGTTCTGAACCAGGCTCCGACAGGCGAGATCGAGCGCCTGGGCACCGCAAGGCGAGTGGCTGGCGAGCGTCGTGTTGGGCCCCTGCAGTTGGTAGCGGCGGGAGGCAAAAGCCACCAGATTGTTGGTGAGGCCTTCGAGCAGAAAGAACGGATTGACGGTGTGGAGGGTAGCCCGATTGATGTGTTCCGCGTCGATGGTTCGATCCGGGCTGACACCGGCCTCGCGGAAGGCCTGGTAGAAGTCCTGATAATCGCCTTTACTGTCGTCGGCAGCGCCGATATAGAGCGCCTTTCGCCCCGGCGGGATCTGCAGCACGTCGAGGCCCGAACTGTGCACGGCCTCGGCGACTGCCCGGAGAGCGAGGCGCGAAGCGGCGCTGATCAGGCGACCCTGCTTCAGCACCTCGGCAGGCGTGTCCGTCGGCAGCCCGTCGTCGTCTACCCGACCCCCATAGCGCAGGGCTGGGGGTACATCCTCGCCTGCGAACTGGCGAATGCCGGTCGCGAGCTGAAGGACCTGTTGCCAGTGACCCTGGACTGACGGTGCGAGCGAGGAGATCAACCCGATACCGGTGATCGCGGGCACGCACTCGGTCATCGGCCCGCGACTCCCTGGTTGGGGGTGAGAGAGAAGCTGGCGGTGTTCGTGAGCACTTCGAAGAGCTGGCGCTGGCTCGAAGGGGTCTCGATGTCGGCGAGCGGAATCACCTGGCCAGCGAACTCGGCGACGACGCGCCGCTTGCCGTCAACGCTGCCGGTTCCGCGATAGCGACGGCGAGACGCCTCGGCCGGTGGCACGATGTCGAGGACGAACTCGACCCGGTCGCCGGGCCCCGTGAGGTCGTAAAACTTACAGCTCGTGACGTGCTCGAGCAGGAACCAGCGTGTGAAGTCGGAGCTGATCGCTTCCAGCCAGCCTGCAAGCTGGGTCATCGACTCGAGGAGAAGCACCCCCGGCATCGTCGGCCTTCGCGGAAAATGATACTGAAGGAAATCTTCGGTCATTGCGACGTTCTTGACGCCGCGGATGCGCTTGTCGACCTCCCACTCCGCGATGCGATCCACGAGGTAATAGCGCATGGGCCGCCGTCAGGAGACGCTAAGACCGCCATCGATAGCGATCGCCTGTCCCACGATGTACTCGGAGGCATCTGAGGCGAGGAAGGCGACCAGGTTGGCGACCTCGTCAACGCGGCCGAATCGACGGGCTGGAATGCGCTCGAGCAGCTTGTTGGCGGCCCGCTCGCGCACCGGCAGGCTCATGTCGGTCTCGATGATGCCGGGCAGCACGGCGTTGATGCGGATGCCCTTGCGGGCCAGCTCGACGGCGCCCGCCCGGCTGAATGCCACGAGCCCACCCTTCGAAGCCGCGTAATTGGTCTGGCCGCGTCCACCGACATCGGCGCTCGCCGAGGCGATGTTGATGATCTTGCCGCCGCCTTGGCGCAACATCATTTCCACGGCGTGGCGCGTGCAGAGAAAGGCGCCGGTCAGATTGGTGGTGTGGACGGAGGTCCATTCCTGCAGGGTCATGGAGAGTAGCAGCGTGTCCTGAACGATCCCCGCGTTGTTCACCAGGATATCGAGGCGGCGATATTCCTGGCGGACGAACTCGAACATCGCATCGACCGCCGCGGGGTCCGACACGTCGGCATGATACGCGCGACCGCCACCCCCCTCGCCGACGATGTCCTTCTCGAGCCGTTCGGCGGAGTCGCGGGAACGCCGGTAGTTGATGATCACCGTGGCCCCCAGTCGCGCCAGGGTCACGCAGCATGCTCGCCCAATGCCGCGGCCGCCTCCCGTGACTAGCGCGACCTGCCCGGTGAGGTCGATCTTCATGCGGGGCGTTCGAGAGCGGAAAGGTCGTTGATGCCGGCGTAATAGAGGAAGAATTCCCGCGCCGTCTGGCCCTCGGGCAGTGCAACGTGATGCAGAATCAGACGCTCCACCCGGGCGATCGTCCGGCCATCAACCGTGGCGGTGGCCGCGCCGAGCGAGTCTCGCGCGGTGCTGGAGAGGAGTCTGCCTTCGATCTCCACACGGGCTCCGGGCTTCAGCGACGCCGGGACTGTCACGTCCGAGATGAGGGCCAGAACAGCCACGCAGCGGAAATCGTACGAATAGCTGGCCAGCCAACTAAGAAGCTGCGCCATCGCCTCGATCAGGAGCACGCCCGGGACCAGGGCTGCTCGGGTGAAGTGCGACTCGAGAAATGGCTCGGACGAGCTGAACGACTTGATCCCCGTGATGCGGCGCCCTCGCTCGAGACTCGTGACCTGATCGATGAAGAGGAAGCGCATCACCCCTCTTCGTACCCGCCGATGCAAACCGAGGCATTGTGCCCGCCGAACCCGAAGGAGTTGCTGAGAGCTATCCGGTGGGCAACACGGCGCGACTCGTTCGGCACGTAGTCCAGATCGCATCGCGGGTCCGGCGCCTCGTAGTTGATCGTGGGGAGGAGCAGCGATTGACGGATGCCCTCGAGCGTGAGACCGGCCTCGATGGCCCCGGCTGCACCGATGGTGTGGCCCAGCATCGACTTGTTCGAGCTGAGCGGAACAGAGGCCGCTCGCTCGGCGAAGACTCGCTTGACCGCAAGTGTCTCGAGAGCGTCGTTCTGCACGGTCGAGGTCCCGTGCGCGTTGATATAGTCGACCTGGTCGCGCTCGATCCCGGCATCCTCGATAGCCCGGGCCATCGCCAGAACTGCACCATCGGCCTGCGGGTGGATGTCCGTGATGCGGTACGCGTCAGTGGAGTCGCCATAGCCCAGGAGCTCGCCCAGGATCGATGCTCCACGGTCCCGGGCGTGCGTGAGCTCTTCGAGGACGAGCGCGCCCGCTCCCTCGGAGATCACGAAGCCGCTTCGCTTGCGATCGAACGGTCGGGACGCAGTCTGGGGAGTCTTGTAGTGCTCGGTCAGGGCTTTTAGGAGTATGAAGCCCGAGAGTCCCAGGTACGTGAGCGATGCCTCGCACCCTCCAGCCAGCGCTGCATCCAGACGCCTCGACTTGATGAGCCGGTAGGCTTCACCGATCGCCTGCCCGCCGGCGGCGCACGCAGAGGCGATGCCGATACTGGGTCCGCGACAATCGAACACGCGCGAAACCAGCGACGGCCCGACGTCGACCTGACGCCGCACCCACGCGAACGCGTCGTAGCCCTGGCGGAGCCGGGCCGGATCCCAGCGACCATCACCGGCCGACGCCCGAAAGATTCTGACGAGATCCTCGAGGCCCGCGGTCTCTCCGTGATGGCCCAGGACGACACCTATCCGGTAGCGATCCTCGAACTGATCGAGCTTGGCCTGCTCGCCTGCCTCCATTGCCGCGGTCCACATGAACCGGATCGCCCTCGAGGCCATGCTCTCGAGCGCCGCCGCCGATGCAGACCGCGGTGGCTCGATCCACTCATCCGGAATCTCGCCGCCGATTCGAACGGGGAGGCTGCGGGTGTCGAAGCGGCGGAGGTAATCGATTCCCGAACAGCCCCGGCTGGCGCGCTCGAACGTTTCGGCCACGTTCCGTCCGAGGGGAGTGATCATCCCCACGCCGGTGATGACGACGCGTCGCCGGTCTCGTGTCTGGGATGACGCGCTGGTCAAGGCCTGCTGCTCGTCAGCCCGCCGCGGGCCCGGAAGTCCTCGAGCCACTGCCGGATGACATCGTCACCCGTCGAGAACGGCGCACGCGCACCGCACTGGCCGCAGCTGATAGCGTGTCCATCGGCAACCGTCCAGGCCGACTTCCCGCAAGCGGGGCAGGTGGCCGGACACGTGGCCAAGATCTCCTCGACGACCATGACCAGCGTACGCGGAGTGACGAGAGCCGGTACCGCCTCGATCGACATGCCGGCGTGTACGGCTGATCCGGCCGACCCAAGCCGCGTGTTCCAGATCGTCACGGCCGCGGCGGTGAGTCGGTCCTGGTCGTCGATCGCCGTCCCCTCCCCGAAGAGCTCTTCCACATGGTCCAGGAGGTACTTGCGCGGCATCACGATGTTGAAGTCCTGCTCGAGGCGGAAGTTGACGTCGATGAGATCCAGCGACTCCACGCCGAGGTCTTTGATGAGGGAGCTATCGGGCGTCACCTTCTCTTCGGAGATCTGCAGCGCGTCGCCAATGGCGGTTTGCACCGCTCGATGAATCGTGGCCTGGCTGATCAATGGCTCGGGCATTCTCCCCTCGTGGACCTCCTCTCAATGAGGCGATCGCTGATGTCAGGAACCGGGCGCAGAGTGCAAAAGCTCGTTGGAAAGTCCGTTGTCGACAACGAGGTTCTGGCCCCTGATGCTCCGCGCGGCGTCCGTACAGAGAAAGAGCACGACTCCGGCCACGTCCTCCAGCTCGACGAACGCAGACGCGGGCAGTCGTTCCACACCGGGCCAGTACTGACGCAACACGATCAGCGAATCCGTCTTGAGCAAGCCGACGGTAACGCCGTTAACAGTGATCTCTCGATCCCCGAGCTCGGTCGCCCACTGTTTCACGAGACTTTCCATGGCTGCCTTCATGCTACCAAGCGGGTAGTTGGGCAGCGCGAAGCGGCTGCCGAGGCTGGAGATGAACACGACGTGACCCGGGCGGCCCTGCATCAGTGGCAGCGCCTGCTGCAGGCAGTAGACATTTCCGAGGTAGTTGGTCTCGACGAGCTCCAGAAGGTCGCGTTTGAGAAGCTCGCCCGCTTTCTTGAAGGGAGCGCGCGCCGCGTTGAGTACGAGGATGTCCAGGCGTCCGAACTCGGCGCCGACCTGCTGGAACATGGCGGTCACAGCATCCTTCTGGCCGATATCACCTTGGATAGCCACCGCGCGGGATCCGCGCTCCACGAGCTCCTTGGCGAGGGCTCGAGCCTGGGCCTCCGAGCGGCCCCCGGCCTGGCGATAGTTGATGATCAGGTC
>Ga0126376_10001312_pt1 | contig 13324 bp, 14 predicted proteins | sample PanSoiMetPlot_15_FD_92760 | JGI IMG/M metagenome (GOLD analysis project Ga0126376, IMG submission 92760) | Tropical forest soil microbial communities from Panama - MetaG Plot_15 | ecosystem: Environmental > Terrestrial > Soil > Tropical forest > Bulk soil | place: Panama | collected 2016-02-17
ATCGATGCGTCCGAGGAGGCCATGATCCAGAACGATTCGGCGCCCGCGACCCCGCCTGGGACGCCTTACATCTCGGCCTTCCAGCAGGATCTGACCTTGCTGCGGATGCGCATGTCCCACTCCTGGGCCGTGCGCCACCCGGAAGCAATCGTCTGGGCTACTTCGTCCGTGTAATCGGGCACTGGGCGCGCCCGACCCCCCCAACCCTAGGGGCGCGCCCTTTTTTCGAGGTAAACGAAATGCGCGCATTGGTGCTGATCCCCATGGAATGGCAGGGCAAGTTTCGCCGCCAGGATGACATCATCGAGGGCGAGCCCGCCGATCTCAAGGCGCTGGAATGGCGGGTCAGGATTCTCGACGAGACGAATACCGCCGACATGGAGCCCGCTGCCCGCAAGCGCGGCTATAACACGCGATGAGCCTGCTGGCCCGCATCAGCGCGGCCCTGCTGCGATTGGTCAAGCGCGATATTGGCGGCAGCCGCGTCTTCTGGCCCGACACCTCCTGGCAGACCGGCAGCGGCGTCAGCCGCGCGACCGAGTTGACGTGCAGCGCGGTCTTCGCGGCCATCGATCGCATATCCAGCGACATCGCGAAGATCCCGCTGCGCCATTGGCGCGTGCAGCCAGACGGGACGCGCGTCGAGCTGACGACATCGCCGGTCTTGCGCGTCTGGCGCCAGCCGAACAGCTACCAGACCGGCTTCGATCTCATGAAGGCCATCGTCTCGTCTCAGCTCTATCGTGGCAACGCCTATGTCTATTGCCCGCTCAATGGCAAGAACCAAGTCGTCGAGATGCATTGCCTGTCGCCCGATGCGGTCTGGCCTTACGTCTTCGGCGATCAGGTCTGGTATCGCTGCAGCCAGGATCAGCTGGCCGAGATCCAGCCGCAGCAGATGATCCCCGCCCGCTACATCTTCCACCACCGCATGGGCGCGGCCTCGGCGCTCCTCGGCATCTCGCCCCTGATCGCTGTGGCGACGACCGTGCTCGGCAGCCAGGCGATCGAGCAGCACTCGATGGCCTTCTTCGCCAACATGGCGCGTCCCAGCGGCTATCTGACGACGGCCGGGAAGCTCGATCGTCAGAAGGCCGAGGAGCTGAAGAAGCGCTGGCAGGACCAGCACGGCGGCATGGGCCAGGCGGGCAAGACGCCTGTGCTCGAAGAGGGGCTCGAATACCGGCAGCTGACGATGACCGCCGTCGATGCCCAGCTGATCGAACAGCTGCGCTGGGGCATCGAGAACATCGCTAGGGTTTTCCAGATCCCCGCGTTCCTCATCGGCGACATGACCCGCATGATGGCGCGCAATTCCGAGCAGCTGATGCGGATCTATTTCGCGAGCTGCCTGATGGCGCATTACGTTTCAATCGCCCAGCGCATCAACATCTTCTGGGAGCTGGACACGCAGCGCGAATATGTCGAATTCGACGTTGACGAGCTATTCCGCACCGAGTTCGACGTGCGTATCGCTACATTTGCCAAGGCCGTGCAGGGCGGGCTCGCCACCGTGAATGAGGGCCGCGAGGGCGCCTTCAGCTTCAATCCCGTGGCCGGCGGCGACCAGGTCTTCATGCAGCAGCAGATGGTCCCGATCACCATGCTCGGACAACAGCCCGTCGGACCCGAGCCGCCGACAGCCGATGAGATGGCGGCGGCCTTCGCGCTCGAAGTGCAGCGGAGATTGGCGCGATGGGCGGCGTGAATCCCGTCGCCGCAGGCCTGGCGCGGCAATTCCTCGATGCCGTCGAGCCCTTCCTGCTGCAGCTGCGCCACGAGCAGGCCGAGCGTCTGGCAGCCTTTCAGGAAAGTCTCGGCGCCTATGTCGAAGCGATCGTCGATCGGCGCTTGTGCGAGCGCATGATCGCGCAGGCCGTACCCCTGCAGGCCTGCGGGCTCTATACCGCCGGAATCCATTACCGCCCCGGGGCGCTGGCCACGCATCGCGGCGGCCTCTGGCAGGCCCGCGACGACACACAAGCCGAGCCCGGCACGGGCCTCGATTGGCGCCTCATCGCCAACGGCATCGCGGATCTCTCGGGCAGCGTCGATGAAAACGACCCACGCTTGATGACCTTCTCGATGCATCTGGCGAGCGGCGACCAGATCAATCTCGAGCACCGCCTGCCGCTGCCGCTCCATCGCGGACGCTACGAGGCCGGGACCGAATACCAGCAGGGCGACGAGGTGGCGCTGAACGGCTCGAGCTGGCGGGCGCGCGAGACGACGATGACGAGCCCGCCCGGCTCGGCCTGGCTCCTGGTGGCCAAGACCGGCGAGCGACGGAGGGCCGAGCCATGAGCTGGGCCTGGCAGCCGTGGACCATCACCGATCTGGCGCTGCAGCCCGTCGACGCGACATATCGGCTGCAGAACATCACGCGGCCCTCGGGCCTGGCGATCGATTTCCCGACGGTCTGCCAGCATCTGCGCATCGGCAGTTCGACGGGGCCGGAGGCCGTCAACCAGCAGACCCTAATCCAGGCGATGATCGCGGCGGCCGCCGGCGAGGTCGAGCGCTACTGCGATATGGCCGTGCTGACGCAGAAATGGCGGCTCTTCACGGCTTCGCTCACCGGGCGCCCGGCCTACTACTACAGCAGCATGGCCTATCCCTATCGCGGCTATGACCAACCGCGCTTCCTGCTGCCGAAGCCCCCGCTCGCCAGCGTCGATCTCGTGAGCGTCGACGGCAATACTGTCAACGCTTCGCTCTACACCGTCGTCCGCGACGACCGCTTGCCGGGCAGCCTCGTCATCGGCTCGAGCTTTCCGATGTCGGCGACCGCGTTGCCCAATTCGATCATCGTCGAATTCACCTGCGGCTATGCCACGGCGGCGGCCATCCCGCCCGAGTTGGTGCAGGCCATGCTGCTCATGATCGGGACGTGGTTCATGAACCGGGAATCGGCCATGGCCTACACGCTCTCGGTCCTGCCCGAGATCGGCGTCGCGGATCTGCTGGCGCCCTACAAGAGCGAGGTGCTGGCATGAGGCCGATGATCGGGCCTGGGGGCCGCATGAACTACGTCAGCCTCTACAAGCCCTCGGGCATGCTCGATGCCATGGGCCAGCCCGACGGCAATTATGTCTGGGTCGACGACGTCTGGGCCGACATTCGCCCGACGACGGCGCGCGAGTACACGGCGAGCCGGCAAACGGAAGCCGCCATCGATGCCGTCATCATCGTGCCCTATCGCATGGCGGCACCGGCCATCGAGGCGACGTGGATCATCGTCTATGGCAACGAGAAATATGACATCCAGAGCCAGGCCGAGATCGGCTATCACGAAGGCACCAGGCTGCTCGCCCGCGTGAGGCAGCCCTGATGGCCGATTGGAATCCCGCCGCCGGCAGCTGGGTCAAGGTCGAGGTGAAGGGCCTCCGCGAGCTTCAGGAGACACTGAAGCGATTGCCCGCAGTCATGCAGGAGAAATTGGTTCGCCAGGCGGCGAGCGCGGGCGCCAAGGTGATTCAGGACGAGGTGAAGCGACGGGCGCCCGTGCGCAGCGTTCCCCCTGGCAGCCACGCAGGCAAGCGCGTCAGCCGCAAGAAGGCCGAGCGGCGCTATCCAGGCAATCTCAAGGGCCACATCAATCGCAAGCGCGTGAACAGGGGCAAGGGCGATAGCGTCTCCTATGACATCTTCCCCTCGAAACACGGCTGGTATGGCCGTCTCCTCGAATGGGGCACGCGCCACGCGAGCGCGCATCCCTTCATGCGGCCTTCCGTCGACGCCAAGGGCAGCGAATCGATCGAGAAGTTTCGCGCCACCATCGCGGCAGGCCTCGATCGCGCCGTCGAGGAGGCCAAGCGATGACTATCGATCCGACGCTGGATATCGAATATCAGGTCCGCGCCTTCCTGCTCGCCGATGCCGACGTCGCCTCGGTCGTGGGCACGCGCGTCTTTCCCGCGCCGGCGCCGCAGAATACGGCGGCACCCTTCGTCACGCTGCAGCGCGTCTCGACCGAGCGCGTCTATAGCGACGACGGCTATTCGAAGCTGTGCGGCCCGCTGCTGCAGATCGATTGCTGGTCCGATGCGCCGGAATATGCGGGCAGCTACCTCGAGGCGAAGAAGGCCGCCCAGGCCGTGCGCCACGCGCTCAATGGCTTTCGCGGCATGATGGGGCCGCTACGCGTGCAGGAGACGACCATCGAGACCGAGCACGATCTCTTCGACGCGCAGGACCGCACGCGACGCGTCTCGTACGATTTCCGCTTCTGGCACGACGATGGCTAACCAAGGAGGATGAGATGGCAAGCAAGGCCATTCGCACGCAAGGCACGGCGATCGCGTACAAGGTGCCGCCCGGCTCGACGTTCCTGCCGCTTGGCGAGGTCATCAGCTTCGATGGCCCTGGCGGGCGGGGCAGCGTCATCGATATCACCAACCTCGCCTCGACGGCCAAGGAGAAGCTGCCGGGCCTGCCCGATGAAGGTCAGCTCGCCATGGTCGCCAACTTTCACGGCGCCGACGCGGGCCAGCAGGCCCTCTATAACGCCCGCAATGCGCAGACACTGATCTCGATGCAACTCACACTGACCGATGCCAGCATCATCGTCTTCAACGGCTATATTCTCGAATACAAGCTGACGGGCCGCGCTGATTCCAAGGTCGAGCTGGCGCTCACCATGGAGATCACCGGGCTCGGCACGCCGACATGGGGAACGACCTGATGGCGTGGAGTCGCGACCAGATCGTCTCGGTCAACGATCTGCCGATCAAGGAGGTGCCCGTGCCCATGTGGGGCGACGGCGCGACGGTCTTCCTGCGTACCATGACGGCCGCCGACCGGGATCTATGCTTCCTGCTCGCCCGCAAGGGCGATTCGCAGGACGTCGATCCCTACAATTTTCGCGCTCGGCTGCTCGTGTTCTGCATCTGCGACGAATTCGGCGTGCGCCTCTTCCGCAACGACGAGGCCGACGTGCTGGGCGCCAAATGCGGGGCGGCGATCGGCCATCTGTTCGCCGAGGCTCAGAAGCTGAATGGTATGACGGGGGATATCGGGACCGAGATCGAGGCCGCCCGAAAAAACTCTTAGCGCGCCCCACGCGGCGATTCTATTTCCGCCTGGCGGCGCTCCTGGGATGCACCGTGCAAGAGCTGACGCATCGCATGACGGTGACCGAGCTGATCGAATGGCAGGCTTATGATCAGCTCGAGCCCTTCGGCGAGGGCCGCCTTGTGCTGCAGATGGCGATGGCCATGCGCATGCAGCTGCGCGGCGATCCCAAGCTCACGGATCTCGTGCCCTATTACCTCGAGCCGCTGCTGGCGGCGAGCGAGCCTGACGAAAACCAGCAACGCCAGGTTAGCGAGCGCCTCGCCGCATATTTCCAGCGTCGCTTCGGGGCCAGGCCTAAACCCAACGGCGAGATGAAATCCGATGGCTAGCGCCGGCAAGGTTGAGATCTCTCTAGTCGCCGAGACGTCGCGCTTCCGAGCCGACTTCCAGAGCTTCGCTCGCGAGATGGGCGGCCACGTCTCCTCGCTGCAGCAATCGTTCGAGGGCCTGGCGGGCAAGATCCGCTTCGCCATGGACGCGCTCGGCGGCTTCGGGCTCGCCCACGAGGCGCTCGCGATGGCGAACTGGGTACACGACGCCGCCGCCTTCGGCGCCCAGATCTCGACCATGGCGCAGCAGATCGGCGTCGGCACGAAGGCGCTGCAGGAGATGAAGTTCGCCGCCAGCGAGAGCGGCGTCGGCTTCGACAAGGTGCAGACCGGGCTGGAGGCCTTCGCGCGGACCGTCGGCGAGGCCCAGGAGGGCAACAAGGACGCGATCGACGCCTTCAAGTCGCTCGGCATGGGGATCGACGATGCGAGCGGGCATCTGCGCCCCTTCGAGGATCTGATCCATGAGGCGGCGGCGCGCATCGACGCCATCAAAGATCCAGTCGAGAAGGCGACCGAGGCGCACAAGGTCTTCGGCCGCGAGGCCCAGAACATGCTGCCGGTGATGCACCAGCTGGGCGCGGGCTGGACCGATCTGCAGGCCAAGGCCGAGGAGTATGGCCAGGTCTTGCCCGACAGCGTGATCGAGGCCGACAAGAAGATCACCGACGACTGGGACGGCATGGTGACGACGTGGAACAACATCTGGGCCACGATCGCCGGGACGTTCAGCGGCATCGTCGCGGGCTTCCGCGACTATCTATTCACGCCGCTGATGAACTTGGAGAAGGGTTTTCTGGATCTGATCCAGCAGTATCCCGCCCTCCTCGGGATGCTGGTGACGGGCGGCCACATCCTGGGACCGCCCTCGGGCATGCCACTGATGACGCCGTCGGCGCCGAGCCCGGCGGCCAACAATCTGCAGAATACGTTCCTTCAGGCCGACGTGGCGTCGCGTGCGCTCGTCGGCGGCGAGATCAACCCGCCCTATGCGAAGACCGGCGGCGGCGGCGGCGCCCGGGTGCGCGATGCGGCGGCGGAAGCCGCCAAGCGCGAGGAAGACGCGGTCAAGCGCGTCGTCGAGCAGCTGAAGTTCGAGGCCGACACCGCAGGCATGGACGTCGACAACCTGCGGCTCATGAACGCGCTGCGCCAGGCGGGCACCGATCTGACGACCGCCTACGGCCAGCAGATTCTGAAGGCCTGGCAGGCCGAAGTGAAAGCGGCTGAAAGCGCGCGCAAGGCGGCCGAGGGACAACGGCAGCTGAATCAGGAGCGCACGCAGGCAACGCAGATCGTCGAGCGCTTCAAGACGCCGATGGCGAAGCTCATCGACGATTACCGCACGCTGAACCAAGCGTTGAAGGACGGTGTCATCTCGCAGCAGGACTGGATCGACGGGACCAAGGGCGTGCTGCAGGCCCAAAAGGATCTCGACGACGGGACAAAGCAGCTGAACCAGGACATCGCCGAGACGGCCAAGACCATCGGCACGGATCTGGGCGATGCGCTCGCCGCCGGCGTCACCGGCGCCAAGACCTGGAAGGAGGCGATGACCGATGCCATCAAGAGCATCGTTCAAGAGCTGGCCAAGCTGGCGCTCAAGCTGGCCGAGAAGCCGCTCGAGGATTTCATCGGCAACCTCAATCTCTTCGGGCCGTCGATCGCCAACGCGGGCGGGCTGGAGCCCTTCGTCACTGCCAGCGGCGCGCCAGGTGGCTACGTGCACGCCGTCTCGGGCATCACGGGCCACCAGGCGGGCGGCCATATCGGCGGGGCCTCGATCGTCGGCGAATACGGCCCCGAGCTTTTCGTGCCCGACACGCCTGGCATGGTCTTGAGCAACGACACGCTGACGCATGGGCTTAGGCGCGGCGGCGGCACGCACTATCACGTCGATGCGCGCGGCGCCGAGCTGGGGGTCGAGACGCGCGTCATGGCCGCGCTTCGCGAGTTGCACCGCTCGATCGAGCCCCGCGCGGTGGCCGCCGTCGATGCCTCGCGCCGGCGCGGCGGCGCCATCGCGCAGACCTTCAGGCGGTGAGACCATGACGACATATCCGATCGATCTGCCGACCACGCCCGCCTTCAAGACCCTGCGCTACACGCCGCGCAGCATCGTCTCGGTGAGCCGCTCGCCCTTCACGGGCAGCCAACAGGTCTATGTCCATCCCGGGGCCTGGTGGGAGGCCGAGGCGCTCCTGCCGCCGATGGGGCGCGCGGCGGCCGATGCCTGGAACGCGGCGCTGCTCTCGCTCAATGGCGCCCAGGGCACGTTCCGATTGATCGATCCGGTCGGCAAGACGCCGCGCGGCTCGGTCGGCGGAACGCCGGTCATCTCGGGCGGTCCGACGACCGGCAATCTCATCACCATCAGCGGCTGGCCCGCCTCGCAGCCCGTGCTGGCCGCAGGCGATTGGCTGCAGATCGCGGGCGTGCCCGGGCTCTACAAGAGCGTTACCGGCGCCACGAGCAGCGGCGGCGGCGTCGCCAGCACGACCATCTGGCCGGCGCTGCGCGGCTCGGCGGCCAACGGCAGCGCCATCACGACGGCGAGCTGCTTCGGCATCTTCCGGCTCACGGCCGATTGGCAAATGCAATGGGACGAGGGCCAGCTACAGATGACGCTTAGCTTCAAATGCGCGGAGGTCGTCTAGATGCCGCGCTCCAATATGGACAGTGCCCTGCTGTCGCAGCTCGCGGCGGGCACGGTCAATCTTGTCTTCTTCTTCGAGGGGTTTTTCGACACCACGGTCAGATTCTGGACCGGCATCGGCACGCTCACCTGGGGCGGCAACAGCTGGACCGGCGCCGGCGATCTTATCGGCCTGTCGCAGATGCAGGAGACGGGCGAGGTCAAGGCGATCGGGCTCACCGTCTCGCTCTCGGGCGTGCCGCCGTCCACGCTCTCGCTCTGCCTCGGCTCGATGCACACGGGCCAGATCGTCAACGTCTACATCGGCTGCTTCGACGTCCAGACCGGGCAGATGATCTCGACGCCTTATGCCTTCTTCACCGGGCGCGTCGACGTGCCCACGATCACCGACGGCGCCGATACCGCGACGATCGGCTTGCTGCTCGAGAACCGCCTCATCGATTTCGAGCGCGAGCGCGTCCGTTTCTTCAACACCCAGACGCAGATCCAATATTTCCCCGGCGATAAGGGCTTCGACTATGTCGCCTCGCTCGTCGATCAGCAGGTCATCTGGGGGGTCGCCTCGACGTCATGATCGAGCGGCGGCAGGATTGGCAGACGATTCTCGGCGACATGATCGCGGTAGCGGCATATGGCTCATTCGCCTGGGGGACGCACGATTGCGCGACGTGGGCGGCCGATGTCGTGCGGGCGATCAGCGTTGCGGATATTGATCTCGCCGCCGACTTCCGGGGCCGATATCACGATGGGGCCGAAGGTCTGGTGCTGGTGCGCCGGCTCTGCGGCGGCGGGCTCGAGCGGCTGATGGAGCGCTTCGCGTTGCACCATGGGCTCGACGAAATCACCCCGGCGCTCGCTTGGCGCGGCGACGTTGCGCTGACCGACACCGAGCATGGTCCCGCGCTCGGCATCATGTGGAGCGAGGCCGCCTGCTTCGTCGCGCCCGAAGGCCTCGGCTTCGTGCCCCGCCGGGGCGTGCGCCGATGCTGGAGGATCGGCTAGATGCCGCCCGTCGTCGGCGCGGTCGCGGCGACCGTTATTGCGGGCGCCAGCGCCGCTGCGGCCGCCGGCGGCATCACCGCCGCCGTGCTGACGTCGATGGCGATCGCGTTCGTGGGCAATCTCGTGATGGGGGGCTTGAGCCAGCTCCTCGGCGGCAGCAATCAGAAGGCTGCCTCGATCGAATCCCAGACGGTCAACATGAAGCAAAGCCTGCTGCCGTGGAAAGTGATCTACGGCCGGGCGCGCGTCGGCGGCGGCTGGGTCTACATGCATACCACCGGCAACGCCACAATCGGCTATAACGAGGCCTTCATGGGAGCCCTCGTCCTGGCCTGCCATCAATGCGACGCCATCGAGAAGATCTGGTTCAACAACGACGAGGTGCAGCTCGACGCCTCCGGGGCGGCGACCGGGAAATATGCCAATTACGTGCATATCTGGAAGCACCTCGGCGATCCCGCCCAGGCGGCCGATTCCAATCTCATCACCTTCGGCGACGGCACCTGGACGACCGACCACCGGCTGCGCGGCCGCTGCTACATCGCCATCGATCTCGGATTCCAGAAAGACCTGTTCCCATCGCTTCCCGTGATCACCGCCGAGGTGCGCGGCAAGATTCTCTATGACCCGCGCACCGGCACCAGCGCGTGGAGCGACAACCCGGCGCTCTGCATCTATGACTATCTGACGGCGACGGACTACGGTATGGGATTCACCGCTGCGGAGATCGATACCGCCAATTGGCAGGCCGAGGCCAACCATTGCGACGAGATGGTGCAGGCCGCACCGGTCGGCGGCACGATCAAGCTGCCGATCGACACCTTCACCGCCGTCCCCAGCAAGACCTACACGCCGGGCGCGCCCGGCGCCTCGTCGACGACGACGACGAGCGCCTTCACCCTCAACAGCCAGCTCCTCGGCCTGCAGACCGGCGATCGCGTGCAGCTCTCCGGGGCGAGCCTGCCGGCCGGCGTCGTCGCGGGCACCAGCTATTACGTCATCCGCAAGGATCACAACGTCCGCGCCAGCAACAACGTGCAGCCGACACCGGTGATCCAGCTCGCCTCGAGCGCGGCCAACGCGGCGGCCGGAACGCCGATCGCCATCACGGGCAGCGGCTCAGGCTCGATCACCCGGATGAATTCCTTCTGGCTGCAGGACATCAACACGAAGAATCTGCTGACCGGGGATTCGGTCACCATAACCTCGCCCGGCACGGTCCCGCCGCCGCTCACCAACAACGGCACCTATTACTGGATCAGCTACGGCAAACAGGAGATCAAGGACGGCGCCGGCAATTTCGTCGCCTTCGGCTCGGGCTTCGTCGCCACGACGCAGGCCCAGGCGCTCGCCGGCGTCGGCGTCACGCTCACCGGCATCGGCAGCGGCGCGCTCAATGCTTTTCGCGCCAGCGAACGCCGCTATACCTGCAACGGCGTCGTCGACACCGCCACCAGGCCCAGCGACATTATCACCCAGCTGCTGTCGTCGTGCGGCGGGCGCCTCGTGCGCCAGGGCTCGCTCTGGCGCTTGCTCGTGGCGGTCTGGCGCGGCGCAGGCGGCACGCTCGGCGACAACGACCTGCGCGGGCCGATGACGGTCAATTCCCTGGTCTCGCGGCGCGAGCTGTTCAACGCCGTGCGGGGCACCTACATCGCGCCGGGCAATTGGGATCAGCCGAGCGACTTTCCGCCCTATCCGACGGCCGGCGGCCCGCTCGACGTCTTCATTGCCCAGGACGGCAACGAGCGCATCTGGTCGCAGAATATCCAGCTGCCGTTCACCAACGGGCCAAGCATGGCCCAGCGCTTGGCGAAGATCCTGCTGATGCAGGTCCGCCAGCAGATCACCGTCGTCTTCCCGGCCAAGCTGACCGCGTGGAATGACACCGTCGGCGACGTCGTGCAGGTCACTTCGCCGCGCATGGGCTGGACCAACAAGCTCTTCGAGATCACCGATTTCGTCTTCCGCCTCGAGAGCGGCGGCCAGGGTGCGGCACCCCTGCCCGGCATCGATCTCTCGCTACGCGAAACCTCGAGCGCCACATTCGATTGGGACAACAGCGCCGAGGTCACCGGCTGGTGGGCCTCGCGCTCGGGCCTGGCGCCACCCGACGTGCTCTCCGTGCCCGCCATCAGCAGCGCCAGCGAGACGCTCTACCAGACGCAAGGCGGTGCAGGCCAGGCCTCGGCCGCCAACGTCGCCTGGACGAATTCCCCCGGCGACGGCTACACGATCCAGTATCAGACGCAATATCACCTGGCGAGCGACCCGAACTGGACCGCGCTCGCCCCGCAGGATGCCAGCCTCGGCAGCAAGGCGACTATCGGTCCGCTCATGCCCGGCGCCTATGAGGTGCAGGTCCGCGCCATCAATCAATGGGGCAATGCCGGGGCCTGGTCGGCGCCCTATGCCTATTCGATCGCCGGCGTCACCACTGCCCCGCCGGACATCACCGGCTTTTCCGTCGTCGAGGTGAAGGCCCAGGGCAGCGCAACATGGAACGCAAGCCCGAGCGTCAACGTCCAGAACGGCGGCCACATCGAGATCAGATTCAGCGCGGCGGGCGCCGGCTGGGCGGCGGCCACGGTCAGCGGCCAATTTGCCGGCACTGCGACGGCCGCCTTTGTCCCGCTCGCCATCGGCACTTACTACGCCAAGGCGCAGGACAATGCCGGCAACTACTCGATCAACGCGGCCACCTCGGTCGTCAGCAGCCTAAGCTCCTTCGGCATCGCCCCGCCGCAGCTCACCAGCGCGACCACGTTCTATGTCCGCACCGATGGCAGCGATGCCAACAACGGGCTCGCGAACACGGCCGGCGGCGCTTTCCTCACGCTCATCGGCGCCTTCGCGACGATCCAGACTTACGATCTCAATTACCAGGCGATCACGATCCAATTCGCCGATGGCACCTATGCGGCGACCGCAAATAACATCATGCCGCAGCTGCGCAATGCAGGCACGATCACGATCCAGGGCAACACGACCACCCCTGCCAATTGCAATCTCTCGACCAGCGCGGGATCGATCCTCGCCGTCATCGGCATCTACAGCGTGACAATCCAGGGCTTCAAGGTGACGGGCACCACTGGCGGCGACCTGATCGCGGCTCGGCGTGCCGCCTCGGTCACCATTGGGATCATGGAATTCGGCGCCTGCAGCGGCAATCACCTGGCCGCAAGTTTCGGCGGCAACGTCAACATCAGCGCCGATTACACGATCTCGGGCGGCGGCCGCGCGCATCTCAGCGCTGTTCAAGATGGTAACATCGCCTTTGTCGGCGTCCGCACGCTGACGCTCACCGGCACGCCCGCGTTCACCGTCGCCTTCATCCAGCTGCTCGGCCAGTCCTATGTGACCTGGGGCAGCGCAACGGTCTGGAGCGGGGCCGCCACGGGCATCAAGGCGATCGTCCAGGACAGCGGCCTCATCGTCGTTTCCGGCGGCGTCGATTCCAATCTCAACGCTGCGATCCCCGGCGACCAGCTCATCACAATCCTGCCCGCCAAGCTGAAGCAGGACGCCTGGCGAAACCTGCTCACTAACTCGGCCGGCGCCTATGCCAACGGACCGATCGCCCCGCTCGCCCGCTTCGACGCGCAATATTGCCTGATCAATCGCTGGTATCTGCTCGCGTCGAGCACGGGCGCCATCACGCCTTCCGTGCTCTCGAATGTGGCGACGGGCATCCCCTTCATGATCCGGCTCACCAACGGGGCCACCTCGCAGCGCATTGGCTTTGCCCAGATCCTCGAGGGCCGCGAAGCGCGCGGTCTGCGCGGCCGCCAGGTCACGCTCTCGGGCGTCTTCTCGCGCGAGGTCGTCTCGGGCTTCCGCATGGCGATGCTCAGCTGGAATGGGGCCGAGGATCTGCCCCTCAAGGACATCGTCAATAATTGGGCCAGCGCCACCTACACGCCCGGCAACTTCTTCATTTCCGGCATTACCGTCGTCGGCGCCGCGAACATCACGAATCCCGCGACCGCCAGCACGGTCACCGTCTGCACGCCGATCACCGGCTACGTGCCTGTGGATTGCAACAACCTCTATGTCTTCTGCTGGTCTAATGCCGCCGTTGCTGCAAATACTGGCCTGATCGACTTTCGCCTGCAGCTCGAGATCGGCAACCTGATGACGGCCTACGACCAGCGCCCGCTCGATTTCGAGCGCATGCTCTGCGACCGCTACCTGCAACAGAAGACGGTCGAATCGCAAAATGGCTCGCGCCACATCCCGCTCTCGAAAATGCGCATTGCGC
>Ga0126376_10001314_pt1 | contig 13323 bp, 4 predicted proteins | sample PanSoiMetPlot_15_FD_92760 | JGI IMG/M metagenome (GOLD analysis project Ga0126376, IMG submission 92760) | Tropical forest soil microbial communities from Panama - MetaG Plot_15 | ecosystem: Environmental > Terrestrial > Soil > Tropical forest > Bulk soil | place: Panama | collected 2016-02-17
CAAAAATTAACTTTACAAATTTGGAAAATGAGCCAAAATGTGAAACCGCCTGATCCAGGCCACCCGACCCTGCATGGTCGGAGGAATGGAAAGGTGAGACATGGGCAAGTCGGTAATTGCAGTTCCCATCCATCTGGATGCCCTGTACGTAGATAAAGATCGCCCCGTGGAGCCGGCCATGGCCGATTTCACGCGCCTTCCCTATTTTTACGGCGAACGAGATGTCAATGCGGAGTCGCCTTGGCTGGGCGAGACGGCGGCCTCGGAACCACTCGGCAACGCCGCCATAGTGTTGAAAAAGGGAATCCACCTCCACTGGCGCTTCCCCAAGGGGTTAACTACAGGCTTTCAGGCCAGCAACGGCCAGATCTTATTCCCCCACCTTCCTGACCGTTGGCTGATCGTTCGCGGGCACCAAACCGGTGCCCAGCGAGTGGACGAAACCCAATGGGTGGTCGAATCCAATTATCTGCATTCAGAAGACGCAACTGGCGAAGGCGCCGTCTACCCAATAGAGCCCAGTAACAATGATGCGATCGGCCGGCCCTATCGGTACCTGGGGCGGACCCTGCCATGGAATGAGTGGCGCGTAGCCTCTCATCAGCCCGGGGCGTGTCTCGATGAGCCTCTCACTGCGGTCGGCTACGGTGAGCCCACCTACGCTTCGTTCTATCCAAATTGTTCCCGGCAATTCGGCTTTCACGATCCCGAGTTCGACGACCAGAATCCATCTGGTCTCTATTATCAGGTCATCGGTTGGTATAGCGATCCAGAGCCAAAGAACGTTTGGAGTCGCCTGCTCCGTTTGCGGTCGCGGCAGTCGCTGGAAACGAGCCTCTCAAGCTTCCTGAAGGACCAGCTGCGGTGGTCGGTCGCAGGCGATGTGACTGCGAACTTCGTAATAGCCTGTCATGGAAGCTTGGTCTTTCGCGCCAACCCGGATGCGAAATGGGCGGTGAGCCTCCAGAATCCGGCGATAGCCTTCGGCGCAACCATGACCGAAGCGCTCTCCGCCTATCTGGCGAACGAAGTCGCCGTTGTCCTGGGTGACCCGGCAAAGACGGCGGCAGACAAGGCGGCAGACAAGGCGATGATTGAGGACAAGCTCGAAGCCATCATGCTCGACCGGAAGCTGAGCACCCGCTCGGTGGACCTCGCCGCCAAATTCAAAGAGGCGCGCCACGAGAAGGGCTTCGACGAAGTCTACGCCGGAATCCTGTGGACGGTGCGTGCCGAGACCAGCCCGACGGAGCCGCCTGACGCCAACCCCAGCGCTGCTCCCTGGCCGGATGTGGCGGAAAAGCTGGATGTGTTGAACGGCCTGCAAAATGCCTATCAGCTCGCGTGGGATGAGATTCGCTCCTTGCACGCGCGCCTTTATTCCGATTGGTGCCGCTACCTGCGGCTAAGCCACTCTCCCTGGGATCCCGCCAGCACTCTTAAGATTCCAGAAGCCGGCCGCCTCATCGAGCAGCAGTTGCTGGAAATCGACCAGAAGATCGCCGATGTGGGCACACTGGACCTTTCGCCGCGCAATGCCAATGCCCCTCTTCCGTATTCGGAGGCGAAGCCCAATTCCCTGGCGCGCCAGATTTCTGCCCTGTTCGATAGCATTCTCCAGAGTCTGGATGCGCACGAAAAAGAACCCGGCGTAAAGATCCGTTATGGAATTCAGCCGGCCGTGGCGCCACGCTACTGGAGTCCCACCGAACCGGTGATCCTGCTCACCGGCGAAGCCCCACCCAGCGGTGAGCCTTTCCATGTGGAAGACATCGAGGGCGAACCACCTACTGGTGTAACGGCGTCCGTTGGTTGGGCGGGGGGAACGCTGGCTAAGGGAACCTACCAGTACAATGTAACTGCCTTGGATGGCACAGGCCGCGAAACCCTCATTGCCGCGTCCAACCAGCTGCCCATCGATGCCCACTTTCTCATCAACCTGAAATGGGAAGCAGTAGCGAACGCCACTGCATACAAGGTATATCGTTACGTGAGTGCAACCAGTGGCCGCTTTATAAAAAAAGTGGCGACACCCTCCTTCACTGACGATGGTTCCATCACTCCAGCATCAGCTCTGACTACCCTGGTAGCATTGTTGCGGTGCGAGTTGCTCGACCTGGGCGACATCAAAAAGGACCTTTCCAGTTTCATCAAAGTGTCCTGTTCCTATTTCATCGGACGATTCCCATTCGAGCCGCGGGAATGGAAAGTGCAGCCGTGGCATCCGCTGCTCCTGCAATGGGAAGTCGAGCTCACGCCCTTCCTTCGTCTCGCCAACCTCACCACTCAGGATGGCAATTACGATGAAGGTTTCATTACCAAGAACTTCACGCTCAAGCGCTCGCATGCGGAATTATCGCCGATAACGGTCGCCGGGGAAATCGATTCCGGACACCGGCCCGCGCCGGACGCATTGGTCTATAGGGGCTCCTCGCTGCTGACGCCGCACGCCGTCGATCAATTCCTGGCCCAGTGTCACCTGTTTCTTGAGAGATTGGAGGCTCAGCGGCAGGACCAAGCGTCCGGCGGCGGACAGCCGGTGATTTCGATCGCGGAGGGCGACGACTACCGCTCCGAAGGTTCCATTGAGTACTTGATCAGTCGGCTTAAGAGCGAACCATCCATCGGCCTGAATGAAAAAACGGTCAATAAGCTCGGCGACGTTCTGAAACGCTTCGAAAAGGGCAACTTCTTCTGCTTGGCGCAAAGGCTAAGCGGCTTTAACCAGGCAATGCTGATTCACCGCCAGACCCTCCAGATTCCCATCCGTGACCCGATCGGCTTCAAGGAGGACAGGGAGCTGGCAAGCAGGGTGGAAGCAGCCTTCAACAAGGTGGAAGCAGCGCTCGGCGGGGCTTACCCAGCTCCGGAGCCACGCCAACCTGGGGAGCCGCGCAAAGCCTTTTGCCCCATCCGTGCAGGCGAGCTGCGCGTCAAGCGTCTCCGCCTGGTCAGCACCTTCGGCCGCCAGTATGACTTCCCGCGGGAGAAGACTATCGTCACGCCTATCGTCACGGCCACCCCGATGCAGCCGCGATCGAGCGGCAGCGCCTCGGTATTCCTCGCGCCTCGTCTGGTTCAGCCGGCCAGGATGCAGTTCCGCTGGCTGGCGGCCGAGACCGATCAGCAGGAGACGAATGCCCATCCTGAGTCCACTCCCATCTGCGGATGGGTGATCGCCAATCACCTCGACCGCAATCTTTTCGTTTATTCCGCCGATGGACGGGTGCTGGGATACATGGAGGCGGAGGGAAATGCCGTCCGCTGGCGGCCCGCCCCCGGCGCTACGGAGCCCGTCGTCAATGTAGCTCAAATCCGAAATAGCTCCCTGCGGCAGATGGTTGAGTTTTTCCTCCTCAGATCGGCTTACAGGAGTTTGACTCCATTCTTGAACGACCTCCAGGCCGCGCAGGCGGGTATCGAGCCGGAAAAAACAGGCTATCCGCTGCCCATGGGTCAACCGCTGGCCCTGGTCCGGGCAAAACTCAATCTGGAACTCCAGGGACTTCCCGCAACCCAGCATAACTGGATCGATCCAGGCCAGGATGCCATCCGCGGGGCCGAGGATACCCGATTCACGGCTGTGCGGTTCCCCATCCGGCTCGGCGAACGGGACCAGCTCAATGATGGCCTCGCCGTCTACTGGGCAGAAAACGAGGATGGCACTTACAAAGACAAAATCGACTACGTTATTCCCAATTACGACGCGGCGGCCGGCCAGCAGCAGAAAAAGTCTGACTTCCTCTACCAGTCGATCGACGATGCGCCGCTGAAGGTGACCATGTTGGTCGATCCGCGCGGAGTGGTGCATGCTGCCACAGGGATTCTGCCGTCCAAGGCAATCGAAATTCCGCCCCATCAGTACGCGAGCGCGATACAGGGCTTCGAAGTAACCTTTCTCCAGGCTCCCGTTCTGGCGGCAAGGCGCTCGGCTGCGACGGAGGAAATTCTGGCGGGTAAACCCTCGCCTGCGGAAGAGGAAAGGATTGCGCTACCCGTCAGCGATCCGCCCGGCTACGTTTGGTCCTGGATCGAGAAGCGCGGCGGCGCCTGGATTGCCTCTGCTGTGCAGGGGACGGACCTGTTTCGCCCCTTTGCCGGCGCAACCGAGATTCGCGAAGGCTGGCTCAAACTGGCGATCAAGAAAGAGCAAAAACCGAAAGCGCCAGGGGGAAACCATGGCGGATAACAACCCGTTCTTGTTTGTCCGCCTGCCACTCGACGAGATTCGCCATGGCCAGGTGCTCGATGTCACCCCCAACCGCCGGCATGGGAGTGCCCATGGCGCCACCATTGCCGATGACGACCAGTTTGGCAAGTGCCTTCAGTTAAGCTCTGGTCCCGGTGCGTATGTCGAAATCCCGCGCTTCAGACTCTTGCCGTTACTTCAGGATCCAAAACTTACATTCATGGTGTGGATTCAGCCTGACCCCGGCGGGCCCGGGAACTTTGATATGACGCTGCTCAATGCTGGTTTTGGGCCCGACATACAAAGGCTGAAAGTACAGCTTGTTCGTAAGGGACCCCCAACCAGTTTTTCTTTTACCGTCCTTGCGCCCCACCCCGGCAGGCCGAACGGGGAGAAGTTTACAGCCGAGACCAACCATCCCGTGGACAAGTGGTTTCATTTCGCCTTTGTGTGGGTTCCCAAAGGTGGCTCTTGCGACATGTTCCTGAATGGCCTGCCATTAACAAACTCTCCTAAGACTGCGGGCGATCCGCCGCAAAAGGTCTATGGCGCTGAGTCGTTCCAGGCATTCCTTGGCCAGCCTCTCTTTCAATGTAAGCTTGCGCACCTCCGCATTTATACCCGCGAACTGATGCAACCCGAGATCGCGCAGGAGATTGCCATGGACCTCGCGCGCCAGCGGAAGCCGGGCCTCATCGAGTGTTCGTTGCTCGATCCGATCGATCGGCCGCGGATGTTCCTCTACCCATCCAGCGCTCCCAGGGCAGAAAAGATGACGCTGGCGCTGAAACCGCTGCGCAGCGGGCTGACGCTGGCCAGGCCGCACTCGGACAAACCTCCTCCGACGCCGAACAACTGCCACTTTGAGCTCCGATTCCGCCCGGGCGTCTTGACTTTGAGTGAGGGCAAAAGCCTCGCAGTCACCAGCGACCCTCCCGCCGCGTGGGAGGCGAAACCCCATCCTCCTAAGGCTGGCCCGCTCGATCACGTCTCGGTTTGTATCCGGTGCAATTCTGGGAAGCATCTTGCTGAAAATGTGCAGCTCAAGATGGTGCTCGATTCCTTGATGGCCGACCAGCGCTTCGGCTGGCGCTGGACGCGCATCGACCTCCGCTATCACATCGACGACGACCAGGGGAATCGCCTCAGCGGCCGTATTCCGCAATGGCTGCTACTCTGGCCTCGTGAACAACCCGGCCCCCCTGCTTTGATTTTGTTTTCTGAACATTGGACCCAGGATCCGGGGACAGCACTCAGAGTGAGTTCGGGGAATACTCTCCTCCAAGGCCGTCTCGTCTGCGCGAATGCGCAGGCTATGATGAAACACCAGATGTGGGGGCCCGAGTGGGGAATCAAGTATCCGAATGCCCCATACCGCATAGTGGCATCTCTTCCGCTGGGTTACACGCCTTGGCCCAGAGAGGACTTGCGGTACACCGGCCGCGCCCGGTGGTTTTCCGCCGATTCTCCTGAGCCGGAGTGGAGTAGCGACTTGTGCATCTTGTCCCATGGCACGCTGGGCATAGATGCGGAGAAGCTGACGGGAAACGTGTACCACAAGGTGGCCCGAATCGAAGTGAGTTTGGATGGCGTGTCCTATGCGAGCGACGAATCGTTGTTGAGGGCGGGTGAGACGTGATCGTGAGGGTATTCGTGCGCTGGACGAAGCAGCGATCTGCTCACATTCCGAGCAAGCTTGGCGCTTGCCGTATCGATGTGGACTGTAGCAGCCTGCGCCGTTATCGATTTGGCTCGAGCCAGATATCGCACCGCGAGATCCGGGACCGGATGCTGTATCTGCTTTCATTCTCGACGCATGACCATCTAAACAGCTAATTGAGAACCTCGGAGGTTGAGACATGTCGACGAGTCCAGGCGCACTGATGATCCTCGATTCTCCCGACGAAGGCGCAGGAGGCGGAGTCCCGAAACGGCAAAGAGAAGATGATTTGAAATGGGAGAAGGGCAAGTTTCAATTGCTATTCATCTATATGGGGCGCGGCGATTGTTGCGTCGTCACTTGCCCGGACGGCAAACATATCATCATTGACTGTGGGTGGAACCAGGAAGATAAGGACGTTGATGATCTGTCCGTTGTGAAATTGATCAGGAATGACGATGTGCTCAATCTGAATGGCTCCGAGCAGGAGAAGGTCGAGGCATTGATCCTCACACACCCCGACGAGGATCACGTCAGCAAGGTAGGGTGGGTCCTGGCAACAGAACACGAGCGGCCGACAACTGAGGGGACTTCCGAGGAGCCTCCTACCAAAAAACGAAAAACAGAAGGAGAACAAAAGCTGGATTCGTATAAGGCAATCAAAATAAAGAAAGTCTACTTTAGCGACACGAAAAGTATCGCAACTGATGCTCCTATGTGGGCGTATGACCAACTGAAAAAGGGTGAGAACTGCGGCCACACGATAAAAAATGTTGTGATGCCCGAGGAGCTAATTCGGGTGCGGCTGAATAAACAGGAAAAGAAATATGATAAGTGGACTAAACCTTATGACAAAACCAAATATGTGGAAGGAGATATTGCAGGCGACGAATTCACGGTTCTGAAAGCGGACGACAACACTTGGTCCGTATCCATTATCGCGGGTAACGTCCTGAAGGACGCTCAAATAAAAGAAGACAAGTCAGACGCCCAGAGTTCGAACGCTGGAAGTCTTGTCGTGCTCATCAGAATCGGGAGAGAGAAAGCACTGATTTGCGGAGATGCCACACTCAGTACCGAGAAATATTTGGTTGAAAAATATAAGGGCAAAAACGATATAAAAGACCTGGATCTCATCCAGGTGCCTCATCATGGCAGTGAGACGACGTCTTCCAGCGATGAGTTTGTGAAAATGACTTGCCCCAAACGGGCAATAATCAGCGTGAAAAAGACCGAAACGGGCAATCACCATCCAAGTAAGACCGTAATCGACAGGTACAAGCGCCATGCGGTGGAGGAAACCCAGCATCCGATTCAGCATTGGGTGCAAAACAAAACAGGCTATCAATTAGAAAAGAATAGCTGGCAACGAGCGCCCGATACCTTTGAGGTGAAAGGAAAAACCTGGGTGAAGAAGGCTGTGGATGAGAACTTTGTAGGGTGTGTCGCTATCGGTGGAGGGGGAAGCTCAGACGGCTACAAGAAGGCATGGATGCTCTACCAGGAAGTTACAAAGAAGAACATTCGTCAAACTGGCGTGAGTAAGGATCTGTGGATCTACCTCACTGGCACACCGGATGATACGAGACCGTGTGCTGAGAGGACGCAAACGTCTTAATAGAGCCTAAGAGGACTGCCGCGGACCAGGATAGGTACATTAGCTATGGCGATGAGTCTTGATGAGCTGAAAGGCATATTAAGAAGCAAGTGTGAAGGCGGGCGATTTGCACTCCCGGTGTCGCTGCTGAAATCCGACTCCGCCGCCAAGGTATCGAGTGACTTTCTCCCCGGCAATGAGATTCGTCTCGACCTGAAAAATCCTGAAGAATGCTTTGAAGAATCGGGGCAAACCCTTATTGTTCGCGGCAAAGGGCTTGGCCTTCCCTTTAAGACAAAGATGCAAACAGAGGCCAAATTTTACCTGAATGCCGGCGAAGCAGCCTTTCGCATTACCGGGACTGGCGATCCCGACTGGAATCTGTCGGTAGGCTTTCCGCCGTTCAAAGGTACGTTGGCCGCCAGTCTACGCTTTTCCTCCGACCCGCCGCCCAAAATCATCCTCTACTCCCACGGTGAGCCGGGGAATGAAGGCCCTGGGATGTATTTTGACGGAGAGCTGAATTTGAGCGAGATGTCGGCCGGGCTATTCGATGCTTTGGGGCTGCCTGCAAAGGTGGCGATTTCAGGCCCTGTCGTACTGAAAGAAAATGCCTCCAAACTGTATGACATTGATCTCCTGGCCAAACAGGACATTCAAGGTGTCCCGCTGGGTATTGCTAACAATGTGACATTGGCGTTCGGCCTCAGAAGCCGGCTCGGGTATAACCGCAGGAGAAACTCCTACTTCATCATTCCCTATATCGTGCTTGGCGCCAAGATTCCTTTTGCAGTGCAGAAAAATTCGCATTCCATTTCGTATTCCATTCCCGTTTGGGTGCAGGTAACCAACTTTAAATCCGATATCCGATTTAGCGCAGACCTGACCGAGGGGATTGATGCCGCAGTGGACGAGATTGGCGGCCTGCTCAAGCACGCTGGTTTAAGCGATCTGCTGCCGAAGGATCAGAACTTTCAACTCGAGAAAACCCTCAGGCTGAAGGAGTTCTTTTTTGATTTCAGCCCGGAAGGTCAAAATAAAATCCCGCTGATCGGCGCTGGCGTCGAAAGCGTAGGCCGCTGGCAGCTGCTGCATCTGGACAAATCTAACAGAGATCTTTTCATTCAGAACTTCTCGCTAGGGTTCCGAGTAATCGATCCTTTTGACAACAGAGCGACTTCACGCGACAAAGTGATGGCATATGTGAGCGGCGACATGGCTCTTGGCAGGGAGGGCGAGAATCCGGCGGCCCTGGTGATAAACGCTAGCTATCCCAACTGGCGCATCCAGGGCAATCTTAAAGAAGGAACACGACTAAGCCTGACCGAGATTCTCAAGGAGTTTCTCGGCTCCACGGTCAATGTGCCCACAATGGAGGTCGCAGGACTCTCATTCGACGTATCTTCCGGGAACTATGCGTTCGAGGCAGACCTGGAGGGGTATTGGCCTATTCCCCTGGGAGAGATCGAATTGGCTATTGAAGAAGTAGCATTCTCCGTTAAGCATTCAGCCGGATCGGGAACCAGCGGATGGGCGGAAGGCCTATTCCGCATCGCAGGCGTTGATATACGAGTCAAGGCAGAACACCCCGCAGGCTCCCACGCCGGCTGGCAATTCAGCGGCAGCACCGGGCCCGAACAACAGGTTCCCATCGGAACCCTCATCGGCGACTTGGCGGAGCTTTTCGGCGCCGACATCAAGGAGAAATTGCCGCCGCCGATCAAGGACCTGACGATCGAAGATCTGAGCATAACGTTCAACACGAAGACCAAGAACTTTTGTTTTACCTGCAAGGCGCAATTCCCCATCGACAGCCATGCAAAGGTGGCCATCACCGTCACCATCACGTTGACGCACCAGAATGGAGATTATGAGAAAGTATTCGGCGGTCACATTCAGTTCAATGTGGCCAGTCTGCCAGCTCCGCTCAACTTCGATCTTAAGTTTGTTAGTGCAAAGACTCAGGGCAGGCCCCTCGACCTTTTCGTCGCCACCTACACCCATGAGGGGGCAGAACAGAAACTCAAGGTCGGCGATCTCATCAGAAGCGTCATGCAGCAAACTACCGCGTCCGACTGGACGCACGCGCTCGATGCAGTTGAAATTGATTTAAAGAGTGCCTTGTTTGCCTTCAGCAAAGCCGGCGACAAGAAAAAATTTCTCTTCGGTCTGGACATTGGCACTCATATCAGCCTCGGGCAATTGCCGGTGGTCGGAAAAGCATTTCCGGAACAGACGGTCGGGATTGACGACCTGCAAGTGCTCATCGCTTCCATTGCCTTCAATGCAGCAGAGACCAAAAAGCTCAACGAGCTGATTGAGACCGGCGTCACCAAGCTACCCGAAGTCGCGCAAAGCAGCGGCACGCAGGGCGGAGGTCAGGACGATACAAAGATCACCGCGCTCGATAAGGGACTCAACGTTAGCGCCACGCTCAAGCTCCCCGACACGACGCGTAGCCTGTCGCTTCCGTCGGCAGCCGGCGGCTCGTCACGAGGGAACGGATCTTCGGGTACAAACTCAAACACGCAACCGACCACGCCCGCGCAACCGGAGACAACTGAAAATGCGAAGTGGTTCAAGATTCAGAAATCCCTGGGCCCGTTCTATCTCGAGCGCATCGGCCTGCAGTACCAGGACGCCAAAGTCTGGTTCCTGCTCGACGCTGCGCTCCGCGGCGCGGGATTGACGCTCTCCCTCGACAGGCTTGCGGTCAAATCACCACTCTCGAAATTTGCGCCGGAGTTCGATTTACAAGGCCTCGGCATGGCCTTCAAAAAGGGCGATCTCGAAATCGGCGGCGCGCTGCTCAAACGGCCGGCCCCGGCGAAAGACGCCTACGATGGCGCCCTGGTCCTTCGCTACAAGCGCCTCGCCATTGAAGCCGTGGGTTCTTACGAAACCATAGATGACCGTCCATCGCTCTTCATCTATGCCCTGATCGATTATCCGCTGGGCGGCCCGGCGTTCTTCTACGTGGAAGGCGGCGCTGTGGGTTTTGGCTACAACCGCTCTTTCACCATGCCCACCATAGAGAAGGTTGCGGACTTTCCGCTGGTCAAACAGGCACTGGCTCCCAGCGAGTCCAAGCTGACGCTTACGAAGTTGGTCAACGAGCTCAGACCGTACGTGAAGCCGACCGTCGGCGAGTACTTTATCGCCGCCGGAGTCAAATTCACCTCGTTCAAAACCATCAAAGGTTTCGTCCTGCTCACCATCCTGTTTGGGGAACACGTCGAAATCGACGTGCTGGGCAAGGCAACCTTGACCTCGCCTGCGGGCGTGGACAGCGGCAAGGCGCTCATGTCGGCAACCCTGCTGTTTCTTGGCCGCTTTTTGCCGAAAGAAGGCTTCTTGATGGTCATGGCGCAGCTTGCGCCCGACGCCCGTCTGTTCGCCCCCGATTGTCATCTCAGCGGCGGTTTTGCCTGGTATTGCTGGTTCGACGGCGAGCACAAGGGCGATTTTGCTTTGACGCTGGGCGGCTATCACAAATCCTTCCTGGTCCCCGATCATTACCCCAGGGTTCCCCGCCTGGCCATGAATTGGCAGGTGAATCAGAATTTGTCGCTGAAGGCGGAGGCCTACTTCGCTCTTACGCCTTCCGCGCTCATGGCCGGCGGAAAGCTCGAAATCAACTACCAAAGCGGCGACCTGCAGGCCTGGCTCCGCGCTGAGATCGATTTCCTGATGGGCTGGCAGCCCTTCTACTACAACGGCCACGCCTATGTTGCGCTCGGGGTGCGCTATCGCTTCGAATTCTTCGGCAAGCAGGAGATCAGCGCCGAGTTGACCGCCCAGCTCGATATTTGGGGACCTGAGTTCTCAGGACGCGCCCGCGTACAGTGGAATCTCCTGGCCTTCGAAGTGGCCTTTGGCCCCAACAAAGAACCGCAGCTACCCAAGGCGCTCGAATGGGTCGACTTTCGCAAGGCGTTTTTGCCTAAAGACGGCGAGCCCATGTTCACCGCGACTGCTGAAGCGGGAAAAGTGGCGCAGGGAACCGGCAATGCGGCCGCCGGCGCTTCAGACGGTAAGGGTACCAACCTGGGATGCCTTAATCCACGAAACTTGTGCATCGCCGTCCGCTCGCCGCTTCCTATCAAGGACCCAGGAAACGACCTCTTGAAAAATGCCTCGGAATCGCCCCCAAAAAGGTCTGTAACGGAGCCGGTGCTGGGCATCGCTCCCATGAACAAGAAGGCAACCGACTGGAAAGAGTCCCGCGTAACCATCACCATATCTCGTAAAAAAGATGAGAACACCAAGGAACCCAAAACCAATGAGTTCAAGGCCACCAGAATCCGCAACAATGTGCCTGCCTCGTTGTGGGGCCAGACGATGGATCCGAAAGACAGGAAGAGTGACGACCCGCAGTTGCTGAAGGACGCCATCTGCGGCTATGAGCTTCGCCTTACCAGTCCGGTAAAGCCCACAACGTTCGAGGACCCCACTTTAAGGCCAACGCCGCCCAAGGTCGATCATCTGGAAGTGCTTGGCGCGGCGTGGTTGATCGACAAGTTGATCGAGAAACAGAATTCCAGCGAGGCCGCAAACGACATTGCAGCACGCCTCCGTGACGTTGAGGTACGCAACAAGCGAAACCAGATTTTGAACGACCTGTTGCCCCAAATCCTTGTCGATTGGACAAGCGTGACCATTGCTTCCTGGCGAGGCATGCCAGGCATCGTCAAATCCAGTGGCTAGATCGGCGGCGGTACCGGTGGGATTATCAGTGATGGGGCATTGCAAGGAGTAACTCATGGCGGAAGTCTACAAATTGAGCGATGCGCGCCGGCCGTCGCTCGAATCAGGTTCCTATGAACTCGAGGTTTCGTGGAACGTCAAGATCGACGGAGAGCCCGAACAACTTGGTGGCCGTCAGCGGCAAGGGCCCGAAAAGATGGAGGGCACAGAGAAATTCACATTCAACGTCGCCGGCGAACGCTTCTGGCTCAATCCGAACGAAATCGACTCCGTGTATCCGCCCGAAGCCAGCAGCGGAGACTACTCGCGCGACCTTCCTCATATCGCTCTCAGCCGCGATACGCTGCCCTGGGAGCGCACCGCCAAACCCGGTTCCGATGCCCCCTGGCTGGCCTTGCTCTTGTTCAACCACGATGAAGCGGATAAGTGCCTGCTCAAGACAATCACTCTCCAAGAGTACAAAACCAGGCTCGCGGCGTATTCCCCTCCGGTCGCGGTGAAGGATCTGGCGGGCCAGGAGGACAAATCTGTCACGGTGATCGAACTCCCGCACGATTTTGCGGGCGGCGTGCTTCCGACATTAAAGGAGCTCTCGACGCTGTGCCATGCCCGCGTGACTGAAGACGCAGGCAAAGTAAACTCGGTTGCAGTCGTGGTAAGCAAGCGCCTTCCTTCCCCGGGCCGAAACACGGCACACCTGGTCATGTTGGAAGAGCGGTTCACGGGAGAAGATTTCCCCACAAATGCAACCGGATGTTTGCTGATCTCACTGAAGACTTGGACTTTCACCAACCAGCCGGCAACAGACGAAGAAGCGAACGCCACACTCTCCCAATTGAAGCCAGGGTGGTTGAAATTGACCCGTACGAACGGGACAGCGACGAATTACGAGAAAGCAGGATTCGTTCCGCTGCCGCACCGCTTTCGCAGCGGGCAATCCGGAGCCTCCTGGTACGCCGGCCCTCTCACCTGCGGAGTGCCAATTCTCAAAAACGGAGATGCCGCCAAGCTGGTGAAGCTTCCGGCCGAATCCGCTGACAAATTGCTCTGGTTTGACGAAGACCTGGGAATGCTTAACGTTACCTACGCGGCAGCCTGGGAACTCGGCCGCCTGCTGGCCATGCAGAATCGAAGCATGTTTTCACTGCTCCATAAGTGGCGCAGTCAACA
>Ga0126376_10001315_pt1 | contig 13321 bp, 10 predicted proteins | sample PanSoiMetPlot_15_FD_92760 | JGI IMG/M metagenome (GOLD analysis project Ga0126376, IMG submission 92760) | Tropical forest soil microbial communities from Panama - MetaG Plot_15 | ecosystem: Environmental > Terrestrial > Soil > Tropical forest > Bulk soil | place: Panama | collected 2016-02-17
GCGATCGGAATGGAGGGGATCCGAATTCGCTGAAAAATGGAAGTGGTTGTGAGCTCGATCTAAGCGGCCAATAGACGTATTCGGCGTAGACTGGCGCGTCCGGAGTGTGCATCACCTTTGTGGCGTTGAAGGAGTAGCCGACGGCGCGCTGATATGCTGGATAAGTCCAGAGACATTGCCGGTAGCCGATGCCTTCAACGCGGCGATGATGGGCATCCGATCAAGAGGAGAGGCCGATGGACTATCGCGATCGTCATGTCGTCGTCACCGGCGGAACTGGCGCGCTGGGCACCGCTGTCGTGGGCGGGCTGATCGAGGCCGGCGCCGTCTGCCACGTGCCCTACATCAACTCAGCGGAAGTTGATCGCTTTGCGTGGCGCAATCATTCGAATGTTAAGCTCGTGGGCGAAATCGAGCTAACCCATGAGCCCGCCGTAACCAAGCTTTATGATGGCGTGCCGCGGCTGTGGGCTTCGATCCAGATCGCGGGCGGTTTTGCAATGGCGCCCGTGGGCAAGACCACAAAATCCGATCTGATACAGCAGATCGACATGAATTTCGTGACCGCGTTCCTTTGTTGTCGGACCTCCATCAGCGCCATGAGACGTACTGGGGCGGGGGGGCGCATCGTAAATGTCGCGTCCCGACCGGCGCTCGATTGGCGCGCCGGCGCGGGCATGGTAGCCTATACCGCCAGCAAGGCCGCAGTCGCGGCCATGACCGTGGCCCTCGCCGAGGAGGTCGTGAAGGAGGGCATTCTGGTCAATGCGATTGCGCCGTCGACCATGGACACCCCAGCGAACCGTCAGGCCATGCCCAAGGCCGACCATGCCGCCTGGCCCAAGGTAGAGGAGGTGGCGGCGACGATTCTGTTCCTGGCATCGCCGGACAACCGCGTCACCCGCGGCGCCGTGGTGCCGGTGTATGGGAAGGCGTAGGGCGCGCCCGTTCGGCGGATGCGGCGGTGATCTTGTCGAATAACCGTGCTGGCGCTTTGAGGCGACGATGGAAGCGTGCTCGCTGGACACGTTGGTGAGGAATCCGTCTTGCTTGTCCGGCGATGTCGCTACGGCCTATCCTGGAATACTTGCAGACGGCAGGGTATCTCGCGTGGCAGGTAGCTCTGCGGAAGGAGCGGCGTTCTCGGTATCCCGAAGACTCTTGTCAATTCGAAGGTCAGCATGCCCCTCGTCAACTCAGCAGCTGGCTACGGCGCCCTGACCAAGCTGTTTCACTGGCTGATCGCGCTGCTCATTCTGCTGCAGTACACCTCGGCGAACATCATGCTGCGCACGCCCGCTGAGGCGACGACATTGGGTCTCGGTCAAGCCACCTACTACAACTGGCACAAGTCGCTCGGGCTCGTGGTCCTCCTCGTCATGCTCGTGCGCCTCGCCAACCGCCAGGTCGGCGAATTACCGCCGTGGGCGCCCACGCTGACGCCGCTCGAGCAGAGGATTATCCACCGCACCGAGCAACTGCTCTATGCGGCCCTCCTCATCATGCCGCTGAGCGGCTTCCTCTATGTCATGGCGGGGAACTACGGTGTCCGGCTGTTCAGTCTCTGGGACCTGCCCAATCCGATCGGCCCGGCGCCACTGACGGCCGAGATCGCCCTGTGGGTACACGTGGCGTGCGCGATGCTATTGCTGTTACCGCTTGGAACGCATCTCGGCCTGGTGCTCGGTCACCATTTCGGGATGAGGGACCGGCTCATTCATCGCATGTTGCCGCGCCGCACGACGCATCTATGAGGCGGCGGGTTGCACAAAGCCGACCCGACTGCCAGCTGCCAATCCGGGTGTGCAGCACACATAACGATGCCATCCCGCGTCCTATGCGATGAAAATCAAGTCCGTTGTCTGGCCCACTTCAATGCCGATGGGGTGCGAGCTCCTTGGGAAGTGATTTCCGCGTCAGACCACCTTCCTCGATCCACTTCTTCGTTGACTCGGCCGCCCTCTCGATGAGCTCCCTCGAGGCCGAGAAATCAAAGGGCGACACTGCCAGCGGGCAGAGTGTTGGCACGAGATGCACTTGAATGTCTTCGGAAATGCTCTCCAATTCATGCATGAGCTGCCAAGTGATTAACAGCGTGACGGCATGCAGGGCTCTACCGATCGCCCTCGTCGGCGGCTCCCTCAAAGCGCAGGCGTAACCCGTCGGCAGTATGATGATTCGTGATGCGCCCAAGTTTGCTGCAAGGCGCACCGGTGTGTTGGCCGCGATCGCGCCATCCATCAATGCGTTACCGTCGATATGCACGTGCGGGAAGACACCGGGCAGCGCCGTGCTCGCCAGGATCGCCTCGACTGCAGGACCATTGGACAGGCGAACCACCATGCCCTGCTGATTGGTTGCCATGATCTGGAGGGGAATTTGCGCGTCCTCGAGCCGCGCATAGGGCAAATGCGTTTCGATCAAGCGGCGCAGCCCGCTCGGATCAACAACATTTCCCCGATGTCCGATAAGGCCAATGGCGCTCGCCATCGTGAACGGGAAAATGTCAGCGCGCCGTAGACCCGACCAAATCCGCTCCAATGCCACGACGCCAGCCGCGTTCGGGGCGCCCGCAAAATAGCTGGCATTGATCGCGCCAACCGACGAACCAACCACGAAATCCGGTAGCACTCCGGACGATAACAGGACGCGCAACATGCCGACCTGTATCGCTCCAAGGCTCCCTCCACCAGCAAAGACAAACGCAGTTTTTCCTCCAAGCCGATCCATGGGAGGCGGTCCTTTCGGGTCTCAATTGAGCCGCGTGTACCTAAGGCTCGAACATTACTCGCGCTCTCTCTTCTGTTAGCCCTGCTCCGTGAGGAAACCATGCGCAGTTTTGTAACGGGCGCGTACGTGCGGAGCGGTAATGGCATATGACATCACGAGACTAGTTTTAGCCGCACAAGGGACGCAACCACGAGGATCAAGTGGAGGTGAGCATTCCGATCATTCCGGACCTGCGCGTCACCATCGATGCGACGCCCCTGGTCGGCGCCACCACTTACCTGGTCACACAATACGGACGCGCCTTCACCGCCGAGGGGTTCGGCAACAAGATGGCGGATTGGTGCAGTAACGCCGGCATTGCGGGCAAGAACTCGCATGGCGTGCGCAAGGCCGCCGCCACTCGAATGGCGGAGCGCGGAGCCAGCACGCACACTTTGATGGCGACATTCGGCTGGCTCGATATCAAGCAGGCTGAGCGTTACACGCGCGAGGCCGAGCGCAAGCGACTGACTCGCGAAAACGCCCACCTCCTTGGAACAAATCAGGATGAAAAATCTCTCACCTTGGAAGCCTCACCACCCCCGGTGAGGGAAAAAGTGGAAAAAAGGTGAGGATAATCAATGGGTGAATTCGGCAATGGTGCCCCAGGAGGGACTCGAACCCCCACACCCTTGCGAGTACCAGATTTTGAGTCTGGCGCGTCTACCGGTTCCGCCACTGGGGCAAATATCAGGTTCTAACACGAGAGGATCGGCCGCGTGACGCTTCCGCCTTTGTGCTCCGGTCAGCACCGCGGATGACCGCCAATCCGGCGGGTCATGTAGCGCGTCCCCTGACGGGGACGCAAGAGTTTGTGAGCGGCAACGGACGGTCTCGCATGCCTTCGGTGCCACTATCGGCGGCGGCCAGGTTGGCCGCCTGCCGGAGGCTACCCTGGCCTTAGCGAGGACTATTTTGCTTTCTCGTAGGGGTAGACCAACTCGCCGGTCTTCAAATCATCCGGTGTCAGGACGGTCTGGTAGGACATGCCGCGGTAGACGTCGATGCCGTCACCCTGCTTGATGCCGTGGTACTGCACCTGCAGCATCCGGCCCTCGGCCCATTCGCCGTTGTCGGCGAACTTGATGCTGCCGTGGATGGTCTTGAACGTCGTCTTCTTGATGTACTCGGCGAGCTTGTCGTCGTTGAGCGTGTTGGCCCCCCGCACCGCATCGCCAAGTACCTGGATGTAGGCGTAGCCCCAGCCGCCCAGGTAGTAGCCGAGGGGATCGACGCCCTCGGCCTTGGCCCGATCCTGATACTTTTTGAAGAATTCCTCGGTGCCTTCGTACATCATCTTCTTGTCAGGCACCCAGGTCTCGTAGTTCACGAAGCCATTGAGCAGCGGCCCGAGCTGGTTCTTGAACACGGTTGCCTGCAACCCCACCATGGCGCCGCCAATCAGCTTCGGCCGGTAGTTGAGCTCGTTCACCGCCTTGACCATGCCGACCGAGTCGAGCGGATAGGAGCAGATCGTCACGATGTCGGGATTTGCCCCCTGGATGGCACGCACAATCGGAGCAAAATCGGTGGTGGTAGGTGGATAGGTCTTGTCGTAGACGATCTTGAGGTTGTGCGCCTTGACGTTGGTCCGCGCCCCCTCGCAGGCGTTGCGCGAAAACTCCTGATCTGCCGCGATCAGCGCCACCGTCTCCGGTTTCGGCGACTGTTTGACCGCGACATCGAAAAAGCCCTTGGTGAAGGACGGCTTGGTGTCCTGTCCGGTCGGGATCATGGCGAAGAACTTGGGGTAGTTGAACTCGCTGTTGACCGCCAACCCAAAGAGAATGATGAAAGTCTTGCCCTTCTGCATGATGACGGGCATCGCCGGCGCCGCCATGGCCGTGGCATAGGGGCCAAGTACGAGGTCCACTTTGTCAACGTCGAGCAGCTTCGTGTAGATGCCCGGTACCGTCGATGAGTTCGACTGATCATCATAGTAGACGAGCTTGACGGGCCGGCCGAGCAAACCACCCTTGGCGTTGGTCTCCTCCTCCCAAATCTTCATGCCGAGGAGCGCCTGCTTGCCATTGGCCGCCAGCGGTCCCGTCAGCGCCATCGAAAAGCCGATCTTGATCGGCTCCTGCGCCTTAACCGCCGAGAGCGCCCCGAACATCGCCAACAGCGCCATGCCGGCGCCCAGTAAAACTGCCCGGCGCCAACGTCTCCATTCCCTTACCATCGCGTGTTCCTCCCAACGCCAAAGTCGAATTTTGCGGGCACTTTAATGTAGAACTCCGCCCGAGGCCAAGGGTGAGCCTGCCGGCGCAATTGCCGCGGGGGAGGGGAGACCTGCCCGCTCGCCAAGCCCCCGGCCTCCCGCTCACCAAAGGGGGAGAGCGTCGCTCGCCGGCCGGCATCTCGCCTTGCCGCGCGCCTGGCCAATACTCACCATTCTGCCGACCCCCGGCCTCGAGACGCTAGGCGGCTAGCCGCGCAACAGAAGTTTGGGGGAGACTTGCGCCACCCCTTGCGGCGCGCCGGTCAACCACGAAAGGGGTGACCATTCAACCTCTTGACACCGTCTCACACTTTCTTATCAAGGCGAAAAGCAGACGCGTCGCGGGGCTTGCCCGCCTAGACGCTGTCACATCCTTTCTAGCCAAACTGCCAAACTGTTGGCCGCGCCCGGGCCATAAAAACAACGTGGGGTAGCGGTCCGCGCGATACTGGGGAGTAGAACTCATGGCGGTCCTGATCGAAGCGCGCGAATTGCGCAAACGCTTTGGTGCGATCAATGCAGTCGATGGCATCTCCCTTGCGGTGACGAAGGGCGAAGTGCTGGGCTTCCTCGGGCCCAATGGCGCCGGCAAATCGACAACGATGAAAATGCTGACGGGCTTCCTGGAGCCGGACTCGGGCAGTGCCTGGATCGGCGGTATCAGCGTTGCCGACCAGCCCATTATCGCCAAGGCGAAGCTCGGCTACATGCCGGAAGGTGCGCCCGCTTATGGCGATATGAACACGCGCCGCTTCCTGCAATTTATCGCCGAGGTGCGCGGCTTCGACGGCGCCGAAGCCAACCGCCGCGTCGAGGCTGCGGTCGAGAAGGCAGCGCTGCAATCAGTCCTGGATCAGAAGATCGACACTCTCTCAAAGGGGTTCAAGCGCCGCGTCGGCATGGCACAGGCGATCCTGCATGACCCGCAAGTGCTGATCATGGATGAACCAACCGACGGCCTCGATCCCAATCAAAAGCACCACGTGCGCAAGTTGATAGCCGAAATGGCAAAGGACAAGGCCATCATCGTATCAACGCACATTCTGGAGGAAGTGGAGGCGGTATGCTCGCGCGCCGTCATCATCAACAAGGGCAGGATCGTGGCCGACGGTACGGCGGAATCCCTGATGCGGCGCCTGTCCTATCACGGTACCGTGGCCATGCACGTTCCCTCGAGCCGCGTTGAAGCTGTCAAGAAGGCGCTGCTGGACTTCTCGGCGATTGCCAGCGTCGAAACCATCGGTAGCGCCAACGGCAAGGTCCGCCTGCAGGCGGCGGCCCGCGATGGTGCCCCCGCGGCACCCCAGCTTGCCACCCTGATCCGCACGCGATTGATCGAGGCGGAGGAAGTGGTGGTACAGCGCGGCAGTCTCGATGAAGTTTTCCGCCAGATCACCACCTCCGACGATGGGGCGCGCCATGGCTGAGCTGCTACGCAAGACCTGGGCCATCACCAAGCGCGAGTTCGCGGCCTATTTCAGTACCCCGCTTGCCACCGTGTTTCTCATCATCTTCGTGGCCCTGACGGGCGCGTTTGCATTCTACGTTGGCGGCTTTTTCGAGCGCGGACAGGCCGATCTCGCTCCGTTCTTCCAGTATCATCCCTGGCTCTATCTGTTGTTGGTGCCGGCGGTTGCCATGCGGCTGTGGGCCGAGGAGCGCAAGTCGGGCACCATCGAATTGTTGATGACCTTGCCGATTTCGCCGTGGGAAGCAATTCTCGGCAAGTTTTTGGCGGCATGGGCCTTCATCGGGGTGGCGCTAATCGCCACCATGCCGATGTGGATCACCGTCAACCTGCTGGGTGATCCCGACAATGGCGTCATCGTTGCCAGCTATATTGGCAGCTTTCTGATGGCGGGAGCGTTCCTTGCCATCGGCTCGTGCATCTCAGCCCTGACCAAGAACCAGGTCATCGCCTTCATCATCGCGGCCACGATCTGTTTTCTGTTGGTGATGAGCGGGCTTGAACTGGTGCTGGGCAGCCTGCGCGCCTGGGCACCGGAGTTCCTGATCTCGGCGATCTCCTCGCTGAGCTTCCTGTCGCATTTCGACCGCATCACCAAGGGTGTGGTGCAGTTGTCGAGCATCATTTTCTACGTGTCGCTGATCGTGTTCGCTCTGTTTGCCAACAGGGTGATCGTCGAGATGAAGAAAGCTGACTGAGGAAGTCCCCATGGATCGCATCCTCGCCTCTGTGCGTGCTGGCTTCGACCGACTGACGGCCTATGTCGCGGGCCTTCCGCGCCATACGCTGGCCTGGATCGGGCTGGCGCTGGCCGCCGTCATTCTCCTGGCCGCCAACCTGTTCGCAGCGACCGCGTTTCGCACGGTCAAGGCGGACCTGACCGAGCAGCGGTTGTTTACGATTTCCGATGGAACGCGCTCGGTGCTGCGCAGCATCGACGAGCCGATCAGCATTCGGCTCTACTTTTCCAAGCGGCTCGGGGAGGCAGCCCCGTCGTATGCGCGCTATTTTGAGCGGGTACGCTCGCTTCTTGAACAATATCGCGACATTTCTCGCGGTCAGCTCGAAGTTTCGGTGTTCGATCCGGAGCCGTTTTCCGACGCCGAGGACCGTGCCGTCGCCGCCGGCTTGCGCGGCATTCGCCTCAACACCGAAGGTGAGACTGGCTATTTCGGTCTAACCGGCAACAATTCCACCGATAACGACGCCTCGATTGCCTTCTTCAGCAACGATCGCGAGCCGTTCCTCGAATACGATGTCACCAAACTGATCTACACCCTGGCCAATCCCAAGAAGCGCGTGGTCGGGCTGATGACCGGACTGCCGCTCGATGGCGGCATGCCGCCGATGGCGATGATGGGCGGCGGCCGACCGCAGCCGCCGCAGATGGTCATGGAGCAGATCCGCGAGTTCTTCGAGGTCAAGTCGATTGGCCAGGACGTCAAAGAAATTCCCGCCGATGTCGACGTCCTGATGATCGCTCAACCCGACAAGTTGACGGCGGAGGCGGCGCTTGCCGTCGATCAATTCGTGCTCGGCGGTGGCAAGGCACTGGTGTTCGTGGATCCGGTGGCAGAGCTCGGGCGCATGGGCCCCATGGGAATGGGACCGGGTGCGCCAACCGCCGACTTCATCAAGGTCCTCAAAGCCTGGGGCTTGGACTTCGATCCCGGCAAGACCGCCGCCGACATCGCCAGCGCTCGCCGTGTGCAATTCGGCGGCGGCGCGCGGCCGGTGGTCACCGAATACGTGTCATGGCTGACGCTTGACCGCACGCGGCTTGACGAGAAAGACGTCCTCTCCGGCGGCATCGAGCGCATCAACCTGTCGACACCGGGTTTCCTGAGCAAGGCCGACGGCGGCAAGACGCAAGTGTCGCCGATCCTCATGACCAGCGACCGGGCGATGCAGGTCCCCGCCGAAAAATTTGCCGCCATGCCCGATCCGGTTGGCCTGCTGCGCAATTACAAGCCGGAGGGCAAGGCGCTGATGCTGGCGGCCCGCGTCACCGGCGAAGCCAACACGGCCTTCCCCGATGGTATCGCCACCAAGCCGGTGGCAGACAAGGACAAGCCGGCCGCGGACAAGCCGGCCGCGGACAAGCCAGCCGGAGACAAGCCGGCTGCGGAAAAGGACGCGGCAAAGCCCGACGCCCCCGCCGGCGACGGCAAAGCTGCCGCTACCAAACCCGAGGCGAAAGCCGAGGCGGCGACGACTGGCAAGCCGGCACACAGCAGCGGCCGCATCAATGTCATCGTGGTCGCCGATACTGATCTGTTGTCGGATCAGTTCTGGGTCGATACGCGCGAGTTCCTCGGCCAGCAGGTGGCGATCCCCAATGCCAGCAACGCTGCGCTGGTCGTCAATGCGCTCGACAATCTGTCGGGCTCGGACTCGCTCATCAGTTTGCGCGCGCGCGGGGTCGAGGAGCGCCCCTTCAAGCTCGTGAATGAACTGCGCCGCGATGCCGAACAGCGCTATCGCGAAAAGGAGCAGTTGCTCACCAACAAGCTGAAAGACGTGCAAGGTCAACTGGCGAAGCTGGAGAGCGCCGGTGAGGGTGGGGCCACGCTGCTCACCGAAAGCGAGAAGCAGACGGTCGAGAAGTTCCGCTCCGACATGCTGTCAATCCGCCGCGAGCTGCGCGAGGTCAAGCGTGCGCTGCGGGAGGACATCGACCGGCTCGACGGCTGGCTCAAATTTGCCAACATTGCGCTGGTGCCGCTGTTGATTGGCGTCGGCGGCATCGGTTGGGCGACGCTCAACCGGCGGCGCCGCGCCGACGATAGCAACAACCATCAGGCGGGGGATCAGGGAGGCGCCGCATGAAACCCAGGACGATCGCCGAGCTTGCCATTATCGCCTTGGTGGCGGTGGTTGTGGCCGCGGCCTCCTATGTCTCGCAGAATCGCTGGTCGCAGGCCAAGGTCACCGGGGCTCCGCTGTTTCCTGGACTGACGGCGCAGAGCGCAAAAATTGCCAGGATCGAGCTGCGCCAGGGCGACAAGAAGCTGGCGCTCGAACGCAAGGATCAGGGCTGGGTGGTCGCCGACCGGGGCGGCTATCCCGCCAAGGCCGACGCCGTCCGCACGCTGCTGGTGCGGCTTGGCGAGGCGGAACTGGTCGAACCCAAAACTCGCAAGAGCGACCGGTTCGCGATGCTGGAGCTGGAAGACGCCGGCGCTAAGGATACCAAGTCGCGTGAGGTGCGCCTGCTGGACCAGCAGGGCAGCGTGCTGGCGCAGGCGATCATCGGTAAAAAGCGCTACGACGCCTTCGGCGCCAACCAGGCCGGAACTTATGTACGTTGGCCGGAAGACGCACAGGCCTGGCTGACCAGCAGCGATATCGTGGTTTCGGCGGCGCCGCGCGACTGGGTGGTCCCGGCCGTGCTCGAAGTCGAGGCCCCAAAAATCACCTCGCTCACCGTGGAGATTCCCAACGAGGCGCCGCTGCGCATCGAGCGGGACGGCAGCGAGGGTGGCAAGCACAAGCTCGTCAGCATCCCGCAGGGCAAAAAACTGAAACAAGGCGCCGACGTCGATGCGGTTGTGCGCGCCGTTGCCGGCATCGAACTCGACGACGTGCGCAAACTCGATGAGGCGGCGAGCGGCGAGGTCGGCACCGCCCGCTTCGAAGCCGACGGTGGCCTGGAGGTGACCTTGCGCCTGCGCAAGCAGGGCGAGGATACTTGGGTGTCGATCGCGGCCACCGCCAAGGGCGACGGTGACGGCAAGAAAGCCGCCGAAACCATCACCAACCGCACCAAGGGTTGGGAATTCAAGATCCCCGCCTCCAAGGCAACGGCAATTCTGAAGCGCCCGGACGACCTGTTCGAGGCGAGCTGAGGGGCCGGCCGCAAGATCGACGGCGGAGACCGCCCCAGTCACGGGAAGCCGGATCACACCCCGCGCTCTGGCCCCATCACCCCGCGGCCGTTGCCCGCTGCCGCCGGCACGTCCTGGCCAGGCAAGCCGCGCGTTGCGCCGCGGCGCGGCAACGCGCCCCAGTTCGATAACCGGCGCACCGCGGCCGGCCGCGGCAGCGTTTGCGCCTTGTTTTTCAGCGCCAGCACGAGCCCACTTAGACTTCCGACGTAGGCAATGCCGGTTCGGCTTGGCGTTTGAATTGCTGGCCGAATTGAGACATGCTTGAGGCCGCTGCCGCATCGGCCTCGCGCCGCTGCCAATGCCAAAATAAGCAGTCGATAGTGACCGGAGGAAGCGCATGAAACGTCGGCATCGCACGCTCACCTTGCTTACAACGGCGGCGCTGATGGCGTTGTCATCCCTGGCCGGGCTGGCGCAGGCGGAAGCCCCCAAGCGCGGCGGCATCCTGAAGTTCGTGGTGCCCGATGAGCCGCCGAGCTTCGACGGCCACCGCGAGACCACCTTTGCGCTCATTCATCCGATCGCGCCGTTTTACAGCGTGCTGGTCAGGGTCGACCCCAACAATCCCGCCTCGACCACCGATTTTGTCTGCGACTTGTGCACCGACATGCCCAAGCCGGCCGACGGAGGCAAGACCTACACTTTCAAGATCCGCAAGGGCGTCAAATTCCACGATGGCTCGAGCCTCTCGGCTAAAGACGTTGAGGCCTCCTTCAAGCACATCATTTTCCCACCCGACGGCGTGCAGAGCCCGCGCAAAGAACATTTCCAAATGGTCGAGAGCGTGGCGGCACCCGACGATGAGACGTTCGTCATCAAGCTCAAGTATCCCTCGGGCGCGTTCCTGCCGGCGCTGGCGTCGCCCTTCCATTTCATCTACTCGAAGGCGATCTTGGACAAGGACCCGCACTGGTATGAAAACAATGTGATGGGTTCGGGTCCGTTCGTATTCGAGGCGCGGGAGGCGGGAGCCGCGGTGCGCGGCAAGCGCAATCCGAACTACTACCACGCGGGGCTGCCCTACCTTGACGGCTTCGAGGCGATCTTTGCCAAAACCCAGTCGTTGCGCGTGCAGGCGATCCGCGGCGACCAGGCGGCGATGGAATTCCGCGGCCTGCCGCCAAAGAGCCGTGACGATCTGGTTGCCGCGCTGGGCAAGGACATCACGGTGCAGGAAAGCGACTGGAACTGCCTTTTGATCGTCACCCCCAATAGCCGCAAGAAGCCGTTCGACGATGTCCGCGTGCGCAAGGCCCTGACCCTGGCGCTCGACCGCTGGAGCGGTTCGCGCGACCTGTCCAAGATCGCGGTGGTCAAATCCGTCGGCGGCATCGTGTTCCCGAACCATCCGCTGGCGGCGACCAAGGAGGAACTGGCAAAGCTTGCGGGCTACGCCACTGACATCAAGGCGTCCCGCGAGGAGGCCAAGCGGCTGTTGAAAGAGGCAGGCGTCCCCGATCTCAAATTCACGCTCGCCAACCGCGCCGTCGACCAGCCCTACACCATCGTCGGCACCTGGTTGATCGATCAGTGGAAGCAGGTTGGCCTTGCCGTCGACCAGAAGATGGAGCCGACGGCGCCGTTCTATGCCACCCTGGAAAACGGTGCCTTCGATGTCGCTCTCGAATTCAACTGCCAGTCGGTGGTCAATCCGCTGGGCGACACTTCGAAGTTCCTACCCAATGCCGGCGATCAATACGGTGGCTTCAAGGACCCGGAGCTGAACAAGATCTACGATGCCATGAACCGGACCGGCGACGTCGCCGAGCAACGACACCTGATGCGCGCCTATGAGAAGCGGGTGATCGATGAGGAGGTGCACAACTTCATCACCTTCTGGTGGTATCGCATCATTCCCCACCGCTCCTACGTCAAGGGCTGGAAGATTTCCCCCAGCCACTACTTAAACCAGGACTTGTCGATGGTGTGGCTCGACAGGTAACCCGTTGACCGCGCCCCTGGCGTCCCGGCTCAGCCTCGGCCGGGACGACAAGCGTCATGTCCCGCAACATGTACTTTTATATAGTCAAGCGATTGGCGCTCATGATCCCAACGCTGCTCGGGGCGGCGGCGTTGGTGTTCTTCCTGATGCGGCTGATCCCGGGTGACATCTGTACCTTGCGGCTGGCGACCGGCGGCGGCAGCATCAATCCGGGGGTGGTCAAGGCCTGCCGCCTGGAACTCGGCATGGACCAGCCGCTGCTGGTGCAGTTCTGGCTGTTCATCAAAGGCCTCCTCAGCTTCGACTTTGGCCGCTCGATGTGGACCGGTCGCCCGATCGTCGAGGAAGTCGCCCTCCGCTTCCAGCTGTCGCTGCAAGTCGCCATTATGGCAACCTTCACCGCGGTGCTGATCGCCATCCCGCTCGGCACCATTTCGGCGGTCAAGCAGAATACCTGGATCGACTATCTGGTCCGCGCCTTCTCGATCGCGGGCGTCGCCATGCCGTCGTTTTGGCTGGGCATCCTCATCATTCTGGCCATCCTGATCACCTCCAAAGCCTTGTTTGGTTCGCCCTGGATGCCGCCCATCAAGTATGTGCCGATCTGGGTCGACCCGCTCTATAACCTCAAGATGTTAATCTGGCCGGCGCTGGCCACCGGCTACCGCTACTCGGCAGTAGCCACGCGCATGACCCGCTCAGCCATGCTGGAGGTGCTGCGCGAGGACTATGTGCGCACCGCCCGCGCCAAGGGAGTGTTCCGCTCCTTGATCGTGCGCCGGCACGCGCTGCGCAACGCCCTGCTCCCCGTCATCACCATCATCGGCATCGAGTTTGCTTTCCTGATGGGCGGCCTGGTCGTCACCGAGCAGGTGTTCAATCTCAACGGCCTCGGCAAACTGTTCGTGGAATCCGTCTCCAACCAAGACTACACCATGACGCAAGCGCTGGTGATGCTGGTGGTGGCCATTTTCGCCTTGACCAATCTGATCGTCGATGTGTTCTACGCGTGGCTCGACCCCCGCATCCGC
>Ga0126376_10001316_pt1 | contig 13313 bp, 10 predicted proteins | sample PanSoiMetPlot_15_FD_92760 | JGI IMG/M metagenome (GOLD analysis project Ga0126376, IMG submission 92760) | Tropical forest soil microbial communities from Panama - MetaG Plot_15 | ecosystem: Environmental > Terrestrial > Soil > Tropical forest > Bulk soil | place: Panama | collected 2016-02-17
AACGTCGCCACCGCTGTGACTGCGGTGCTGACATCGATCGCGACGTTGCTGCGGCTATGGTCGTACACTTTCGTGCCTTCGGTTTCCGGCCCGGTGCGGGCCTTGAGTCGTTAAGCGAGCGGGTCGCCGCCTAGCTTGGCTCAGAAGCCGTCGCCAGGCGACGGTAGTTCACTGCCCTACGGCCGTTGGCCGCAATTCGGCGCATGAGGAGAAAGCCTATGTTCGAGAGCGTCCGCGCCGCGCGCGGCGTGATCCGATCGCTGCGCGTCTATTACGGGAACCGGCAGCGTCGCGGCGCCCTCGACCGGCACTACGCCCGCTTTGTTGCGAGCGGCGACCTGGTGTTCGACATCGGCAGCCACGTCGGCGATCGGATTGCGGCATTCCGGCGCCTTCGGGCGCGGGTAATCGCAGTCGAACCGCAGCCGGCGCTGGCGATGACGCTGCGGCTCCTCTACGGCCGCGATAAGATGGTGACTTTGGTGGAGAGCGCGGTTGGCCGTGAGCCTGGCAACATCGCGTTGCAACTCAATCTCGACAATCCGACGGTTTCGACCGCCTCCGAGGCTTTCATCGCCGCCGCCCAGGACGCGCCGGGCTGGGAGGGACAGCACTGGACCCGCACCGTTGAAGTGCCGGTCACGACCCTCGACACACTGATCGCCCGCCACGGGCTACCGCGCTTCATCAAGATCGATGTCGAGGGTTACGAGGCAGAAGTCCTCGCCGGGCTTTCCGCCCCGGTGCCGGCGCTATCGTTCGAATTCACCACCATCCAACGCGATGTGGCATGCGCCTGCGTGGCGCGTTGCGCCACGATAGGCTATGGGGCATTCGAAGCCTCGCTCGGCGAGAGCCTCGCTTTCGCACACGGCCGCAAGCTTCATGCCGGTGAAATCACCGACTGGCTGATGGGATTGCCGGATCGCGCCAATTCGGGAGACATCTATGCGACCCTGGCTTAGGCTTCGCTGGAAAATAAGCGCCGTGGTTCGCGCGACGCGGGCCGCAATCTTTTCCCCTCCCCGCTTGCGAAGGAGGGCCAGGGAGTGGGCTACCTCCGCGGACCTGAGCCGCTGCGAGCACCCCCTCCCCAGCCCTCCCCCGCAAGCCAGGGCTATCGCATGTGGCCGGCGGCCCTCACCTCTCTCCGGTTGCGGGGAGAGGTTGGAATTGGCGCGCTCTTTGCGCAAATTCCGGGTGAGGGGGCCTCGCCGCGAGTCTGAGCCTGAGGAGCACCCCGACCCTCTCCATAGCCCGTCGAGGACGGGCGTAAACGCCCTTATGGCCAGCGGAGAGAGGGAAAAGTGGCGCTCGGCCACATGCGATAGCCCCGCGCAGATGGGGGAGGGGAAACAAAAAGGCGGGATTACTTATCGTTGCCTCCTTGGGCAGGTTTGCTCGAACGCTGTGCTTGCCGTGCTGGTGGCGCCTGCCTGCTGCTTCGCAGCCGGACCGCTCGCAGTGGCCGTCGAGAATGCCAGCACTCCGACGCTGTGCGCCGAGACGGACAACGTCTACCTCAAGCTCACTTCCGCCACGGTTCGCCAGTTCACAATCGAGGCGATCCACCCGGCCTATGCCGGCACCATCGTGGCCGACCGCACCGCCCCGGACTTTCGCAACTGCGACATGTCCGCCGATCCGGTGCACCGCGCCGAGCCGCGCCGGGTCACGATTTACGAAACCGGCGACCTGCAGCTCATCGGCTACACTTTCACGTCGTTCTGGCGGCCGGGCACGGTTCCGGTCCGGGTCGGAGCGCGTGTGGAGACCGGCCTGCACCTCTTGCAGCTCTTCACGAAATTCAGGGAGCGCACCGAGGAAGTGCTGGTGCTCTATCCCCCGGACGGTTATTGGCGTGCGCGCCCGCTGCCGCCGGAGCATTTGTCCTACAGCGCCTATGGATCGTCGTTTCTGATCGGGCCGGTCGAGACGGCGGGACGGCCCTTTGTCGACATCCGCGACATCGCGTTCGATCCGGCGACGCAGAGCTTCCGTCTTGCTTTTGTGCGCGGCGGTGAAGCGACGCTGCGGCTCGACGTCGTCGACCGGGAACACATCGCGCTCGACGTGAAATTCGATCGCACCGTCGAGGCGCGCCCGTTCGCGGGGCTGCGCTCAATGTTCGTGACCGAGACCAATGCCGATGCCGCCCGTGTCGCCTGGCGGACGGCGGGCGGCAAAGCCTACGAAACCGCGCCGATCATGTCGTTTGGCCGCGCGGACGTGGTCGAATTGTGGGCCGGACGGCGCCTGCCATCCCGTCACAACACCAGCGCGCCGGACATGATTTTTCGCTCGTTCATCGGTGGCGACTGATCCGGCTGCAGCGAGTTCCTACCCCGCCGTCGACCGCTCCACGTTTGCGATGCGGCTCGGCACACCGAATTCGCGGCGGCAGACATCGGCGAGCAGCGCGACGCCTTCGCGAATCTCCGCGTGAGACGGATTACCGAAACACAATCGCAACCGGCTCTTGCCGTATTGCTTGTCGGGCGACCATTCGAAGCCCGGATTGATCGCGACGCCCGCTGCAAGCGCCGCCTGGGCGAGCTTCTGGGTGTCGACCACGTCGGGCAGCTTGACCCAAAGGAAAATGCCGCCCTTCGGATCGTCGAACTCGGCCGCGGTGCCGAACTGCTCGGCGAGCGATTCCATCATGATTTCGAGCTTTGCCCGTAACGCCTTGGTCAGTTCCGGCACATGGGCGGCAAAATGCGGTCTGCAGTATTCAGCGAGCACCATCTGCTCAAAGGCCCCGGTGCCGGCGTCGGTCTTGAGCGGCAGCATGCGCGACAGTACTGACCAGTCCGCCACCACGTATCCGACTCGCAATGACGGCGCGATCGACTTGGAAAATGAGCCGATGTGGATGACGTTCCGGCTCTCGCTCAGTGCGTAGATCGCGGGCGGCCGCTTGCCGTCCCAGATCAGGTCGGCGTAGCAATCGTCTTCGAAGATCGGCACCTTGTGGGCTTCGGCAAGGCGAATGAGCCCCAGCCGCCGCTCCTCGCCCATGATGGCGCCGGTCGGGTTCTGCACGGTCGGGATGGTGTAGATATACTTTGGGCGGATGCCGCGTCCCGTGAGATCGTCGAGCGCCGCGGACAGGGCCTCCAGGCGCAACCCTTCGCCATCAAGCGGCACCCCGACAGCATTGACGCCGAGGCGGGCTAGGCGGCTGAGCGAACCGAAATAGGTGACCTGCTCGACCAGCACGGTGTCGCCGCGCGAAAGCAGGAGGCCGTTGACGAGCTCGATTCCCTGGAGCGAGCCTGAGGTAATGAGAATCTCATCGGCCGAGCAGGAAATCCCCGCGTCGCGCTTGAGCTTTTCGACCAGGAATTCGCGCAGCCGCCGGTAGCCGAGAGGACCGCTTTCGAGCCCGTAGGTCGCGAGCGTCTTGCCCTCCCGCCTGAGGACCGACGTTGCGGCCGCGATCAGTTCCTCGACCGGCACCTGCGCGGCGTCGTTATGGCCGCCGACGAAGTTGTATTTGGGAAACCCGTTCCATTTGATCGCCGGGGCCGGTAAGCCGGCCGCCAGCACAGGCGCAAAGTCGAACGGTTTGGCGGCGGTCGCGGATGCGGTCATAATATCTCCGGAGGGGTTCTCGGGCGCTGTCGGTGTGCTGAAAATTAAAGCACGTTTCGATGGGTTTGAGTCACACGGTCATGCAGAGACATGCCGTCTCGTGACGTGGCGCGGACCCATGTGTGCAGCACATCCACGCCTTGCTCCCAGTCCTTCGGCGGGTAAGGCGTGGATGTCTGGGCGAGCCCGGCCCGACTCCGGACGTCAGTTCCGAAGCGTAGGATGGGCAAAGTCGCCTGCCAGCCAATGATAATGTGTACAAGCATCGCGCGACTGTGCCCACGCGATCAGACGGCAGGGTGGGACAGCGTGGGCAAAGGCGCAGAAGGCGCTGCTCAGGTTGCCCGGCATGTGGATACGCCTTTGCAAAAGGTCGCATTTCGATTGAAATCCGCCTTAGCAGCCTATGATACCGTTACGAACGGTTGGTCTTTCACTGCCGCGACCAGCCCGTAGAACGCCTCGTTCACTTTCGGCCAAGCCGGCAGCTTCGCCACGTTGTCGAGCCAGCGTCTGATGTTCGGATAGGTGGAAAAATCCACCTTGATGATCTCGCCGATCGACACCAGGCAGGCGCCGAAATAGTCGGCAATCGTAACCTGGTCGCCGCACAGATAATTCTTGTCAGGGCCGATCCAGTGATCGTTGAGCACCTTCAGCCAGCGCTTGGAATATTCTTTGCCCATTTCGAGGGTGGCGCCTTGCGCCTCGTCACTGCGCCGCTTGAGGTTTGGAAACAGCTGCGGGTAGCACAGCCCATAGCCAAAATCGCGGTAGAAGTTGGTATTGATCCAATCCATAACCTCGTTGACCTTGGCCCGCTGCTTGAGGTCCTTAGGGTAGGCCGGTGAGCCGACTTTGTCGGCGAGGTATTTCAGGATTGCCGAGCTTTCAGTGAGCCGCAGATCGCCATCCTCCAGCATCGGCACCAGGCAGTTCGGGTTGATGACGGAATAGGGCGGCGCATATTGCGCACCCGTCATGATATCGACCTGCTCCTCCTCCACCGGAATCTGATGCTCGGCGACGAACAGCCGCACCGGTCGGCTCGTCGTTGATATAGGGTGCATGTATAATTTGATCATCGCCTCCTCCCCAGTTTGGCGGTGTCGCATTGGAGTGTATTTCAAGCACACATGAACGTCGTACGCGGGCTTGACCGCGTATCCGTTCACGTCGGCAAAGAGTGTTTTGCTTTCGATGGGTCGCCGGGTCAAGCCCAGCCGAGTCGACCACCGCAGGGGAGGGCAGCGAAGTCAAGCGCGTAGCCGGTTCGGCGCTAGCGAAACTCGGGATTTCACTACGCTCAATCCGAACCACGCTTCTCCGGTGCGGTTGGGCGCCGCGATGCATATATGGTGCGCATTTGCTGGTGTTAATGAGGCCATGTCAGCTCGCGGCGAGCGGCACGGATTGGCGAAGTCCGGCGGGAGTTCGGGTCCCTGTGCGTTCAATGAGGTCGGACCGGCATGATTGAAGCCATCGACCGCGGCTCCGGTTTGATTGCGCTGCGTGGCGTCAGCCGGATTCATGACGGCGGTGCGATAGCGGCGCTCAGAAACGTCGACCTGCAAATCAGAGAGGGCGATTGTGTCGCCATCGTCGGCGCCAGCGGAAGCGGCAAGAGCAGCCTCGTCAATATCTTGTGCGGCATCGATTATCCGACCTCCGGGCACGTGATCTGGCAGGGGCGGGCGATTCGCAGGAAAAAGGAGTGGGTGCAGTTGCGGCGTTTGCGCATCGGTATCGTGTTCCAGGAGTTCAACCTCATTCCGACGCTTACGGCGCTGGAAAATGTCGAACTCGCGCTCCTTGGCCGTGGCATGACCGCAAAGCACCGTTATACCCGCGCCGGGATGGTGCTGGGCCACGTCGGTTTGGATCATCGTCCGCATCACCTCGTCACCAGGTTGTCGGGCGGAGAGCGTCAGCGCGTGGCAATCGCCCGCGCCATCGTCAGCGAACCGAAACTGCTGCTCGCCGACGAGCCGACCGGGAACCTCGACAGCGCCAGTGCGGCGAAGATCGCCGATCTCCTGTTCGACCTGCGAGAAATGACCGGCATGACCCTCGTTCTGGTAACGCACGACGATACGCTCGCGGCCCGGTGCGCCCGACAGATAAGACTTCGCGACGGTACCGTTGTCGAGGATACGCTCCGGGGCCTGATATCCGCGACGATCACATCCCGGTCCAGGACATGAACCTTGTCAGGCTTGCACTTCGCAATCTCAAGCGGCGACCGCTCCGTACTTTCCTGTCCGTACTCGGCATCGGGCTCGCGGTCGGCAGCGCGCTGACGCTGACGGCCTTATCGCAAAGTATCCAGGACGGTGCACGCGAAGGCATTCACGAGATCGGGGGCGACCTCATCGTCATGCAGAAAGGCGCGTCCGGCATTTTCGGCGGCTTCATCCCGGACAGGACCCTCGAACGCGTTGCGTCAGTCCCCGGCATCGTGCGGCTGTCGGGCGCGCTTGTCGCGTTGGCCTCCAGCGGCGGCGGCAATGTCCTCACTTTCGGATGGCCCGATGCGAGCTACCTATGGAAAAGGGTTCCCCTGCGCGAGGGTCGCCTGCCGGCCGCCGGAGAACGCCACGTCGCGGTGCTTGGCGACACCGCGGCGGTCTCATTGGGGCGGAAGCTCAATGACGAGTTCTCTGTGTTTGGCGAGAGCTTCCGCGTCGTCGGCATCGCCGGTTACACCTCGATCGTCAATCGCAGTCTCGTCCTTGTGCCGCTTGTCGATCTGCAGGAGGCAACCTACCGGCCGCGCCAGGTTACCATCGCTCATGTCAGTGTGGAAAATGCTCGCGATAGCAGCGAACTCGCACGCATACGCCAGGAAATCGAGGGCGCGGGCGATGTCGTTGCCGCGGCCCCCGATGAAGTTCTCGATCGCGATCGCAATTTTACGATCCTTGAGGCTGTGTCGCTGGCGGTAGCGATCGTGGCAGCGGCAATGAGTGCGCTCTATGTGCTTACCGCCTTGGTGCTGGCGACGCAGGAGCGCACGCGTGAGATCGGTATCTTTGCGGCGATCGGATGGAGCAATGGCCGCATTATGCAATCGATCGTGATTGAGGGAATCTTGATGTGCGTGATCGGTTGCTGTCTTGGCGTGCTCTTGAGCTTCCTCGCTGCATATGAGTTTCCCCACATACCGACAATCGGCATCCGGATCCCGTTCAGGCCAGGTGCCGGCCTGATTGCTCCGGTCATTGCTGGGGCCATGGTGCTCTGTATTCTCTGCGCTCTGCTGCCGGCGTGGCGGGCGGTGCGGATGCTCCCGGCAGAGGCGTTGCGGCGGATGTAAAAGACTGCCTAAGCCGTCAAGACTTGCAACTGGATGCGGCGGCTAGTTGCTTTTTGCAGGCGGCGAAACGTTCATGCCGCTCTTTCAGGACCCTTACCGGGCGAGGTCCCATATTTCAGTCATTTGCGGATCGTCCCTCGATTCTCCGATCCACTAACGCAAGTGTGATGGCGTAGCAGGCTTGGTCGGCTTGACCGCGGGCTAGTGACGAATTACTAGATTCGTCACTGTTCACTAGGGGCTCTCGCTGGTGGGACCATGAATCCGCAGGTCAGAATCAAGCCGGAAGATACCCGGGCCCGGATTATCGAAACCGCCGAGGTACTGTTCCGACGGCTTGGTTTTGCCAAGACCGCCGTTGCGGACATCGCGGCCGAACTCGATATGTCACCCGCCAACGTATACCGCTTTTTCCCTTCCAAGAACGCGATCGTCGAGGCGATCTGTCGCCGCTTCCTTGCGGAGATCGACGACAAGGCTTGGGCTGTAGCGCGTGCAAAGGGGTCCGCCAGCAACCGACTAGAGCGGCTGATCCTCGAAATTCTTAGCTATCACAAGGAAAATGTGCTCGCGGAGCAGCGCGTCAACGACTTGGTCCTGGCAGCGATTGAATTGAGCTGGGATGCCATCCGGGCCCACAAGGAAGTCATGCGCACTGTGGTGGAAGTGATCCTGCGCGACGGCATCGAGGCCGGGGAATTCGAGGCGGTCGAGCCGCGCGAGACGGCCGAGCTTTTTATGCGTTCGGTCCTGTGTTTCACCCATCCGATGGTGATCGGACAGTGCATGGAGGAAGGTCAGGACCTGGAGACCCAGGCCCGCGCGTCCGTCCACTTCATTCTGCGCGCCATTACCCCTCGTTAGCCCAATGTCGAACACATCGGAACCACGAGTGTGCCTGATGTCTGACGAAGGACGAATTTCATCACTTATTAGTGATCACCACAACTCCTCCCGAGAAAGAGGCCGCGACTGCAGTAACCGACCGCACAGGAGTGCCATCATGCCCTCGCTGACTTCACAGCAGCCCACCGTAAGCCGATGCGTCCCACGACTGCGCGCCATCGGGGCGATCCTCGCCGTGACTGCGCTCGCGCCCGCTCTCGCGGCCTGCAACGACGTGGCAACCTCCGCGACCGCACCGCCGGCGCGTCCGGTGCAGGTGCAGCGCGTGATGTTCGCCCCCGCAAACGAGAACCTTGAATTCCCCGGTGTGGTGCGGGCACGTTACGAGACCGACCTAGGGTTCAGGGTCGCCGGCAAGATAGTGGCCCGTCTTGTCAATGTGGGTGATCGGGTCCGCGCCGGCGACCTAGTGGCGCGGCTCGATCCGCGCGATCTCCAATTGCAGGTCGAGAGCGCCGAGGCCGAACTTACCGCCGCCAAGTCGAATCTCGCCCAGACCACCTCTGACGAATCGCGCTACGAGAGCCTCCGGGCCCGCGGCTACGCGGCCGTTGCGGACTACGAGCGCAAGAAGGCCGCCAAGGACGAGGCCGAGGGACGCATGGAGCGGGCGCATCGCGGGCTCGACCTTGCGCGCAATCAACTCGCCTATGCGGACCTCAAGGCCGACGCCGACGGCGTGATCACCGCCACCCTGGCCGAGGCCGGCCAGGTGGTAGCGCTGGGCCAGGCGGTCGCACGACTTGCCCATCGTGGCGAGATGGAGGCTGTGGTCGCGCTGCCGGAGACGCGGCTCGCCGAAGCGCGCCGGTCGGACGCGAGCGTGCGGCTGTGGTCAGACCCGAACCGCCGATTTTCCGCGCGGTTGCGCGAATTGTCACCACAGGCGGACGCGACCACTCGCACCTATGCGGCTCGCTTCACAATCGAGAATCCCGACGACACGGTTGCGCTCGGCATGACGGCTAACGTCGTGCTGTCGCACCCCGAGGACACCATGGTCGCCAAGGTGCCGCTCGCCGCGGTCCTCAACCGCGGCGCTGGCCCAACGGTTTATCGCGTCGACGATAACGGCGTGTTGGAGCGCCGGGCCGTTACGGTGTCGTCCTTCAACGAGGTCGTCGCGCTCGTCACTTCGGGGCTCGAGGACGGCGATGAGATCGTCACCCTCGGCGTCCAGATGCTGCAAGCCGGACAGAAGGTCCGCGCCATCATGGGGCAGGTAATCGAGGGCCGCTGAAGTGCGTGGGCGTAGTTGCATTGCGTCGGGCGGATGAGCGAAGCGAATCCGCCACCCGCGGCGCAATACCGCCGGTGCGCCTACGCAGGCGAGTCCTTGCGATGCGAACATCATAGCTCTGAAAGGAGCCGGTCATGTCGGGCTTCAATCTCTCCCAATGGGCGATCACGCACCGCGCGCTGGTGCTGTTCATGATCCTGGTGCTCGGCGCGGCCGGCGCATACTCCTACCTCAATCTCGGCCGCGCCGAGGATCCCTCCTTCACCATCAAGAACATGGTCGTGAACGTCGCCTGGCCCGGCGCGACCGCGACCGAGGTGCAGACGCAGGTGGCCGACAAGATCGAGAAGAAGCTCCAGGAGTTGCCGTGGCTCGATCGCGTCGAAACCTACTCGCAGCCCGGGGTGTCGTTCATCCAGGTCATCCTCGTCGATCGCACGCCGCCCTCCAAAGTCAAGGACTTGTGGTACCAAGTGCGCAAGAAGGTGGGCGACATTAGGGGCGATCTGCCGGCCGGCATTATCGGCCCGAACTTCAACGACGAGTATGGCGACGTCTACTCGGCGATCTACATGTTTACCGCCGACGGTCTCAGCCTTGCCGATCTCAAGGCGCGGGCCGAAGACATTCGCCAACGCCTGCTCCGCGTTGCCAACGTCAACAAGGTCGACTTTATCGGCGACCAGGCGGAAAAGATCTTCGTCGAATTCAGCCACGCCAAGCTGGCGACGCTCGGCATCACGCCACAACAGATTTTCGACAGCGTCACGAAGCAGAACGCGGTGCAGGCCGGCGGCTCGGTCGACACCTCGGCTGACCGCGTCAATCTGCGGGTGACCGGCGGCTTCACCGGCGTCGATGCCATTCGGGCGGTACCGGTCGAGGCCGACGGACGCGTGTTCCGGCTGAGCGACATTGCCACCGTCAAGCGCGGCTATCAGGACCCACCCGCCTTCATCGTCCGCGAGGACGGCAAGCCCGCGCTCGGTCTCGGCGTCTCCATGCAGGATGGCGCCAACATCATGACGCTTGGCGAAGACCTCAAGCGCGCCATGCAAGCGATCGTTGCCGAACTACCGGTCGGCATCGAGGTCACCCAGATCGCAGACCAGCCCCACATCGTCGGACAGTCGATCTCGGAATTCGTTGAAACCTTCGTAGAGGCGCTCGCTATCGTGCTCCTCGTCAGCTTCCTTTCGCTCGGCTGGCGCACTGGCATTGTGGTCGCGCTCTCAGTGCCGCTGGTGCTGGCGATCGTACTCGCATTGATGTACACGGCCGGCGTCGATCTCCACCGCATCACGCTCGGTGCGCTGATCATCGCGCTCGGGCTCCTGGTCGACGACGCCATCATCGCAATCGAAATGATGGTCGTGAAGATGGAGCAGGGCTTCGACCGCGCCCGCGCCGCGACCTTCGCATGGACCTCGACGGCGTTCCCGATGCTGACGGGCACGCTGGTGACGGCAGCCGGCTTCCTGCCGGTCGGCTTTGCCAAATCGAGCGCCGGCGAATATGCGGGCGGCATCTTCTGGGTCGTCGGCCTGGCCTTGCTGGCGTCCTGGGTGGTGGCGGTGATGTTCACCCCGTATCTCGGGCTCAAGCTCCTGCCGAACCTCGCTAAGGCACATGCGCGCGGCAATCCGGATGCCATCTATGACACGCGCATTTACCGCGCTCTGCGCCGCGCCATCGAGTTTGCGTTGCGGTGGCGCCGCAGCGTCGTCGCTCTCACGGTTGTGACTTTTGTCGCCGCGGTCGTCGGGTTCGGCTTCGTTCAGCAGCAGTTCTTCCCCACCTCGACTCGCACCGAGCTGTTCCTTGAAATGCGATTGCCCGAGGGCACAGCCATCGGCGTCACCGATGCGACGGCGAAAAAGGCCGAACGCCTGCTCGCCGGCGACCCCGATATCGCCACCTACACGACCTATGTGGGGCAGGGCTCGCCACGCTTCTGGCTCGGGCTCAATCCGGTGCTGCCGAATCCGAACTTTGCACAAATCGTCATCGCGACGAAAAACCTGGAAGGGCGGGAGCGCGTCAAAGCCCGGATCGATCGAGCCGTTGCGGACGGCGCGCTGCCGGAGGCGCGCACCCGGGTCGATCGCTTCAATTTCGGTCCGCCCGTGGGCTTCCCGGTGCAGTTCCGGGTTGTCGGGGCCGATCCGATCAAGGTGAGGGCGATCGCCGACGACGTGCGCGCCGTCATGGCGACGAACCGCAAGATCATCGACCCGCATCTCAATTGGGGCGAGGAGGTTAAATCGATCCGCCTGGAGGTCGATCAGGACCGCGCCCGGGCCATCGGCCTCACGCCGCAGGACGTGGCGCAAAATCTGCAGACGCTGCTGTCGGGCTTCACCATTACTCAATACCGCGAGGGCATCGAGCATATCGACGTGGTTGCGCGCGCGGTGGCGGCCGAGCGCCTTGATCTCGATCGCTTGCCGACGCTTACAATCGCGACGCGCAACGGCGTCGCTGTGCCGTTGTCGCAGTTTGCGCGGCTCAACTATGAATATGAGGAGCCGATCCTGTGGCGGCGCAATCGCGACACCGTCCTCACGGTCCGCGGCGACATCGTCGACAACGTGCAGGCGCCCGATGTCACCAACGAGGTGCTGCCCAAGCTCAAGCCTATCAAGGATGCGCTCCCTTACGGTTACCGCATCGAAACCGGTGGATCGATCGAGGAGAGCGCCAAGGGAAACAGCTCGCTAGTGGCGGTGTTCCCGGTGATGGCAATCGTGACGCTGTCGCTGCTCATGATCCAGCTCCAGAGCTTCTCGCGACTGGCACTCGTCTTCGCGACCGCACCGCTCGGCCTCATTGGAGCCACCGGCGCCTTGCTCATCTCCAACCGGCCGTTCGGCTTCGTGGCGCTGTTGGGATTGATCGCGCTCGCCGGTATGATCATGCGCAACACCGTCATCCTGGTTGACCAGATCGAGCGCGACATTACGGCTGGACACGGGCGCTATCGCGCTATCGTGGATGCTACCGTGCGCCGCGCCCGGCCGGTGGCGCTCACCGCATTCGCCGCCATCCTCGGCATGATTCCGCTGGCGGGCAACGTCTTCTGGGGTCCGATGGCGATCACCATCATGGGTGGCCTGTTTGCGGCGACGATTCTGACGCTTGTGGTGGTGCCAGCGCTCTATGCGCTGTGGTTCCGGGTTCGCGAGCACGAAAGCGCGCCGTCCGTGCCGGCCATAGACGAATCCGACGAGTTCCACGGCCGGCTCGCGCCATTGGGGGTCGCGGCGGAGTGATGCGCCAGTCATCCTCCGTCGCCGCCGTGTATTGACCCCCATCACTCTGCCCGGCAAGCGGAGGAGGGTACCGAGGCGGCTACGCGAATGGCGCCTCCGTCTCCCGGCATTTCGCGGGAGGGGTGACCCCTCGTGGTCGCCCTTGTCGGGCGCGCGGGCAACAGGACGCCCACGAGGGTCGCCCCTGCAGCGGGGAGATTTGAGATTTTTTATGAGCCAGCCATCGAATCTGGTACGGTCGCCTTCCGCAAACGGAGATCGCAGGATGAAGACGTTGATTTGGGCGGCCGCGGTGCTCGTGGCCATGGCGACGACATGTGCAGCGTCCGACAAACGGGCCGAACCGCAATACTCGCCGGCTGTCGTGCAGTTCTCCTACAGTTGGGCCGCGATGGCGCCGCTGCCGCGCCGGCATCAGAACCATTGCGGCGATTACAACGGCCATTTCATCTGTTCCGACCACTGCGGCGCCGGCTACCAGGTCTATTACTGCCCGACCACTGCGAGCGGCTGCTGTCACATCGGCCTTGGATATTGTGACGGCGCCGGAAGGCTGCGTTGCAGCCCGGCTCTATTCTGACTTCGCTTCGAAGCGACCTCGACTGATGTGCGCCCGCCTGCCACGGTTGCAGCGGTCGCCGCGGCGCGTTCGACCGGCCGGATGCAGGAGGTCCGCACAATCTGATTCTAAAGGAGGGCGTTTCGAAACCAGTCGACGGTCGCTGCCTCCCTATCCAAACATCAATGCGCACAGTGCAAATAAACCGCGGTGGCCGGGACGAATCCGGCCACGCCGCTCACCCTGCAGAATTAGTTTTATTGCCCACTTCGATGCACTGGTTGACCTAAAGATAACGCCGGGGAGCGCTTGCGCGTTCCGTTCTTTTGCCCTGGCAGACGGCCCCGGTGCGGATTTCTCCTGAGTTTACGAGTAGACCGCGCGACAATTTGATGTTCGCGGTCGCGGCTGCAGAAATTGCCG
>Ga0126376_10001317_pt1 | contig 13308 bp, 12 predicted proteins | sample PanSoiMetPlot_15_FD_92760 | JGI IMG/M metagenome (GOLD analysis project Ga0126376, IMG submission 92760) | Tropical forest soil microbial communities from Panama - MetaG Plot_15 | ecosystem: Environmental > Terrestrial > Soil > Tropical forest > Bulk soil | place: Panama | collected 2016-02-17
CGATCAGGTCTCCGGTCTGACTGACGGCGATAGTCTGCCAGACTTCGTAGCCCCTGAACTCAGAGAAGGCGAGCCCGTCCGGCACTTGCACAGTGTACTTGTCCTGCGCGGAAATGGCCCTGCCGCCCAACGCTGCGAGCAATCCTATTGCGATCGTAATCGCCGGAAGTAGAACTCTCCTCATGGCTCCCTCCTATGCCGCTGTAAGTGCGTTGCTATAGCCATGGCTGCCCTCCTAACGAACGCCTGTTGGCACAAATCTATCACTGGCGCGCGACAAGCGCGTGCACCATCGATGCTCGGCCACAGCATGCGCTCCCTGGAAAGAGTTGAAGCGGACGGATCGAGGCTGCCCGGCCGCTCAGCCGTGCCGCAGTAGATGCAGGCTGAAGAGCTGGTCCGGATCGGTCCAGGCTCTCACGGGCCGCCAGCCTGAGGCGCCGGCGAGGGCCTGGAATTCTCTGACCGTGTACTTGTGCGAGTTCTCCGTGTGGATGCGCTCGCCCTCGGCAAAGGCAAAGGTGCGGCCCAGCACGCGCACGGTCTGCCGCGCAAGGCTCACGAGATACATCTCAATGCGGCCTTGCGACTCGTTATAAACAGCGTCGTGGGCGAAGTGAGTGAGGTCGAAATCGCCATCGAGCTCGCGGTTGATGCGAGCGAGCAAGTTGAGGTTGAAAGCCGCTGTGACCCCGCGCGCGTCGTTATAGGCGGGAATCAGAATCGATGCCGGTTTCTTGAGATCGACGCCGATCAGGAAGGCGCTGCCCGGCCCAAGCAGCTTCGCGGCGTTGGCCAGAAAGGCTTGCGCCTCAATATGGGTCAGGTTGCCGATGGTCGAGCCGGAGAAGAAGCCGAGCCTGCGGTGAAATTTCGCAACACTGGGAAGGGTCCGCGTCGTCGTGAAGTCGGCGATAAGGGGCAGGATGGTGAGGCCGGCATGCCGACTCAATAGCCACTCAGCAGCCTCTCTCAGGCTCTCGGCAGCGATGTCGATAGGGATATAGGCAGGGAGCTTCCCGAGTGCGCTGATGAGCAGGCTCGTCTTGCGGCTCGATCCCGATCCAAACTCGACCAAGACGCGGCCCTGGCCGGCGAGCTTGGCAATCTCAGCGCCGTGGACCTCGAGCAGTCCGGCTTCGACGCGCGTCGGGTAATACTCCTCGAGCTTGACGATCTCCTCGAACAGCTCTGAGCCAACCGTGTCATAGAAGAAGCGGCAAGGAATGCTGCGCGGCGTCCGCCCAAAGCCCGACAGCACTGCGGCGGCAAAATCGGATTGGGCGCGCTCCTGCTTCGCGCGAAGCCCGAGCGCATGAGCCGGCGTCCCGGAGGGGAGGTGAAGGGAGATATCGCCCTCCATCACGCGTCGGAGGCGAGGCGCAGGCCCACGAACTGCCAGCGCTGATGGGGATAGAAAAAGTTGCGATACGTTCGGCGGATGTGGCCGTCTGGCGTCGCGCAGGAGCCGCCCCTCAGCACGAACTGGTTCACCATGAACTTGCCGTTGTACTCGCCGACAGCGCCTGCTGCCGCCTTGAAGCCGGGATAGGGGAGATAGGCGCTTGCCGTCCATTCCCACACGTCGCCGAACATCTGCTGGAGCGTGGCGCCGGGCTTGGCTGGCATCGGCTGCAAATGACCTTGGCCGAGTGTGCGGCCCTGGAGCGGGACACTCGCCGCCGCGACCTCCCATTCGAACTCGGTGGGGAGCCGATACCCGGCCCAGCGGGCAAAGGCATCGGCCTCGTAATAGCTGACATGGGTCACGGGCGCGGCGAGGTCTACCGGCCGGAAGCCAATCAGGCTCATTTGCATGTAGCCGCCTTCCGCCTTTTCGAAATAAAGCGGCCCCTGCCAACCCTGGCCGTTCACTGTGTTCCAGCCGTCTGCGAGCCAAAGCGTCGGCGTGGCATAGCCGCCATCCTCGATGAACTCTATCCACTCGGCGTTGGTCACGCAGCGCGTGGCGAGCTTGAACGGACGGATCAGCTCCTCGTGCCGCGGGCCTTCGTTGTCATAGGCGAAGCCAGTGCCATCATGCCCGACCTCGAAGATCCCGCCGTCAAAGGACACGAAGGAAGGCGGCGCAGCCTCGCCCGCGGCCACGCCGGGCCGCGCCTCGCGATAGGCAGGCTTGAGCGGCTCTGCGGCGAATAGCGCAAGAACGTCGGTGAGGAGCAGCTCCTGGTGCTGTTGCTCGTGATTGATGCCGAGCTCGACGAGCTCAGCCACCTCGGGCCGAAGCGGCTGCTTGAGCAGCCGGCCAAGCACTTCGTCGACGAATGAACGATAGGCACGCACCTCATCGGCCGAGGGGCGCGTAAGCAGGCCGCGTTTGGGACGCGGCTGCCGCGGTCCGACGCTCTCGTAATAGGAGTTGAAGCAATATTCGAAGCGCTCGTCGAACACCTGGTAGCTGGGAAGAAAGCGTTTCAGGATGAAGGCTTCAAAGAACCAGGTGGTGTGCGCGAGATGCCATTTGGTTGGGCTCGCGTCGTCCATGACCTGGACGACCTGGTCCTCGTCGCTTAAGAGCCGCGCGAGGTCGGTTGAGAGTACCCTCGTCTCGAACAGGCGATCGCGTAAGATGGATGAGGTCGATTCGGCGCTGGAGTTCGGTTCGGCGAGGACGGCGTTCCGCGCACTCATCACTGGTTCCCTTCCGGCAATCGCACCCAACGCGGAGATTTAGCAGCTTGTTCCGAAAGCCTAAATGCATAATCATGCACAACTCTGTGAGCGCGCCTTGATTTTCTCTTGGAGTCTTTGATGTTGGAATACGGTGCCAAGGGCGAGGATCCGGTCAACTCCTTCGACGGGAGGCAGTCGGAGGCCGCGGCGGAGCTGCAACGCGGCATCTGCCGGGCATTTCGTACCCTAGGCCATTCGGTTATTACCGAGCTGCCGCTCGCCAATGGCCGCCGCGCCGATGTCGTTGCGCTTTCGGGGAGCGGCGATGTGCTGATCGTCGAGATCAAATCCTGCCTACTCGACTATCGGACCGACGCCAAGTGGCAGGATTATCTCGATTATTGCGACAGGCTCTATTTCGCGGTACGGGCCGACTTCCCTTGCGAGGTTATTCCCGAGGAGGCGGGGCTGATCCTTGCCGACCGCTATGGTGCAGAGCTCGTGCGCGAGGGTTTGGAGGAGCGCCTATCGGCCGCACGCCGAAAGGCGATGATGCTCACCTTCGCTCGCGCTGCCGCGCTCCGCTTGCAGCAGCACCTAGACCCTGGCTGCAGCTTCGAGCTTTAGGCTTACTTTGGGGCGCGCTTGGCGAGGATGCGCTGCAAGGTGCGGCGATGCATGTTGAGCCGCCGTGCGGTCTCCGAGACGTTGCGATTGCAAAGCTCGTAAACTCGCTGGATGTGCTCCCAGCGCACCCTGTCGGCCGACATCGGGTTCTCCGGCGGAGGCGCCTTCACCGTGCTCGTCGACGCAACCAGCGCATTGTAGACGTCGTCAGCGTCGGCAGGCTTGGCCAGATAGTCGACGGCGCCGAGCTTCACCGCCGTGACGGCGGTTGCGATATTGCCGTAGCCAGTGAGAACGACGGCGCGGGCTTCGGGCCGCACCTCTTTCAGCGCGGCGATCACGTCGATGCCGTTGCCGTCATCGAGACGCATGTCCACGACCGCAAAGGCAGGAGGCCGGCGCCGCAGAGAGGACAAACCGTCCTCGACCGAGGCGGCCGCCTCGACCAAGAAGCCGCGCGTCTCCATGGCGCGTGCGAGCCGCGCCAGGAAGGCGCGGTCGTCATCGACGATGAGAAGAGTATTGTCGGGCACGCCGGTTGACTGCGACGGCGTGGGCGAGACCTGCTGAACGTCCATGGCCAAGCTCTCCTATGACCCTGCTCCAGCCCTTGCCACGAGCTAAGCGGTTTTGCGCCGGTCGGCAACGATACCAAAGTAGGGGGTCACTGAAAAATGAACTGCCGGTAACGTTCGGCAGCCGGGCTTTTTGCCCCACTTTATCTCGCTTGCCGGAACTTTAGCTGACCGGCTCCGGCCTGACCTCGGTCCGCGCCGGGCGTTGCTCGAATTTCATGCGAGGCCAGGCCACCGTGACGCTTGCGCCTCCTTTCACCCGGTTGGCGAGCGCAAGCGTGGCGCCAGAGCGCTCGAGCAAGGTCTTGGCGATAAAGAAGCCGAGCCCCATGCCGATATGCTCGTCGGGCGCCTCCTGCCGCCAGCCATGCGCCGGACGTGTGGTGACGAAGGGCTCGCCAAGCTGCTCCAGCACGTTGGGCGAGAAGCCCGCGCCGTCATCGGCGATGACTATTTCGACCGCGCCGTCAGACCAGCGCGCCTCCACCTCAACCTTGCTCGAGGCGAAGTCGATTGCGTTCTCGACGAGATTGCCAAGCCCATAGAGAACGCCGGGATTACGCTCTGCCACCGGCTCCTGGGCCGCGGGGCTGCGCGGCGCTACGCTGTCCGCGGCTGCGATCCTGACCTCGATCGGCACCGCGACCATTCGGTGCGGCGCTACCACCTCCTCGATCAAGTGGCTCAAGGGGAGGCGCGACACTATCAGATCGTGCTGCTCTCCGCCTCCTGCGAGCTCGGCAAGGATCTCGCGGCAGCGTTCGGCCTGCGCACGAAGCAGCACCACGTCGTCGTAATGCGGGTCACTTGGCTTTGCGTCGCGCATCAGCTCCTTGGTGACAACGGCGATCGTGGCAAGAGGTGTGCCGAGCCCGTGCGCTGCGGCAGCGGCGAGCCCATCTAGTGCCGACAGCTTCTGCTCGCGGGCGAGCACCATCTCGGCGGCGGCCAGGGCCTTTGCCATGCGCCGCGCCTCCTCAGCGGTGCGCCAGGAATAGAACCCAATGAACAAAATGCCCGACACCACCGCGGCCCACACGCCCATCACGTAAGGGAAGGGGAGCAGCAGGTTGGCATGGTGGAACCAGGGCAGCGGGTGATGGAAGGTCGTAAGCAGCGTCGCAGCGCCGATGGCGAGAGCGCCAAGCGCGGCGGTGATCCTGATCGGCAAGGTCGAGGCTGACACCGTCACCGGCGCGATAAGCAGAAAGGCAAACGGGTTCTCGAGCCCGCCGGTAAGATAGAGCAGGGCGGCAAGCTGGAGGACGTCGTACGCCAGCATGATGAAGGCATAGTGGGCCCGAAGGCGCTGGCTTGCGGGATAGCGAATGCGCAGCGCGACATTGATCCAGGCTGAGAGCGCGATCACAGCGAGGCAGCCGCCGATCGGCAGGTCGATGCCGAGCACCCAATAGGCACCCACCACGGTGATGGTCTGGCCGAGCACGGCGAGCCAGCGGAGCCGCACGATGGTCTGCAGGCGCAGGCGGCTTTCGCCTTGCCGCAGCCAGTCCGGTACGTGGGGGCGGCGGCTGATTTGACTATTGTCGAGGGCGGCCATAGCTCAAGTCTAACACGCGGGGTCGAGCCATAATTCCGACAAAGCGGACGAGCAGCGCAAGGTCATGGACGAGAGAGTTGACGGTTTCGGCAAGCAGACCGGCGCTGAGCTTGCTGGAGATAGCGCCGCAGAGGCAATCGTTCCAGTGGCGGTGCGCGACCTTACCAAGGTCTATGGCCCTGTCACCCCGGTGGATCATATTAGCTTCAAGCTCGAGCAGGGAACGACCGTGGCTCTGCTCGGCGGCAATGGCGCCGGCAAGACGACGACCATCGCGATGCTACTCGGCCTCGTCATGCCGAGCTCCGGCGAGGTCAGGGTGTTCGGGGCGGATGTCAGCCGGAACCGCGGCGCAGTGGCGCACAGGCTGAATTTCCAGAGTCCATATGTCGACCTGCCGGCGCGGCTGACGGTCAGGCAGAACTTGAGCGTTTATGCCGGGCTATATGGCATCGCCAATACGCCGGAGCGCATCGCCTATATCGCTGAGGATCTGCAGATCGAGCCTCTGCTTGATCGCGAGACCGGAAAGCTGTCGGCAGGGCAGAAGACCCGCGTGGGACTAGCCAAGGCGCTGCTCAATGCGCCCGAGCTTCTGCTGCTCGATGAGCCAACCGCTTCGCTCGATCCCGACACCGCAGATTGGATCAGGCGGAAGCTCAAAGACTATGCGCGGTCGCGCGGCGCCACTCTGCTGCTTGCTTCGCATAACATGACCGAGGTCGAGCGGCTCGCCGACCGTGTCATTCTGCTCGACGCAGGCCGCATCATCGAGGACGAGACGCCCAAAGCTCTGATCGCGACTTTTGGGCGGAAGACTCTGGAAGAAGTGTTTCTCGACGTGGTCCGCGGACACGCCAGGCGGAAAGCGCCATGAGCGAAGCGCGCACAGTGCAAAGCGGCGCAGAGCCCATCCTTCTCGCGCCGACAGGTCTCGGCGGGTCCATCAGGCGCGTCAAGGCGCTGGTGCGTCGCTACATCTACCTGTTGCGGAGCTCTGGCGTGCGCCTCGTCGAGTTGATCTACTGGCCTTTCCTGCAGATGCTGACCTGGGGCTTCCTGCAGAAATATCTCGCGGGCACCACCAACCCTCTGGCGCAGGCGGCAGGCGTACTGATCGGCTCAATCCTGCTGTGGGACATTCTATTCCGCTCAAACATCGGCTTCGCCACCACCTTCATCGAGGAGATGTGGTCGCGCAATCTCGGCAATCTGCTAACGAGCCCGCTCCGTCCCTACGAACTGATCATTGCGCTCAGCGTGTGGAGCGTGATCCGCCTCAGCGTGAGCATGATCCCCGTTGCGACCGCCGCCTATTTCATCTTCGGCTTCAACCTGCTCGATCTCGGCCTGCCGCTTGTCGCCTTCTTCGCAGTGCTTGTGCTGACAAGCTGGTCGCTCGGACTGATCTCGGCGGGCGTGATCTTGCGCTACGGCTTGGGCGCCGAGGAGCTTGCCTGGTCTCTCGCCTTCCTGCTTCTCCCGCTTTGCTGCGTCTACTACCCGGCCTCGGTGTTGCCGAGCTGGCTGCAAGTCGTTGCGCTCGCGCTTCCACCGACCCATGTGTTCGAGGGCATGCGCTCGATCCTGTTGCACAACACATTCGATCCGACGGAGCTGGGGTGGGCGCTCTCGCTAAATGCTGTCTACCTCCTCGTCGGCTATATCGTCTTCAGCCGGTTCCTTGCGAGCGCGCGGGTCAACGGCACGCTTCTCAAGTTGGGCGAATAGATGCGCGGCCGCCTGCTCATAGTGATCCTTGCCGGGTTTCTCATCGGCGCCCTCGGTGGCGCTAGTGCGCTGATCCTCACCAGCGGCGCGCAAACTCCAAAGGTCGAGGCGACTGGCACGGCTCTGATCGGCGGTTCCTTCACCCTCGTCGACCAGAACGGCAAGACGGTCACTGACCGCGATTTCCGCGGAAAATACATGCTGATCTTCTTCGGCTTTACCCATTGCCCCGACATTTGCCCGGCGGAGCTGCAGGTGATGTCAGCCGCGCTCGACGCGCTCGGCCCCAAGGCCGACGATGTCGTTCCCATTTTTGTGACCTTGGACCCTGGGCGCGATACGCCTGAGGCCGTCGGCGCCTATGTCAAGAATTTCGGCAAGACTTTTGTCGGGTTGACTGGATCGCCCACTGCTATCGCCAATGCGGCGAATGCTTATCGTGTCGCCTATCAAAAATTTGAGTACAAAGATAAGGATGGTAATTACGGCTATAGCATAGACCACTCTGCGCTGGTCTACCTCATGGACAAAGACGGCAAGTATTTAGTTCATTTTGCCTACGGAACTCCTGCTACAAAAATGACGGAAACTATGCGCCGCTACCTTTAGCCGCGCGACCGATACGCTCCCGCGGCAAGTTGCCGTTGCGCCGCAACATAGAATCACCATCTGATTTTGCGATGCAGCATTTAGCTGTATCGTGGTTTCTAGGCGGGAGGTCACTCCATGCTTTACCATCTATATGAGCTGAACCAGGCGGCGCTCAGCCCAGCTCGGGCGGCAGCCGACGCCTACCGGCTCCTCTTTCGTAACCCTTTGAATCTGTCGGCTTATACCCCGCTTGGCCGGTGCACCGCGGCGGCGCTTGAGCTATTCGAGCGGACTACGCGGCGCTATCCCAAGCCTTTGTGGGGGGTCGACTCGACTGAGATCAGGGGCCGAAAGGTCGCCGTGCAGGAGCACGTCGTCATCTCTAAGCCCTTCTGTCACCTCATTCATTTCGAGAGGAACGTTTCGGCTTGGCGCCGCCACAGGGACCCCAAGCTCCTGATCGTGGCGCCAATGGCCGGCCATTTCTCGACACTGGTCCGCGGCACCGTGCGTGACCTCCTACCGCATCACGACGTCTACGTCACCGAGTGGCAGGATGCCCGCTTCGTGCCGCGCGCCGAAGGCTCCTTCGACCTCGACGACTATATCGACTATATCCTTGAATTCTTCCGGTTTTTCGGCGGGGACGTCCATGTCATGGCGGTGTGCCAGCCGACCGTCCCGGTATTCGCCGCGGTCGCCCTGCTCGAGGCGGAGGACGACCCGGCAGTGCCGCGCTCCATGATCCTAATGGCGGGGCCGATCGACGTGCGGGACAACCCCACGGCCGTCAACCGCTTTGCCGAGGCGAGATCGATCGAATGGTTCCGCCGCAACGTCATCACTCAGGTCCCGTGGCCCTATCCCGGCGTGATGCGCAACGTTTACCCGGGATTTCTGCAGCTCAGCGGCTTCATGGGGATGAATTTTGATCGCCACGTCACGGCGCACCGCGATCTTTTTCATAATCTCATCAGAGGAGACGGCGATTCCGCCGATAAACACCGCGAATTTTACGATGAGTTTCTCGCGGTAATGGATTTGACCGCCGAGTATTACCTGCAAACCATCGAAACCGTCTTCCTTGAGCATAGGTTTCCGCGGGGCGTGATGACCCACCGGAACACTCTGATAGACCCAACCAAGATCCAGAAGACGGCGCTGATGACCGTGGAGGGAGAGCGAGACGATATCTCCGGCGTCGGCCAGACCCATGCTGCACAAACTTTGTGCAAGAATCTTCCCCACAACAAGCGGGAGCACCATGTGCAGTCGGGCGTCGGCCATTACGGCGTGTTCAACGGATCGCGCTTCCGCGCTGAAATAGCTCCGAAAATCACGCGTTTCACGAGGACGCACCAGCACCGCGGCCGCCTGGTCTCGAGGCTCTTCGGACGAACTGCCTAAAGCAGAGGCGAGCGCTCCCCGTAAAGCCTGTGCTAGTGTATCGGCCGCCGAATCGGGAGGGGGACCGGGCGGTAGTAGGGAGCGTACAAATGCTTAAGAGGCTCAATCTCGCACGCGGCGAGACCATCGAGGTCAAAATCCGCGGTCTCAACATCCCAATGGTGCTGAAGCGGAGCGCGCGGGCGCGACGCTTCAGCTTGCAGGTGAGCGAAGCGCGGCGCGGTGCCGTGTTAAGCATGCCGGTCTATTCGAGCTTCGCCGACGCCGACGAGTTCCTGTCGCGCCATTTGGGATGGCTGAAGGAACGCCTCGCGGGATTGTCAGAGCCTGTCCCTTTTTCGCATGGCGCCATCGTGCCGCTGCGGGGATTCGCTCATGTGCTCAGATTCGCGGGGTCGGTGCGGAAGCGCGGGGTCGTGTGGCTCGAAGAAGCGGAAGACGCGAAGGCTGCTCCGGCTTGGCCGGAAGGCGCGCGGGTGTCGATCAGGAGGCTGCCACGGCTGTATGTGGCAGGCGAGGATGAGCACGCACCGCGCCGCCTGCTCGATTGGCTGAAGCGCCAAGCCCATCTCGACCTCAGGACGCGCGTGGCGGTACATGCAAAACGCCTCGATCTCACGCCGAAGCGGATCTTCGTGCGCGACCAGACCACGCGCTGGGGATCGTGCTCGACGAGCGGCGCGCTCTCCTTCTCGTGGCGCCTCGTGCTCGCGCCCCCTTTTGTGCTCGACTATCTCGCTGCGCATGAGGTCGCGCATCTCGGTCACATGAATCATGGGCCGAGATTCTGGGGACTGGTCGAGCGCACGATGCCGCGTCATGAAGGGGCGCGGAGCTGGCTCAGGAAGCACGGCGCGAGCCTGCACCGCTACGGTGCCGAAGGGGGGTTCCCGTCCTCGCGCACTTCGCCCAAGCGCAGCATCGAATAAGCCCCCTCTCCCCTGTGGGGAGAGAGTTGGGGTGTGGGGGGAAGCAAGAGGCGCTCGAAACCCCTCACCCGCGCCTGCGGCGCGACTTCTCCCCACCGGGGAGAGGTAATCTACTGGGTACCAAGGATGCCGAGCACGCGCTGGAAGAGCGGCGTGCCGCTCTTCGACGGCCAGGGCAGCCCCGCGATCGCTTCTTGCAAGCGCGGACCGCGCGTGCCGGGCAGCGGCAGCGGCGACTTGTCTTGATGCGCGTAGAGCATGATCTCGTGCCAGAGCTTGGCGGGAAGCGTACCGCCGGTGACCTTCTTCATACGCGTGCCGTCGTCATTGCCGATCCACACTCCGCCGACGTAATGGGCCGTGTAGCCTATGAACCACGCATCTCGGAAGCTCTGCGTGGTGCCAGTCTTTCCGGCGGCGACATGGTCTGGGATTGCCGCCTGCTTGCCGGTGCCGCTTGTAATAGTTGCGCTCAGCATGTCGTTCATGGCTACGACATCGGCTGGCACCACCACTTGGCCGAAGGTCGAGCGCTGCCGCGCGTACAGCACTTTGCCGTCGCCGTTGCGGACGCGGGTGACGATGTGAGGAAGCACGCCCTGGCCGCCATTGGCGAACGGCGCATAGGCGCTGGTGAGCTCGAGCAGCGTCACCTCCGACGTGCCGAGCGCGATCGAGGGATTGTCCTCTAGCTTCGATTGAATACCGAGGCGCTGCGCGGTCCGCACTACGTTCGATGGGCCGACCTCGGAGGCGAGCCTGACCGCCACCGTGTTGATCGACTGGGCGAGGCTGTCGCGCAAGCTCACCTCGCCCTGATAGGCACCGCTATAGTTCTTTGGCCGCCAGCCGGCGATGTTGGTCGGGCCGTCATAAGCGAGCGAGTCGGGCGTGTATCCGTCCTCTAGCGCCGTGAGATAGACGAACGGCTTGAACGCCGAGCCTGGCTGGCGCAGTGCCTTCACCGCGCGATCGAACGGGCTGGTGGAATAAGAGCGGCCGCCGACGAGAGCCTTCACCCCGCCCGAAGGATCGAGCACGACCACCGCGCCTTCGGTTGCCTTGCGCGCCGGGCCCTCCTCGTCGAGCATCTGGCGCAGTGCCTGTTGCGAGACCCGCTGGAGACCGGCGTCGATGGTCGTCTCAACGATGAGGTCGCTGTTCTTGTCGTCGACATATTCCGGGAGAAGCTCTGCGACCCAATCGACGGCGTAGGGATAGCCCCTGTCGTCGCCCTTGGCGGACAGATTGAGCGGCTGCTGGCTCGCGCCGCGCGCCGCTTCAGCCGAAAGGAATCCGACCTCGACCATGTTGTTCAATACCTCGTCGACGCGGGCGCTCGCGAGCTTCACGCTATGCGTCGGCGCGTATTTCGACGGCGCCTTAAGCAGGCCGGCGAGGAGCGCAGCTTGCGACAGCGTCACATCGCGCGCCGACCTGCCAAAATAGTGCTGCGAGGCGGCCTCAACGCCATAGGTGCCGCCGCCGAAATAGACACGGTTGATGTAGAGCTCGAGGATCTCGTCCTTGGTAAAGCGCTGCTCGAGCCAGATCGCGTAGATCACCTCCTCGAGCTTGCGCGTCATCGTGCGCTTAGGTGAGAGGAACAGGTTCTTGGCGAGTTGTTGGGTGATGGTCGAGCCGCCTTCGACCACGATGCCGGCAGCCGCGTTGCGGAAGCTCGCGCGCACGAGTCCGAGCGGGTCGATGCCGAAATGGCGGTAGAAGCGGCGATCTTCGGTGGCGATGATCGCTTGAGCGAGATAAGGCGGCAGTGAGTCGAGGCGTACATGGCCGCGGCGCAGGCCCCGCTCGGCGAGCACTGTTCCATCGGAGGCTAAGATGGTGACGTTGGGAGGCCGGTCGTCGAGCGCGGCGATTATCGGGTCCGGCACTTGGGAGATGAAATAGACCACCGCCGCGCCGAGCACGATCGTGCCCCAAATCAGCGAAAGCAGCGTAAGCCTGATGCTCTTGTAGAGAAGGGGGCGGTTGGCGAGCGCGAGCTTTAGGCGCGAGGCCTTGCGCCTCTTGCGTCGTGGGCGCGACCGCACCTGTGGGCCGAGGGACCGCGAGCCGAGCTTGGGCTCGCTCCGGCGAGTGACCTTAGCGCCGGGTTTTGCGCTCCGCCGCGCGCCTTGCATGGATTGTCCGCCCCGATGACCCCAAGCGAGATCGAGCTTCGCCGGGCTTTTCCGGCACCTGGCGACGCCTTCTCGCGGATGAGGCTAGGCGTTCCGCATTGCCACAGCGTTAAGGAATTGCGGCCTGGTGGACGCGGCGCGACAGTCTGAACCGCGCCAGTGATTTAGCCGACCGGGTCCAGCATCCAGAAGGCAAGGTCGCGAGCCTTTGAGCCGGTCTCCCACCCAGAAAGACTAGCGTACAGCGTGCACGGGTCTCCGTACTCGGCGAGGAACGCACGCCACGAATAGTGATCATACACGATCTGAACGTGCACGGCATAAATCTGCGCGAGACGTTGGTCGCCGAGCACGATGACCAAATTCTCGTCATTCTTCTCCGAAGCCGATGTCGAAAAGATGACCCATAGGACCAGCTTCGGTCGGCGTGGAATTGGCGATGAGATCAGGCGGCATGTCGTCTACTGCCGCAGCGAGCAAGTCCCATTGACCTCTACGACGAACTTGTTATGCACGCTTGGCGATGAGCGTCCTGCCTTGCTGAGGTCGCGCGTTTTTTCACCTCGAGCCGAGCCTTCCCGAGTCGATCGGCCAGCCCGTCGAGCATCGCACTGCCATTGCCAAGAAGAACGTGACCAGCCGGGCCAAACGCTTCGATCGCCTGGATCAGCTCCTCATCATTGACTTCCTAGAGGGCCGCGTAGATTTCGCTGCCGCGCTTCAGAAGCTTGGGAGAGAAAATCGAGCAGCGCATGCCGTAACTGACCGACGAGATAGCGCCGCATTGGGAAGCCGGGAGTGGCAAGCTGCGATTTGAGTTTTTCAATCGGGCAACCGTACCTCACCTTGGACAAATCGGCTCACCGCCTGCGACATGATGATCCCGCGGTTAAAAATACCCGCAAGACCAGCACCGCTCTCCGCGCTTGCCTCGTTAGGATCGATCTGATCGCTTGCTTCTGCGTCGACTGGTTGGAAGTTACCCCCGGCGGCAACAATCGGCACCACGCGATATTGCATTCGATCGCCGGCATTGATGCTGTGGTCGAACCATATGCAACGGCGGATCGGCGATAGGAGGGAGGAGATCCCGTCGTCCGGGACCGACC
>Ga0126376_10001318_pt1 | contig 13307 bp, 16 predicted proteins | sample PanSoiMetPlot_15_FD_92760 | JGI IMG/M metagenome (GOLD analysis project Ga0126376, IMG submission 92760) | Tropical forest soil microbial communities from Panama - MetaG Plot_15 | ecosystem: Environmental > Terrestrial > Soil > Tropical forest > Bulk soil | place: Panama | collected 2016-02-17
CGCCTTTTGCTCTTCGGCTTGGCGCGCTTGTTCTTTCAGCATTTCCTCGAGCTTCTTTTGCTCTTCAAGGGCGGGAACCGGCGGCGGCGGTGCCGGTTCGGGCGGAAGCGCGGCAAGATTCTCAACTGCATCCTTGGGTGGCTCGGACTTCACCGGCTCGGGTTTGGGCGGCTCCGGTTTGGGCGGCTCGGGCTTGGGCGGCTCGGCCTTGGCCGGCTCGGGCGGCGGCGGTGGCTCGGGCTTGGGCGGCTCGGGCTGCGGTTCCTCTTTGGCCGGCTCGGGGGCCGGCGGTGGCGGCGCGCTGGCGACCGGGGCTGGCTTCGGCGCCTCCTTCTTGGCCACGTCCGATTTCGGATTCTCTTTCGGCTGCGCGCGCATCTGCTTGGCGGTGCGCACGCCGAGCCGCAGCTTGGTGACGTCACCGGGGGCGATGAGATCGACGGCGACCGGCTCGGGTTCCGACACCGGCAGCGGGGCCAAACTCTGGATGTTCAGCACCGCCCAGCCGAGCAGTGCCGCATGCAAACACAGGGAGATGATCAGTCCGAACTGCACGCTGCCGTCTTAACCCCTCAACGGTTGTGCGGCTGTTACCGGCGCCCGGCGAAAGCGGGGCCCTGCTCGATATCCTCTGGTCCGCTCACAAACGTGAACTTCCGAAAACCGCCTTCGCGCACGGCGCTGATCACCTCCGATACCCGCCCATAGACGAGTTGCCGATCGCCACGGAACAGCACCGGGTCATCCTCACTGCTTTTGGTGGTCGCCTTGAGTTTGACGATCAGTTGCGAGACATCCAGCGATTCCTCGGAGGCGCCCAGAAAGATTTTGCCCGAGCGGTCGACGGTGACGGTCAATGGATCCTTGTTGAGATTGAGCGACTGGCCCTTGGACGGCGGCAGGTCGACGGGCAGGCCCGACAGCAACAGCGGCGCCGTCACCATGAACACGATCAACAGCACCAGCATCACGTCGACGAATGGCGTGACGTTGATCTCGTGCATTGGGGTGTGGCCGCGGGCGCGGCCACGGCGGCCGCCCTTGCCCCGGCCGGTTTTAAGACTGGCACCCATCCCAGCTGCCCCTCTCTTTAGGTGCGCACGTCGATCTGGCGCGATACGATCGCGGAAAATTCGTCGGCGAACGCCTCAAGACGCTGGCTCAAGGCCGACGAATCGGCGGCAAACTTGTTGTAGAACACCACCGCTGGGATCGCGGCCAGCAGACCGAGTGCGGTCGCAAACAACGCCTCGGCAATGCCCGGTGCCACCACCGACAGGCTGGTGGTCTTGGAAGCGGCAATTGCCTGAAAGCTCGTCATGATGCCCCAAACGGTGCCGAACAGACCGACGAACGGCGCCGTCGAACCGACCGTTGCCAAGAACAACAGCCGGCGATCGAGCTGCTCCATTTCACGGCTGATGGTGACGTCCATCACCTTCTCGACGCGCAGCTGGATGCCGCCGAGGGCGCGAATGTTGCCCTCCACCGAGCGCTTCCATTCGCGCATGGCGGCGACGAACAGCGAGGCCATCGAAAATGTACGCCCATGGGCGACGCTGGTGTAGAGCTCCTCCAGCGACTGTCCGGACCAGAACATTTGCTCGAAACGGTCGGCCTCGCGCCGAGCCCGGCGGAAGGCGAACAGCTTTTCGATGATGATCGCCCAGGCCCACACCGAGGCGGCCAGCAACCCTAGCATGACGACCTTCACCACCGGGTGAGCCGTCATGAACAGCTCCAGGAAGGAGAATCCTCCGCCTTGCGCCGGCTTGAACATCTCAAGGGGATTCATAATGTCGTCCGTTAGGTGAGCGCCGCATCCGCTGGCAGGTCCAAGCGCTCAGGGGCAGCGGCAACAACAGATGGGGGCCGCCATCCGGGACGACGCCCTACTCTCCCGCCCACGTGCATTGCCTACCCGTTTCCCGCCCGCCGGACCTCGGCCATACTGACGGCCAATGTGACGGGAATTGGGCTCAGTCCCTGCCGCCATCGCCGCACCGGCTCAGGCTTAGCATTCCGCCCATCAAACGGGCAGCACCATTTGCGTCTGTATGACGATGGCGCAGAGTTTGCCGGCCTCGGACTTGATCGTGGTTTGCCACACCTGCGTGGTGCGGCCACGATGTAGCGGCACCGATTCGGCGATCACTTCGGTATCGGCGGCAGCAGCGCCGAGGAAGTTGGTCTTTGATTCGATTGTGGTTGTGCGGGTGTTGGGCGGCAGATTGACGACCGTGCCGATGGCACCCAAGGTGTCCGCGAGCGCCATGTAGGCGCCGCCATGGCACACACCGCCGGCCGTGCACAGGTCCGGACGCACGCGCATGGTGGCGACAATCCTGTCCTTGCTGGCTTCCGTGATGGTGATGCCCATCAGGCCCGGAAACAGCGAGGCGAAGAGCTTTTGGAAGTGTTCGGCGCCCGACATCGAAATCTCCTGTTCGCCGTCGCGCTCGGGCCGCAAGCGGCACCAGGAACGCACTCTAAGATGCCGTCGTTTTGGCCCGCAAGGCGTGCCGCAGGTGCGCCGACAGCCGCAAGGGCTTACCCGATGCCGCCAACAGCACCACCATGACCTCGGCGGTAAAGAGCAAGGTGTCGCCGCGGCTGACGCACTGATCGAGGGTCAAGGTGGCGGCGGTCATAACCTTGAGGCGGGTTGTCACCTCGAGCACCTCGTCAATGCGCGCCGGCCGCAGAAACTCCAGCCGCATGCGCCGCACCACGAAGGCGGCGGGCTCGCGGCCGGCGGCGGGCTCAATCAGGCTGCGATGATCGTTGCCGATGGCGCGCAGAAAATCCGACCGGCCGCGTTCGCACCAGCGCAGGTAGCTGGCGTGATAGACGAGCCCCGAGAAATCGGTGTCCTCGAAGTAGACCCTGATGGGCAAGACGTGCCGGCGCCCGTCGGCGTCATCGAGCAAGCGGCCCGAGAGGTCGGGCCAGCGCGGCGCATCATGCGGCGGCGACATCGACGACAACGATTTCCGGTGGTACCCCCAGCCGTACCGGCAGAATGGAACAGCCAAGCCCGCCCGAGACGATCAGATGCCGATCGTCCTCGACGATATGCCCGTAGGCGAAGCGATTGCCAAAACGCGATGGCACCCTCGGCGAGTAGCCGAACAGCCTCACCTGTCCGCCATGGGTGTGCCCCGACAAGGTCAGCGCCACGCGCGCGGGCACGCGCGGGAAGATATCGGGCTCGTGGGCGAGCAGGATCACCGGTGCGTCATCGGTCACCTTGACCAAGGTACCGGGCAGGTCGTCGACCCCCTGGAATGTGCGCCATGGCCGAGTGCGGCGGCTGCGAATGAGCGCCAGTTGGTCGCCGAGCCCCGCCAGCCAAAAGCCGTGCCCGTTCTTGGCCAGGCGCACGACGGCATTCTCATAGACCGGGATGCCGGCCCGTTCGAGCACGCGGCGGCCGAGCACCGGCCCCGCCAGGTTGCGTTGCGCGGCGAGGTCGTCCCACCAGTCGTGATTGCCGAGCACGGCGTGGACGCCAAGCGGTGCCTTGAGCCGGCTCAGCACCTTGGCCCACTGCTGCGGTGCGATCGGACGGGTCTTGAATTTGTAGCTGGCGGCGAAGTCGCCCAGCAGCACCACGGCGTCAACATCGAGCGCATTGGTCTCCTCAACGATCGCCTCGATGCGCGCCAGCGGCATCGCCGGCCCGCCAGCGTGCAGATCGGCAATGACGGCGAGCGACAGCTTGAAGCCTTTGGGCCAGCGCGGCGGGCTGACGGCATAGCGGGTGACGTCGAGCCGCCACATCGGCTCCACGGCCAAAGCGTAACCGCTGCCGAGCGCCAGGGTGCTGGCACCGGAGAGCCCGACCGTCTTTAAAAAGCGGCGGCGCGAAATCTTCTTCAAGGCGTTCATGCCAATTGTTGGTCCCATTTGGTCGACGTCTAAATGCGTCTTGCGGCCCGCCGTTGCGAGGGGGGTGGGTCGCTTGTGTGACGGTAAAGCATGGAAAACTTGCGACCAGGCAAGGCACCCCATACCCGCCCCGGCCCCCACGTCTCGACCCGAAGCCGTTGCGCGCCGGCCCGCCGAACGCACCGGCATTCCCCTGTCACTTGCCGCGGCCATCGGCCCCGTCCCAAGACCGTTTTGCCCTGCCGCGGCCGATTAGCCAAGCCCGGCTTGGCCGTTGCCGCCATCGCCGTTTGATCGGTCATCGAACAGCCCGATTTGCGCGGTGGCGGTGCGCGCCGGACCGCTGAGCCCCAGATGCCGATAGGCGCGCAAGGTCAAGACGCGCCCGCGTGGCGTGCGGCCGATGAAGCCTTGCTGCAGCAGGTAGGGCTCGACGATTTCCTCAAGCGCATCGCGCGGTTCTGACAGCGCCGCCGACAGGGTTTCGATGCCGACCGGGCCGCCATCGTAATTCTTGGCAATGCAGGTGAGATAGCGATGATCGAGGGCGTCGAGGCCTTCGCCGTCGACCTCGAGTTGTCGCAGCGCCCGATCGGCCATCTGCGCGGTGATGACTTTGACCTTTTCCACGGCCGCGAAGTCGCGTACCCGCCGCAACAGCCGGCCGGCCACGCGCGGGGTACCGCGTGAGCGCCGCGCGATCTCCGCGGCGCCTTCGGCCGCCATCGCCACCTTGAGCACACCGGCGCCGCGGGTCACGATCGTGGTCAGCTCGGCATGACTATAGAAGTTGAGCCGCACCGGGATCCCGAACCGATCGCGCAGTGGCGTCGTCAAAAGGCCGGTACGGGTGGTGGCGCCGATCAAGGTGAACTTGGCAAGGTCGATCCTGACCGAGCGCGCGGCCGGGCCTTCGCCAATGATGAGATCAAGCTGGTAGTCCTCCATGGCGGGATAGAGGATCTCCTCGACCGCCGGACTAAGGCGATGGATCTCGTCGATGAAAAGGACGTCGCGGTCCTCAAGGTTGGTCAGCAACGCCGCCAGGTCGCCAGCCTTGGCGATCACGGGCCCAGAGGTGGCGCGAAAGCCGACGCCGAGTTCCCGCGCCATGATCTGCGCGAGCGTGGTCTTGCCGAGGCCAGGCGGGCCGGCAAACAGCACGTGATCGAGGGCGTCTCCGCGCGCCTTGGCAGCCTCAATGAACACCTTGAGGTTGGCTCGGGCCTGCTCCTGGCCAATGAATTCACGGAGCAGCTGCGGGCGCAGCGACGGCTCGGCGTCATCGGCCTCGCGCTTGGCCCCCGTGACAAGGCGTTGGGCATCGGACATGGTTTGTTCTGATGGCGCTATTCGGGCGGGGCGTCAAGCCGTGGATTGGGGCAGGATCGAGTTTGGGCGCCTGGGCGCACCGGCGCCGGCACGGCATTGCCCGATCGATGGCGGCGGCCTCACTCGCCTTTGGGCTTGATGGCGGTGGCGCCTCATGAACGGTGGCGGCTGTGCTCTACAGCACAGCACCCCGCTCGCTGGCGTGATTTGGTGGGGTTCGGGGAGTGATCGCGGCGCGGTGGTTTCCTCCTCCCGGCCAGGCGCTATGCGGGGTGCGCACGCGTGTGTGGGTGTGCGCGCACGGGGCGTCTCCCGCCTTCACTCCCCGCTGCGCCGGCCGCCGACATCCGGTGGCCGCCAGTGTCGCAAGGCGGTGCGGCCTTGCGGCACCTGTTACTCCGGCGTTGGCGTGCACGGCGGCGCGCACGTCGACGCCGGGCGTGCCCGCAGGCCGTTCGCAGCAGCCGACGCCAGGCCTAGACCGGCGGCTCCATGGAATAGATATCCTGAGGGGCAACGGTCAGACTGAGGGCCATGCGTACCGCCACCGCCAGCACCAACAGGGCGAGCCCGGCACGCAACTGCTCGGCCTTCAGCCGCTCACCGAAACCGACGCCGAATTGGGCGCCGATCACGGCGCCGGCGATCAGCGGCAGGGCCAGAACAACATCGACGCTGTGATTCTGCACCGCCTGCAGCACGGTCGTCAGCGCCGTCACGCACACGATCTGAAAGGTCGAGGTGCCGATCACGATCCGCGTCGGAATGCGCAGCAGATAGATCATGGCAGGCACCAGCAGAAAGCCGCCACCAACACCCATGATCGCCGTCAGCCAGCCGATGAAGGCGCCCATCAAAAACAGGGGAATCGTGCTGATATAGCGCTTTGAATGGCGAAACCGCTGCTTCAGCGGCAATCGCTCGATCCAGCCGTGCTGGCCGCCACGATGCGAGGAGGATTGGAGCTTGGCCGGCGAGGCGCGCAAGGTTTTGACGCTCTCGATCAGCATCAGCACGCCGACCACGCCGAGCAGGACGACGTAGGTGAGCGCGACCATCAAATCGAGCTGGCCCCACACCCTCAGCCAGTAGAGCACCTTGACGCCGACCACGGCACCGAGGAAACCGCCGACCACCAGCAGTATTCCCATGTGCAGGTCGACATTACCGCGCTGCCAATGGCCGACCGCGCTCGACACGGACGCCGCCACCACCTGGCTGGCGCCGGTGCCGACGGCGATCCCCGGCGGCACGCCCAGGAAGATCAAGAACGGCGTCAGAATGAAGCCACCGCCGATGCCGAACATGCCGGAGAGAACGCCGATGGCAAGCCCCATGCCGAGCAGCATGTACGCGTTCAGCGAAAGCTCGGCGACGGGAAGATAGATCTGCATAAGGTTTTATGGACGAGTACCTTGCTGCGCTAAAATGCCAATGCGACGGCGGCAAGGCACCGATGAGCCTTTTTCGTCGCAGTGTGCAGCAGCATAACCTATCGCGCCAGCTCCTTCAGCCCACGGCGAATGAGTTTTGCCGTATCTACGGCCTGGCCAAGCTCGATCAGCGCTGCGGCCACCGCCTGGCTGGCCTGCGCCGGCTGATAGCCAAGGTTGGTGAGGGCGGAGATGGCCTCGGCCGCGGCCTCGCCGCCAGCGGCGCCGACCCCATCCCTGTGGCTTGGGGTCACAACCTGGGCCGACGGCCCCGCCGGCGCCTTGTCCTTGAGCTCGGCGACGATGCGCTGCGCCAGCTTCTTGCCGACCCCCGGCGACTGCTCGACGGCGGCCCAATTCTGCAGCGCGATGGCATTGGCGAGCTCGTGCGGGCTCAGTGTGGCGAGCACCGCCAGGGCCACTTTGGCGCCGACCCCCTGGATGGTTTGCAAGGTCCGAAACCAGGCGCGCTCGACCTCGCTCGAAAAGCCGAACAGGCGGATGGCATCCTCGCGCACGTGCGTCTCGATGGCGAGGCTGACCTCCTGGCCGAGACTGAGCGCGCGCAAGGTGCGGGCCGAGGCCTGGACCTCATAACCGACCCCGCCGACCATGACCACGGCATGAGCTTCGCCGATGGCATCGATCGTGCCTTTGAGCTTGCCGATCATGGCCGGGCGGGCGCCAAACTTGGCCGCTGCGGCGACCAACGCCGGCCCGGCGCGCCAGTGCGCCAGGCTGGCGCCGACGCGCGAGCGGGCCGCTGCCGCGCCGTGCGCCCGACGCCCTTGTCGCGGCGGCTCAGATTACCGGTCACGGCAGCATCTCCCGCCGCGCCGCGGCCAGCGCCGGATTGGCCCGCAGCCGGGCCTCTTGGGCGCTGCGATGGCTGGCGTGGCACACGGCGATCGCCAACGCGTCGGCCTCGTCGGCGCTCTCGACCTTGGCGCGCGGCAACAACACGCCGATCATGGCCGCAATCTGCCGCTTCTCGCCGTGGCCGGTCCCGGTCACGGTTTTCTTGATGACGTTGGGCGGGTATTCGGCCACCCGCAACCCGCATTGCGCCGGTGCCAACAGCGCCATGCCGCGGGCCTGACCGAGCTTCAAGGTGGCGCGCGCGTCCTTGTTGACGAAGGTCTCCTCCACCGCTGCCTCCTGCGGCTTGAAACGGCTGATCACGGTGATGAGGCCCGCGTGCAAGGTGCGCAGGCGATAGGCGAGAGCGTCCTCGGCGTCGGAGGTGACGAGCCCACTCGCCACATAGGCGAGGTGCGTGCCCTCCGAATCGATGATGCCCCAGCCGGTGCGCCGCAGGCCCGGATCGATGCCGATAATGCGAATCGGACGTGTTGCCATGCCGCCCCGATAGCACGTCACGGCGGTGTTAGCCTTGCCCCCCGGCCCGCGACCGCCGGTTCGTCACCGCCCATGGCACAAAGGCCGCAGCAACCCCACCGTCAACAATCGCTCACGCCGCCGTCAGCTTGGCCATGACCGCGTCGGAGACCTCGAAGTTGGAATAGACGCTCTGCACGTCGTCATCCTCTTCCAGGCCTGCGATCAACTTCAACAGCGATGCGGCTTTTTCCTCGTCGACCGAGGTCGTCTGCACGGGTTTCCACAGCGCCTTGACCGTCTCGGCCTCGCCGAGCTTGGCCTCAAGCGCCGCCGAGACCGCGCCCAAATCGCCAAAGCTGGTGGTAATCACGTGACCGCTGGGGCTCGAGAGCACGTCTTCGGCACCGGCGTCGATGGCGGCCTCGAGCATGGCATCGGCGGAGCCGGCCGCGGCCGGATAGCCGATCTCGCCGACCCGGGCGAACATGTGCGACACGGCACCGGTGGCGCCGAGATTGCCGCCGTATTTGGTGAACAGCGCGCGTACCGCGCCGCCGGTGCGATTGCGATTGTCGGTCAAGGTCTCGACCATGATGGCGACCCCGCCCGGGCCATAGCCCTCATAGCGCATGGATTCAAAGGTGTCGGTATCGGCGCCGGCCGCCTTCTTGATTGCCCGCTCGATATTGTCCTTGGGCATATTCTCCGCGCGCGCCGACTGGATGGCGAGACGCAGCCGACTATTCATGTCCGGGTCGGGCAGGCCGGCCTTGGCGGCCACCGTAATCTCGCGTGCTAATTTGGCGAATACCTTGGCCTTGGCCGCGTCCTGGCGGCCCTTGCGGTGCATAATGTTTTTGAACTGCGAATGGCCGGCCATCTGTTTCCCAATAGCTTGATCGCACCATCTGGCGGCGTCCCGCGGTTGGATTGCCACGGGTGGCTTGGCGCGGGTCCGGCGCCCGTTATCCTCATGGCCTCGCGGCGGGCACAACCTTCGCCACGTCCGGGCGCCCGCAAACGGGCTCTGCTAGGCTTATAGGTGCCCGCCGAGGGCAAATCCAGAGGTTGAGATCCCCGACCATCCCAGCCTTTGGCGGCCGGCGTTAAGAATTTGTTTACCGTTCGCGCCTAGCGTCCGCCACATGGATGCAAATCGCATTCTGGGTTTGCCGCCCTGCTGCCCACGGCGCCAAATCCAGAGAGCCGCGAGTACCAGCTCTCTTGCACATAACCAAGGAGACGGCGTCGCCGTCTCTCAACGCTCTGACTGACCCTCTCTTTTTCAATCGACCCAAAACAGCGGCTCGGTAGGTGCAAGGACACCACCGAGCCGCACGGCTTTGGTGCGGGTCGCGAGCCCGGTTCGGTCATCGATATCGACGGCCACCGCACTCAAGGTGGCCGGGCCCATCGCCGGCTCGAAGCGGGCGCGCGGGATTTTGCTCAGGAAGCGGTTGATGGGCTCCTCTCGATCCATGCCCAGCACCGATTCGTAGTCGCCGCACATGCCCACGTCGCACATGAAGGCGGTACCCTGCGGCAGCACGCGCTCATCGGCGGTCGGAACGTGGGTATGCGTGCCGATCACGCAGCTGACGCGGCCGTCGAGAAAATAGCCCATCGCCTGCTTCTCGCTGGTGGCCTCGGCATGGAAGTCGACCACGATGGCATCGGCGCCCTGCTTCAAGCCACAGGCGGCGACCTCAGCATCGATGGCGCGAAACGGGCAGCCAAGCTCCGGCATAAAAATGAGACCCATGGCGTTCATCACCAGCACTTCGGCACCATTGGCGGCCTTGAACAACCCGGCGCCCTTGCCCGGGGTCCCCGGCGGATAGTTGAGCGGCCGCAACAGACGATCCTGGCGCGCAATGAACACCAGAGCGTCTTTCTGATCAAAGGCGTGATTGCCGAGGGTGACGACATCGGCGCCGGCCGCCAGCAGGTCCTCAAGGATCGATTCGGTGATGCCGAAACCGCCGGCGGCGTTCTCGCCGTTGACGGCCACGAAGTCGAGCCGGTAGCGCGCTCTGAGCCGCGGCAACTCGTCGAGCACCACCCGACGCCCCGCTCGACCAACGACGTCGCCGATAAACAACAAACGCATAGGCTAGCCCACACACCGGACGGGACCCGAAGGGGTCAACACCCAGTCGAGGCGCTCGTCATAGTCGAAATGCGGCACCCTTTCGACGCGTTGCTCCTCACAGGCGATGCCAACCGCCACGATCGGCTTGAGGCCGCGCAGCCGACGCAGGGTGCGATCATAGTAGCCGCCGCCGTAGCCCAAGCGGAAGCCCGCCCCATCGAACGCCAGCAACGGCACGAGTAGGATGTCGGGCTCGACGCTCGGCTGGTCGGCCTTGGGCTCGGCGATGCCCCACTGACCAGCCTCGGTCGCATCGCCCGGCCGCCACGTCCGGAACCGCAACGGCTGACGTTTGCCTTCGATCACAGGTAACGCCAACGGCACGTTGTCGGCGTCGAGGCGGCGCAGCAGCGGCCACAGACGGAATTCTCCGGGCAACGGGGAAAATCCCGACACGACCGCGCTCGCGGACCGCGATGGCAGGAACGCCAAGCCAAGCTCGGCGACGGCGCGGCCGGCCTCGACCAGACGCTCGGGCGCCAGCGCCGCCCGCCACGCCTGAATGCGCGCGCGCAGCAATCGCTTTTGTTCAAGGATGGTCTCGCTCACACCCCGCTCTTAGCGCAGATTGGCGATCTGCGCGAGTGAGGCGAAGCAGAGCCGCGAAAGCCGTGCGAGCGGCGATCCCGCGCGGTCCCTACGAGATGTAGGTGGGCGCCGTGTGTCCGAGACCACGATCTGGGACAGGGACAGCTCCCGTGCGGATCTTATAGGCCCCCGGGTCGCATGCTCACCACGCACCCCGCAGCCCTGCATCGGCTGAGATTAGGCCGCGTCGATGAAAAATCAATGCGTGAAAGCGCGCCAACCATCGCGCTCGCCCGTACGCCAACAGCTTGGCCACCGCGGCCCAAGCCCTGGGCGGCGCGCTCGGCTCCTGCCGTCGCCTCAGCCCTTGCCTTGAATGATGTTTTGGAGCGAATCCAGGGCCCAGGCGAGCCGGTCGCGGACGTGGGCCTGGGCCTTCTCAAGCGCCTCGATACGCGCTTCCGAGCGCTCGAGCTCGAGCCGTAGCGCGTCGCGCTCACGTTCAAGCGCCACCAGCTTGTCGGCCGCACTCGGCGGCTTTGTTGCTTTCAATTTGCTGCGCTCAGATTGCGTGCGCGCAGCGGCAGCCTTCCTGCTCGCAGCAGCCCCGCGGCGTGGGGTCATCGCAATAAACCATTGTTTTGAGCACCACCCTAAAATTGTGGTGCGGCCCTCGACGAGAGCGACGATAGGTAGGGGAGCCGGCAGCGTCAACGCATCGCAGATTGCAATCTGTCGAGGCCAGATGCAGCCGAGGTGAAAATAAGCTCGTATTGACAGCGCCGGCGCGAGGCACCACTAGAGACGAAGACGGCAGGCGCTGAGCCCGGAAACCGCGGCCTTTTTGCGCTTTGCCGATGAGCCGAGCCCCGATGCCCACCCTGACCTGCGCGGTTGAATTGAACGGAGCAGCCAATGGCCGTTAGAATTGCAATTTCTGGTTTCGGCCGCATCGGCCGCAACATCTTACGGGCCATTGTCGAGGCCAAACGCAAGGACCTCGAGATCGTCGCCATCAATGATCTGTTCTCGGCCAAGGACAACGCGCATCTTCTGCGCTACGACAGCATCCATGGCCGCTTTCCCGGCGAGGTCACGGTCGCGGGCGACAGCATCGATGTCGGTGGCGGGCCCATCAAGGTGCTGGCCGAACGCGATCCGCACAAGCTGCCATGGAAATCCTTGAATATCGACGTGGTGATGGAATGCACGGGGATCTTTACCGATCGCGACAAAGCCGCCGCTCACCTCGAGGCCGGCGCCAAGCGCGTGCTGATCTCGGCGCCGGCCAAGGGTGCCGACTTGACGGTGGTCTACGGGGTCAATCACAACAAACTGACGGCCGATCACAAGGTCGTGTCGAATGCGTCTTGTACCACCAATTGCCTGGCTCCCGTGGCCAAAGTCCTCAATGAGCTGGTCGGCATCACTTCGGGTTTCATGACCACCATTCATGCTTATACCAACGATCAAAACGTGCTCGATCAGGCGCACAAGGACATGCGCCGAGCCCGCGCCGCGGCTATCAACATGATTCCCACCTCGACCGGGGCCGCCAGCGCCGTTGGCCTGGTTCTGCCGGAACTCAAGGGCAAACTCGATGGGACCGCGATCCGCGTCCCCACGCCCAACGTGTCGGTGGTCGATCTCAAGTTCATTCCCGGTCGCGAGACCGCGACCGCCGAGATCAACGCTGCCATGGAACAGGCCGCCAAGACCGAGCTCAAGGGCATTCTCGCCGTCAGCAACGAACCGCTGGTGTCGATCGACTTCAACCACAACCCGCACTCCGCGACGTTCGACCTGACGCAAACGCAGATCGTCGGCGGCAGGCTGGTGCGGGTGCTTGCCTGGTACGATAACGAGTGGGGCTTTTCCAATCGTATGGCGGACACGGCCGCCGCGATGGGCAAGCTGCGCTAGCGCGCGCGCACCCCGCCGCGCTCGAGGTGCCCGGCGGCTCGCAGTCCAAGCGCGCGTGCGTCGCGACGGCAAGGGGGACACGCTGGGGCCAGGCGCGCGGAAGGCGCCATGACGCCAGCCCTCGCCGCCGGCCGGAACCGGCCGGCGCCGTCCCTGTCCGCAAACGCCGGCTTGGCCTAGCCGATCAGCTGCAAGAATATCAACACCAGGCCCACGACCGAAACCAGCCATGCGGCCGTGCGCAGCCACGGGATGCCGGCGATATAAAGCACGGCATGCGCGACGCGCCCCCAGAAGAACAGCTGTGCGCCGAGTAGCGTCATGCCGTTGCTGACGTTGGCGACACTGGCGACCAGCACCAGGATGGCGAACAAAACCAGGCTCTCCAGCATGTTGCTGTGGGCCCGTTCGGCACGCCCGGCCCAGCCCGCCATTTCGGGCATGGCGTCGCGGTTGCCGGCGAGTTTCGGCAAACCCACCTGTTGCGTGGCCGCCAACGTCGCGATCAACACCAAGATCGCGGTCAGGGCCACCGACCATAGCAAGTACATGAGCTCGGGTGTCATGCGCATAGGCGCCTCCCACGGCTAGCGAATCTGTCCGTTAGCAGACGTAAGCGTTGCCCGTGCGGCTTGTCGAGGGTGCTGGTGTGCGCTGCGATCGGGCTCAATCAGTTGCCCAGTGCCTCAATCACCACCGGCAAGATC
>Ga0126376_10001321_pt1 | contig 13303 bp, 16 predicted proteins | sample PanSoiMetPlot_15_FD_92760 | JGI IMG/M metagenome (GOLD analysis project Ga0126376, IMG submission 92760) | Tropical forest soil microbial communities from Panama - MetaG Plot_15 | ecosystem: Environmental > Terrestrial > Soil > Tropical forest > Bulk soil | place: Panama | collected 2016-02-17
CGTGCTATACCTATTTGGTGAGAGCGTCTGCCTGCGGCGGACGCTCTTTCTGTTTCTAAGGCCACTCGCAGGCAACCTAACTCTTGCAGAATCAACACTTGCAGACAAACTCCGTGTTTTGCCGTGTTTTAGCCGAAATTGCAATTCCCTAACCATATTTAGAATCAACACTTACGGGTATGTGGCGTACTAACTCTCTTTGGAATCAACACATACAAAAAAGTAGGGGGTGGGGGCGCTAGGGTCGCTTGGAGCATAGAATCAATAACTTGCGCGCAAAAAGAAAAATCCCTCGGCAATTCGCCGAGGGACCTTCCAGAATCCAATTAGGCTTTCAGCGCAAGCATTACCAGCGTGAATAGCACCAGCGTTTCAACGAATACCAGTCCCAGAATCATTGCCGCACGAATCGGGCCTGCTGCTCCCGGATTGCGCGCCATTCCTTCGCACGCGGCCGATGCGATGCGGCCCTGGCCTAAACCGCAACCGAATGCGGCCACGCCCATGCCAATAGCAACCGCAATCGCGGCGATTCCCTTGCCGCCGCCTGCTGCACCTGCTTCACCGCCCTGCGCGAACGCTGCTGGCGCCAGGAGCGCCATGCCTGCGAGCGCAGTCAACAACATGCTCAGCTTCTTCATGCACTTCCTCCTATGAATTGCCGCCAGGAGGTGGTTCCCGGACACCGTGCAGCCGGGCTCACACTGAAGCGACATTTTGCCCCGACTGAATCGAGGCAAACTCGACTAGTGCTCGTCAGACGTCGCCATTCCCAAGTAAACCGAGGGAAGGACCGTGAAAACGTACGCCTGAATGACCGAAACGAAAATGTGCAAGCCAATGAACGCAACTGGGACTAGCGCAGCAAAAACTCCGACGAGCGCTCCGCCAAAGATTGATTTGCTCCAGAGTGCTGCTGTGCCGCCCGAAAGCAGGCCGAGGAAAATCACATAGATCAAATCGCTGGCGTACATATTCGCCCAAAGACGAACGGTAAGAGAGAGCAGACGCGCGCTTGTGCTAATGATTTCAACCGGAAACAAAAGAATGGCAAGCGCCCAGCCGCCAGCGCCATGCGGATTGCCCGCAAAGGTTTTTAGATAGCCCGAGACTCCATGATGACGGAAGCCTTGGTAGTTGAAGTAGAGGAACGTGAGAATTGCGCATGCCAGGGGCACAGTCGCGTTGCCGGTTGGCGCGCTGACTAGCGTATTCGGAAACGCGCCGAGCAAATTCGACAACAAAATGAACACGGAGATGGCGCCGACAAACGGCACATATTTTACGCCTTCACGTCCGGTATTCTCGACCAGCAAATCCTTGATGCCAAAGCTTTGGGAGTTGGTAAGAATGCCTTCTGCCATTTGCTGAAGCATGCCGGGCTTTTCCACCGAGAGGCGAGACCGAAGGAACAACGCGATTAGGGTGAGCAGCAAAAGAACAACGAGGCCAGTCGCGACGTGTTGCGGAATCGGCATCGCTGGATTCTCCGGCTGCATATGAAGCAAGGCGTAGAGTTTTGTAGCCAGGGGCCCAAGCAGCTTATTGACACCCAAAGTCGTCCAACTGATGTGTTCTTCCATACGCTCCGGTCCTATAACCTACCCTTATTCAATAACTTACGCGGAGGGTCGCAGAACTTCCCACACACTTGCCGCAATCGCCGCCGCAGCTAACGAACACAATCCAAAAATCAAACTCGCCAGGGGAACCTGCAGATAAACAAAAATAACACACACGCTCACACCTATCAAGGCGTAGCGGAAAGCGATTCCCAGGTACGTCGTGATCGGAACTTGCACTTTCTTGCGCTCTTTTTGCGCGATGGATTGGAGTACAAGGGCGTCCAAACCGCGTCCCAGGAAATGAAAGTTCAGCCACCCGAGAAAAGCACCTGTGGCCAGACCAGCCGCCCACATGCGCTGGCCCAGGACAAAGGCCACCACGGCAGACGCGCCGCCAAGGATGAGTGTGAGCCAAGCGATTCGCTTTTCGGTGCGAGAAGCATTCGCGCTTGAGCCATCGACCGACGTTGAGCCTGCTTCCATTAGTTGCCTGTTCCGTCTACCGGAAAGCGTCGAATGACCTCGCGAACACCCGCGAAAAATCCAAGGCCGCCGAAAATCATCATGAGCCAAGGAGAAGTGTGAAGCCGCTTGTCCAAAAAATAGCCGATCGCTCCGCCGGCGATTACGGCCCCGACGAGCGTGAACGGCAATTCGAGCGCAATTCCGGATTTGTCTGCAATTTTCCTCGCAGCGGATTTTTTCGGCTGCAGATTCTCGTTCTGCGTTTCTGGATTTTGCGTCATAAGAACTGGGCAGATGAAATCGTAATTCTTACTTCTCGAACATAAGTTCGCTGGCGCGCTGCGTCGCTTTGACGACGGCTTTGATCAGCGTGACACGCAGCTTGCCTTCTTCGAGTTCGAGAATGCCGTCAATCGTGCAGCCGGCTGGAGTTGTAACAGCGTCTTTCAGCAACGCGGGGTGGTCGCCGGTTTCGAGGACGACGCTCGCAGCGCCCTTCATCGTTTGTGCAGCGAGCAACGTAGCCACGTCGCGCGGCAAGCCGACTTTTACCCCGGCTTCTGCAAGCGACTCCAGAATGATGTAAGCGTAAGCCGGCCCGCTGGCTGAAAGTGCCGTAACTGCGTCCATGTTCTTCTCATCCACGGCGGCGGTACGACCAACGGCATCAAACATTGCTTTGGCAATTTCGATGTGCTCGGGCTTCGCGTGCGCTCCCGCGCAAATTCCAGTCATTCCCGTTCCCACGGACGCAGGCGTATTCGGCATTGCACGTACAACCGCGATTTTCTTGCCAAGATTCTGTTCGATATAACTCGTCGGAACGGAAGCGGCGACTGAAATCACCAAGGTTTTTTCGCTTAACTCGCTCGCAATTTCCTTTAACACTTCGCCCACAACTTGGGGCTTAACCCCAAGCAGAACGATATCGGCGTCCTTCACCGCCATGCGATTCTCGTTCGTCACGCTGACGCCAAGCTCTTTTGCAAGGGCAGCCGCCTTTTCGCCATGCCTCACCGTTGCGGTCACGCGCTTCGGCGCAAACAATCCCTGCTTCAAATACGCGCGCAGCAGAATTCCGCCGAGCTTCCCCGCTCCTAATACCGCCAGTTTCCTATCCGAAAGTTTCTGTGCCATGGTCCTCGCCTGCCTACGGCAGGCAAGTATTCTTTCCGACCCTGTTCCGCGCGTCAATTAGGAATTCCTTCAGCGCCGGGGGGAAAGTGCCGACTGGCGCCAACGAGATAGAGCCCGATTATTGAGCGGTGAATGAGTTGGACGTCAATCTAGTGTTTCGTGGCAAGCATTTCGCAGAGTTCCGCGCATTTCGACACCAGAAAGTCCGCACACAAAGGCCAATCAGATTCGACTTGCGAGGCGACAGAAAACTCGGGTTCGTTCTGCAGCATTTTCACTGCTCCGTGCAGATGCTGCTCAACATTGGGTTTCGTAAGTGTCGAGCGCAGAAATTCCACGTTTGGAAGCAACCAGCAGTGTTTGTACAGGTGTCCGGCAAATTCAGAGAGACGGGTTGGTCCGCCGCCTGCGTTAGGCGTCCAGGGCCCAAAAATCGGATTCTCATTCTCTGAATACATCAGACATGACATGTATTGAAAAAAGGCGACCGAGCGACCGATGGTATTGAGCCTCCACCATTCATTGAAAAGCTTCTCGATATCCGGCCGGAGGACACCGTAAGACGTAAGCGCATGAATCCAGCGATAAGGACGGGCTCGCGCTCCTTCGTAGCGTAAGCCGCACTGGTCATCAATCTCTTCCAGAATTGCGGCCCGCATGAAATCCTCGACTGCCTCCGATTGCTTGGTAAAAGGTGAGCATTAAACATCTCTGGCTTGGCAAGCAGGGGATATAGATACTCGGTCATTCCACCGTGGTCGTACTTTGCTTCGCGTAGTTCCTTTCTCCATTCGTCCAGACAGAACGGAAGGGCAAAGCGCAACAATTCAGGTTCGACCTTCGTGTATAGAAGGTCTTCAACATATTCGTAGAGGTCTTCTGGAGATGGTGAAGAGCCCGGAATAGCCCGCGCGAGACGTTTCAGATGGCGATCGTCTCGCTCAAATGGGTCCCGAGTGATGTGTGCCGGCGGCTTCGGATTACCCATCGCTCGCCGCAATGCTAATTGATGAGACGAAAGGGCATCGACCATTGTTAGTCGTGGCGGGCGCCGTGGATGATGGCGATGGAGTGCGGCAAGAGATCGGCGAGAGCGTCGAGGGACTCGACTGCGCCTTTTGGGCTGCCAGGAAGATTGAGAATCAGCGCTCTGTTGCGCACGGCGGCGACGGCGCGAGACAGAATTGCTCGGCGCGTTTTTTCCATTCCGTCGCGGCGCATCTCTTCGGCGAAACCGGGAATCAGGCGATCGGCAACAGCGATCGTAGCTTCGGGAGTGCAATCGCGCGGACTCAAACCTGTGCCGCCAGTTGTAAGGATTAAATCCAGACGACCGGAATCGGCGAGTTCGCGAAGCTGTTCGCGAATACTGGGCGGATCATCGGCAATGACGAGGCTCGATTTAATTTCCCAGCCAAGTTCGCGGCAGCGCGCGATGACCGCGGGGCCTGATTTGTCCTCGTTTTTACCGGAAGCAACAGAATCGCTGACTGTGATGACGGCAACGCGAAGCGAAGTAGGATCGGCCATTGGTGGAAGTTATTGTGTTGCGACGATGTCGCGATTCGCTTCGTCCATCAGGCGCATCGCTTCCATCAAAAGGCCGGTGGTGTTGCGCGTTGTGGTTGTACGGGTGGAAGCATTCGCGGCGTTGAAATCGATTTCAAAATCGCCCGCGGACCAGAGCAAGACTTTGTAAACTGCGTTGTCGCCTTCGATGTTTCCGGATTTCGCGTCGCGGCACTGGCCAGAAGCGAAATAAAGTTCGCCTTGCTCGCCATTGTGATGAACGATAAGGCGGCACGATTTTTGACCCATTTCGAGCGATTGCATCAGGTCGATCATACTCATCTCTTCGAGGCGGCCCTGAATGACGCCTGGGCGAGAAGCGCGCTTCTGCAATTTCTCGAGATGCAAGCGGTCGATAACCTTTTTCGTGATACGAACGAGGTCCTTCACCAAAAAGGGTTTGGCGATGAAGTCTTCCACGCCGTCGACGAGCGGGCGGAGACGTTCTTCGATGTCGGCGCGGCTGGCCATGAATAAAAATGGAATGTGGCGGGTCTGTTCCCGGCCACGCAATTTTTCAAAAAGCTGGCGGCCGTCGAGGCCGGACATTTTGTAATCGCATAGGATCGCATCGGGCGGATCGTCAATGATTTTGAGCAGAGCGTCGGGGCCGTCCGTAGCGACTATCACGTCGCAGTGCTGCTCCATCCCCTTCAAGACAATGTCGCGCACAAGCGGATTGTCGTCCGCGATCAGCAGCCGAACTTTTGTCCCGGCCGGGGTCAACGCTTCCTCCGCACTATTTTCGTGCCCGTTTTCATGTTTCTATGAAAATCCCCGCTCTTGCCCCCGGTCTTTTCTAGGAGAAAAATGTCCGAAATCTCGATGCCTTTATCGAGGGCTTTGCACATGTCGTAGACCGTGAGGGCTGCGGCAGTGACGGCAACCAGGGCTTCCATCTCGACACCAGTCTGGGCAGCAGCCACTACGTGGGAGCGTATCTCAACGCCATTTTTGCACAGGCGAGCGGTCACATCAATGTGCGTGAGAGGGAGTGGATGACAAAGAGGTATCCACTCGGCGGTGCGCTTGGCGGCGGCGATTCCAGCGATACGGGCGACTTCGAGGGGATTGCCCTTGGGGTTTTTGAGGCGCCGGACTGCGCTCAGGACGTCAGGCTTCATTTTGACGAAACCCTGGGCGATGGCGGAGCGGGTGGTGACAGATTTTGTCGAGACATCGACCATCTGGACTTCGCCGCGAGCGGAATAGTGGGACAGTTTGGGCATCGGTTGAGTTTAGCAACAGAAGGGCCTTCTCAGAAGAAGGCCCCTACAAACGCGCAGCATTTTGTTCAAGAGTCTAGAGAACGTCGTGGCGGGGGAGGACGGAGACGGGTTCGCCACATTCATAGCGGCTGCGGTCGGCAGGGATGTAAAGGAAGCAGTTGGACTTGGCGACGGCAGCGAGATCGCCGGAACCTTGCCAGCGAGTTGGAGCGACGGTTGGTGTGCCGTCCGGCCAGGAGAGCTTGGATGGCAGGAAGTGGGCGAGGCCAGGCTTTTCTTGCATGGCTTCGCCGAGGCGTGCTTCGAGAAACGGGAGTGGGCGCGATTCCTGTCCCGCGAGCATTTGAAGCGCGAGTGACGCAAACAACTCGAATGTGACCATAGTTGAGACGGGATTGCCGGGAAGTCCAAAGACGGGCTTTCCTTTGCAAACCCCGAAGACAGTTGGCTTGCCGGGGCGAATTGCGACGGCGTCAAAGAAAAATTCGGCGCCAAGATCCCGCAAGACTTTTTCAACGAGGTCGTACTTCCCTGCTGAAACGCCGCCAGACAAAATCAGCATGTCGCTTTTAAGGCCGTGCAGAATTTTTTCACGCAAATCCTGTTCGGTGTCTTTTGCGTTTTGGAGAACAACTGGCTCGCCGCCGGCGAGCGAGACCTGCGCGGCGAGCGAGTAAGCATTGCTGTTGCGAATTTGAAAATCGCCGGGAATGGTTTCCGCGGGAACGATTTCGTCACCCGTGGAAAGGATCCCGACGCGCGGTTTGAGATAAACCTGTAGTTCGACAGCACCAACTTGCGCTGCGGCGGCGATTTCTGCGACGCCAAGGCGAGTGCCACGATTTACGAAGAGATGTCCATTGGCTGCTTCTGCGCCGCGCTTCACGATGTGTTGGCCGGGAGCGATTGTGTTTTCAAAGACGATTGTGTCGCCTTCGGCGCGCGTGTGCTCGGTCATGACCACAGCATCGGCTCCCTGAGGGACAGCAACGCCGGTCATGATTTGTACGCAGGTGCCGGGAGCAACGGTAACGTTTGGCGTGTCGCCGGCTTTGAGTTCGCCGACGAGTTTGATTTTTGCGCCGGGAGCGACATCCGCGGAACGGACCGCGAAACCGTCACGGATGGCGCGGTCGAAAGGCGGATAGACGCGGTCAGCGCGGATTTCGTCGGCAAGGACGCGCCCGAGCGATCCGCTCAGAGCCGCGATCTCGCGTTTCAGAGAACTCGGATGTATCAAGAGGCCAAGTTCGCGAACGATGTCGCGGCGGGCTTCGTCGAAGGTGCGCACAGTTAAAGCTTAATGGAAATAGGGCGGAGAGAAAAACCGATGAGCTGGTAAACCCATAGATGCTTGCTCTAGTTTTTTTGGCGCGCCAAGTGCGCGACCATGGGCGTGTCTTTCCCGTTCTGCCGCCAAACCCAGGTCTCCGTAATATGGTTCGCGTCGTCAAAATGAAGCGTGAGTTTGTGTTGGTGTCCGGTGGCAGGTGACGCGAGGTTTGCTGCACCTTCAAACTCAAAGACAAGCTCCTTGGAATCGGCCGACCCAGGAATGGCACGCATGCGGGGCTGATTGTTGGTCGGACAGTAGTGAATGAGCGTGATTGCGTTTCCGTCGATGTGGTAGAAGGTGACCATCTCTTCCATGCCGGACATGGCGAGGCTTTCCATAATGGTGGTGTCGGAAACGATCAGCTTAAAAGTGGATTTGACCTGCATTCCGTGATCATCGGTGCCGGTCCACTCTCCTGCAAGGGACTGCATTTTCTTAAATGCTGCTTCGGAGTTGGTTGCGGCGGCGACGGCGCCGCAAATGACGAGGGTAACCGCAATCGATGCTGTTCTAAAAAGAAATCGCATGCTGATAGTTCCTTGCAAGGCAAATCTTGGATGACAGTAAACGCGGCGGATTGTGGGTGTCCACGTAATTTGTTCTAAATTCGGCGACTTTATGTGGAGAGGCGGGCAAAAACAGATTCCTCGCTCGGAATGACAGGCTTTGTTTGCGCTCGGCGCTAATTACAGCCAGCGGGCGAGGAGCGTGCCTTCGGGGACAATTGTGGCGTCGCGCTCGGGGCCAGTGGAGATCATGCCGATTTCGACTTGGAGAAAATCGCTGATGAAACGCATGTAGTCGATGGCTGCCTTTGGCAATTTGCCGGCGTCTTTCACACCGTACGTTTCCTGCTCCCAGCCGGGTAGCGTTTCGTAGATGGGCGTGACGTGCTCGTACTCCTCGGCAAGTGCGGGCATTTCGTTCAGCGGAGTGCCTTTGTACTTGTAGCCAGTGCAGACCTGGATTTCGCGCTGTGTATCGAAAACGTCTAGCTTGGTAACGACGAGCGAGTCGATGCCGTTGATCATTTTTGCGTAGCGAAGAACGGCGAGATCGAGCCAGCCGCAGCGGCGCGGACGGCCTGTGACGGCGCCGAATTCGTTTCCGCGTTGGCGAATTGCTTGCGCATCGAGGTCTGGCATTTCCGTGGGAAACGGGCCGCCACCCACGCGAGTTGTGTAGGCTTTGGAAATTCCGAGGACATGTTTGATTTTTGTGGGAGGGACGCCGACGCCAGTGGTTGCGCCACCGCTCGTAGCGCTCGAGCTGGTTACGTAGGGATAGGTACCGTGGTCAATGTCGAGCATCGTGCCCTGTGCGCCTTCAAAAAGAACGGACTTGCCGCAATCGAGCGCGTGATTGACGAGTTCAGCCGTGTCGCAAATGTAGCCTTTGATTTTTTCGCTGAGCTTCAGAGTTTCCTCGACTTCGTGTGAGAAGTCGATGTCGGCTCCGTACGCGCCTTTGGCGAGGCGATTTTTTTCCGTGACGACCCGCGCCGCTTTTTCGCGGAAGAGAGCTGGATCGAGCAGATCGCACATGCGCAGGCCGCGGCGCGCCATTTTGTCTTCGTAAGCGGGGCCGATGCCGCGCGACGTGGTGCCGATTTTGTTTGCACCACGCGCACCTTCGGCGGCTTTATCGAGTTCGCGGTGATACGGAAAAATCAAATGTGCGCGATTGCTGATGTGCAGGCGGCCTTTTACTTCGATGCCGCCTTTCGCAAGCGTTTCGATTTCGTTGACCAGCGCGGCAGGATCGACGACAACGCCCGCGCCGATGACGGCGTGCTGCTTGGGCCGCAAGATGCCACACGGGATGAGCTGGAGGACGTGTTTTTCTTTACCGATTATGACGGTGTGGCCAGCATTATGCCCGCCGGCAACGCGCGCGATGTAATCGAATGAGCCAGCGAGATAATCAACGACTTTGCCTTTACCTTCGTCGCCCCACTGGGCGCCAACGACGACGACCGATTTCATTAGTGGCCTCTTTTTTGCCAGGGTTTGTAAGTACAAACCCTGGGACCCGTCTTCACACTGTTCCCTTCGCGGGGCAAAGGGACAAAAATTTCAAAAGGAAAAATAAGAAAAAACGGCCGTAAGAAATCGTACGCTGGCAAGGTGCGCAAACGCAAGCTCCCGAAGCCAGCACGAAATTCTGCGTGAAACCGTTGCGCTTAAATGCGGCGATGGATATGCTGCCCGCGCGAGGCGATGGAACGAAATGAACAGCATAAGAGCAGTGTGTTTTGCGGCAATTCTGTCGATTGCCCCCTTGCGGGCGCAGGATCAAGGTGCAACAACATCGGGATACAACGTTAAGGTTGAGTTTGAAAACGACCAAATCCGCGTAACACGAGTTCATTATGCGCCTCGCGCAAAGTCGCCGATGCACAGCCATACTGGCAGAGTCGTTGTGGCACTTGCGGATACTCGGACGCGAGCGACAATCCAAGATGGCACAAGCAACGAGGCGACGCGGCGAGCGGGAGACATTTATTGGGGCGATAGCGTGACGCATCAGGGCGAGAACTTGCTTGATGCGCCCATTGAAGTGATCGAGATCGAAGTAAAACGCGCCACTTCGCCATCAATTCCGGTGGCCGCGAAGACAATCGACGCTTCGAGACGGAAGGAGCCTGTCCCGGTCGAACAGGAGCCTCATCATCACGTCGTTTTTCAGAATCAGTATGTGCGCGTGCTGGATGTTTTGTTTCCGCCAGGAGATCCGTCGCTGTTTCATACGCACAGCAACGACAATGTGAGTGTGGCACTGAGCGGCGACCTGACAAAGTCGCAAGTGATGGGCGGAGAATGGAGCGAGCCCGTGAAAGTCGTACTGGGACAATTGGCGTTTCATAAGGCGAAGGGGCAGCCGTACTCGCATCGAGCGGGGAGCGCAGGGACGCAGGCGTTTCACGTGATTGACGTGGAGATTTTTCCGGAGACCGGTAAGTAAGCTTCACACTTCGCGATAGCGGAAGCAGGAGACGAGGTGGTCGTTGACCATGCCGGTGGCTTGCATGAAGGCGTAGCAAATTGTAGAGCCGACGAAGCGGAAGCCGCGCTTTTGCAAATCTTTGCTTATGGCGTCAGATTCCTTTGTTTTCGGTGGAACTTGCTTGTGGAGTTTCCAGGCGTTCTTGATGGGTTTGCCTTCCACGAATCGCCAGAGATAAAAATCGAAACTTCCGAACTCTTCCTGCACTCGCAAGAAAGCGCGCGCATTTGTAATCGTGGAATTGATTTTAAGGCGATTGCGGATAATGCCGGGGTCTTTCAGGAGCACACAAACTTTCTTGGAATCGTAGCGGGCTACTTTGTGGACCAGGAAATTGTCGAAAACTTCGCGGTAGCGAGCGCGTTTGGCGAGAATGGTGTCCCAGCTGAGGCCGGCTTGCGCGCCTTCAAGAATGAGAAATTCGAAGAGGAGACGGTCATCGTGGACGGGGACGCCCCATTCCTCATCGTGATAGGGAATATTGATTGGTTTCTGCGCCCAGGGGCACCGGGTGAGATTTGCGTTTGAAGGCATAGATAATCGCAAGCTAGTTTAGCAAACGCAAGAGGCGCAAGAAAAAGCGTGCGTCAAAGATTGACGCACGCCTTGTGAACCCAAGATTTAACCCGCGAATCAACCGACGTGACGATCGACAGCTTTGGTGATCTGATCCTTGGGAACGGCGCCGACGATCTGCTCGACAACCTGGCCGTTCTTGAAGACGAGAATCGTAGGGATGCCGCGAATGTTGTACTTGCCCGCCGCGTTCATCGCTTCGTCCACGTTGAGCTTCATGACCTTAATTTTGCCCGCGTAGTCGTTCGCGATTTCCGCGACTGTCGGCGCGAGCATGTGACATGGGCGGCACCATTCCGCCCAAAAATCGACGAGTACCGGCTGGGTCTTGCTGGCCGAAAGCACTTCGTTTTCAAAATTACCATCTGTAGCTGCTTGGATGTTTTCCGCCATGTTCCTTACCTTCAGCGACTTGGCCGATTCGGCCCGCCGCTTATCTCCTTTGCACGTTAATTAGATGTTGCTACAGACGCTTGGTTGCGCGCCGGCTGCCCCAATCCCCTTGCGGCCCGGGCGGCCTCGTAGACCTTAAGATACTGGGCCGCGGGCGCCTTCCACGAATAATCCTGCTCCATGCCGTTGAGCTGGATGCGTTTCCAAATGCGCTCGTCGGCAAAATGATGAAGCGCCTGGCGAATTGTATAAAGCAAAGCGCCGCCGGTGTAGTCCCAGAACTTGAATCCGGTGCCTGTGCCGTGTTCCAGATCGAAAAGCTCGATGGTATCGTCCAGGCCGCCGGTGGCGCGTACGATGGGGACCGTTCCATATTTTAAACTATAAATTTGATTCAGGCCGCAAGGTTCGTAGCGCGAAGGCATAAGGAACATGTCGGCGCCGGCTTCTACTTTGTGGGCGATGACGTTGTCGTAGGCGATCTTTACCCCGACGCGATCGGGATATGCTGCGGCAAAGGCGCGGAAGAGATCTTCGTAACGACGGTCGCCGGTCCCGAGGATGACCAGAGACAAATCTTCACGCATGATTTCGTGCGCAACCTCAGCGATGAGATCAAAACCTTTTTGATCCGCGAAGCGGGAAACGATTCCGAGCAGCGGCCGGCCGGGAACGTCGGGAAGATTGAAAGCCTTGAGAAGATCCTGCTTGCAGAGAAGTTTGCCCGACAAATCCTTGGGAGAGTATTTTGCAGGGATGAAGGGATCTTTGGCTGGGTTCCAAGCGCCGTAGTCCACTCCATTTAAGATTCCGACGAGGCGATCGCCGCGGCTGCGCGCGACGCCGTCGAGGCCATAACCGTATTCGCGCGTCTGAATTTCCTGCGCGTAACGCTTGCTGACAGTGGTGATGTAATCGGAATAGACGATTCCGGCTTTGAGGAAATTTACGTTGCCGAAAAATTCGATGCCACCAGGATTGAAGGTTACAGCGGGGATTCCAGCGCGATCCATAACGTCGCGGCCAAACTGGCCTTGGTAGCCCATGTTGTGAATGGTGAAGACGACGGGCATGTCTTTCATGGCGGGATCGTCAGAATAAGAAGTGCGCAGAAGGACGGGGACGAGAGCCGTTTGCCAATCGTGGCAATGAATGATGTCGGTGGGCCAAACGTGCTTTGCGATTTCGATAGCGGCGCGGGAAAATTCGCTAAAGCGCTCAGCATTGTCCAAGAAATCTCCGCTGGCAGTGCCATAGATGCCGTCGCGATCGAAATAGCCGGGGTCGTCCAAAAAAAAATAGCGGACGCCGTTGAGCAGAGTGCCATCAGCAACGGCGGGAAAACGCAACCGGGAACCGAGAGGAATCGTAAGGCTAGGCATCACGATGGCGGTAGTTTTTGTGCCGCGATAGCGAGGCAGAATCACGGCGACTTCGTGGCCGCGAGCGACGAGCGCTTTCGGAAGAGCTTCAACCACGTCAGCAAGGCCGCCCGTTTTGGAAAACGGCAAGCCTTCGGATGCCACGAAAAGGATTCGCATACTCGTTTTAGGCTTCGAGTACGCTATAAGAGAGGCAAGAAGGCGTCAAGAGTCGGAGCAAGCTTCTATGAAACTGATTTTTCTTTATGGATTGCCGGGAACGGGAAAACTTACGATCGCACGCGAGCTGGCGGACATAACCGGCTACAAATTGTTTCACAACCATCTGACTGTGGACTTGTTGCTCTCGATGTTTGAGTTTGGAAGCAAACCGTTTGTGGAATTGCGCGAGCTGATTTGGCTTTCGGTAATGGAAGAAGCGGCAGCGACACTTCCCGCGATGATTTTTACGTTCAATCCGGAGAATTCAGTCCGGCAGGAGTTTATTACGAAGGCTGTTCAGACTGCGAATTCGCGAGGCGGCGAGGTCCATTTCGTCGAGGTGGTTTGCGACGCAGAAGAGTTGGAGAGGCGGATTAACACGGCGGACAGGAAGAATCACAAGAAATTAGTTTCGGTTGAACTTTTTCATGAATTGAAGGCGAA
>Ga0126376_10001322_pt1 | contig 13291 bp, 11 predicted proteins | sample PanSoiMetPlot_15_FD_92760 | JGI IMG/M metagenome (GOLD analysis project Ga0126376, IMG submission 92760) | Tropical forest soil microbial communities from Panama - MetaG Plot_15 | ecosystem: Environmental > Terrestrial > Soil > Tropical forest > Bulk soil | place: Panama | collected 2016-02-17
ATCGAAGAAGCGATCAACATCAGCGACAAGCACCGCAAATCGCACCTGGCGATGGTCGTCAGCAGCGGCTTGCAGGAGTTTCGTGCGCACGAGGCTTCAACTGATATCTCAGGCGATGAGATCGACGCTTCGAAGCGTGCCCTGCAGCGCGCCATCGCGATCAAGACTGCCGAATTCAAGCGCGGTCTTTCGGGTCTCGCGACCATCGGTTCCACGGCTCCGTTCGTCGGTCTGTTCGGAACGGTGTTCGGTATCATTAACGCATTCCGCGGCATGAAGAACGCGGAGTCTGCCGGTATCGCGGCTGTGGCCGGCGGTATCTCGGAAGCGTTGTTTACGACCGCGCTCGGATTGTTGGTGGCGGTTCCGGCGGTGTGGCTGTTCAACTACTTTACCGGTAAGGTCGATGGTTTCGTCGTCGAGATGGATAACTCGGCATCAGAGCTCGTCGACTACTTCATCAAGAATCGCACGAAGCAGTTGAAGGCTTAAGTATCGCCAGGCTAAAACGCTGCGCGAACCAGTGCGCCAGTGAATGGTGAATTCAGGGTGCGGCCCAATGGTGAGGCGCCGCACCAGCGTTTACCGGTTGAAGTAGAAGGAGAGATTCTTATGGGAATGGCAGCGGGAGGCGGCGGTGGTGGCCTCCAATCAGAAATTAACGTCACTCCGATGGTCGACATCATGCTGGTGTTGCTGATCATCTTCATGGTGGTCACACCGTTCCTGCAGCAGGGCATCACTGTCGCTCTGCCGAAGAACATGAACAACCCGGACGTCGATCCAAACATTATCAAGGAGTCGTCGATCGTGATCTCCGTCCCGAACGACGGCGAGTATTATCTTGGTAAGCAGAAAGTGGCGAAAGAGCAACTGGCCGAGAAAGTCGATACGATGCTCAAGGGCATTAAGAACGAGCAGGATCGCATCGTCTACATCAAGAGTGGTGTGGGCGTGAGCTATGGCGACGTCGTCAATGTCATTAATGAGGTCCGCAAGCTCGGAGTCGACAAGATAGGACTAGTGGCCGATAAGAAGAAGAAGGGCGGTGCGGTGGCAGCAGCACCAGCCGCCTAGGGGACAGAAGCCAAACCGGAATAAGAGGAGAAAAGTAGATGTCGATGGGCGATAGCGATGTCGAGATAGAGAAAAGAAGTAGTACTACGGCCCAACCGTATATCAACGTCACGCCGTTGATCGATGTGCTGCTCGTGCTGCTGATTATCTTCATGGTCGTCACGCCTTTGAAACCGAGCCGGTTCAAGGCTGACATTCCGACCCAGCGGGATCCCAATGAAGACCTGAGCAAACTGAAGCCGAATCCACTGACTTTGGTGGTTTCAATCTCGCCTGATTTGCAGATCAAGCTAAATCAGGATTCGCTCGGTTCGGTAAACGACACCGCGCCTCTGGCGCAGAAATTGGCGCAGGTATTTCAACAGCGAAAAGAGCAGCATGCCTATAAGACGGACATGGCAACACGCACTGATGTGAAGGAAGAAGATCGCATCGAGAAGACCGTTTTCGTCAAGGCACCGAGAGCCGCGAAATATGGCGACGTTGTAAAAGTGATCGACGCAATCAAGGGCGCGGGCGCGAGTCCAGTCGGATTGCAGGTAGACGATCTTCCTTAATAAATAGAGATCAGAGAGCAGCGACTGCCGGCCCAGAACTCGCTCCGTCGCCGCTCATGCTGGTCTTGTTAAATTGGAGTCACGCATAAATGAAACTCTCTCAGACCAGGATCGCCATCCTTTTGGCGGTCCTTGTTGCCATTAGCTCCGGGTGCGGAGTTGTCAATCGGATTAGAGCCAAGAACCAGTTGAATGAGGCTGCTCGTACCTACCGCGAGGGAAGATTCCCCGAAGCGGAACAGCACTCGAGAGAAGCAGCCAGGCTGGATCCGGACAACAAGACTGCCCCGATGTTTATCGCTCGCACAATTCACGCGCAGTATCGGCCGGGTGTGCAAAGTGCGGATAATATTGCCAAGGCCCAGCAGGCAATCGAGGCGTATCAGCAGATTCTCGCGAAGAATCCCAAGGATGAGGAAGCTTACAAAGCCATCGCCTATCTCTACGGTGCGATCCACGACGACGAAAAACTGCGGCAGTGGATCTCCGCGCGTGCCACGAACGATTCGGCAGAACCGGAAAAGAGAGCTGAGGCGTACGTAGTTCTCGCCAGTAAAGACTGGGATTGCTCGTTCAAGATGACTGAGCTGCCGACCAACAAGACAACCACCATCGATCCGTCCAACAACAAGGCGACTGTCTCTTACAAGAAGCCGAAGGATCAGAAAGATTTCGATCAGGCCCAGATGTGTGTGAAACAAGGATTGGTCGAAGCTGAGAATGCAATCAAGTTTGATCCGAACAATGAATCGGCATGGTCCTACAAGACCAATCTCCTCCTTGAAGCATCGAAGCTGGCTGAGATGGATGGTAAGACGGAACAGAAAGCGCAGTATCAAAAGGACTACGAAGCGGCTTTGAAACGCACGACCGAGTTGAGCGTGGCGAACCAGAAACGGAAGGAAGAAGAGGAGAAGAAGTCAGCCTCGCCACCGAAGGGTTAACTGGCTAACTGAAAAGAGCCGCAGATTACGCAGATAAACGTCGATCTCAACCAGATCGGCGTTTATCTGCGTAATCTGCGGCTCTTCGGTTTTTTGTTATAATTTTTCGAAATAGATGATTCGTATTGAAGACATCGTCGAGAAAGTCGCCCATAACCACGCGCAGGCGGACCTCGATCTATTGCGTCGTGCCTATCTGTTTTCTGCAAAGGAGCATAAGGGACAGAAGCGTGCGTCCGGCGAGTCGTACCTCGTGCACCCGCTCGAGGTGGCAAACATTCTCGCCGACATGAAGCTCGACGAGGTGTCAGTTGCAACCGGTCTCTTGCACGACGTGGTGGAAGACACGCTGGTCGATCTCGACACGATTCGCCGTTACTTCGGCGAAGATATAACGCACCTCGTCGACGGCCTCACAAAAATCGCGCAGATCAGCAACATCTCGCGGGAGGAGCAGCAGGCGGAAAACGTGCGCAAGATGCTCCTCGCGATGGTTGACGACGTACGCGTAGTGCTGGTGAAGCTCGCCGATCGTTTGCACAACATGCGAACGCTTCAGTACCTGAGTCCCGAGAAACGAAAGCGCATCGCACAGGAGACGATGGACATCTTTGCGCCCATCGCGCACCGCCTCGGAATGGGTAAGCTGCGTGGTGAGCTGGAAGATCTCGCGTTTCGTCATCTCAACCCGGAAGACTATCGCGAGCTCGCCGAGCAGCTCGAGAAACGACGCCCTGAGAATGAGGCGTTCTTGAAGAATGTCACCGCCCGCATCGAGCAAAAGATGAACGAAGCGGAAGTGCCGTTCGTTCTCGTCGAAGGCCGCGTCAAGCGTCTCTATTCAATCTGGAAAAAACTCAGGGCGCAGAAGATCACTTTAGACCAGGTTTACGATCTCGTGGCCGCGCGCATTATTACTCCGAATGAGATCCGCCACTGTTACGCCGCACTCGGCGTGGTCCATAACAACTGGAAGCCTGTGCCGGGTCGCATAAAAGATTGGATTGCCACGCCGCGCGACAATCTCTACCAGTCGCTGCACACTTCCGTGATTGGTTCCACCGGCCAGTCGTTCGAGGTCCAGATTCGCACCGAAGAGATGCACCACATCGCGGAAGAAGGTGTCGCGGCACACTGGAAGTACAAAGAAGGAAACCGTGGCGCACGCGACGACGATCAGGCTTTGCAGGCGTTGCGTTCACTCGTCGAGTGGACTCAAGAAGTAAAAGACTCGAAAGACTTCCTCGACTCATTAAAGCTGGATCTTTATCCGAAAGACGTCTATGCGTTCACGCCGATGGGCAAAGTTATTCAATTGCCGCGTGGCGCGACGCCGGTTGATTTCGCTTACATGATTCACTCTGAAGTGGGTAACACCTGCACCGGCGCGCGCATCAACGGGCGCATGGCTCCACTTCGCAGCCAGATTCAGAATGGCGATGTAGTCGAGATCATCACCTCGGCGAATGCTCATCCTTCGCGCGACTGGTTGAACTTCATTGTTACGTCGCGAGCTCGCAATCGTGTTCGGCACTGGGTGGCTGAACAGCAGCGAGCTGAATCGATCGAGATCGGTCGCAAGCTTTTCGAAAAAGAAGCATCGCGCTTTCAACTGTCGCCGAAGAAATTATTGAGTGACACAGACAAGGACATGAAGCGCGTTGCCAGCGACTACGGTTACGGGCGCGTCGACGATCTTCTGGCAGCGATCGGTTACGGCAAGCTTGTGCCGCGCAACGTCATCGCGAAGTATCTGGGTCCGGAACAGTTTGAGCAGCTCGACAAGCAAAAAGAGTCGCGGCTCAGAAGTGGCGTACGTGCAGTCAAACGGCTCATTCGTCTGGGTGACGATTCGATCGTCGTGCGCGGCATCGATGATCTGATGGTAACGCGCGCACGTTGCTGCAATCCGCTTCACGGTGAAGACATTATCGGCTACGTAACGCGAGGGAAGGGCGTCGCTGTTCATACCACGCGCTGCAAGAACGTGACGCAGTTGATGATCAATCGCGAGCGCATAGTCGAAGTTGAATGGGCCGGGCGGCCCGAGAAAACTGCGTATGCGGTTAAGCTGCTGGCCATCACTGAAAACCGCACCGGTATGATCGCGGGTATCACGGGCGCGATCTCCGATATGAAGACGGGAATTCGCGACGCCCGCGCTTCAGTCTCATCCGACGAGCGAGGCCACATCGAAGTGACTGTCGAAGTGTTTGACGTGAAGCATCTCGACCGGGTAATCGGATCGATAAAAGGCGTTCCCGGCGTCCTCGATGTCGAGCGCCTCCAGGGTGTCGCTTAGCCACAAAAGGCACAAAGTGTTTCGGCAGAATTTTTGTGCTTCATTGCGGCTCTTTTTGTGCTTCATTGCGGCTTCTGTTAAAATCCCGCCTTTGTTTTCATGGTGTCTATCCCAGTGAGGCAACGTATCCAGACTGAAAACGCCCCGGCCGCGATTGGCCCGTACTCCCAGGCAATCAAGGCGGGCGGATTTGTGTTTGTCTCCGGCCAAATTCCCATCGATCCGCGGACTGGCGAATTTGTTGCGGGCGGTATTGCCGAACAAACGAAGCAGGTTTTGACGAATCTTGCGGCGGTGCTTGAGGCGGCCGGCAGTGGTCTCGATCGGGTAGTGAAGACGACGGTGTTTCTGGCAGACATGAAAGAGTTCTCGGGGATGAACGAGGTTTACGCGACCTTCTTTTCCGGTCCGCCGCCCGCGAGAGCTACTGTCGCTGCGGCTGGTTTGCCGCGCGATGCCAGGGTTGAGATTGAAGCAGTGGCATTGGTTTCCGAATAACGGTTCGGAATAAAACAACCGGCACCTGAGAGTGCCGGTTGGAGGTTGACATAACTGTAGGGGAAAGGCTCAGGCAGCCTTCGAGACTTTGCCTGCCTTGATGCAAGTTGTACAAACTTTCATCCGGCGCGCGCCACCCTGCGGCATCTGCACGCGAATCGATTGCAGGTTCGGATCGAAACGTCTGGGAGTACGATTGTTTGCGTGCGACACATTGTTGCCGAATTGTGGTCCTTTACCGCAGACTTCGCAACGTTTGGCCATTTTTTCAACCTCCAAAAAACTTAGGTTTCTTTACCGGCGTTTCCGGCATCTTACGGTCTGTAATCTTGCCGTAATCAGAAACCAAGCTTTATAGCAAACGCATTTCCGGGTCGTCAAGCGAGGCGACCTTTAGAATTCAGCCTTTGGGCTGTGGTGGCGAAGTAAAGAGAGTTCGGGCTGCGGAGCAGCCAAATGTTTATAGCTGCGAATTGAGAACTCTATCTCGCTCCGGAGGAGCGACATGTTGCGACGAGACATCGGGCTCCGCTGGAGCCCAATATTTTGTTGAGCTGGCACTATAAACATTTGGTCCCTCCGGGACCGAAAGAGTTAAAGGAGCAGAGTTAAAGTGCGCAAAATCGCAAATGTTCTTGCCGTGAGTTGTTTGGCCGTCGCGGGCCTGGTACTGAATGGATGTTCTTCAGGTGCCTCGGAGACTAAAGACAGTATGGTGGCGGCAACCGTCAATGGCCACAACATCATGCTTTCCGAAGTTGAGCGTGCAGTCAATCAACAGACGAACGGTAATCCAGCCTCATTGAATCAACTTCAGATGGCCCAGGCGCGGCTGCAAGTGTTGAGCAATCTCATTCAGCGCGAAGTGCTATTCCAACGCGCCGAACGCGAGAAGGTGCTTCCCACGGAATCACAGATCGATGGCGCCATCGCGACGCAAAAACAGAATAGCGGCATGACGGCTGAAGATTTCGACAAGAGCCTGAAAGCACAGAACATGTCGATGGAGACTCTCCGTGAAGAGGCTCGCAAAGACCTGGCAATCTCGGAGCTCCAGAATAAGTACAGCGGTAAGATCGACATCAGTGACAGGGAAGTTGAGGAGTACTACGCGAACAACCGGCAGCAGTTTGTTAAGAATCGCGGCGTTGCGTTGGCTATGATCATGGTTGACCCTGCAGACAACAGCGCTGATGGGATCAAAGACGACGCAAAAAACGAAACCGACGCGAAGCTTAAAATCGACAACATCTATCAACAACTTCAGGGCAGAGCAGATTTCGCGGATGTGGCTCGCGCCAGGAGTGAAGACATCAACTCGCTGCGCAGTGGCGGCGACATCGGGTTTGCCACGGAGCAAGCCCTGAAAGAAAACAACTTCCCACCTGAGCTAATCTCGAGTCTCTTTGGTTCGATGCAGGTTGGTGATTACACACAACCAACTCGTTTCGCCAGTGGCAAGTGGTATATCTTCAAGCTCACGGAAAAACAGCTCTCAAGTGAGAACCTGACCCTGGAGAGCGCAGGTGTGCGCCAGCAGATCACGCAGGGACTCACAAACCAGCGCAAGTCGATTCTCAATGCGGCATTACTCGAAGTGGCCATAAATGAAGCGAAAATAACGAATCATCTGGCTGAGAACATGCTGAACAATCCGGGTAACCTTGGTTTACGACCGGCGGAAGGTGGCGCGAGCACGCAGCCCACGCAGGCGCCGGCCTCGAGCCCTAGCCCGAGTGCGGCAACCAGCTCGCCTGTTTCGGTGAAGCCTGCGAACGCCAATTCGGCGAAGCCCGCGAACGCGAATAAGTAAATCTGTGCATTCTGTGGATGTTGTTTCGGCTTTCAGACGTTCACAAATCCTACAGCGTTCAAGATGTGCTGCGCGGCGCGTCTTTGCAGGTCAATCCTGGTGAACACGTCGGACTCGTAGGTCGAAACGGCGCCGGCAAGAGCACGATCTTTCGTCTCGTTAGAGGTGAGGAAACGGCAGATCGCGGCGACGTCGTGCGCGCACGCGGTGTGAAGCTGGGCCTTCTGGACCAGCACGTACACTTCAAGCCTGGCTCGACGGTCCATGAATCCGCGCTCTCGGCATTTGGTCGCCTGCAGCAGATCGAACATGAGATGCACGAGCTTGAGCATCGCATGGCCGATGCGGGTGACGAGCTCGAAAAGATCCTCGCGCGCTATAGTGATCTGCAACACGAATTCGAGCTCGAAGGCGGCTTCGAGTACGCCGCAAAAGCGGAAGCTATTCTTCAGGGTCTCGGCTTCGACCGCGACATGTGGTTGCTCGAAACCGAGAAGCTCTCCGGTGGACAACAAAACCGTCTCGGCCTCGCCTGCCTGTTGCTCGCCGCGCCTGATGTCTTGTTGCTCGACGAGCCTACGAACCATCTCGACGTAACCGCCGTCGAGTGGCTTGAAGAGTTTTTGCAGGAATACCAGTCCGCCTACGTCATCATCAGTCACGATCGATACTTTCTGGATCGCTGTTGTCGTCGCATTATCGAGCTGGAAAACGGTCGCGCCTCAAACTACACCGGCAACTATTCCGATTATCTCGTCGAGCGTGAAGAGCGTCGCGAAGCGCGACAGCGAGCATATGACAACCAGCAGCATCTAATTGCGAAGACGGAAGAGTTCATTCGTCGCAACATCGCCGGGCAGAAAACCAAACAGGCTAAATCGCGTCGCAAGATGCTCGAGAAACTCGAGCGCATTGATGCAGTGCGTCCGGACCAGGCGTCAGGTGACTTTCGTTTGCAGGCTATCGAACGGACTGGCAATCATGTGCTCACAGTTAACGAGCTGTCGATTGGTTATCCGGATAAGCTGCTGGCGAATGATATCTCGTTCATACTGCGTCGTGGCGAATGTCTCGGCATCATTGGCCCAAACGGGTCGGGCAAGACAACTTTTTTGAAGACGATCCTGAATAAGCTCGCGCCGCTTAAAGGTGAAGTTCGTTGGGGCACGAAAGTTCAGATTGGCTACTACGCACAGCAGCTTGAAGATCTCGACGATCGCAATGAGATCATCATGGAACTGCGTCGTGTCGCGCCTTCGAATGCGACGGCCGGTGAGCTGCGCTCGTTTCTCGCGAAGTTCCTCTTCACCGGTGACGACGTTTACAAGCACGTCAGAGATCTCTCCGGTGGCGAGAAGGGGAGACTAGCGCTGGCGAAGTTGATCTACTCACGCGTCAACGTGCTCGTCCTTGATGAGCCGACTAACCACCTCGACATACCTTCACGCGAAGCACTTGAGGAAGCACTATCAGCGTACGAAGGAACGATCGTGACGATCAGTCACGACCGCTATTTTCTTGACAAAGTAGCAACGCAGATACTCGCGTTGGATGGTCTTGGAGTCGCGGAGCATTACGATGGTGATTACACTGAGTATCACGATTGGAAACTCGGCCTGCGTGAAGCTGCTCCTGCTTTGACCACGAACGCTGCCGAGCCTGAAAACCTCGTAAGCATAGCTCCGCCGCTGAGTGTTCCGGAAAAACCGGTGACTGCGAAAGCACCTCAGCCAAAGAAGCCCGGCGTCAAAGTCGTCAAGAAGAAGAAAACTGAGACGCGAACGCCGGAGCAGGTCGAGTCTGACATCGCACGCGCAGAACAACGCCTCAACGAGATCTCACAACAAATGGGAACGCCTGAAGTCGCGCGCGACGCAGAGAAACTGATCGCACTCAACGATGCATACCAGCAAACCGAATCATCACTGCGCAGTCTCTACGACGAATGGGAACTTAGCAACAAAGAGATACAAAAAGCTTAGCCACAAAAAGGCACAAAAGTCGCAAATGATTTATTGAAAAAATGGCTTGTGTGCCTTTTTGTGGCTAAAACTATTTCTCCGAAATCATCACGTGTTCGGCTGTCGGTGGCAACGGAAAGAGCTCGCTGCGCGAAAAGCCTGCGTTGGCAGCCATTCGCTCCAACTCGCTGAATGTGTAAGCATCACCACCTGGAGTGCTGCCCAGCATCATTAAGCTAAAACCCGCAGCCTCGGGCGGCGAGATACGATCGTCATTCGGCACAAACTCCAACGTCGCCGCGCGCCCACCATCTACCAGAGCGGCATGCACCTTCCGCAATATCGTTTCGCACGTTGACGGATCAAAGTGATGAAGGAAGTTCGTCAGCAGCACGACATCGTAACCAGTGCCGTAGTCTACGTCGAAAGCACTGCCGGGCAGCGTGCGATAACGATTACTCACTCCAGCGCGTGCGGCATTCTCTTTTGCTACCTCCAAAACGTTGGGCCAATCAACCGCAACAACTTCAGCCTGTCGATTTCTGCGTGCGAAGGTAATGCCGAATAAGCCATGACCGGCGGCAACGTCGAGGATCTTTATTTTCTGATTAGCCTTCTTATCGACCATTTGCGCGATCATCAGCGCCGGCATCGACATCATCACTCCCATCGTACGCGCAAACTTCACCCAGATTGGATTCTCGGGTCCGACCATTCCCTCGTCGGGAACTACAGTTCCGCCTTTTTTCACCGCCGCAGTCAGATCCTTGAATCCGGCGGCGAGCTCAGGTGAAAGAATGAACTCCATCATGCTGCCGAGATACGTGGGTGAACGCTTGTCGAGGAAGAAAGCGGAATCAGGAGTGAGAGTGTAGGAAACCCCATTCTTGCCCAGAAAGCCCATGATGCAAAGGTAATCACATAAGATACGGACGCCGCGTTCAGCCGCATCACAATGTCTGGCTATATCGGCGACTGTGGCTTTGCCTTCAGCAATCACGCTGAAGATTTCCAATTCGATTGCAGCCCTTAACGCCTCTGTGCGCTGGTAAGCATAGATGGTTTGAAAAAAGAGTTCTGGGGATGGTTGTTGTCTTGCTTGCCCGGACATAAACTTACTCCCTTCGCGCGATGCTTTGACTATTGAAAGGCGTGATGTACGTACATTACATAGGTCAACGACTTTCGAAGTTGACCGCGCGTTCGACATTAGTTGTTAATTTGATGTCAAACTGACAACTACGTGCGTTGACGAATTATTTGACAAAATAAGAGTCAGTGATTTACTGTAAGCGGCCCTAGACAGTTTGTCTACTGGTTTTGTCTTGGGTTTTGTCTTGGATTTTGTTCGTGGCCTTTCCGATTTAGTGAAGCGGTCATATAGGCGGTAGCTATGTTTTCCATCAGCACCGGAAATTCAAGAAGACTTCAGACGTAATAGTCCATAGCAAGTAATTCCGGCCCAGTTAGTCTCCCTAATCTTCATCGTCAAAGTCGATACGTAGTTGCTTCCCCCACGCAGCGGACGTCATCTCATCTCACAATCCAGCTCAACTCTTAATCACCAGCCACATTTTGGCAGTTAAACACGTGGCGCTGAAGGCGCATGACTACATGCGTTTGCCTTCGGCGCAAAGAGCGATGTGTCGGCAACTGAACGACATACATTTGGCGCAGTAATCAGAATTTCGTAATCAACTTCTTGGAGGAGACATGCAGGAGATTGCTGAGGATTTCGATGTCGTGGTAATTGGCGGAGGACCAGGCGGATCGACGGCTTCAACTCTGCTTGCAATGCAGAATCGCCGAGTTTTGCTGCTGGAACGTGACAAATTTCCACGCTACCAGATTGGGGAGTCGTTACTTCCCGCGACGGTTCATGGCATTTGCAAAATGCTCGGCTTATCCGAAGAGTTGAAGAAAGCCGGCTTCGTACGCAAACTCGGCGGCACTTTCAGATGGGGAACGAACTCAGAGCCGTGGACGTTCAACTTCAGCACGGCTTCCACGATCTCCGCGTTGAATGCGTATGCCTACCAGGTCGAACGGCAAAAGTTTGACACTCTTCTGCTGCGCAACGCTGCACGCAAAGGTGTTGACGTTCGTGAGCAACACTCTGTGAATTGTCTGCTGTTCGATGGTGATCGTGTTGGTGGCGTCGAGTTTGTCGACACTGAGGGAAATACCCGGCAAGCACAGGCGCGATTTGTGATCGATGCTTCTGGTCACCAGAGTCACGTCTACAAACACGTAGGCGAGCGCATCTATTCCAACTTCTTTCAGAACCTTGCTTTGTTTGGTTATTACGAAGGTGGTGACAGATTTCCGCCGCCGCGCGACGGCAACATCTTCAGTGCTGCGTTCAAGGAAGGATGGTTCTGGTATATACCGCTCTCGGCCACGCTCACGAGTGTTGGCGCAGTCGTTTCAAAGCAATATGCTGATCAACTGAAGGCCGGACATGAGGAAGCAATGAATCACTTCATTGCCTCGTGCCCGGAGATCTCGCGCCTGCTTGCAAACGCGCGCCGCGTCACCGAAGGAGTGTATGGCCAACTGCGCGTCCGCAGAGACTGGTCTTACACGAATGAGCGCTTCTGGAAGCCGGGTATGGTACTCGTAGGCGATGCGGCGTGCTTCATCGATCCGGTTTTCTCATCGGGCGTTCATCTCGCCACTTACTCTGCGCTGCTGGCCGCTCGCTCCATCAATTCGATTCTTACTGACGACATGGACGAGACTCGCTGCTTCAACGAGTTTGAAAAGAGATACCGTCGCGAATTCAGAAACTTCTATGAATTCCTCACGGCGTTTTACGACATGCACCAGAATGAAGACTCCTACTTCTGGAAAGCGCGCAAGATTCTCAAGACTCAGGCGTCCATTCAGGAAGCGTTTGTGACGCTTGTCGCTGGTGGATCGAGTATGCGCGACGAGGACCTGCTGGTGGAAACCGGCAAGATAGAACAAATCAAGGGAGAGTTGCAGCAACTTGAAAATGTTGACGAGGATACAGCACCGTACCTTTCGACTGAGAAGGAAGCCTTTCTCGACGTGCTCGTGGAAGAAGCGACGCAGATACAGACGCAGGCGAGTGTCGGCGGCAAGCGCGGCATGGAAAAGCCGTTGTTTGAAAATGGTTTGATTCCGTCGGCAGATGGTTTCAGGTGGCGTGAAGTTGAATCCGCCACCGCGGCCGGCGGAGCTTAGTCCAGTTCTCGGGGGCTCCAGGGGAGTCCCATGTTTATAGACGTTCTTCGTTCATTTTGTACGCGCTCCGTAGGAGCGCTATGTGCGGGTGCAATTCACATTGCGCTCCGACTGGAGCGCATAACTCTAAAGGCGATACAGCTATAAACATTGTGCTCCTCCGGAGCACTCTCGGAGAATTACATGTCGAGTGTTCAAATCGTTGCTGAACACGACGGCCAGGAGGCCGCGCTTTCAGAGCTGTTGATACAGCAGTTGTTTGAAACACAGGCAGCGATTGCTCCCGCTGCAACGGCGGTAGTATTCGGATCTGAAAAACTGACGTACACAACGCTGAATCGCAAAGCCAATCAACTGGCGCATCACCTTCGCAAAGCAGGTGTGACACTCGAAAGCCGTGTAGGTGTCTGTCTCGAAAGATCCACGGGAGCATTAGTCGCACTGCTCGGCATCCTCAAGGCTGGCGGCGTCTACGTGCCTCTCGATCCTGACTATCCAACAGAACGCCTGAATTACATGTTGGCCGATTCGCAAGTCGCTGTGCTTCTCACCAGCAGAGAGATGTCGACGCGTCTGTCAGGGAGCGTCACCAGAACCATTTCCATCGACGAAGATTGGAATCAAATCGAGCAGGAGCCCACGGACAATCTCGAACAGATCGTAAACGCAAACAATCTCGCGTACGTGATCTACACGTCAGGCTCAACAGGCAATCCGAAAGGTGTGATGGTGGATCATCGCGGCATCGCAAACGTGCTTCGTACCAGCCGCGAGAAATTCGGGTTTTGCAAAACTGACGTTATGCCCTGCCTGGCATCATTCTCTTTCGATATCTCTTTATTTGAGTTGTGCAATCCGATTTGCTCGGGTGGAACTGTCATTATCTGGACTCAAAAGGACGTTCTCGACATTCAGCTCCTGGCTGACAG
>Ga0126376_10001325_pt1 | contig 13274 bp, 13 predicted proteins | sample PanSoiMetPlot_15_FD_92760 | JGI IMG/M metagenome (GOLD analysis project Ga0126376, IMG submission 92760) | Tropical forest soil microbial communities from Panama - MetaG Plot_15 | ecosystem: Environmental > Terrestrial > Soil > Tropical forest > Bulk soil | place: Panama | collected 2016-02-17
CTACCGTGCCAAGACCCTGCAGGAGGACCTGCTCCGGCGGGGGCCCACACCGTACTCGATCGTGCGCGCCACCCAGTTCTTCGAATTCATGGACGCGGTCTTGTCCGAGACCTCCGACGACGCCACCGTTCGCCTGCCCTCGACCCGGCTTCAGCCGATCGCCGCCGGGGACGTCGTCGACGCGGTCGTCGAAGTCTCCACCGGCACGCCGCTGCTAGGCATCCGCAACGTTGCCGGCCCGGATGTCTTCCCCCTCGACGAACTCGGCAGGGTCACTCTGGCAGCACGGCAGGACAACCGGACCGTCGTCACCGACGACACGGCCGGCACGTTCGCGGGCATCACCGACGACGTGCTCATCGCAGGCCCGGATGCCCACCTGGCACCGACGCACTACCAGGACTGGATCCAGACTGCCCGGTAACCGGGCAGCAGCGTCCGCTCACGGACCCGGAAGCGGAAGCGAGGTCTGCGCCTCGACCCGCCAAGGAGCCCGGCGCGCCGTAGCGCGGGTGACGGTCCGCGGTGGGTTTGCCTCCGGCGGGGGCGCGACCGGCTCCGGATGGCCAAGAAGTGAAGTACCGCCCCAGCTCTCGTTCTGTGGGCGTGCTCGACCTGCCCCTCGTGGCCGCGTGAAACAGAGTCTGCCGGTCGGGCGAAGCCCCGGTTTTCACGGCGTCCGCCTACTCTCGCGCCCATGGCGCACACTGTTGCGCATGCTCGTGATCATCGCGACGTCGGTGCGCACCTCGTGACCCGGCACATCGCCGTCCTCCCCGGCGACCTCGCGGGTCAGGAGGTCATACCCGAGGCCGTCAAGGTCCTGAAAGCCTGCAGCCTTGGCTACGGGTTCGAAGACTTCGAGGTCGGCGCCGCCCCGCTGCTGCGCGGCGAGCCGGCAATGTCCGAGGCGACATTCGAGCAGGCGTCGAAGGCCGACGCGATCCTCTTCGGTGCCATCGGCGACCCGCGCGTCGGCGACGTCGGCTACCCGGCCCAGGTGCTCCTCCGGATGCGCTTCGAGCTCGACCTCTACGTCAACCTGCGCCCAGCCCGTCTTTACGACGATCGGCTGAGCCCGCTCCGAGATCCGGAGCGCCGGCCCATCGACCTGCTGATCGTCCGCGAGAACACCGAAGGCCTCTACGTCGGCATGGGCGGCCGCTTCAAGCGCGGCACGGAGCATGAGGTGGCTGTTCAGGAGGACCTCAACACCTATCAGGGGGTCACCCGGATCATCGAGTACGGCTTCGCCCGCGCCCGGAACAAGCTCTGCATGGTCGACAAGTCCAACGCGATAGGTCACGCGGGCGGGCTATGGCAGGAGCGCTGGAATGCCCTCAAGGCCCGGAACGCCGCGGTCGAGGCCCGCCACCTCTACGTCGACGCTGCCGCTATGGAGCTCGTGCGCGACCCGACCCAGTTCGAGGTCATCGTGACTGGCAACCTCTTCGGGGACATCCTGAGTGACCTCACCGCCGCTCTGATCGGAGGCATGGGCCTGGCGCCGAGTGCAAACATCAATCCGGTTACAGGGCGCGGCCTTTTCGAGCCTGTCCACGGCAGCGCCCCGAACATCGCCGGGCGGGGGATCGTCAATCCCCTTGGAGCGATCCTGAGCGCCGGTATGATGGTCGAGCACCTCGGCGACAAGGACACGGCGAAGAGGCTTGAACGAGCGGTGGTCGGTGCGATCAGGGCAGGCGAGTCCACCCGGGACCTCGGGGGTTCGCTGACGACCTCCGAGGCCGGGGACGCTGTGGTCAAACGACTTAGGGACTGAGGAACGGGGGAGCACGCCCATGGGCATGACCATGACCGAGAAGATTCTGGCTCGCGCGAGCGACCGCGACCAGGTCAGACCGGGGGACCTGGTGCTGGCCAAGGTGGACTTCGCGATGGGCCACGACCTCACCATTCCACCTGCCGGCAAGATCATGCGCGAGCAGATGGGTGCGGATCAAGTCTGGGACCCGGAACGCGTCGCTGTCGTACAGGATCACTTCCAGCCGGCCAAGGACATCGCCAGCGCAGCGTTGGGCCGGATGACACGCGAGTTTGCCCGAGACATGGGGATCAAGTGGTACTTCGAGGTCGGCCAGGGGGGCATCTGCCACACGGTCCTGCCAGAGCGCGGCCTGGTTTTGCCCGGTGAGCTGGTGGTAGGCGCCGACTCGCACTCCTGCACCTACGGCGCGCTTAACAACTTCGCTACCGGCATCGGCTCGACCGACCTGGCCTGTGTGATGGCGCTCGGCGAGCTCTGGTTCCGGGTACCGGAGACGCTCAAGTTCGTCTATCACAACCGCCTCGGCGACTGGGTGGAGGGCAAGGACTTGATCCTCCACGTGATCGGCACGATCGGCGTTGACGGCGCTCGCTCCAAGGCCATGGAACACACCGGCGAGGCCCTGAAGCACATGGACATGGAGGCCCGCCTGACGATGACCAATATGGCAATCGAAGCAGGCGCCAAGAACGGCATCATGGGGCACGACGAGGTGACCGAGGCGTATCTACGCGGCCGAGCCGCGCGACCCTACTCGCCGGTGTCGTCCGACCCGGACGCTGCTTACGAGCAGGTGCTCGAGTTCGACGCCGAGACGGTGCCGATCACGCTGGCCAAGCCAATGTCACCGGACAACACCGCTCCCATCGGCGAGGTCGCCGGCACACGTCTGGATCAGGTCTTCATCGGCTCCTGTACCAACTCCCGGATCACCGACCTGCGGAAAGCCGCGAGGATCCTCGATGGTCGCCGGGTGGCGCCGGGCCTGCGCCTGATCGTGACGCCGTCCTCGCACGAGGTGGCCAGGCTGGCCGAGCGGGAGGGGTTGATCCGCATCTTCCTGGATGCTGGGGGCGCGTGGACCACGGCCACCTGCGGTGCCTGCCTGGGCGGCCATCAGGGGGTGCTGGGCGAAGGCGAGGTCTGTCTGAGCACCACCAACCGCAACTTTCCAGGCCGAATGGGCGACCCCAAAGCGCTCGTCTACCTGGCCAATCCGGCTGTGGCAGCCGCGAGCGCGATAACCGGCGAGATCACGCATCCTGAGGACGTCGTTCGGGCACCCGTCGCCGTATGACAGCAGCGACCGTGCTTCGCGGGCGCGCCTGGACGTTCGGCGACAACGTCGACACCGACCAGGTCATCCCGGCCAAATACGCGATCTACTCACTGGACGAGAGGAAGTTGGGCGAGCACGCGATGGAGGGAGTGCCGGGCAATGACGGCGGTTGGTCGCAGAGGATTGCGCCTGGCGACATCATGGTGGCCGGCTCCAACTTTGGCTGCGGCTCGTCGCGGGAGATCGCGCCGATCGCCATCCGCGGTGCCGGCGTCTCCTGTGTGATCGCGGACTCGTTCGCGAGGATCTTCTTCCGCAACTCGATAAACCTCGGCTACCCGATCCTGCAGTCGCCCCACGCGGCAGAGGCCGTCGAGGAGGGCGACGAGCTCGAGGTCGACCTGGAGGAGGGCGTCATCCGCAACTTCACCAGGGGCGACGTGTACGAGGCCGAGCCATTTCCGCAGTTCATGACGGACCTGATGAGAATGGGCGGACTGGTGCCATGGGTGCGCAAGCGCCTGGAAGAACAGCGCTCCGGCGGCCACCCCGCGCCGCCCCACCCGGCGTCACAGGCCAACCAGCCTGGTCGGGCGGAGGGGGGAGGGCAGTGACGGAAGGCAGTGTAGAGCTGCAGGAGCCGCTGGCCGACCTTGTCCGGCCGCCTTCTCGTTTCGAGCACGACCTGACATTCCCGCCGTCCGAGAAGATCCGCATCTATGACGACACCCTTCGTGACGGCGAGCAGATGCCGGGCGTCGCCATTTCGCCAAAGGCCAAGTATCAGCTGGCGAAGGCGCTGAGCGACATCGGCGTCCACATCATGGACGTGGGCTTTCCGGCCGTCTCAGAGAGCGAACGCGAGACGCTGCGGCTCGTCCTGGAGGCCCGGCGCCGCGGCGAGCTCCGCCCAGACCTCGAGGTTCTGTGCATGATGCGCAGCAACCCCGCGGACGTTGACGCGACCATGCACGTGATCGACGAGCTGGGCTACCCGAGGGACGAGGTCAGTTATTTCATCTTCACGTCCGCCTCAGACCTGCACGTGAAGTACAAGCTGGGCAAGACGCTGCTCGCGCGTGAGGGTGTTCCGGCCAGTGAGTGGCTCGAGCTCCCGGTGGACTTCTACCGCGAAGCCAACCTGAGGATGATGTGCGACGCCATCCGCTACGCACGGTCGCAGGGCGCGGCGCTGATCGAGTTCGGCGGCGAAGACGGCTCGCGCGCGGACCCGGAGTACGTCAAGCGCATCCACCTGGAGGGACTTGGCGCCGGCGGTGCCCGGCCCTCGACCCCGGACACCGTCGGCTGTTACTCACCCTACGCCGTTCGCGACTACATTTCGCAGATCAAATCGGCTGCTCCCCACGCGCCACTCGTCGTGCACTTCCACAATGACCTCGGGCTTGGGGCCTGGAACACCGTCGTAGCGCTCGGAAGCGGGGCGGAAGTCTTCACAACCAGCGTCAACGGCATCGGCGAGCGTACCGGCAACGCCCCCATGCACCAGGTGCTGCTGCAGCTGCGTTATCTGTTCGGCATAGAGATACCCGGCTTCAGGTACGAAAGGCTGCGCGACCTGGCGAGGCTGATGGAGCGACTGAGCGGCATCCCCGTGGCGCCGACCGAGCCCGGCATAGGCCTCAACGTCTTCAGCCACGAGTCCGGCATCCACACCGCCGGGATGCTTATCCACCCTGAGATCTATCAGTTCATCCCGCCCTCGGACCTCGGCGCCGAGATCCGGTATGTGTACGGCAAGCACTCCGGCGCGATGGTCATCGAGAACGCCCTGCGGCAGGCCGGCATCCCGCTCGAGGTGGGGCTGGTTGCTCGGGTCATGGAGGAGGTCAAGCGCTTGCGAGAGGAGCGAGCCGAGCGCTCGGACTTCTCTGGATTTCAGCGTGCGTACTACGACCACCTCGAGGGTATGGGCGTCACGGCCGAAGAGGTGGCCGGGATCGCGCGGGCGCTGCATGCGGACGCCGGTGAGCGCTGAGAGGGCTGATTCTGGGGACGGAGCCGGCCTCGCGCCTGCCTCGGGAACCATGCCTGAGCAGGGGGGCGGCTCTACAGACAGGGTCAGCACGGCTCGCGAGGAGTACCTCCGCATCCATCGCTGGATGTGCGGGACCAAGGCGCTCGACGACCGAATGCACATGCTCGTCCGTCAGGGCCGTGCGCCATTCGTTGGCTCGTGCCGGGGCCACGAAGGGATCCAGGTGGGGGCGACAGCCGCGCTCCAGCCCGACGACTGGCTCGTGCTCCACTACCGGGGCCTGGGCAACGCAGTCACCCGCGGTCTGACCGCGCCTGAGTGGATGCTCGCGGTGTTCTCACGCGCCGCCGACCCACTCTCGGCCGGCCGCAACATCCCTGGCGGCTGCTTCTCCCATCCGCGGCTGCGGATCGCGCCGGTCTCGCAGGTCGTGGCAACGTGGATACCCAAGGCGGCCGGCATCGCCTACGCAAGCAAGGTGCTTGGCGATGGCGCCGTCACGCTCTGCACGTTCGGTGATGGCGCCACCTCCAAGGGGGACTTCCACGAGGGGCTGAACTTCGCCGCCGTCCACCGCCTGCCGGTCATATTCGTCTGCGAGAACAACGGCTACGCCATCTCGGTGCCACTGCGACTGCAGGCCGGCAACACTTCAATCGTGGACCGGGCGGCCGGCTACGGCATGCCAGGCGTGGTGGTGGATGGCACCGACGTCCCGGCGTGCTACGACGCTGTGCGCGAGGCGGTAGCCCAGGCTCGAGCAGGGGGAGGGCCCACGCTGATCGAGGCGCGGATCTGGCGCATCAACTCGCACACATCGGAAGACAACCAGGCCAGGTACCGCACAGCTGAGGAGCTGGCGGAGGCGGCGGCACACGACCCGATTGCGCGCTTTGAAGGGTGGCTGGCTGAGCGGGGCTGGCTAAACGCTGAGGAGGCGGCAGAAGTCAAGGCCCAACTGGACCGGCAGGCGAGCGAGGCCGCCGACTGGGCTGAGCAGCAGCCCGCGCCCCGCGCTGAAGACCTGGAGACGAGCGTCTTCGCCGGCTGACGCGACGTGTGTGGCCTCGAACTTCTGGCCGTGCCAGCCGATCGGCAGCAGCCGCCGTCGGGCACACGTGCTCTCAGACGGGCCGAGCACCGCTACTTCCAGGCGCAGGGCATCGCTTTGATCCCGTGAATGAAGTTGCTCTGCGGCATCGCGGGTGGGCCGGTCACCTCCAGCCTGGGCAGTCGCCGTGATATCTCCTGGAACATGACGGCGATCTCGCGTCGGGCAAGGCTTGCCCCCAGGCAGAAGTGCGGGCCGCCCGCGCCAAAGCCGAGGTGGTTGTTCGGGTAGCGGCGGACGTCGAAGCTCTGCGGGGCCTCGAAGTTGTGCTCGTCCCGGTTGCCGGAGTTGTACCAGAAGACGACCTTGTCGCCGGCTTTGATGGGGACGCCGCGGATCTGAGTGTCTGCGGTCGCCGTCCGCCGGAAGGAGATCACCGGTGTCGCCCAGCGGACGATCTCCTCCACCGCGTTCCGTGCTCCGGCCGCAAAATGGCCCCACCAGAGCCTGCGCTGATCGGGAAAATCGGTCAGGGCCTTCATCCCGTGGCTGATCGCGTTGCGGGTGGTCTCGTTCCCGGCCACGACAAGCAGGATGAAAAAGGAGCCGAACTCAGACGCCGTCAGACGCTCCCCGTCCAGCTCGGCCTGCATGAGCGCACTCGTGATGTCGTCACGCGGGTTCCGCCGCCGGTCATCGCCGAGGGCCTGCGCATACTCGTAGATCTCGAGACTGCTGGACATGAGGCTTTCGAAGGAGCCGCCGTAGTCAGGGTCTCCGGCGCCGAGGATGACGTTCGTCCAGGCGAAGACCCGAGTCTCGTCCTCGCGTGGGATGCCCATCATCTCGCAGATGATCTGCAGAGGCAGCGGGGCCGCGAATGCTTCCACGAAGTCGCAGGTGCCATCCGTATGGCGCTCGATTGCTTCGTCCACGAGCGCCTTGGCCTTGTCGCGCACGTACTGCTCGACCTGAGCCACCATCCTGGGCGTGAAGCCCTTCTGGACGATGCCCCTGAGCCGGGCGTGCTTGGGGTCGTCCATGTTGATCATCGAGCCGAAGAACTCGCCGATCTGCGGAGGGAGATCAGTGATGTTGGTGCCCTGGCCGCTGCAGAAGAGGTCTGGCCTACGGCTGGCCTCGACGATGTCGTCGTAGCGGGTCAGAGCCCAGTAGCCGGGGCCTTTGGGGAACCATGGGAACTCCCCCTCCTCGAAGAAATAGACAGGGGCCGCCTGGCGGAGCGTGGCGAAGGCGGCCTCACGGTAGTCGCTGCCGGCGAGCCAGAACTCGATCGAGGAGAGGTCGATGTCCTCCAGAGGGACCGTCAATTGCGTGCCCATACCGGCATGGTATTCGGGCCCGCGGCGTGCCAAGCAGGCTGCTCGAAGTTGCGCTCCCGCCGGGGTTGGAGTTATCCCGGGCTCAACAGCCCAAGAAAGCCGAAGGGCCCCGACGCCAGGTGCGCCAGGGCCTTTCGGAGGGGGTAGTGGTTGTCTCGGTGAGGGCCTCGCTCACCGCTCGGCCAGCTTCGCCATGGCCTGGTCGACGTCGATCTCGCCCTTGGCGAGCTGCTCTAGCAGCTCCACTTTGTTTGGGCTTGGCGGCGCCGGTCGTTCTGGAGCCAACCCCAATCGCGACAGAAGCGCGTCGAACCGAGCGCGCGCCGTCGGATAGCTGACGCCCAGGTGGCGCTCCAGGTCCTTCATGTTGCCGCGGGAGGCAAGGAAGACTCGCAGGACCTGGCGGTCATCGGGACTCAACGAGCAGAACTCGCACGACTCGAACTCGCCCGAAAGCTCGGTGCCGCAGGACTGGCAGCTCAGCCGAGTCAGCGCCAGCCGATCTCCACAGACGGGACAGTCGCGCGGGGCGGACCGAGAGGCTCTGCCAGTCATCAGTCTGCCATCACCCGGACCGAGCCCATAGTGGCGCTGATGTCCAGCGTTCCCTCGCCGCCGCCGATCACCCATGGCTCAGCACCGTCGTTGTCGAACTGGACCTTGCCCAGGGTTGTGCGCGCCGAGACCCGGACGCTCGATCCTCGCTCCAGCCGGATACGCACTCCGCCCGCCTCGCAGCGAATCCGCGACGCGCCGTGATCCAGGCGCCCTCGCGCTCGAACGCTGCCGGCCTGGACCGAGAGGTCGAGCGGCCCGCGGAAGTCCGCGATTTCTGTACTGCCGGCTTGAACCTCGGCTCTAATGGGCGCGTGGACGCCTCGGATCGTCAACTTACCGGCCTGCGATTCGACCTCCAGGGGGAGGTCGGGATTGACGCGCACTCGTAGGGGCATCAGGTCACCGAAGGGAAAGCCTCGGTGTTGCCGGTGGCGCCAGCCCGGATTCGCGCGAAGGCGTCTGCCTCCCCAGGCGAAGTGAAAGCCGGGCATCCCGAATGGATCCTCTTCGCCTTCGATAACGAGGGTGTCGCCCTCCCGCCTCGCAACGTGCGGCCCCTCTGCCACCGCCTCGTGGACGGTGGGGTCGCCGACGATGTCGGCGGTGCCTATGGCTCGGACTATGCGAACCCTGGCGGCCCGTTCGCCAGACGCGGGTGGCGGCGGAGGCGCCGTCCATGCTGTATCACGAGTCCAGTCGGCAGCCCAGTCACGAGGGTCATGGGCGGAGGAGGACGGCGCCGCCTGGGCTTCTATCTCCTCTAGCAGGGCGGCGCCCTCGGCCGGGCTCAACTCGCCACGAGCCACGCGCTCCAGCACTGCTTTGCGGTCATCACTCATAACCAAGATTAGAAAACAAAACTTATGAGATTGTCAAGGGGCCGGTTAAAAATGCCACCAGGCCAGAATAGGGGTGGTGATCCGAATCGGCGTCGTCGCGGATACTCACTGCCCGGAGTTCCTGGACGAGCTGCCCCAGGGGCTGTTGAACGGGCTTCGCGGGGTGGACCTCATCCTGCACGCGGGAGACGTTGGCGGCCAGTCCACTATCGATCGGCTCTCGCTGATCGCCCCGGTAAAAGCCGTCAGGGGCGATCACGACGGCTCACTCAGCGGGCTGCCGCGACACCGCGAGCTGGCGGTAGGCGGCCGCCGGATAGTCGTCGCGCACGGCAACCGGTCGCGTCTGATCGAGGAGCCGGTGACTCTGCTCGGCACTCTGAGCCTGGGCGTCGTCTGGCCACACCTGTGGCTGCCGCTTCATCTGAAGCGGAGGCACCCGCGCGCGGACATCATCGTCTACGGTCACACCCACATGGCGCGCGCCGACCTACTGGGTGGCACGCTCGTCCTCAACCCGGGGGCCGTTTACACGGTCGACAGGGCGGAGGCTCGGCGCCGGCTGAGCCGCCGCCCCAACTGGTTCGAGTGGTGCTGGCTTCAGGTCATCCAGCATCGGCGGGACACGGTACTGGCCTCATTCGGCATCCTCGAGATCGGGGATGAGGTCAGGGCGCGCGTCCTTCCACTGCGCTGAGCAGGACTCGGGTTTGCTCAGCGCCCGGCCACGCGGCGAGCCTGAGACCTGAGCCCGTCCATCCAGGACTGGGTTGCAGTCCGGCTGACCGGCCTTCCGCGAGCCGCGGCCAGCTCCTCACGAAGCCGGCTGTTCTCGTCGCGCAGGTCGGCGATCAGACCGCGGTGACCCTCGATCTGGCGGTCATGACCGAACCGGCGGAACCGGTAACCGATGTCTGCACCGCCCATGTGAAGCACGAACAGGGCGGAGACGATCCCAACCCCGATCGCCGTCGGCACCCAGAGCGGTTCGACCCAGCTGTACCCCAGGAGGGTGAAAGACTGAGTGCCACCATTTTGGGTTGCGAACACTCCGGTCAGCACAAATACTATCAGTAATGCTAGTAGAAACATGATAGTGACATAGCTTAATACGTGGACGCCGATCTGACAAGTGCCTTCGTGCGTTACCGAAACGGGAGAAGTTGGTATGTACTGGTCGGCGATGCCGAAGACGAAGGACTACTACGAGGAGCTGGGCGTGTCGCGGGCCGCCAGTCAGAAGGAGATCCAGAGTGCGTTCCGCAAGCTGGCGCGCACCCTGCACCCCGACGTCAACCCTGGTGATAAGGATGCGGAGCGCCGGTTCAAGGCGATCTCCGAGGCTAACGACGTGCTGTCCGACCCCCAGAAGCGGAAGCTCTACAACCGCTTTGGGCAGGACTGGCAGGCCGCGGCCAATGCCGGCGTGGACCCCGATCAGGGTCCCGGACCGTTCGGTGGCCGTGGCGGTCCCCGAGACCGGTATCGGGCCGCCGACGCCGATACCATCGAGGACTTGCTTGGTGGATTCGGCGGCGCACGAGGCGGCTTTGGGGACATCTTCAGCTCGATCTTCGGCAGCCGGGGCGCAGCCGGCGAACCGACGTCGCTCGACTACGAAGGTACGATCGAGGTCACCTTGCAGGAGTGCTTCCGCGGCACTACCCGGCATGTGGTCATGCCCGACGGGAAGAGGCTGGAGGTCAAGGTGCCGGCCGGCGTTCAGGACGGAACCGTCCTGCGCGTGCCGGGCCTCCGGGCGAGGGTCCAGATCGCCAGGGACCCACTCTTCGAGCGAGACGGGAAGGATCTGCGTGTCCCCGTGCTGGTGCCGCTGGCGACAGCCTTGCTCGGCGGCGAGGTGGACGTGCCGACACTCAGGGGGACCCGGGTCAAGTTGAACGTGCCTCGCGAGACACAGAATGGGACCCGGCTTCGACTGCGAGGCCTGGGCTTGCCCGACCCGAAGGGAGGCCAGGCGGGCGACCTTTACGCCGAGGTGAAAGTGCGGCTGCCGCTGCCGATGGACGAGCGGACCAAGCGCTGGGCTGAGGGGATGTAGCCCGCGGTCCGCGGCAGCACCCCTCAGTCGGGAGGGTAAGCTTCGGCCGAAGTGTATTCACGTCGCCTGCTCCTCCCTCTGGTGTTCGTGTCGGGCATGGCGTCGCTGGGGGTGGAGTTTGGCGCGTCCCGGCTGCTGGCCCCGTACTTCGGCACCAGCCTCTACGTCTGGGGCGTGTTGATAGGTCTGGTGCTGATCTACCTCAGCATCGGGTACGTGATCGGAGGCAGGCTGGCAGACCGGCGGCCGAGCGCCGATCTGCTGTTTCAGCTCACCGCCTGGGCCGGGCTCTGGATCGGCCTGATCCCCCTGATCGCATATCCGATCCTGCTGCAGTCGCAGCAAGGCTTCGCCACGCTCTCGGTCGGCCTCGTCCTGGGCACCTTGCTGGCGGTCGTGCTGCTGTTCGCCGTTCCGGTGATCCTGCTGGGCTGTGTGTCACCGTTCGCCATCCGTCTCCTGCTGAAGGACGTCGAGACCGGGGGCAACACCGCCGGGGCGGTCTACGGGCTGAGCACGGCCGGCAGCATTCTGGGCACCTTCCTGCCCGTCTTCTGGATGATCCCGACGTTCGGCACCCGGCCCACGCTGATCATCTTCAGCGTCGCGCTGCTGAGCCTCTCGGTCGCCGGACTCTGGCCACGAAGCCTCGCCGGGCTCTGGCCGCGGCGCTGGGTCTTCGCGGTCTTCCTCCTGATCGTGCTGCTCGGCGCCCTCTTCATGCCGCACGGGATCAAGCCGCCCATGGTCGGCACGCTTATCTATGAAAAAGATGGCGCCTACCACTACATCCAGGTTGTCCAGGACGGCAGCAAGACGGAGCTGATCCTGAACGAGGGCGAGGCCATCCACTCGATCTACGACACCCAGTCGTTGCTGACCGGGGGGCCGTGGGACTACGTGATGCTTGGTTCATACTTCCGTCCCGCCCAGCAGCAGGAGCCGCGACCGTCGACGGTGGCCATCCTGGGCCTGGCAGGAGGAACGGCCGCTCGCCAGCTCACTGCGGCCTACGGCCGGTCTGTCGACATCACAGGGGTGGAGATCGACCCTGACATTCTCGATGTCGCGCATCGCTATTTCCACCTGGACGAGCCGAATGTCCACCCCGTGGTGCAGGATGCCCGGTACTGGCTGGCCACTGAGCACAAGCAGTACGACGTGATCGTCATGGATGCTTACAGACAGCCGTACATCCCCTTTCATCTGACCACGAAGGAGTTTTTTGAGCTGGCCAGGGACCGGCTGAATCCGGGCGGAACGGTAGTGGTGAACGCCGGCCGCACGACGACCGACTACCGCCTTGTGGCCGCTCTGGCGAGCACGATGGCGGCGGTCTTCCCGAACGTGTACCTGGTCGACGTGGCGAGCTTCAGCAACACGATGATCTACGGCACGAGCGAGCCGACCACAGTGGCTGACGTCGCCCACAACCTGGGACTGGCGGAAGAACCGCTCGTGAAGACGGTGGCCACCAGCGCCCTGGACGCCGGCTCCGGCGGCCTGCGCCCCTCCACCTACCACACACAGGTGTTCACAGACGACCTGGCGCCCGTCGAGCGCCTCATCGATCAAATCATCTTCAGCTACGCGACCGGTTCGGCCGGCTGAGCCGGCGGCCGGCTTCGTGTTCGACCCCGTGGCCGAGCGCCGTGAGGCTGACGGTTGCCGGGCTGACCCGCCGTCAGCCGATTGGCTCGCCGTCGCTGAGGCAGAGCAGTCGCACTCGGCCCTGGGCGACCAGCTTCTCTTCCTCGTCGCGGATCCATGCCTCCCAGACCTGCGTAGTCCGTCCACGTGTGACTGGACGGGCTACCGCATGCAGCCTGCCCGAGCGCACCGCCCGGATGAAGGAGGTGCTGTTCTCGAGCCCCACCACCCGCTGACCTCGGGGACGTGCCACCAGCGCCGCACCGATCGACGCCAGCGTCTCCACAACCCCGCAGTGGACACCGCCATGTACGATTCCGAAGCCCTGGTGGTGCTTTTCGCCAACGACCCACTCGCAAGCGACCTCGTCTGGGCTGGCCTTGAGTATGGTGATGCCCATCTCCTTGACCCAGCCGCTGGGCATTCGATTGACGTACTGGGCGAGGTCCTCGATCATCACGGGCTCCAGACTAACCAAGCCGGGAACACAAAGAACCCGGGCCAAAGGCCCGGGTTCTCAGCTTCCGTTTTCCGGAAACGTTCTTCGTAGAGCCTCCCACCTCCGACTCCTGGAGCCGGGTTAGGGATTTCGGCAGCGCCTAGAGGGACCCCTCCGACACTCCGGGCTGGCAAACGAGGCGGTTGGCTCCACGACTAGGGTGATCCAACTTGCGCCTCACCTCCTTTGCCCAACGGGCGGTGGA
>Ga0126376_10001326_pt1 | contig 13270 bp, 9 predicted proteins | sample PanSoiMetPlot_15_FD_92760 | JGI IMG/M metagenome (GOLD analysis project Ga0126376, IMG submission 92760) | Tropical forest soil microbial communities from Panama - MetaG Plot_15 | ecosystem: Environmental > Terrestrial > Soil > Tropical forest > Bulk soil | place: Panama | collected 2016-02-17
CCAGCAACCGAGCACATGGCGCGGCAGGTCGGAACAGATCCTGCTCACTCAAGTGGGCTGTGAAGCAAGAAAAACTCCGGCCCTCGCAGAAGTGTTTTTTCTTGACTTCCCCTTTTATAGAGCCAAACCGGAAGTCATCGCGGACGGACGCGAAATCTCGTTGGCAGGACGTTCATTTTTGCGGCGATTCATGGTCGCCACAACGGTTGTTTGAACCGTTGTTTCTTACCGGCATGACAAATCGGACGCTGACGATAGACTGTCAGGCAGGCGATTTGCTGCACCACTTATTGCGGAAACGCGAAGACGCCTCGCGGGCGATAAGCTCGCCATGACCGAACCCAGCAGCGTCGAATGAAAGACCGGCAGGCTTTCTCTGGGTGGGCGACCTTCCCCTAAACTCTCGAAGCCGATAGGATCACCGACGCCAATGATGTTCATGAAGACATCTCCCACGAATAGCATCCGCCCCCTCTCCGACAGATTCCCCGCAACTGCCTAGCCGAAGCTCACCTGGTACCAGCCTCGCCTTGGCAGAGTAAGCATTCATTGCGTTTGGCTTACGGTCGAACGATGCCCTAATTCACAATGTGATAGCTTAAGCAAGCTGCAACGCTGCTCGGCGCCGCATTCGTCGTCACGCGGAATCCCACGCCGGGTGTCCTTCCGGAAATTTGGTAAGTCCGCCCAAGAGTTTGGCTACACGAAATGCCCAGCATGTTTCCCAACGAGGCGTCCTCCTGCACGAAGATCTGGCTCTGGCCGGTGACGACCGTTGTATAGATATTGATGGAAGTCATGTCTGGTGGAAACGCAACGGACCCGGCCGCGGCGCTGCCGCACTGCGCTTGATAGCTGGCGCAGCTGGATGCGGTAAAGTACGCGGGCGTCATGACGCCGCCGTCAAACGTGAAACTGTCCTTGAGATTCGTGGACTGGCAGAGAGAGCTCGACTCTCCTTTATTCTGCCAGCATACGGAGCTGCCATTCCGCATCCGCAGGGTGCCATTCGAGGGCAAATTCACTCCTGAGGGCGCCGCACCCATGTCGATCTGTAGCACGCGATTGTTGTGAGTTCCAAAAATCGCGGACTGCCGCGTTCCGCTCATCGTGAATTCCCCGCCCGTCGCTCCCGTCGATCCGTCTCCGACATCAATCACAAACAGCGCATTCTTCATGTCAATGTCGATAGCGCCGGCATACATGCGGCGGTAGAAACAGCCCAATATCCACTCATTGCCACTCTCGATAAATCCTTGTTCACAACCTGTCATGCGTGTGGTGCCAGAGTTGCCATCGGCGAGCGCGGACGCCCAAATCATAGATCCCGTATAGTCAGCAGTGGAGATGATCTCGACCAAAGAGCCGTCACCGGCATAGGCCAGTCCGCCGCCCGAGTATGAGTCTCCGCAAAAACTGAAATAGCCTGTAGGAATCAGCGGGCACCCAACGTGGTTTACCGAAGTCAGGCCCAATTGAACGCTCCCAGAGGCCGAAAAGTTCTGTCCGGGCGACAGAAATGAGTAGGTGTATGTTGTGGGCATAATGCAGCCAGGCGTGGGTGGGCCACAAATCGGAAACGATCCGTTCACCGCATTTGAAGGATCGCTGGTGACGTTTGCGATTTGGACGATCGCGCCAATACGATTTGACTGCTGCGCGTAGCGATCCAGATTTGCTGGGTCCGTGGTGGACACCGTCACGACGTTCGAAGTTCGACTGATTGCGAATATAGGCACAGGCGTGGAAGTATTCGGAGGAGAGATGGCCGTAAGTGAGGAGATATTTGGACTCTGCCCAACGCTTAACGGCGCAAAGGGCACGGACAAAGCAAGGATTAATAGACTGGATCGCATCACCCGCTGCATGTGCTTCCTCGACGGAATGAAATGAAGGGCCAACTTGCGCATCTATCCAACGAAATTTTCCTGATATCCCGCGTAAAAATCGCTTGAATGATTTGTAAATTCACGCGCGCGGGCAATTCACGAGGGAAGGAAGGATCTAGTTCACGGTCAGAGTGATACTGCCGCTGTGCGCGATGCCGCCACTAACTCCTGTCACGACAATCGAGTAGGTTCCTGGCGCTATGGCCCCGGTCCCAATCGTGAAGAAAACTGACCCAGAGCCGCCGGAGATTACGTTCCCCGGGCTGAAGCTGGCAATCGCAGCAGCGGGCAGATTCGAAAGAGACAGCGTCACGTTTCCGTTGAATCCGCCAGAAGGAACGATGGACACAGTGTAGGTCGCGTCGGTCCCGGCGTTAACGGATTGTGATGTTGGCGTAATACTGCCGCCAAAATCACCGACCGACGAATTCACATTGAGCTGAATCGTTGTGCTCTTGACGTCACTGCCGCTTTGCCCGGAGAGGGTAAGCGTATAACCGCCCGGCGGAGTCGACGCGGTAGTTGTAACAATCAACGAAGACGTCCCCGCGCCGCCCATGATTGTCACGGGGGTGAATCGGAAGGTGGTATTTGCCGGCAAGCCGCTGAGACTCAGGGTCGTTGCTCCCGTGTAGCCGTTCAGCGACGTGACGTTTACGGTGTAAACCGCCCTCTGACCAGCCAGAACGGTGTTGATGGTCGGCGAAATGAACCCGCCGAAGTCGGCACTGTTGTTGACATTCAGGTCGCGCTTGCCGCTGTGTGTGAGGCTGCCGCTCGTGCCTGTGATCGTGAGGACGGAAAGTCCGCTCGGCGCGTTCATCGGCGGTATAACGGAAAGAACAGATGTGCCAGAACCTCCGGCGATTACTGGTGGATTGAAGGTGACAATCGATCCGGTCGGTGCGCCCGTCGCGTTGAGCGTAACGTCGCCAGTGAAGCCATTGATTGGCGAAACCGATACGACGTAGCCAGCCGTCTGGCCAGCGGCGATGAGTTGACCACCAGGCGTGATGTCGCCGCCAAAATCGGCTGTCGCTGGATTGACGAAGAGGGTAATGGGCGTGCTGTGCGTGAGGTTGCCAGCAGTGCCGGTCAACGTGAGGGTATACGTTCCAGGCGTCGTCGACGAGTTTGTCGACACAGAGAGCAGCGAAGTGCCATTTCCAAATGGAACTTTGGCTGGAGCGAAACTGGCCGTCACACCATCCGGGAGTCCGGTTACGGTCAAATTCACATCGGTGAACCACCCAAGCAACGGGTCGACTTCCACGGAGTAACTTGTGTTTGAGCCTGCGACCACCGTTTGCGATTTTGGTGATGAAAATCCTGTAAAATCAGGCGGCGTTCGCAATTCGGAGTACAACACCGAAGTTGGTGAAAGACCCACAAAGTCGAGAAACCCGTCCCCATTCAGATCCTCCGCCAGCGCTGCGATCTGTGGCAGCGAATTCGCCGAGTCGGTAAACGTGCCGTCACCGCGTCCAATGAGCATTGTAACTCCGTACGCAAGGTCGAGCACGCCATCGTTGTTGAAGTCGTTTGCGATGAGCTTGCTGGGCGGAAGGGCGGGAAGCGGTTGCGGTGGCAGGGTCGGTTGAAATGTGCCGTCACCCTTACCGGCATAAACCTGAACGCTTCCAGGGCAGGGTGCTGTGTTCGAGCAAGTCATGTAAGCAAAAGCGATGTCAGGTATGCCATCGCCATCAAAATCGGCGACAGTTACATCCAGGGAGCCATTTCCCTGTTGGGGCGGCGGAGCGACGATGTCGACTGCTTGAATTGCCCCGAAAGTCCCGTCTCCGTTCCCCAATGACACCGCCAGCACAGCTTGATTTGTGGGATTTCCAAGGGGAGCGCCGAAGCCAAACACCATGTCCAACTTCCCGTCGCCGTTCACGTCGCTCACAGCCGTCTGGAAAACGCCGCCTGACGCGGGTACTGAAACTGTTGCTCCCACCGTAAACGTGCCATCACCATTGCCGTTCAGCACGCACAGCTGCACCGTCGCACCCTGACAATCGGTCGCTAAGTCCAGATTGCCGTCGCCATTGAAGTCAGCCGCGACGAACGTCGAACCAACCGTAATCTTCGATCCAATATCGATTGCGGGAATTGCGGTGCCAAATGTTCCGTCGCCATTTCCGGGGAAAACAGTCACTTCCAGCACTTGTCCAGCTTGCTTCTGGTCTTTGACGGCCAAATCCAACTTTCCGTCTCCGTTAAAGTCGCCGACAACAATGCCCTCCGGCACTCGATCCGTCGGAATTCCACCGTAGGTCACCGGCAGTTGAAAAGTCCCGTCTCCATTGCCGATGAATATGGAAACGGAGCAATCGATGTTCAGTGTGGCAATATCCTGCTTGCCGTCGCCGTTGAAATCTCCGCTCGCTACGCGCACAGGAAAAACGAATTGGGGAAAATTCGTTGGAATTACCGAACTTCCAAAAGTCGCTGTGGTGGTAGGCAGCCCAACTGTAAAAAATGCCGGATCTGATACTCCGCCGCCGGGGGCGGGGTTGAAAACCGTTACGACCGCCGTCCCTGCCGTGGAGATGTCGGCGCTGGAGATTGCCGCGGTTAGTTGGGAGCTGCTCACGAATGTTGTTGTTCGAGGACTTCCATTCCACTGCACGGTTGCTCCTGAAACAAAGCTCGTCCCGTTGACGGTTAGCGTAAACGCCGTGCCGCCAGGAGCCGTGGAATCGGGCACGAGTTTTTGATACACGTACGGAATCGGGTTGTTTGCCGCCAGTGTGGCAGCCGAAGAAAAGGCACTCGCCAGAAAAATCATCGCAAAAGCAAGCCGGCTTGTTCTCATTCTGGGGACTCCTTGAGATTCGGACGATTTCTGCGGCCTCGGGATGGAATTCCAGACGGGAACGTTTCCGCGTGAACACGCGAAATTCTCCGAGGACGCGCCAGCCTAATGCGAGCGGCACACATTTCGAATTAAAGCTGTTTCAATACTTGTTGAAACTATTTATGGTTGTTTATCAAAAGGCAAAGTAATTTATCCCGGGCATCCAATATGAAACATATTTCGGGATTTGGTCGGAATCATGAATATTTTGTAAGAATGGCAGTCCCAAATTTACCCCTGCTACCTGGCCCTCGTCTCGAGAATAAAACTTTCATTCGCACGCGAGTAACAATTTGCGCGAATTATGGGGGCCAATCCAAAACACGGTTCAACAATAATCAATGGATATCACTTACCTCGGCCACGCAGGCTTTTTCGTCGAAACAGAACAATTCATTCTGGTGATGGATCCATGGCTATCGGCAGAAGGAGCCTTCGACTCAGCATGGTTCCAGTTTCCCTGTAACCACCATCTGGCGCCTTGGTTGGTGGAATCTCTGAGCCGCACGAAGAAAGACTGTTTCGTTTATATAAGCCACGAACATCGGGATCACTTCGATCCGGATTTTCTCGCGCAATTGCCTCTCGAGAAGGTCACGTTCGTAGTGCCAAAGTTCGACCGGCCCGCTCTGCGCCACGAACTCGCCAAACTTAATCCAAAAGCCATTCTGCCGGTCAGCCACGGGGAGCATGTACAACTTCCAGGAGGCACCGCTCGGCTTTATCTCGACGACTGCGGCATCAATCGCGATTCTGCCATCCTGCTCAAATCGCAGGATGGGGCTTTCCTGAACATGAATGACTGCAAGCTCTACGATGAAGTCGGCGACATAACACGCACCGAAGGTCCAATAGACGTCCTCACTTGCCAGTTTTCCGGCGCAACCTGGCACCCAACCTGTTATGAGTACGAACCTTCAGAATATGCCCGCATTTCTACTCACAAATACCAAAGCAAATTCGAAATGGTCGCGCGTGCGATAGCGGCCGTTGAGCCGAAGTGTTTTATCCCATCGGCCGGGCCCGCTTGCTTTCTTGACCCGACGCTTTTCCACATTAATTTCCAGGCCGTAAATATTTTTCCGCGCGCCGCCCAGTTTTTTACTTTCCTCAAAGATAGGCTGAATGGGATTCCGCTGGCCATGATGGACATGATGCCTGGAGACGTTTGGCGCTCGGCGAGCCAGCAATTCCGGCCGCTCGGGACCGAGCGCGTCGACGAAACCAATTTCGTCTCCTACATGTACTCCTATGCCGCGCGGTACGCACAATACTTTGCCGACCGCCAGCCCCAGCTCGATGCCGCAAGTATTGGTGAAACCGTTGACCGCCTTCGCGACGCATTGCAGATGAAGCTGGAGCCGCTAGCGCTCAATGCGCGCATCCGGGTGCCGCTCTATTTCGGACTTTCTGACGCTGAAGGCCGTATGCTTCGAATCGACTTTCCTACCAAGCGCGTCGATCCCGTCTCGCAAATCGATGATCGGTACTACCATTCGCTGACCTCGCCTTCTTGGCAGGTGCAACGCGTGCTCAATGGAAAGATTACATGGGAAGAGTTCGCCTTAACTTTCCGTGTCAAATTGAACCGAAAGCCGGACGTGTATCAAACCCTAATGCAGGGTTTCCTGCTCATGGAACCAGAGGACATGAATTCCTTCTGCGAGAAGCTTTTGGCAATCGAGCAGCGCCAGAAGCGCATCACGATCGAAGCCGGTGGAACACGTTATTCCATTGACCGCTACTGCCCTCATCAGGGCGCTGATCTCACGCAGGGGTGGCTCACGGACGGTCGCTACTGGACGTGTCCCCGCCATCGCTGGCACTTTGCTCTCGACAAGGAAGGCCGGTGCACCATGAACATTGGCAGCATTCACGCGATTTGTCTGGATCACGACTAACGGATTGCAATCCGATTCATTAACAGAGGAAGATTCTTCTGCCCTACCAATCGGAGTACTTCGTCCCGTCCAGTGCCGTGGCGTCTGATGTGGAATGCACATCGAAAACGTTGTTTCCGCTCCAGCCCTTTGAGTCCGGATCGTCCTGCACTGCTTGTAGACGCCACTCTGCTCTTCCTGTCATTGGATCAATAGGGATCCTGCGCAGAAAGCGGATCCGCTGGAAGCCGCTGCTGCCATAATCGACCCCCTTGACCAGAGTCTCCAGATCCGGAGGATAGCCCTCGCTACCTACCTTGACTTGAATCAGGTATCGGTCTGCAACATCTTTGTAACGGTCAATTGCATCCCGCATCTCTCGCAAATCTCGGCGCAATTCTTCCTCTTTGGGCCGCACAACGGTTCTTCGTGCGATCGGCAAAGCGGCGCTTGCCAAGATCACAAGAATTCCACAGGCAATAATCAATTCCGCCAATGTCATTCCCGCTTCTCTGAACTGCTTTTTGCTTCGCATCCGTTTTTGCATCACCCGAAAACTCCACGCATACTAGGCGCCGACCGTCGAACCTGCCGCCAGTCCTGCCGCACCGCCTGGCATGGCTTTTTGTACAGCTTCATCACTAATCGGCTTCCCCGTGAAATGGTACAAAATTTCAAATTTCTTTCCCCACAAAAAGCCCAGTGTGCGGAAAAAGCGCGACGGGCTATCAAAACGCAGAATATCCGTGGAAAGCTCGGTGATGCACCGCCTCCACAACTCGTTCTCTCCTTCGGCCTTGAAACGCCGGTCCAGATAGGTTCCCGATCCTTCGACCACATTCCAGCCCCAAGTGTGTGCAAATGTGTACCATGCAACTTGGCTGCACATAACGTAGCGCGCCGCCTCCGCGCGCTCGGGAGTCGCTTCCAAAACATCGCAACGGTCCTTGCCTGGATTCACCGCAAAAATCTTGTTCGTGTCGTGCGTGAAAACCTCAAAGGGCTTTAGGCGGTTCATTACCACGCGGCCGAATCGTTTTTTCAGAGCGGCGAGCAGGCTCTCGACCGCTTCGCTCACTTTTTCCGTTTCTACCGAAGGTGGGGTCGGATCGATCGGCAAATTTTCAATGTCTTTCATGTAGCGGGCAACTGCGTTTGGCGTGTCAAACGTGCGGCCCTTGGAGTCCCATACATCGCCAGGATACAGAAAGTTGATATTTGGCAATCCCATGGCCATGACCTGCGCCGGAGAGATCATGAATTTGTTCATCCACGCGTTCTCCTGGTTGCAGAAATATCCAAAACTCGCCATTGGCACGGTAAATTCCGGTTCAAACGTGTAAACGCGGTATTTCAATTCACGAATCTTCTGCTGCACTGCATCCGTATCGTCCGCTTCATTTCCGATCCACTGCGCAAATGAGAATTGCGTCATCAGAATCGTGGGCTTTCCCACGAGTCGGTGAATGTAATGAATCTGCGCATCCGTGCAAATACAGTCGTTCAGATTCAAGATACATTCGCCTTCACTCTTGACGCACAAGAATGAGTCCATCGTCCCAACCGACCCGCACAAGATTCGTATTCTCCGCTCCAAGTCAACCCAACCGTACTGCGGCAGCTCTCGAATTTTTTCGAATCCCATTTTTTTCAGAGCATCTGCGACCCGCGGTGAACTGTGACGCTGATAAAGGACCGTAATTCGCTTCCGCTCTGCCTCCGGAATCGATTTAAGCGTCGGGAAATTGAAATGATCAGGGTGTTCGTGGGAAATCCAAATGTATCCGACCCGCTCGAAAGGCACCTTCCAGGAAGGACTATAGAGCGAACAGCAGTTGTTCACGACCTTCCCATGCGTCCAGGGGTCGCACCAAATGCTTGTGCCTCCGGTCTCAAGAAAGAATCCTGCGTGATTGACAAAAGTGAGTTTCACAGCGTTTGAGCCTCGACTTGTCTTGCTTTAACAACGGCGGAGCGAAAGCATAGCCTCGCCGGAAGACTTGAATGTTTCGCTTGTGTGAACGAACTGTTGATTTGGAAGGAGCTTTCGCGGGTGCATTTTTTAGCTCACTCTTATCCCTTCGTGACTGCAGTGTAACAACCGATACATAGCCTTCTCAGACGCCCTATGCCCGCGCAAACCGTCCCAATTGACTTTGCCGAAACAGATCCGGTGGCACCGAGAGCCCTCAACCTTTCACTGCGAATCGACAGCACTATTCCATCTGCGATTCAGGCGCGTGTAACCTACGCCTTTCGAGTCTTTGCAGCGATCTACGGCTATCGCGTTGCGGATTCCGGTCCCGAATCCCAGTCCGTTCGCGTCTTCTACGGGCCCCTGCCCACCAACAAAAATGCTGACACGGAGATTCTGATTCCCGCGCTTTATGATGGGGCCCGTGAACATGTTTCGAGCTCGCCACGCACGAAGCCGATTCCCTTTAGATTGGCCGGAGAAACCATTCCGTTGTTCCTGGGATTGGATTCGGCCGAAAAGAAGCCCGACTGGCTAGGCGAGATCTTCCTATGGCTTTCCGGTGAATTGGAGTCGTACGCAAACCTGCGGGACGCTGTCGGCAGAGTGCCCTTCGAGGGTACACCTTTTGGCAGATTCGGACTGTCTCCACGCAAACCGTATGCCGCACTGTTAATGGCTGGGCTGGAATACGCCATTCGCGGCAACAAGATTTCTGCACTGCCAAAAGCCCCCTCGCCTCTGGCCTCGGCCGCGCACCTCGTTTTGCCCTCGCACGATATCGATTTTTATTTCGATGGCCGCCGTTCCGCGTTTGTCCGTCTGGCGAAAAATATCGGCATCGGTGCACGCACTTATAGGAGTTCCTCCTACTGCTTCGACAATCTGCAGCTTCTATCGAGTCTTCTTGCAGGGAAGCGTCCCGGCAGCTATCTGTTTCCGCTGCTCAATGCGGCGGAGTCTGCCGGATTTCGCTCTACTCTCTTCCCAGTCGTTCGCCGCGCCCATCGCCGCGATCCAAATTATTCCCTTGAGAGTATTGCTTCTTCCATTGCAAATGCGCTCGCCAAAGGGTTTTCAGTCGGGCTCCACGGTTCTTACCGAAGCGTAGCGGAAGAGCGCAGCCTTCGTTCGGAAGCCACCCGGTTCGGCGAGCGGTTCGGCAAACGGCCTAAGGCAAATCGCCAACACTGGCTGCGCTTTGCCTCGCAGCGGGCCCTTTTTCGAGAAGTGGAAATCGCGGGCATGCTGGCAGATTCATCGATCGGCTTTCCCGAAACGGTCGGCTTTCGGAATGGCGCGAGCTTCGCGTTCCCACCGTATGATTTTGATAAGGAGCGTCCTCATCGCCTTCTTGAAGTCCCGCTCGTCCTCATGGACGGCGGCCTGGAAGCGGAAGCGCGCAGGTTGGGCACGTCACCGGCGGAAATTGCGGAGGAGGTCCTTACGCAAAGCAGGAACATGGGTTGGGGTGGTATCTCGATTCTCTGGCACAACCCGATCGAGCCTCTCTCGGTGCCCGGCCAAATCAATGATGTATTTTGGCAGCTTGCCGCGGATCGGCGGTCCCACACCGAAGCCTGGCTGACATTCGAGGAGTTCCTCAATGCAGCGGTTCCGCGCTATCAGCAAGCGGGCCTGCTGGAAGGTGTCCCCGTCCATGCTTGATTTGCGCATCGTCCGCAGCCCGCTCACCGGCTCCGAGAATCGCCAGATTCTGCTCGAATACAATCGCCTGACCAACGCCGGTATTCCCATGTCGGAGTTCGAACACTGGGTACAGAAGAGCCCTGCCGGTCCTGCGTGGCACGCAATCCTGGAGACGCCCGGCGGCCGTATTGTCGGTCATACGTCACTAATTCCTCTAAAAACCTCTTTCACCGGGGAAAAATTGATTCCGGCAAAGTCAGAATTCTCTTTCGTCCACGAAGATTTTCGAAGCGCGAAAATCAACGGCTTCGAAAAAGGCCGCATCAAGTTTCTTGTCATTGTTAACGAACTTTTTTCGCACGGCATCCAGCAAGGCTGGGGCCCTTACTTCGTCTCCACGGCGGAAGCGAACCATCCGCTCAGCCGCCGGGTTGGCTGTAAAAATGCCGAGTTTCCTCTTATGGAATGTCTTCTCATTCGCAACGCAACGGGTGCCGCCCGCAAAACGCCCAATCTTTCTGCCAAGCAGCGCGCTAGTCTGTTCGTCGTTGGCCTCGGTCACAAATTCGCATGGACAGGAAACCGTTTCTTTGCCAACGGCAACGGAAACGTGCAACCCGTATCGGTCGGTGCCGGTAGCGTCGTCCCGGTCACGGACCGGCTATCATTCTTCGAGGATGCAGAATCCATTCGTTGGCGCTACTTTGAGGATCAGTATTTGCGCTTTTCGTTTGAAGACTCGACGGAAGATTACGTCATCGTTAAGCGAGGGGAGGCGGACCGCTTCGCGCGCATCGTCCAGTGGCGCATTCGACATCTGAACCGCGCCAGTGGGCTCGTCAGTACGTTGCTTCGCTTCGCGGATCGGGATAACGCCCTCGGCCTTCGTTGGGCGGTCTACGATAGCGATCCGTTGGCGGGGCCCCTTATCACGCTGTTGCGCCGGCGCGGATTCCTCTGCATGCCGCGCATCCGCACCCTCATGCTTCACAGTCAGAAACCAGTCTATGCGGAAGCTGCTTCCTGGAACGTGAACGATTCCCTCGTCAGCTTTGATCCATAACGGAAAGGCAAGGTGATTCTGTATCTGGCCTTCTAGCTAAACCTTCTCTGCAAAGCAGAAATAGTGGGACCGCAGAGGCGGGAGAAACGTCAGCAGCCGGTACGCGTCTGGAGAGAGTTTCACGGCTAGCCGTCCTATCGGTGGCGCAAGCGTAATCCTTTGAAACTCCAGTTGGAATCCCAAAAGCAATTCCTTGATTTCTTGCTTGCGGATGCCTCGGACATTGGGATTCTTAGGATTCGAAAACGCGAAGTCGTACCAGATGAAATACCCGCCCTTGCACAGTGTTCGCCTGACCTCTCCGACAATCGCTTTCCGCACCGACTCATCGAGCACGGACGTCATCATCGTGAACTGAAACGCCAGATCAAACTGGCAGTCCGCGAATGGCAACTCCCCCGCGGTTCCCTCCAACAGAGAAATTCCGGGATTAACGGCGTGCCCAGCCACGAGCGACTTATGGAAGAGATCTATGCCAAAGCAGTTTCTTGGTTCCGCACCATAATCAATCATCCGGCGCAGATTTCCCCCTGAACCACACCCGACGTCGAGAATTTTCAGCCCCGTCAGCGAAGAGAGCCCAATCCGGCGAAAGAATTTAATCAGCGTCTCTTGCCGTTCCTGATGCGCGCACAGCGCATACAAATCAAATGGCCCCAGATTGACCTCTGTTCGATTGCCGAACACTTCGCGTATGCGCGAACCCTCCGCGTCCAGCGCCAGTTTCGTATTCGTTGAGTCCGCCATTCTCGCCAGGACTTCCCTTCGGCCTTCCTGTGCTCAGCTGGATTTATTGTGATTGAGCCTCAAAGAACATCACACCGCTCGACACACCGACCTTGTTCCCGATTGCTACAAACTGTTTCGGCCCAATGAAATAGAACGAAACGTTGTCAGTCGCCGCAGTATTCGAATCTCCCAGCGCTCCTCCGAACAATCGGAGCGAACCATGTCCGGTCGCCGCGTCGTCAATCACAAAAATATCGAATGCAGAGACGCCGACCGCTTGTCCGTTTAATCCAATACTGGTACTCGTCGCCGTCAAATCCATCATGAACGAATAATTCTCAACTCCATCAAAAGTTGCGGCGAAATCTGCACTAGGCGGCCCTGCGGTCGAAGATCCGCCCCCGCGCCCGATCAAGTTTCCTGTCAGGTCAGTGCTCGCGGAAAATTGTCCCGGCACGCGCGGCACAAGCTGCCCTGAAAACGCATGACTCGCCGAGTTCGGCGAAATATCAATCGCATACGCTTTTCCCTCATCGTAGTAATAGAGAGCCATCTCCGTCACAATCGTATTTGCCACCAATACTCTGCCAGTGGCCGTATCAAAAACACCCGGTATAGAACCCACGGCTTGCTGCAGCGTACTCACGCTCGATCCTGTATTCCTGTCATAGGTCGCCGTTGCGGTCGCGCCACCGATTGTCAACATTCCGATTGCAGTGTCTGGCACGACGGTTGTCGGGTTCACAAGGTTCATTCCCGTCAGCGCCACCACCCCCGTGCTGTTGATGCTATTCGCATCGAGCGTCTTCTGCCTTTGCGCCGTCCCGCTAAACAATGAATTCAGTGCCGTTCCGCCGTCAATCTCCAACAAATTCAATCGCTGTCCATCGATCACATAATACGAATACTGAACATCGCCCGTACCGCCCACATTTAACGTCAGCGTACCGCGCCCAAACGAATCCGGAGCAGTCGCCGTCCCTGCAGAAATGGCTGCTCCACCATTAATAACGTCGCCAGCGATTGGATTTGCGCCGGCGAACTGAATCGCATCCGCAAGTCCTCCTGTGATGCTCGCTCCCCCTGCACCCAAAATAAACTGTCCGGCTTCTACAATACGCAACCCCACTGGCGCGTCCGAATCCACTCCGAACGCGTAATTCCCCCCTGGATCTGCAGCCAACGCCGCTGGATCCTGTTGCAATAGCGTGCCTGACGTTA
>Ga0126376_10001327_pt1 | contig 13270 bp, 10 predicted proteins | sample PanSoiMetPlot_15_FD_92760 | JGI IMG/M metagenome (GOLD analysis project Ga0126376, IMG submission 92760) | Tropical forest soil microbial communities from Panama - MetaG Plot_15 | ecosystem: Environmental > Terrestrial > Soil > Tropical forest > Bulk soil | place: Panama | collected 2016-02-17
GAAGCTGCCGGATCAGTCCAGCGACGCCTTCGTTGCCTTTGCCACCCATTCCGATCGGCCACTTCACCGAAGTGTCGCTGCCGACCTGGCTCTTCCATTCCGGGCTGACCTTCGACAGAAAATCGGTCCAGATGAAGCTCGTACCGCTGCCGTCAGAGCGGTGAACCACAATAATGTTGGCGTCGGGGAAGTTCACGCCGGGATTCGCCGACGTAATCGCCTTATCATTCCACTTCGAGATCTTGCCCAGGAAGATGCCCGCCAAAACATCCGGTGTGAATTTTACTTCCCCGCTGACGCCAGCAATGTTGTATGCGGGAACAACTGCGCCCAGTACGGTCGGAATGTTGAGAATTCTTAATTTTGCGTCCTGTAGTTGTTTGTCGGTCATCGGCATGTCGCTGGCGCCGAAGTCAACGGTTCCAGCAGTAACCTGGCGGATGCCACCGCCGCTGCCAATCGGTTGGTAGTTGATTTGAACGCCCGGGTTCAACTTGCCGTACTCGTTGAACCACTTGGAATACATCGGATTAGGAAATGTGGCGCCGGCTCCGTTGAGCGTGGTTTGCCCCACGACCGGCAAGGCCAGAAGCACACACACGAACAGCAGCACGAATTTGCGCATCGCTAGTAATATCCTCCCTTATTTGAGGTTAATGATCCCGTTCTATCGGCGCAGTGTTAAAGGACCGTTACAGCTGAATGAATTTCTGATGAACGGAAACCGTATGGAGAGCTTGTCAACTGAAGGCAAGATTAATTCAGAGGCGACCGAAGGTCACGTTACCGGGCGGAACGCAGATGTTCAATCTCGCGTGGAAATAAACTATTTCCCGGGAAATCCTGTTCTAAGCCCGAGAGCAGCGCGATCGCGCGGGGTCTGTTCTTTTCCCGTACGTACGCGACGGCGAGCAGAATGCGCGCAAATGGCGCCAGATAGTGCCCGTGTTCCGCAGTGGTTTGCAGATCGGCGATGCCGCCCTGTTTATCAGCAGGTAATCCGCCCAACCGCAAAACCCAGCGGACAGGCGCCGACATGCTTCCGATGATGTACTTACTGAATCCTGTCGCCAACAGTGCGTCGTAACAGTCAGGGCATACTGCGAGCAATTCCTGTGCAGATGCCGACGCCTGTTTAGTGAAATGCAGCGAAGCAAGGTTTCTCTTCTCAATCAGAGCGGCGTAATCGGCCTGCAGTCCCGAAGACAGCGTCATCGCAAACAAGGCGTCGCGATCTTTCGGATCTTTGGCCAGCCGTGAATGTGCCAGCGTCTCGGATCGCGCGATTGCGCGCTGAAAGCGATCTCGCACGGCAGGATCGGGACTCAGTTTCGGACGATGATCGAAGGCCGCGTCGTTCTCGTAAAATTGGGCTTCGAGCACGCCCAATCGATTGAATTCCGAAAACAAATAGCCGGCCGCTTCGCTCACCGGTCCAACCGGGTCGTCGGGATGCTCCTTTTCCCACGACGAGAATTCGCCCTGGGCGCCGGCAAAGTCCAGGTTATAGAGTCCGGTGAATCCACGGTCGAGCGGGGAATCCCCTATCACCCTTGGGATATCCTCGGCTCTGGTTGACACGACAAGGCACGAGCACAAGATTGTCACTAGCAGCCAGGCTCGTGCATCGATAGAGTTGCTCATGTTCCCCGTACCGCATCTGGTCTATGATCGTTAACTCGGATCGTGATATATAGCCGGAGCGGTCACTAATCCATTTGATGCCGCGAAGTAACAATTTCGAACTCTTCTTTGTCAATGTTATGTCAAATAAAGGAAGCGCGTTAACCCCCTCCGGAAGAGATGCTTAATGCCTGATTCACCCATTCGTCATGCTCCCGGCTGGCCTGGCATTCCGCCGCGCTGGACTTCGAGTGCCAAGACTGGAGTCGGTACAGCACTGAACCAGCACAGCAAAGTCTGGTTCACCATCAGCCACGGAATCCTCAACGAGGTCTACTTTCCTCGCGTCGACCAGGCATGCACCCGCGACATGGGTTTCATCGTGACTAGCGGTGACGATTTTTTCTCTGAGGAGAAGCGCCACTGCACGTTCGAGAATCGGCCGGTGGAATCCGGAATCCCGGTATTCCAGCTGACGAACACGGATATGACCGGTCGCTATCGAGTCCACAAAGAGATCCTGAGCGATCCATACCGCAGCGTGGTCCTGCAAAAGGTCCGCTTCGAGCCGTTGCAGGGCACACTTTCGGACTATCGATTGTTCGCGCTTCTATCTCCTCACCTTGCGAATTGCGGATACGGCAATATCGGTTGGATGGGCGATTACAAGGGCTTCCCGATGTTTTTCGCCACACGCGACGGCGCGACCCTGGCGCTAGGATCCTCAGCACGTTGGAAGAAGACGTCTGTCGGCTTCGTTGGCACCTCTGACGGCTGGCAAGATATCTCGCAGCACTTCCAAATGGAATGGGAGTACACACGGGCAGAGAACGGTAATATCGCCTTCACCGGCGAAGTCGATCTGGCCGCAAGTAAAGGAGAGTTCGTCCTCGCACTCGGCTTTGGCTCCATTTGGACCGAAGCCGGACAGCAAGTTCGCTCAAGCTTGTTCGAGGATTACGACGAAATCCGCGCAATCTACATGTCGCAGTGGAGTAATTGGCAAAAGAAGCTGCTGAAGTTGGACGAACCCCTGCGGCAGAATGATCTGTATCGGACTTCTACTGCCGTGCTGCGAACCCACGAATCCAAAGACTTTCTCGGCGGAATCATCGCCAGTCTATCCATTCCATGGGGCTTCAATAAAGGCGACGAAGATCTCGGCGGATATCACCTCATTTGGCCCCGCGATCTGGTCGAGACTGCGGGTGCTCTACTGGCGGCAGGTGCCGTTACTGATGCGGTCCGCGTGCTGCGCTATCTCGAAGCGACTCAGGAGGCAGCCGGCAACTGGGCGCAGAATCTTTGGCTCGACGGGCGTCCTTACTGGAGCGGTGTGCAGATGGACGAAACCGCCTTCCCTGTCCTGCTGATCGATCTTCTTCGCCGCGAAGCTCCCGAGGCCCTGGGCAAACTCGATCGTTGGTGGCCCATGGTGCGGAAGGCCGTCACCTTCATCGTCCGCAATGGTCCCGTTACTCAGCAGGACCGCTGGGAAGAAGATTCGGGATATTCCCCTTTCACCTTGGCTGCCGAAATCTCTGCATTGCTAGCCGGCGCAGAAATCGCAGATCTCACCGGCCATACTGTCGAGGCCCAGGCCATGCGCGATGCAGCCGACGCCTGGAACGACAACATCGAGCGCTGGGTTTACGCCGATGGAGGAGACCTCGCACAACAACTCGGGGTGTCCGGCTACTATGTGCGCATCGCTCCTCCGGATACCGATGGAGCCGCCTCCCCAACGCAAGGCTTCGTCCCGATCAAGAACAAGCCTCCGGGGCAAGATGGTGACCGCGCCTACCACATCATCAGTCCTGACGCGCTCGCGCTCGTGCGCTTCGGATTGCGCGCGCCGGACGATCCACGAATTATCAACACGCTTCGCGCCATTGATGCGTTACTCGCCGTGGAACTTCCCCAGGGACCTGGCTGGTATCGCTACAACGGCGACGGATACGGCGAGCACAAGGATGGCTCTGCCTTTGATGGAACGGGCATCGGGCGGGTCTGGCCCTTGCTTGCTGGAGAACGAGCCCACTACGCGCTGGCAGGCGGTCATCGCGATGAAGCCGAGGCTTTGCTAACGGTGATGGAAAACTCTACCGCCGGAGAAGGCCGGCTGCTTCCGGAACAGAGTTGGGACTCGGCCGACATTCCGGCCCTCGAACTCTTCCGGGGCAAGCCGACTGGATCGGCATGTCCCCTGGTTTGGGCGCACTCGGAGTACATCAAGCTGCGCCGCTCCATTCGAGACGGGAAAATTTTCGACCAGCCTCCGCAGACCGTGCAGAGATATTTGAAAGAAAAACACGTGCGGCAAATCTTCGGCTGGCGCTTCAACAACAAGACGCGGACCGTCCCACGAAACAAGACGCTTCGCATCGTTTTGCTCTCGCCAGCCCGCGTGCACTGGAGCGTCGATAACTGGCAAACCTCGCACGACACCGACACGCGAGATACGGGACTCGATATGTACGTCCTCGATCTACCCACCGCATCATTGCCTCCTGGCGGACAGGTGGTCTTCACCTTCTTCTGGCCAAGTGAGAATCGCTGGGAAAACAAGGACTACCGGGTTATGGTGGAATAGTGGGCGGGCGTCCGACGAACAGCTGTTGGAACCAAGAGACCGGGAGGGGCACGACTTTTCAGTCGTGCCGTAATCGCACAGGATCAAATGCGGCTTTCAGCCGTTGCAGGCGTCAGTCGCAGAAGCCCCTTCCCAAGGCCCCTTTAAGCACTAGCGGACTCAGTCCTCGCAGTTCGCGTAGCACAATTCCACCACGGTGCAATCGTCGCTCAGCGGGTTTCCAGCACAGAACTGCGTCACCGCCGAAAAGATACCTTCGAGAGTAGGTGATTTTGCCGCCGCGGCTTCCAGGCGGAAATCTTCGAAAAAATCCCCTTTCGAGTTCTCCGCTTCCGTCACGCCGTCGGTGACTAGGATGAACCTATCGCCGGACTTCATTTGGCAGGTTGCGCTTTCAAACGGCGCATCCGCAAGCAGTCCTACCGGCACATTCCCGTGCGGGGGGCGTATGACTTCATTGCCGCAGACCAGGAGCGGCGGTACGTGACCGCAATTCACGTATTCCAGTTCGCCGTCGCGCCGCAGGCGGGCTATCAATACAGTGGCGTATTTTTGTCCCTCCATCTTCTCGGCGAAAAAGCGGTTCACGGCGGTCACCACCTCTACCAGTGGTACTCCCGCGCTTAGGTGCGAATAGATCATCCCTTGCAGTGTCGAAGCCAGCAGTGCAGCGGATACTCCTTTGCCGCTCACATCGGCCAGCACAACGGCTAGCCCTTCTTTCGTATTTACCGCATCGAAAAAGTCGCCGCCGATTTCCTTGCAAGATAGATTCTTTCCGCGTAACGTGGCGAATGGCACCTCGGGAATCTTCACCTGCATCAGCCGCTGCTGAATGCTGGCGGCGATGCTTAACTCCTGCTGGTAGCGCCGCGCCTCTTCCTCGGCCTGCACCAGACGCGCATTCTCAATGAGCGACGCAGCTTCTGTCGCGATCGCATGCAGAATATCGTTGCCAACACCCTGTTTGAGGTCGTGCTCCCGGGAGGCGAAGCGCGAATCCACGTAAAGCACGCCCATTGCTTCGGCAGTTGGGCTATGACTCGGAAGCTGACCGTCGCGCGTAGCCTGCAGTTGCAATTTTTTGAGCGGAATACAGACGACTGTGCGCAAATCGTAATTGACGATGCTCTGCCGCTCGGAAAGATCGAGAGACCGGCTCGTGTCTGTCAGAATAAATTCGGAGTTTGATCGCATCGACTCTTCCAGGATCGAGCGCGAGATCGTCCTGTCATCGAGCAGAGGCTCCTTCTTCGAGTTGCGGCCCGCTCTCAAGTTCAGATTGCCATCTTCATCCTTAAGGAAGACGTAGGCTCGCTCGCCTCGTGTCAAGTCCAGCGTCACGTCGAGCATCGTAATCAGGATCTCATCAAGTACTCCCACCGTGTTGAGTTTGCGTGCAGCCTCCAAAAACAGGCGCAGTTTTTCAAGGTCCGTGGTTTCCTGCTTGATCTGAATTCCCGAGATCTGGCTGAGAAAGTCGCGTGCGGTATTCGACGTCTGACTTGCCGGATTGAACAGGATGTACGCCGAATCGCGTGCTCCAAACTCGAGCCGATCGCCCCGTTCCAGCCTCTGCCGCTGGATCCGTTCGCCGTTAACAAAGGTCCCATGCTTGCTGCCCAGGTCCTCGATAAAAAAGTCCACACCGTCCTGCATGATCTGAGCGTGATCGCGCGAGACCCGGGGATCGGCGATCACCAGGTCTTTATCCACTTTTCGTCCCACAGTGAATGGTGACCGGTTCAGGACAATATTTTTTTGTTCACTCCCCTGCACGAAGACAAGGGCTGGATAAACCCCGGACCCGGAGGACTGACTCTGACTGATCACATTCAGGGGCATGGCTGGTGGTTAGGCGCGCGCGTTCCCGGACTACTTGCCGGCGCCAAGAGCAACTCCGCCACCAGACTACTCTGCGGCCGCATTTGGCTGCAAGATGGGCAAGTCGGGATGCAGATTATCAGATAGCGAACAGAAGTCCTTCCTGGCTGCCAGCAACGTCGCATAGATCATTACCGGAATCGCGAAGCTGGGGTAAAACGGCAACCGCCAGAATTGCTGGACCGTCACGGCAGGCAAGAATAAAAGCGCAATCGCAAGGCCCGCCGCCGCGGGGTAGGACCAGAACACAGAACTCGCTGTCACCGCCACAAAGAAGCGACGCAACGGCCCACTCTGCCACTGGTTCCTGAAAGCCCGCAGAAAAATCATGCAGGCCGGCAGCAGCAAAATCTGGTTGTACGGTGCGAACGTTGGGATCACCAACAGAGTCGTAGCCATCGCGAAGCAGAACATCCACCAAAACTCCGCCGTAGTTTCGGCAGTGCGTCGCTTGTCCCAAGCAAACCACGAGAGCAATGCAACCATCACCACCGATCCCATTCTCCCAATGGTCTTCGTCAGCAAAACGTCGAGCACCGAAGTCCCACCACCCGTATAAGTGTAATAAGAAGACATGGCCCCACGGAACTCCCGGATCCATCCGGGGAGCAACAACTCGCCTGCTGCCACCATGAGCGCTATCGTGATGACGAAACTCCAAAACAACCACTGTCTTTCCTTCCACTGACTGATCACCCAGACACCAAGCCAGAGGGTAAGCAGGACGACAAGCTGCGGCTTAATGGTCGCCATAGCCAGCAAGACACCGGCTAAACCAAGCCGCCGTTGTGCTACAGCACTCATGGCAGCTGCGATAATCGCGGCGACCAGCACCGTCAACTGCTGCAGTTTCGCGCCCTGCACCGCGGGAAAAGAGCTCAACGTCAGTAACGTCCATGCAATCTTCGCGCTCGTGGAAATCCGCCATTCCAGGGTGTACAGCCACAGCGGTACCGACATTGCGGTGAGCAGAGTGAAAAGCCAGAACACCCAACTGCGTACGATCGCAAACGGAAGCTTGACCGTTGGTGCCAGCATCAGAACGACGTAGACCGGATACGCAAATGCCTGCTGATCTTTGGGATCGTGCGGCCGCGAAGGATCGAGCACGCGTCCGTAGTAGCCAATCTGAATCTCCCGAGTGATGTCATCGCGATACGGATCTCTGCCATGCAAAAGCAGTTCTCGGGCACCCAGCCATCGTGGATAAAGGTCCGATAGATTCCCCCTGGGAGCACCTGTGGCATCCGCTTCCGCGTGCTGATGCGGGATCGCAATCGCCTGCACCCAGATCCACATCGAGGCTCCGAACAACAATGCGCTAGTAACTAGAAAGATTCGCCTCAACATGTCAGATCGGTGCGAGCCGCTTTGTCGATTCCCGTTTGGATTGGAGGCTCAGAAAGTCCCACCTGATCGCAAAGAACCACCCCAGCAGGAACAAAGCCATCACGTTGATTCTCTCCCATCTCATCCAGAGAAAGAACCACACCGGACTCAGATAAATTACTGCGGCGAGAAAAATACTAGTCGTCCTCGACCAAAAGTTGACTGGCGGCGTGGTCATCCAGTAGTCGGCAACCAGCGCCAACGGCAGAATCAAGAGGCAAAGGTCGTACGTATTCGTGCTGTAACCAAGGAGCACCGCCGTGATCACGGCGCATGAGAGACAGAGTCGAAAAGACTCGCGCTCTTATTCCTTATCCGTCATCCGCACCGTAACGATCAGTAACACAATTGAACCGGTAATCACTAAAACCTGGGCCAGCGAGCCTCTTCTTTCCATGAACGGCCAGCCCCCGACTAATCCCAGCAAATTGGGGAGTCGCCGGACGCGCTCCGCCTTTCCGGGGGATGCGGATCAGTCTACCCCGCTCTGGCGTTGTCTGCGAACTGCAAGATACAATCGCGTGCCGTTCCGGGGTCCTCCTTTGGACGGTTCGGGTTCCTCGCCAGCCCCCGTAGTTACCTCCGGTTCCTTCAAATTGCGCAAGAATTTATCACTTTGTGCCCGAATGCAGGTTATGATTACCTGTCGAGTGGTGGCGTGAGTCGCGAGATGAAGCTGTCCTATACCGGGCAGGCTCCCCGGATGCCATTCCTATTGTCATCGACAAACTGCTGAGGAGAAAACAACAATGTTCATCGAGCAAGTTCGAAGATTATGTCGCGAGGAAGAGGGCCAAGACATCGCTGAATACGCTGTCATGCTGGCCGTTATTCTGGTCATCGTGGTTGGCACGATTCGCTTGATCGGTTCCAACGCCAACAACGTTTTTTCGAACGTAGCAAGCGCCATTCAATAGAGCAGGTTTGAGCTGAGGGGGAGTCGCACTGTCGTGTGCGACTGTTCGTTAAGGTCACAACATGAATCGCACACGTCTAATGATGATAGGAGCTCTGGCGCTCGCCGTCGGCTTCCTTGCAAGTGTGTACGTATACAAGAATCTGGCGGCCAGAAGCGGCGGCACCTCGGAGGCCGGCGTTCAGGTGATGGTAGCTGCCAACGACTTGCAGGTGGGTGCGCGAGTCGAAGAGCGTGACATCCGAATCATAACCATTCCCGGAAGTGATCTGCCGCCGGGCGCTCCGCGCAAGAAAGCCGACGTGATTGGCCGCGGTGTAATTCTCCCCATCTCCAAAGGTGAATTTATCCTGCCGACTGATCTGGCCGGCGAGAATGCCGGGAACGGCCTTCCGGCATTGATCCCGCCCGGCATGCGTGCGGTCTCGGTTCGCGTCAATGAAGTCGTTTCCGTAGCTGGATTCGTCATGCCGGGTACGCGCGTCGACGTCCTGCTCACTGGTGCGCCGACCGGCGGGGGCGAACAGCAGACCACCACGGTCTTGCAAAATGTGGAGGTGCTCGCTTCCGGCCATACTCTGGAACGGAGTTCGACCGGGGAAGCTCAAAACGCCGCCGTGATTACCTTGCTCGTGACACCGGACGATGCGCAACGGCTTACGCTCGCCAGTTCTGAAGGACGCATTCAGCTCGCACTACGCAATCCCCTCGACACCAAACAGGATGACGTCCCAGCCTCAGTTTCCCGTGCTCTTTATCGGGGAACACCTCCGCCACCGACTCCTGTGCACGTACCGGTTCATCGTGAGGCTACCCCGAAAGTAGCTCCACCTCCTCCCGCTTCAACGGGCGTTAGCGTTGAGGTTTACCAGGGTGACAAGAAGCCAGACGTAGTCAAATTCCCAGACGAGGGCTCCGAAGCCAGGTGATTTGGAACAGTTTGATTTTCAAGGGCTCTTTGTTTCGACCCACCCGCTTTCCGGTCGTGGAGACACATTTGAAAATGAATGCTCGCGGGTCTCTGTTCGGGATGTTGTTGTGTGCCGCCGTTTTTACGGTTTCCGGTTTCGCGGAAATCATACAGCAGGCCGATAGCTCCGCACCCCAACAGACTCCAATTCCCAGCGGTACACAGACCGCGACCATACCCGCTCAGGCGCCCACCCAGGGTTCGGCGCCATTGCGTGTCATGGTCGGCAAATCGCTTTTGATCAATACCACCGAGCGTCTCAAGCGCATCTCTGTAACTGATCCTGCTGTCGCTTTTGCCCAGGTCATCACCCCTACCCAGATTCTGGTCCACGGTAAGTCTCCGGGCGAGGTTTCCCTTCTCATTTGGGATGAACTCGAGCGTTCGCGCAGTTTCGATCTGCGCGTCGACGTAGACGTGAGCGCCGCTGCGGAAGAAGAACACCGTGTTTTCCCGGATGAACAGATCACGGTGACACCCTCGCGGGCCGCCATTGTCCTTTCCGGTCACGTCTCCACTGAGGATGTCGCAAAGCGTGCCGGAGACTTGGCGAGCGCCTATTCTCCCAAAGTGGTGAACGTTCTAACATTCGGTCCGGTCGGTGCACAGGAAGTCTTGCTGCAAGTCAAATTCGCTGAAATCGACCGTAGCGCAATGACTCAGTTGGGCGTGAATTTCTTTTCCACCGGGGCGGCTAACACAATTGGCACGATTACCACTGGCCAGTTCGGCGGCTTCGGAGCTCAGTCCATTGCTCCCGGCGGCCAAACGTCGTCCGGGACCTCAGGAACCGGCGGGACCAGTACAAGTACCAGCATCAACAACGTTCTGAATCTCTTCGTCTTCCGCCCCGACATCAACCTCGGCGCTGTGGTTGAGGCGTTGCAGACGAAGAATCTTTTACAGATCCTTGCTGAACCCAACCTCATCGCTGTAAACGGAAAAGAAGCCAGCTTTCTCGCCGGTGGCCAATTCCCCTTCCCCATCGTGCAACCGGGGGCCGGATTCACAGCGGTCACGATCTCGTTCAAAGAATTCGGAGTGCGGTTGCAGTTCACTCCCGTAATCATGCCTAACGGCAACATTCATTTGAAGGTCGCTCCCGAAGTCAGCACGCTCGACTTCGCGAATGCCTTGACGCTCTCAGGCTTTACTGTGCCAGCGCTCAGCACGCGCAAGGCGGAAACCGAATTCGAATTACAGGACGGTCAGAGCTTTGTCATCGCCGGTCTCATGGACAACCGTGTGACTGACATCTACAACAAGATTCCGGGCTTGGGGGATATCCCGATTCTCGGCAATTTCTTCCGCAGCAAGAGCTTGCAGAAATCAAACTCAGAATTGATGGTACTGTGCACGGTGCATCGGGTTTCTCCGAGCACAGAACCGGCCAACGCACCAAAGACAGTTCATCCTTTTTTGGAAAAAGATAAGTTCGATAAGCCGCTAAAGTAGCAACAGCATATGCCGGAGCTTTCCGTCGTCATTGTCGCCGCCGATAACGAGCAGCGCACGCTGCTGCAGGTGCTTGTCGACGGGACCACGGTCGCCCGCACAGTGCACACCTGTGCGAGCTTTCCGGTCGCCGCGTCTGATCCGGTTGCTCGCCGCGTGAAGGCATCGAATCCTGACGTAACTCTGGTTGACATTCCCAGTGATAATCCCGCGCTGGCCCTTCGCGCGATCGAGCTACTGCATCAGGAGACGCCGGAGGGTGCTCTGTTCGCCATTGGCAACCTGAATCAACCGCAAGTTATTGTCAACGCGATGCGCGCCGGCGCTCGTGAGTTTATCGAGCGCCCCACGACCACTACCGATCTGCTCGAAGCTTTCGTTCGCCTGACCACAGCGCAGCGCAAGAGCCGCCAGGAAGGAATTCGGGGGAAAGTTTTCTCGATCATTAACGCAAAGGGCGGTAACGGCGCTACCACTGTCGCGGTGAATCTGGCGTTGGCTTTACAATCAGCGTACGGGCAGACTGCGCTGGTCGACCTGGCGCCCCTCGGTCACGCCGCTCTGCATATGAACTTGAAGCCGGCCTTTACCGTGGCCGATGCCATGCGCAACCTGCACCGCATGGATTCTTCCCTGCTCGAGAGCTTCATGACACGCCATAACGGCGGCCTGCAATTGCTGGCTGGAACCAATGTTCCGGCAGGTGTCGATCCTTCGACAGCCGAGTTTGTACGACTCTTTGACATGCTGGTCACGCACTACCGCTACGTCGTGGTCGATGCTTCTTCCCGCTTCGATGCCGCCAGCCGGCTGATCGCCAGCCTTTCCGAGACCGTATTGCTGGTCGCTTGCAGCGATGTGGCTTCTCTTTGGAGCGCGGCGCGCGTGCAGCAGTACCTTGGAGAAGCAGGCAACCGCGAGCGTGTCCGCCTGATCTTGAATCGGTTCCGCAAGGTGCCTGGATTCAGTGAAGCCGACGCCGAAGCCGCGGTCGGCGCGAAGGTGATCTGGCGGGTGCCGAATCAATATTTCGCGGTTTCCAGCGCAATTGATCGCGGCACTCCTGTTATGGATCAGCGGAACTCCGAAATCGCCCGCTGCTTTGCCGGATTGGCGCAGGAATTAACTCGTAATGACGCCGAGGTTAAGCGGGCGGCGTGGTCACTATTTAAGTCGGTTTAGAATCTAGGGCCCCATGGCAAATCTTCAATCTTTCGAGCGCACCGATTTCCAGCAGGTAAAGGCCGACCTGCATCGCAAGATTCTCGACCGGTTGGATCTCGAAAAACTCGGAAAAACTTCCGGCGATTCCGCGCGCGACGAAGTCCTTGTCGTCATCCGCAGTATTGTCAACGGCGAGGTCGTTCCCCTTAGCTTTGCTGAGCGCGAACGCCTTTCCCGCGAAATTCTGGATGAGATCTTCGGCCTCGGGCCTTTGGAGCAACTCCTGAAGGATCCGAATGTCTCCGACATTCTTGTCAATCGCCATGACCGGGTGTACGTCGAAAAGGCCGGCAAACTTGAGCTCACCAACCTGTCGTTCAAAGACAATACGCACCTGATGCAAATCATCGAGCGCATCGTCTCTCGTGTCGGACGACGCGTCGATGAGTCCTCACCGATGGTCGACGCCCGCCTCGCCGACGGATCCCGCGTCAACGCCATCATTCCGCCGCTCGCAATTGACGGCCCGTGCCTCTCCATCCGCCGCTTCGGGCGCGACCCGATTACCGCTCGCCAGATGATCGAGAACTTGACCCTTACCGAGTCGATGCTGGAACTCCTCTCGGCCATGGTGAAGGGACGCTTGAATATTCTGGTCTCCGGCGGCACCGGCGCTGGCAAGACGACTTTGCTGAATGTGCTATCAGGCTATATTCCGAATTCTGACCGCATCGTCACCATCGAAGACGCCGCCGAACTGCAGTTGAAGCAGGAACACGTCGTCCGCCTGGAAACTCGCCCGCCGAACATTGAAGGCAAGGGCGCAGTCCGCCAACGGCAACTCGTGATCAACAGTCTGCGCATGCGCCCCGACCGCATCGTGGTCGGCGAGGTGCGCGGCGAAGAAGCCTTCGACATGCTTCAGGCAATGAACACCGGCCACGAAGGCTCGCTCACCACGGTTCACGCCAACTCCCCACGCGACGCCATGGCTCGTATCGAGAATATGGTTTCGATGGCCAACCTGAACATTCCGGAGCGCGCCGTCCGCCAGCAAATCTCATCCGCGGTCCACGCGGTAATCCAGATCGCTCGCCTTTCCGACGGCACTCGCAAAGTCATAACCATTTCAGAAGTAAACGGAATGGACGACGACCGCATCGGGATGCACGATATCTTCGTTTTCGACCGTTCCGGCATCGATGAAAGCGGCAAGGTCCGCGGCATGTTTCGCGCGACCGGTACTCGTCCCCATTTTGCCGACCGCCTTGCCATC
>Ga0126376_10001328_pt1 | contig 13267 bp, 9 predicted proteins | sample PanSoiMetPlot_15_FD_92760 | JGI IMG/M metagenome (GOLD analysis project Ga0126376, IMG submission 92760) | Tropical forest soil microbial communities from Panama - MetaG Plot_15 | ecosystem: Environmental > Terrestrial > Soil > Tropical forest > Bulk soil | place: Panama | collected 2016-02-17
CCCCGGCGAGGGCGATCAACTGGCGGCGCAGCGCGTAGCGCTCGGGAAAGAACCGCCGGTCGATCACGCGATGGAGCGCCCGCCGCAGCGGCGCGAAGAGCAGGCCGAGCAGCAGCGTGGCGGCGGCCACGGCCCACACCGACTCCCGCTCTTCCAGGAGGCGCGAGAAGACCGCGCCGCCGGCGCCGAGGACGGCATAGAAGAGCAGCACCAGCGCCCCCGTGAGCGTGGTGTAGATGAGGCCCCGCCGCACCACCAGCTCGATGTCGAACAGGTGATAGCGGAAGATGGCGGCGAAGAAAGCCGCCGGGTAGCAGAGCAGGATGAGCGTCTCCAGGCCGCCCGTCCAGGTCGGCAGCGCGATGCCCGCCCGCTCGAGCCCGGTGGTGGTGAAGACGAAGAGCAGCCATGGAATCGTCGCCGCCAGCACCAGTCCGGCCTGCTGCCGGCCCTGCGGCTCGGAGTGGCGGAGCGCCTGGATGGCCAGCAGCAGGGTGATGGCGAGAGCCCAAACCGGCAGCCCGAACTGCCGCAGCATGCGGTCGGCGTCCCCCACGCTCCAGGGGAACCCCTGGCGGCCGAGGACCTCCTCCATCAGATACGTGGCCCAGCTCAAGAGCCCCACCCCAAGGCCGACAACGTAGTAGACCGGCACGATCCACGGCCGGGCGCGCAGCCAACCCGGCCGCTCGGGGATCAGCGAAGCGAGGTGGAGCTCGACCGCGATCTGCAGCCCGGTCACCAGGTAGAAAGCCGAGTTCGCCGCGGCATCCAGGAAAGGACGCCCGATCGAGTTGGTCGGCAGCGCCATCTCCACCGCCACCGCGGCGCAGAAGGCGAAGAGCAGCCGCGCCCGCAGATCGCCCAGGCCGCGGTTCAGGGCGAGGAGCGCCACCGACAGGAACCCCAAGGCCGCCACACAGCCCAGGCCCAGGAGAACCCAGCGCGGCGCCACGCCTGGAACGACTTGGAGATCGAGGATCCGCCCCCCACGCAGGACGCGCAGCGACACCGGGCGCCCGCGCTGGAACCGCTGGGCCGCGACCTCGTAATCGAGCCGGTGCGTGATGGCGCGGCTGTTGACGGCAAGGATCAGATCGCCCGCCTGCAGCCCGCCGCGGGCGGCGGGCTCGTCCGGGTTGACGGACATGACGAGGAGCCCCTGATCGCTCTCGTCGGGAATGAATCCGAGCCGCCGGCCGGCGCTCCGCCAGGCCTCCAATCCCTGGAGGAAGAGAAGGCTCGACACTCCCAGAAGGAGCATCCAAGCAAGCGAAACGCGAGCGATTCGATCAACGCGCAAAGCGGACTCTCTCGTGACGGCGGATGGGAAATATTACCGCATTCCGTGTGGGAATGCCTATGGAATGTCAAGAAGAAGCGATTGCGTTTTCCCTTCAACAACATCCCGCCCAGCGCTCGGCGTTTGCGGTAGGATCTCGCGCCGGAGTCCGCCATGGCCCCAAAACGCCACTTCTCACCCGCCGTCCAGGACATCGCCGGCGCCGTCTACTCGACGCTCGCCCACCGGCTCGCGACCCACCGCGGCGAGATCTACCCGCTGCACGTCGGCGACACCTGGATGGAGCCGCCCGAGGGCTGCCGCATGGAGGACCTCCACGTCGCCGACTACCCGGGCATGCACCGTTACGCGGCGCCGCAGGGCATGCCGGCCCTGCTCGACGCCATCGTCGAGCGGGTGCGGCAGCGCACCGGCGTCGCCACCGAGCGCGAGAACATCCTGGTGGCGACCGGCGCCACCGGCGGTCTGGGAGCGGTGGCCGGCGCGATCCTCGCTCCCGGCGACGAGGTCCTGCTGCTCGCGCCGTACTGGCCGCTGATCAACGGCATCATGCGCTCGTTCCACGGCGTTCCGGTCGACGTCCCTTTCTTCGGCGTCGCCGACTCGCCCGAGACGGCCGTCGAGGTGGTGCGCGAGCGCTTCACCCCGCGCACCGTCGCTCTCTACCTCAATACGCCGAGCAATCCGACCGGCCGTCTGATCCCGCGCTCCTGGGTCGAGGCTCTGGTCGATTGGGCGGCGCGCGAGGACCTCTGGATCATCGCCGACGAGGTCTACGAGGACTACGTCTACGAAGGCGAGCACACCTATTGCCGTCCGCTCGCTCCCGAACGCACGCTCGCGTCCCACTCCTTCTCCAAGGCTTTCGGCATGGCGGGAAACCGCTGCGGCTATGTGGTCGGTCCGGCCGCGGCCATCGAGCAGCTCAAGAAGATCGGCCTTCACAGCTACTACAGCACGCCGACCGCCTCACAGATCGCGGCGCTGCGCGTGCTCTCCGGTCTCGGAGACGCCTGGCTGGCGCAGGCGCGCGCGCAGTATCGCCAGACCGGGCGGCGGGTGGCGGAGCGGCTCGGCCTGGAGGCGCCGCTCGGCAGCACCTTCCTCTTCTTCGACGCCGCTCCCTTCCTCGACGAGACCGGTCTCGGCGGGTTCCTCGAGCGCTGCGTGGACCGCGGGCTGTTCCTCGCTCCCGGCCCGAGCTTCGGCCCCTACCCCACGCACGTCCGCCTCTGCTTCACCGCCGCGCCGCCCGACGTCACCGAGCGCGGCGTCGAAGCGCTGGCGGGATTGATGGGAAGGTAGAGCCCGCGCGACCTCACCCCCTGCCCCCTCTCCTAAAGGAGAGGGGGAGGAAAACCAGTCTGAAGCCCCTCTCCTTCAGGAGAGGGGTTTGGGGTGAGGTCGAGTCGGGCGGAACGCCCCGAAAACGAGAAGGACGAGGAGAGCGACCGCCGAAATCCCGAAGAGCACGCACCCTGCCCCAAACCCCGGCGGCAGAAAGCGCAGCTCGACGCGCGAAACCCCGGCGGGCAGCCGTGCTCCCAGGAAGGCGCCGTTGACGGTGAGCGTCCGCAGCTCCCGGCCGCCGGCCTGGGCCGTCCAGCCTCGGGAGCCGGGGATGGAGGTCGCGAGCAGCCGGTCGCCGCCTCCGGGAACGTCCAGGACGATGCGGCCGGGCGAAGAGGCGACGAGACTCGGGGTCAGGACGCCACCGGTCGGCGCGGGCCGCCAGGCGCCGGCCTCATCGCCGAAGACGGCCACCCGATCCGCCGTCTTCATCCCCGCGATCCAATCCGCTGCCTGCCGCCGTGCGATCACATCCACGGCCGCCGGAACGAACCAGCGCGGCAGAGGGTCCGGGTTGCGCAGCAGCGTGTAGGGCAAGAAGCGGTCGCCGTCGATCCTCGAGAGGGTGCGGCTGGGCGGCACCGCGGGGCTGCCGAGCAGGATGCGAACGCCGAGGAAATCGAGCAGCGGATGGTCAATATTGCGCAGCGGCGAGAAGTACTGGTTCATCGTCGGATGGAAGCCGAAGGCCGCCTCCAACACGCGCAGATAACGCACCGGCGCCAGCGGGTTGTGCGGCCGGAAGTCGGCGACGCCGTAGACCGGCAACAGGCTCGGATAGAGGAGATAGTCGGCTCCCGCGGCGCGCCCGAGCGCCGGCGGGCCGGCCTCGCGCGCGAGGATCTCCATCACCTCCGTGCGCGGATAGAAAAGCGCCGTTTGGCCCCGGGGGAGCTGGCTGCGGGACCACGGCACGAGGTCGATCAGAAGCACAACCGCGAGCGCCGCGGCTCCCCAGCGGGGGCGCAGCCGCGTCAGCGCGAAGGCGACGATCAACCCGGCCCAGAGACCCATCGTCCAGTCATCCGCCGCCGCGGCGAGGCTCGCGAGGCCCGCCAGAGCGAGGCCGATCCAGGCGAGCCCCTCGCGCCGGCGGGAAAACATCGCGTCGATGCCGAAGGCACCGGCCACGCACAGCCCCAGCGAGACCGGCAGCAGACCGCGCTGATAAGCCGGCATGCGCAACGCGGGAAGGAGGTACAGGAGGCGTGCCAAGGGCAGAAAACGCGCCGCCAGCAGGAGCCCCGCGATCGCGAAGCCCAGGAACGGCCGGACGCGGCGGTCGCGCGACGCGAACAAAGCGAGCAACGCGACCGCGAAAGCTACGAGGCCAGTGTAGCCGCCTTCCGAGTCGGCCCAGTTGAAGGGCCCGCGGAACGGATCGCGATAAGGTCTGCCGAAGACGTGCGGATTGACCGGTGCGACGATGAATCCGCCGTAGCCCGGCACGAACCAGGATAGAGGGTTGAGCGCCGACACCTTGCCGGAAGGCAGCGTCTCCGTCAGCGTGTCATAGGCGCGCTGGGAATCGGGCACCAGCGAGAGGAACGGCAGGATCTGCGGCGCCGCCAGGCCGAAGCCCAGCACCGCCGCCAGCGCCGCCGCGCCGAGCGTCCGGAGAAAGCCGGACGCCCGCCGGCGCAGGGCGAGGCCGCAGACGGCGGCGAACAGACCGCCGAACGCCGCCGTCTCCGGATGACCGGAGAGCAGCAGCGCGCCCGTGATCGCCCCCGTGGTGGCGACCGCGCGACGATCGGGACGGCGAAAGAGGCGGATCGTGCCGCACGCCAGCCACGGAATCCACGCCGCCGCCGCCGTCACCGGGAACAGCGCCCACGAGGCGAGCGCGCCGCCGAGCGAGAAGCCTGCCGCCGCCAGGAGTGAGGCGGCGCGGCTGCGGCCGGCCAGACGGGCGAGCAGCCACGTCCCCTGGAACGCGACGAGCAGCTTGAGCGCCAGGGCTCCCAGCAGGTGGTGTTGAATGGGGAAGGCGCGCGCCGCCATCTGCAGCGGCGAGAGCGCTCCCGCCTGGGGATTCTCCCAGGGCGAGCTGCCGCCTTCGAGCGCGTCCGACCAGAAGGGGAGGCGCCGCTCGGCAAAAGCGTGCCGGATTTCGAGCTCCCAGGGCAGAAGCTGGTAGACGGCGTCGTTCAACAGGTCGTGCGTGCGGGAGCGCTCGAGCGACGGCGCTCCCGGAACTCCCTGTCCGAGGATGTCGCAGGGCACGAGCAGCGGGCTGCCGGCGAGCCAGGGAGCGAGCAGCACGAGCGGCGCCAGCCAGCCGCCGATCACGGCCCACTTCTCCAGCCGCAAGCGCAGGCCCCGCGCCAGCAGCCAGCAGACGGCCTGCTGCAGCAGCATCACTCCCCCCAGCGTGGCGGCCAGCCTGCAGTCGATCCAGGGCATTCGGAAGCCATCCTATCTTTGTAGGGGCGGCCCTATGTGGCCGCCCTGTCTTGGGGGGCGCCCACGCAGGGGCGCCCCTACAGGTCCTTCCCAGTCGGTTACCGCTTCATGATACTTATGGCCCGGAGGAGGGAAATTTTGGAGCATCCGTCCCTGGAAACCCTGGCGCAGCTCCTGGCGGGGGACCTGCCTCACGACGATCTCCTGGCCCGGGTGATTCCCCATCTCTTCGCGGTGTGCCCCGTCTGCCGCGAGCGGCACGAGGAGATCCTGCGGCTGCAAGAGGAGATCGGCCATTGGGACGAGCGGGTGGCCGTGATGGAAGCCCCGCAGGCCGCGGAGCTGGTCGCGCGTCTCCGGAAGCGTCCTTTCGACGAGCAGCTCAATCTGGTGAGCAACGACGAGAGCTTTCACCTCTGGGGAGTCGCCCAGCTCCTGCTCAGGGAGAGCCGTGAAGCGATCCCCACAGATCCGGCCAGGGCCACCGACTACGCCGAGCTCGCGGTGAAGGTGGCGCAGCACCTCGGCGAGGCCTACGACCCGCACTGGGTGTTGGACCTGCGGGCCCGCGCCTATGTTACCCTCGGCCACGCCCGCCAGGCCCTGAGCGAGCCGCGCAGCGCCGAGACGGCGCTGCGCGAAGCCGAAGCCCTGGCGGCAAGCAGCATGACCGGCAACGCCGACGTGCAGGCCGAGGTGCGCGAGCTGCGGGAGGCGCTGGCGCGGCGGGCCTGAGGCGTCCTTTGTAGATCGGGCCACTAACTCCCCAGCAGCGCCGAGACCTCTTCGGTGAGACGGGCCAGCGGGTGAGGTTTCGCAGCAGGGCCATTCCGTGGTCCACGACCGTATCTTCGCCGGAGGCATTCACGATGAATCCGCACCTCAAACTCCCGCTTCTCATCCTGATCCTCGCCGTTCTCGCTTCCCGCGGCGGCTCCGGGGAAGCCGGCAAGGCTCCCGCGCCGCCTTCGGCGGTCGTCGAGCTGTTCACCTCCCAGGGCTGCTCGAGCTGCCCGCCGGCGGACCGGCTGCTCTCCCGGCTGGCCCGAGATCCGCGATACCTGGGCAAGGTCATTCCGCTGTCGTTTCACGTCGACTACTGGAACTACATCGGCTGGACGGACCCCTACTCCTCGTCGCGCTGGTCCGAGCGGCAGCAGCTCTACGCCGCCCGCGCCTTCCACACCAACCACATCTACACGCCGCAGGTAGTGGTCAACGGCCGCGCCGAGTGCGTGGGCTCGCAGGAGGGCGCGGTGATCGGCCGCATCACCGACGCGCTGGCAACGGAGCCTGCCGGCAGCGTCAGCCTGGCGGTCGATCCGCCGACGCCGGACGGGCACCTGCGCGTCAAGGTGGGCGCCAGGATGACGAAAGCCGCCGGCCCGGGGAGCCTCGACCTCTGGGTGGCGGTCTACGAAAACGAGCTGTCAACCGCCGTCAAGGCCGGCGAGAACGCCTCGCGCACTCTGCGCAACGATCGCGTGGTCCGCCGCTTCGAGAAGGCGCTCACCCTGCCGGCGGCGGCCGGCTCGGAGAAGTCGGGCGAGATCGTGCTCGGCATCGACAAGCGCTGGAAGGTGCAGGATCTGGGAGTCGCCGCCTTCCTGCAGGACCCGGCGACGCTCGCCATCCACGGCGCGGCGGCGCGCGAGCTCGGGGGACGCTGACGCTAGGGGGCGCTGTTACTGGACGTGGATCTTGTAGGTGCCGTCCGGCTCCGGATCGCGCTTGCCGTCTTTCGTGCCGTAGACCTTGAGGGTGTAGGACCCCGGTTTCAGCTCGCCGCGGGCGAGCGCCAGCACATACAAGCCATTCGGATCCCACTTCGCCGGCTTCGTCGCCACGGGCTTGCCGCTCTCCGAGAGGATCGCGACCTCATGGCCCTCGTGAGCTCCCGCCTCGGACCGCATCGACCGCAGAGGCAGGACGGCAAGGCTGGCCTTCGCCGGCACGTCGACGACCTCTTCGTTGCTCTCTTGACCGCGCACCACGTCCGTCGGGGAAACGACGCTGCTGAGCCAGGGCGAGGCGGTGAGATCGGACGGCCCCGGCCGTTGCGCGACCTGCTCCTGCGCCTGGCGCACCTGGTCTTCCAGGCCGTCCACGTAGGCGTTGAGCTCCTTGACCTTCTGCTGGAGCGCGGCGATCTCGCCCGCGGCCTCACCGCCGCCCGATTGGGCCTGCGGCTGCACCGCGGCGGGGACTCTGGGAGCCGGCGGCGCGGCGGCGGTCCACACCGGCTGCCGGAGCGCCTGGAACCAGCCTCCGGCGGCGATCAGGCCGGCGAGACCCGCCGCGATCGCCGCGGCGCGCCAACCCCGGTAGGCTCGGCCGGTTTCCTTTTGGGGCTGAGCCGCCGGGAAGAGGGCGATGTTGTCTTCCTCCTCCAGGCGCCGGCTCATCTTCGCCAGCTCCAGATCCGCGGCGCATTGGGGACAGGAAGCCAGGTGCTCCAGCACTGCTTCGGAAGGCGGCTCGCCCCAGGCGAGAGCCACCAGGTTCTGGCTGGGCAGGTGCTGCGCGAAAACCGACCAGGCTTCCCGGGTCTCGGTCAGGGCCCGCCGGCAGCTCTCGCAGCTCTCCAAGTGATGCCACACCTCGTCCCGCTCCCCTGCTGCGAGACTCCCGTTCAGCAACCAGGGGAGATGTTCAATGGCGTGCTCACAGGTCATTCGATTTTGCCTCTCCGCTGCTATTAGGCGGACTTTCCGGTGCCAATGTTACGTCCGTTGCCCGATTTGCCCCCCAGGATCTCCCGCCGCATGGCCGTGGCCTTCTCCCGGCAGCGCAGCACCCGCACGCGCAACGTCCCCTCTGCCACCTTCATCCGCAGGCTCATCTCCTTGTAGGAGAGGCCCGATACGATCATCCGCCACATCTGCCGGCACTCCCGCGGCACCCGCTCGAGCACCCGGAACAGCAGGTCGCGATCCTCCCGGTTGGTGATCGGAGCCTGCACAGCCCCGGCGGGACCGTCTTCCTGATCCAGGGCGTCCAGCTCGGCCCATTTCCACTTGCTGCGGGCGCGGAGCTGATCGAGACAGGTGTGGCTGACCACCCGCCAGAGATAGGTGCGCAGGCTCGACTCGCCGCGGAACTTGCCCTCCATCAGCAGGCGGGTCACCTCCAGACGCACGTCCTGCAGGACGTCGTCCCAGTGGTCCGCCAGCCGGCGCTGATACGGCCAGGCGGCGCGCGAGATCCAGCTATCCACGGTTCCCACCGCGTCTGTCTCGCCTTGGAGAAAGCGGGCGACCATGTCCCGGTCATCGATAGCCATTAGCATGATCCTATCCTTATTGAGGGGAATCTATGGCTCTATCCGCGATGCAGAGAGATAGAATGACTGCCGTCGCGCGCTGAAGTGCCTCGTGATCCGGTCCACTGACTCGTCCCGACGTCTCGCTCATCGCCGCCTGGCTTGCTGGCTCACTGCGGCCGTCCTACTGGAATTCGCGCTGACGGCCTGTTCTTCGACACCTCCGGCCCGGACCGCGGCGCGGCCGGTCCCAAGGCCTCCCACGCTTCTTCTGGCAGCTCCGGTGGAGCGCACGCTCGCCGGCGGCGCCAAGGATGACTTCGACCTCAGGCTCGACGCCGGCACCTACCTCGAGCTGACCGTAGACCAGTCGGATCTCGACGTGGCCGTCACTCTCGCCGGTCCGGACGGCACGACGCTCGTCTCCGTCAACGATCCCGGCCGCCGGGACCGGGCGGAGCGGGTCGTGGCGATCACGCCGGCCGCGGGCCTCTACCGGCTGACGATCGCTCCATCCAATCCCCAGTCACCGGGAGGCCGCTATCGCGCGGTGCTGAAGCAACTGCGGCCGGCGGGACCGGGAGACGAGGATCGGGTGGCGGCGGAGCGGCTGTTCGCGGAGGGGCGCCTCGCGGATTTTCAAGGTCCCAAGGATCAAGCGCGAGCCTTGGATCTCTACAAGGGAGCCTTGGCGCATTGGCAGGCCGCCAAGGACGAGCCGGGGCAAGTCCGAGCCTTGGTCGAGCTGGAGACGACAGAGTACGACTTATCCCACCCTACCAAGGCCATCGCCTGGTCGGAGCAGGCGCTCGACCTTGCCCGCAAGATCGGCGATGAAGAGGGGCAGGCGCGAGCCCTGTTTTTCTTGGGCGAAGTCCAGTTGAACGAGGATCCAGGGGCGGCCCTCGCAGCCTATGGTCAGTCCCTCGATCTGTGGACACATCTCGGGAACGCCACTGGACAGGGAAAAGCGTTGCTGGGCAAGGCGATCGTTCAGCTCAATCTGCACCAACAGGAAGAAGCCCTCGACTTACTCCAGAAAGCGATTCCTATGCTGCACCAGACGGGCGAGCTGGGCAAGGAAGCGACGGCCCTGACCACGCTGCAAGGAATCTCCATGACCCGGGGCGATACAGGGGAAGGCCTCCGCTACCTGACGAAAGCCCTCGCGTTGAGCCGACAGGCCGGAAATCCGTACGCGGAGGCAAACGCCCTTTATAACCTGGCGAACATTCAGAAGCTCCGGGGCGAGTTGCAAGAGGCCCTCGAGAGCCTTGAGAACGCCTTCACCATCAACAGTCGTCTAGGCGACCGCGTAGGAGAGTTCTCTTCGCTTTATGGTTTGGGTTCGATCTACCATGACCTCGGGGAACTGGACAAAGCACGGAAAAAGTACGAGCAGGCACTGGCCCTTGCTCAGACTCAGGAGGCCATGGCTGCGTGGCGAGCCCGGTTGCTGAACAACATCGGTTGGATCCTTTATCGCCAGGGCGAAGGAGAGGAGGCCCTAGATTATTTTGAGCTTGCGCTGGCCCTCAGCCTGGATCGGAAAGATCCGGACGGCATCGCCGCGGCGCTTCACAACCTGGGTGTAGCGGAAGTAGCTCTCGGCGATCCGGCAACTGGACTCAAGACTCTGCGACAAGCTCTGGAGCTGCGGCAGGGAGGCAGCCCATATCCCTGGGTGCAGACTCTCCGTGAGCTTGGAACTGCCTATGAAAGGCTAGGAGATCCGGAGGCGGCGGCCTGTTCCTTCCAGGAATCGCTGACCATCGGCAAGCGTATCGGCGCCCCCGGGCTCGTGGCGGAGACGCTCTACCGGTGGGCTCTCCTCAATCGCGAGCAGGGACGGCTCGAGGAGGCTCTGGCCAAGGTCAAAGAGGCGATCAGCATCACGGAATCGGTGCGCGACCGGGTCGAGGCGGATGCGCTGCGCACCTCGTTCTTCGCGTCGAAACGGGACTATTACGAGCTTTACGTCGATCTTTTGATGCACCTGCAACAGCAGCATCCGGAAGGCACGTATCAGATGGAAGCGTTGGCGGCGAGCGAGCAGGCCCGGGCGCGTGGACTGCTGGACCTGCTCGCCCAGGGAAAGATCGACCTTCGGCAGGGGATCGCTCCGGATCTCAAGCAAAAGGAGAAGGATGTTTCCTCCCGCCTCTTCTGGTTTCTCGACCAATTACCCAAGATGGCGCAAGACCCCGCGGCGAAGATCCCCGAGCAACTGAATCAGTTCGAAGCGGAAATGAGCCGGCTGGAATCGGAGGTGCGAGAGCAGTCTCCGCGGTATGCGGAGTTGCGCTATCCAACGGCCTCGGACTTCGAGAGCATTCGGCGCCTCGTAGACCCAGGCTCGGCATTGCTCGAATACTTCGTGGGTCGGGACGGCTCCGTCCTCTTCGTCGTTACCCGAGATGGCCTTGCCAGCTTCATACTTCCGCCCGCAAGGGAGCTCGTCCCGCAAATCCGGAGAGTAAGAGCTCTGATCGAGCGGCCGTCCGAGCTCGAGATTGGTGACTTCAGGCGGCAAGCCTTCAGCCTCTATCGGCTTCTCTTCGGTCCCGCAGAGCGGATCCTCGCCGGTAAGCGCTCACTGCTCATCGCACCGGATGGTCCTCTGTACGCATTCCCCTTTGAGGTCTTGCTGACCGAAGAGACGGCGAGACCTTACCCCGAGCTTCCGTACCTGCTGCTTCAGCACGAAGTCAGCTATATCCCTTCAGCAAGCGTTCTGGCGCAGCTACGAGAACCCGACGACGGCCAGCCAATCAGTGAGGCGAAGAACTTTGTCGCCTTCGCCAATCCCCTCACCGGCGCCTCCCAGACCTCTCCGCGCGCGGATGCATCGCGCGGCCTGGAAGAGACGGAGCGCTCATTCCCTCCTCTGGCCTATTCCGAAGAGGAAGTCAAGGGGATCGCTGAGCTGTTTGGCTGCGGCGACCAGGTAGAGCTTTATATAGGTGAAGCCGCCAGCAAGAGAAACGTCCTGGGCAATCCCTTGGTGGAACAAGCCCGCCACGTTCATTTCGCTACGCATGGCTTCGTCGATGAGGCCCACCCCGAGCGCTCAGCACTCATCCTGACGCCCAGCGCGGGAGAGGACGGACATCTCACGGTCGCCGAAATATTCAACATGAAGCTCCGCGCCAGTCTCCTAGTGCTCTCGGCTTGCGAGACGGGACGCGGCACGGAGGTAGGCGGTGAAGGAATTGTAGGCCTCATGCGGGCCTTCCTCTATGCCGGCGCCAAAAGCCTCATCGTCAGCCTCTGGCCGGTGGTGGATCGTCCCACGGCAACCTTGATGCTGACCTTTTACCGCTCTTTGAGTACTGCTGACAACAAAGCGACGGCTTTACGCCAGGCGAAGCTCGACATGATCCGCACCGGCCAGGCTAATCCCTACCTTTGGGCGCCCTTCATCCTCTCCGGCGATCCGCACTGATGTAGGAAGCTGTAACTTTTCCTCTCTCCCAACGCCCAAGAGAGAGGGCATAGCGAAAAGTTGCAGATGGGGTAAATGGGCGTTACTATCACCAAACTCTTTCCAGAAAGGAAAAAATCATGGGAGAAGGTGGAGGTCAATACTACCCGCCTATTGATCCAGGAGGAGCGCAGAAGGCAAGCACCGCGGCGAGCGCACTGGGGTTTGTCGCACTCGTGGGGTCCGGCGCCGGCAGCGACCAGATCTCGGGCGCCCTGGGCCTGGGAGCTCACGCTCCGCATGTCGCCACGGCCGGTCTATCGTTTGGGCACCTGAGCCTCTTCTGTGCGGGTCTCGTACTGGTCGGTGCCGGTATCTTCCTCAACATCATCAGCCTCGAGCTGCACCGGCGCGCGCGCAAGGAGTACCAGGAGCGGACCAGCGCCTACAAGCCGCCTACCTCTCCTGCCGGCGCGTAGCGGGCCGTGACCTGCCCGCATCCTCCCCCACCCGGCCTGGACCCGCCGGGCGGGGGTTTCGTATCTATACTGGAGGGCGGAAGGAGGAATGGGATGCGGAAAGCACTCACGATCACCGGCGTCGCCGTCGTTCTGGCTGTGCCCCTGGCCGCCCAGACGCCGCGACCGGCGGCGGAGGCGAGCGCGGCGGACGTCGTTCCCGTCCTGACCGTGTCGGGCGACGGCGAAGCACGGGTCGATCCCGACGAGGCCACGGTGCGGCTGGGCGTCGTCGCCCAGGCCCCGACCGCCCGCGCCGCGCAGGAGAAGGTGAACCGGGCGGCGAGCGCCGCGCTGGAGGCCATCCGCAAGCTGGGGATCGAGGCCAAGGACATCCAGACCTCGGGCCTTTCGCTCTCACCGCTCTACGCGCAGGGCCGGCCCGGAACGGAAGAGCAGGCGCCCAGGATCAGCGGCTATCAAGCCAACAACACCGTCACCATCCGGGTCGAGGACCTGAGCAAGGTGGGCCCCGTCATCGACGCAGGCCTGGGCGCCGGAGCCAACAGCCTGGACGGCGTCGTCTTCGGCCTGCGCAACGATCAAGCGGCACGCGCGGCCGCGCTCGCCGACGCCGTCCGCAAGGCGGAGGCGAAGGCCGAGGCGCTGGCACAGGCGCTCAAGGTGCGGCTGGTCGGGATCCTCGAGGTCACCGAGGGGGGCATCTCGGTCAATCCACCTCCCGTACCGAGGTTCAGCCGCGTCGCCGTGGCGGAGGCCATGGCGGTGGAGACGCCGGTCGCGACCGGACAGGTGGGAGTCGAGGCGAGCGTCACCATCCGTTACCGGATCGCTCAATAAGGATCGGATCGTGAACGGCGAGCCGCTCTCCGCCGACGAGGTCGTGAAGCTCCTCGGGCTCGTCCCGCATCCCGAGGGCGGCTGTTATCGCGAAACCTTCCGTGCCGCCGCTCCCGGCGGCGGTCGCGGCGCCTCGACCGCCATCTACTATCTGCTGCGGCGGGGCGAGGTCTCGGCCTGGCACCGGGTGGACGCCGACGAGG